>Ga0210409_10000266_pt1 | contig 103989 bp, 97 predicted proteins | sample IncBWH17MmetaG_FD_161649 | JGI IMG/M metagenome (GOLD analysis project Ga0210409, IMG submission 161649) | Forest soil microbial communities from Barre Woods Harvard Forest LTER site, Petersham, Massachusetts, United States - Inc-BW-H-17-M | ecosystem: Environmental > Terrestrial > Soil >... | reverse complement strand
TCGAAGACTACGACGTTGATAGGCTGGGTGTGTACGCGCAGTAATGCGTTTAGCTAACCAGTACTAATTGCCCGTGAGGCTTGACCATATAACACCCAAGCGATTTGCCTAACGTCGAATCGTTATGGGGTGATCGATTGACTTGAATGCGACAACGCATCGAAACAAATTGTGCGAATTAGTGGCGGGGAGGACATGACCTCCCCGCTGCGACCGGTTTGCCTGGCGGCCATAGCGAGTGGGAACCACCCGATCCCTTTTCGAACTCGGAAGTGAAAACGCTCTGCGCCGATGCTAGTGTCGACTTTGTCGATGTGAAAGTAGGTCACTGCCAGGCTCTTAATTTGATGAAAACGAAACCCTCACCAACGCAAGTTGGTGGGGGTTTTTTCGTTCAGTGGCTGGTCTCATTCAGAGGCTGGCATGAAGCCGCACGTTGGAATTCATCGGCCGGTCGGGATCATGCAAGGACCGAAAGGAAACGCTCGACATCGCGCATGTCGTTGTAAACCGACGGTGAGAGCCTCATCCAGTGCCTGTCGAAGCGAACATTCACCTTCGCCGCTTGCAATCTCTCCGGGAGCCCACTGTTCAGCACATCCCGTTTTGCAAAGGTGATATTGCCTCCCGTCGATTCCGCGGGTGTCACCAGCGTGAAGCCAAGCCGGGGAACTTCCTCCCGCAGCCTCCTCAGCAGAGGTTGCCGGTAAGCCTTGATGTTGCCGGGCCCGATCTGCTTGATGTAATTCAGCGAAGCTGACAGCAACGCCGACGACACGGCCGAGCCGACAAAACCGGACGTGCCCGGTTCGAACATCCCGCTGGCAGACTTTTTCAGGCTGTAGTCGATAGGCACGTAGGCGCCGGCCGGCAAGTACGGTGGATAAAACGCCTCCACATCGCCTTCCATGTATCCGACGACGGGTCGATCCAGTTTGTCGATCACTTGCCGGCGGGTATACAGGAAGCCGACCCCGAAATCCCCCATGAGCCACTTGAAGGTGGAGCATGCAGCAAAGTCGACGCCTGACGCCCTGATGTCGAACGGCCCACATCCCGCGGAATGGATGATATCTGCATACACATACGCCCCATGGGCATGCGCCAGATCTGCCACTGCCTTCAGGTCATGCTCAAAGCCGTTGTACATGGCGGCCGAGGACACCTCGATCAACCGGGTGCTGCGATCGACCGCCTTCTCCAGATCCTTCATGTCGATCCGACAGCCATCGGTGGGCTTCACCACGCGGACGTCCAGGCCTTTCTTCTTCAGCTCCAGCAGATGCATCAAGGCGCCTTCGTAATGCAGCCCGTCGGTGACCACATTTCCATCGAAACGCTGGTGCAAACCCAACGATTGCACCACCAGGTTCTCGCCGAAACTGGTGCTGGGTACGTATGCGATTTCCTCGAGCTCGGCACCAATGAGTTCCGCGAATTGGGCCCTGGGATTGGAGCGGCGCTGCACTACCTGCGACGAGCCAAGGGATCCTCGGCGCTCGGCCGACTCGCGCGCCGCGGACAAAGCCACTTTGGGAATCGGATGTGTATAGGCAGCATTGAGGTAGGTATATCCCTCTTCGATGTTGAAATCGCCCTTGCGGGGCCATACGGCCGGCGCAATTGGGCGGGCTGTCTTAGAGTGCTCATTCGAACCACGAGCCTGTGAGCTGCACAGCTCCCCTGCGGCGATGGCAAGGCCGCTGAAACCGCTCAAGACGTCACGTCTGTATTTGTTCATGGAATTTCTCGCAAGACTCAAACCGCCGCGACTAAAGTGCGCCAAGTCCCATTAACACTAAAAGGTGTAGCCGATGCTGGTGACGATTCCGTAGTCGTTGTTGACCACGTCAAGTCCGGGCGGACGGCTGTCGTAATCATCGTACAGCGAGAGATTCAGCGACAGCGCGCGGGTGAATTTTCGCTGCAGTGTGACATCCACACGCGCCCGCACCCGGCCGAAATCGGACAGATACGGAAACACCTTCAAACTCGATGTCAGGGTGGTTTCCGGAATGCTGAATCGGTAGATGCGCCAATCAAGCCCGGCTATCCCCAGGATATTGGCTCGATTGTCGCCCGACGCATCCACCGATTCGTAGTTCGCCCCGAGGCCGACATATGCCACGAGATCGCTCTCGGACCGCCGCCGCAGACTCTCGCCGATGGCGATTCCCGCCTGCGGCCGGCCGTCGACGCCCAACTCGGGATTGCGCTCGAACGAGCCGAGAACCGCCCAGAATCGGGTGCCCTCGAGAAAAAAACGCTCTGAATAGTCGATGAGTATGCGCTGGTTGGTGTTCGAATTGCGGCTCGAGGTGGTGTCCACGGATGAGGATAGCGAGGCAAGGGTGTTGCGGCCGCGATATTCGGCATCGAAACGGAAACTGCCCACTTTGACGTTGTTCGCCTGGGCGTAGTTCACGCCGACGGATGTCGAACCGCGGACACGGGCCAGGAAGGACTCTCGCACGGGTCCCAAACGCGCGACGTCGCCCAGCGGTAGGTCGGTCAAGCGGCCATCATCGTCGATCGTGAGATGGCCGTTGCCGCCGGCAAGACGCCCAAACTCGTCATGACCGCCGAGGTTCTCGACCATGAACACCACCGAGCTCGACAGTCCGGAGACCCTCGGCCATTCGATGTACACGGTGCCCAGTGCGTCCGTCTTGAGTTCCAGCTGGCCGTGCTCGAGCTGGATGATTTCGCCGGTCAGATGATCGCCATTATCGAGCATCACGATATCGGTTCTGTCGCGCGCCAATGCGGATGTAGCCGCGAGCAGGAGCACGAAACCCAACGCCGCTGCGAAGCGGCCGCCTGTGTCAGCTTGCATTGATCGCTCCCGGATGGCTAAGTCCCCAAGGCTAGGCTCGGCTGGGCTCGGACGATGGTACACGGTTGTAATTTTTTCAACCGGGATAGGGTTTAGGATCGCGTCGTACTTCGGTGGAGTGATCGACAAATGCCCAAGCCGATATCGCAGTGTCTCCTTGGCATTGGCACGCTGGCGATCTTCCTGTTCGCGTGTGCCGGCAACGCATCGGACAGCGCGGCCACGGTGCAGCACGACGTCGTATTTACCGACTACTCGCCGCTCTCCGGCAACCTGGAGTTGGCGAGGCGTATGCTGAGTCCATTGAACTTTGCCCAGCTCGAGCGCGAGGCCAGGCGCAAGAACGTAAAACTCCGCGAACAGCCCGTTGATCTCGCAAACGAAAGATTTGCCCTGTACGTGCCGGCGCAGGCACCTGCCGAAGGTTACGCGCTGCTGGTGTTCATTGCGCCGTGGCAGGCGGCCGCCGTGCCCCGGAACTGGACGGGCGCGCTTGATCGGCACGGCATGATTCTCGTGACGGCCGCGAACTCCGGAAACACGGAAAACGTCCTGGAGCGCCGCATCCCCCTGGCGCTGCTTGCCGCACACAATGTGATGCAGCGCTATCCCGTCGACAAAGAACGCCTCTACATTGGCGGATTGTCCGGCGGATCGCGCGTCGCGCTGCGTATTGCGCTGGCATTCCCGGATGTGTTTCACGCCGTGCTGCTGCACTCGGGCAGCGATCGCGTCGGCACGGCGGAGACTCCCCTGCCATCGGCCGAACTGTTCAAACAGTTCCAGGAATCGATGCGCGTTGTCTATCTCACCGGCGAGAATGATCGCGTGAATCTCGACACGGATGTGGAGAGCAGGGCATCGATGCAGTACTGGTGCGCATATGACATCGATGTCGAGCCCTTTCCGTTTGCCGGTCATCAGTTGGCGGGCCCACGGGACATTGACCTGGCGCTGGGCGCCCTGGGCGGCCACGCGCGCCCGAAACCGGACCGGCTGGCACGCTGCCGGGCGCAACGCGAAAAAGAAACCAGCGAGCAACTGCAGGACGTCTCGGAATTGCTCGGAAGTGGCAAATCCCAGGATGCTTTGACGTTATTGAAAAGAATCGATGTTCGCTTCGCCGGTCTGGCGGCGCCGCAGAGCGTCGAGTTCGCGCAAAAGTTACAAGTCGACCCCCCGCCTTAACCGCATTCTGCCTCTTGCGCTAATACTTCCCGGCTCTTAGCCTAGGCAAAAAAAGGAGGGTGGCTTGAATTGCATCTTCAATCGTTCGGCGCGCGTGGCAGTGATTGGCGGTCTCACGTTCGCAGCGAGCGTCGTCTTTGCCGGCGACGCACCACAGGCCCCTGCCGCCGGCGCCGCTCCCAAAAGCGCTGCCACCAGCGGGGCCGCGCGCCCGTTGGCCCTGCCCATCAGTCTTGTCGACCTCATGCGGGCATCGATCGAGATTCCTGCCGACGGCCTGTGGGCGGCGGCTGGTGCGGACAAGCTGTCCGAGGAAGATTGGCAGTTAGCCGATCAGGACGCGGTCAATTTGATCGCGGCAACGGCACAGCTTGCGAGCCCCGGCACCGGCAAGAACGACCGCAAATGGGTGTCCCATGCGGATTGGCAATCGTGGGTTCGCGAGATGGAAAAGACTGCGCTCACGATCCGCGCGGCGGTCAAAGCCGGAGACCAAAAGACGCTGGCTGCGGTTGCCGATCATTTGCAGCAGATTTGCGAGGCCTGCCACACGAAGTACCGCCCGCAAACCCCGTCGGACGGCGTTACCCGCTACCCCTTCTATCCGAAGAGAGATCTCGCCAAGTAACCAGCGAAGGTTCAGGCGCCGCTGACCGAGCGCATGCGCGCCTGGGTCTGAAGCGCCCACCACTCATCGACGCTCGCGCTCAAGCCTGCAAGATCGAGACCGGCTCTGGCGAGACAGGTGTCACGCGTGCCGTGTTCGATGAAGCGATCCGGTATGCCGATGTGCAGCAGGGGCAGCTGCACTCCGGCGCTGGCGAGTACTTCGCCGACACCCGCGCCCGCGCCGCCGATGGCCGAATTTTCCTCGATGGTGATGATGGCCCGGTGACGCTCCGCCAGCGATACGATGAGCTGCTCATCGAGGGGCTTCACGAAGCGCATGTTGACGACGGTCGCGTCCAAGCGCTCCGCGATCTTCTGCGCGGAGTCGACCAACGCGCCAAAAGCCAATATCGCAAGTCCGCAGCGTCCTTCGCGCCGCAGCTGTGCCTGTCCCACGGGAAGTGCCGTCATTTCCGGGGCGATTTGCACCCCCGGCCCGGTTCCGCGCGGATAGCGGACCACCGAAGGTGAAGCAAGTGTGGTTCCGGTATACAGCATCTGGCGGCATTCGTTCTCGTCCGCGGGCGCCATGATGGTCATGTTGGGTATGCAGCGCAGATACGACAGGTCGTAACTGCCTTGATGTGTCGCGCCGTCGCTGCCGACCAGCCCCGCCCGGTCCACGGCGAACACGACGGGCAGATTCTGCAGTGCGACGTCGTGGATCAGCTGATCGTAGGCGCGCTGTAAAAACGTGGAATAGATAGCGACCACGGGCTTCAAACCCTCCACCGCCAGGCCCGCCGCAAAGGTTACCGCGTGCTGTTCCGCGATCGCGACGTCGAAATAGCGCGTTGGAAATCGCTTCGAATACTCAACCAATCCTGAACCTTCGCGCATCGCCGGGGTGATGCCGACGACGTTGGGATCGCGCTCCGCCATGTCGCACAGCCACTTGCCGAATATCTGCGAATAGGACGGCCCGGTGCTGGCTTCCTTGAAAATCATACCGCTTGCCGGATCAAAGGGCCCGGGGCCGTGCCACTTGATGGGATCCGCCTCCGCCGGCGCATAGCCTTTGCCCTTGCGCGTGACGACGTGCAGGAACTGCGGTCCGCGAAGCTTGCGCAAATTGCGCAGTGTGTTGACGAGCGCCTTCACATCGTGACCGTCCATGGGCCCGATGTAATTGAAACCCATCTCCTCGAAGAGCGTGCCCGGGAGCACCATTCCCTTCAAGTGTTCTTCCGAACGGCGCGCAAGCTCCCAAACGGTGGGCATCTGCCGCAGGACTTTCTTGCCGCTCTCGCGCAGGTGCGAATACATGCGGCCGGACAATGCACGGGCCAGATAATTGGACAGCGCGCCGACATTCTCGGAAATCGACATGTCGTTGTCGTTCAGCACGATCAAAAGATCCGCGGGAAGCGAGCCAGCGTGATTCAACGCTTCAAATGCCATGCCCGCGGTCAAGGCGCCATCGCCGATGATCGCGACGACCCGGCGATTCTCGCCGCGTTGCGCCGCCGCGACGGCCATACCCAGCGCAGCGCTGATCGATGTGCTGGAGTGACCGACGCCGAAGGTGTCGTACTCGCTCTCGCTTCGGCTGGGGAAGGGCGCTAATCCCAAGTCCTGTTTGATGGTGTGCAGCTGCGCTCGCCGGCCTGTCAGTACCTTGTGCGGATAGGCTTGGTGCCCTACATCCCAAACCAGCCGGTCGTAGGGTGTATTGAACACATAATGCAGCGCAATTGTAAGTTCTACAGTGCCCAGTCCCGCGGCAAAATGGCCGCCCCGGGTGGAGACGCTTTGGATCAGGAATTGGCGCAGTTCCGTGGCCAGATCGAGGAGTTTTGAGGCCGGCAGGCGACGCAGATCCGCAGGCGAGCCAATGGTCTCAAGCAGTGATTTGCGGTCAGGCGCGGCGTCCATGTTATGCCAGTTTATACTGCGCCACCCTCATGGTGGCAATGGACTGCGCCGATGTTGCGGATTTGCACCAGGGCTGACCCGCTGAGATACTGCCGGCATGGCTATTTCGAGCTCGGGTGAGCACTACCAAAATCAGATTTTACCGTATGTTTCGCGTACCTTTGCGCTGACCATCCCGCAACTGCCGCCGGCGCTTTGTACCCCGGTTACCAACGCCTATCTCTTGTGCAGGATCGCCGACACGATTGAGGATGAACCGGCGCTTTCAGCCCCGGAGACGCTGGCCTACTTGAAGCGATTCAGCGCGCTGGTGGGTGGCAGCGGAGAGCCTGGACCTCTGGCCAAGGATCTTGTCAGCCGGCTTTCTGAGCGAACCCTGGCCACGGAGCGCGATCTGATCGCCAACATGGATCGAGTCCTTCAGGTCACGGCGAGCTTAGGATTGGCCCAGCAAGCCGCCATACAGCGTTGCGTCGAGCTCATGTGTTACGGCATGCCGCGCTTCCAGATCAATGCCAGCCTGCGGGGTCTCGCTCGATCGAGCGACTTGGACGACTATTGCTACTATGTGGCGGGTGTGGTCGGTGAAATGCTCACCGATTTGTTCTGCGATTATTCGGGCGATATTGCCGTCCGCCGCACCGCGCTCAACGGCCTCGCCGCGTCCTTTGCACAGGGCCTGCAAATGACGAATATTCTCAAGGATGTCTGGGAGGACCGCAGCCGCGGCGCTTGCTGGCTGCCGCAGGAAGTCTTCACGCGGCACGGTGTCGACCTCGGTCAGTTGGCGAGCCAATCGCAGGCTGCGGGATTCAGCGCCGGCATATCCGAACTCGTCGGCGTGGCGCACGCACACCTGCGCAACGCGCTGGATTACACATTATTAATCCCGGCCAAAGAACGCGGCATTCGGCGCTTCTGCCTGTGGGCGATCGGCCTGGCCGTCCTCACCCTGCGCAAGATTGCTCGCAATCCCGGCTACACGGCGGGCGCGCAGGTCAAAATACGACGCAGCGCGGTCAGCACGACCCTGTTGATGACGAATCTTGCCGTAGCGAACGATTGGATGCTGAAGCGCCTGTTCGCATGGGCTGCTCGCGGTCTGCCGCTGGCCAGACTCCCTGACGTCCGGCGCCCACGTGTCGTGCTGGTGAAAAGCGACTACGACGCCGCTATCGAACCGCAGCAAACGCGACTGCGCTCCTACGGGGGTTCCGGGTCGTGAGTCAGAGCGCGCCGAAGCAGACCGGGCTCCAAACGGAGCTTGAGTTGCCGGACGTACCCGGGGACTCCGGCGCCCGCGGCGATGTCGGTCTGCGCGGCGGCATCGTTTCGCACACGCTCAGGCGGATTTCGGATTCCTCGCCGCTCGACCGGGCGATCAACGAGGCACGCGACTCGCTCATAGCTCAGCAGCACGAACAAGGCTACTGGCTATACGAGCTCGAGGCGGACTGCACCATCCCCGCCGAGTACATCATGATGATGCACTTTCTGGATGAAATCGACGCCGCGCTCGAGTCGAAGATCGCCAACCATCTGCGCGCGCGGCAGGCGAATCACGGTGGCTGGCCGCTGTATCACGGCGGCGACATCGATTTGAGCTGCACGATCAAGGCGTACTACGCTCTGAAGCTCGCCGGCGATGACGCCGGCGAACCGCACATGCAGCGTGCGCGCACGGCGATTTTACAGCTGGGCGGTGCCGCGCGGGCCAATGTGTTCACGCGCATAGCGCTCGCATTGTTCGGACAACTGCCATGGCGCGGCGTGCCCTATATTCCCGTTGAAATCATGCTGCTGCCGCGATGGTTCCCGTTTCATCTCGACAAGGTGTCTTACTGGTCGCGCACCGTGATGGTGCCGCTGTTCATCCTGTGCACCCGCAAACCGAAGGCCAAGAATCCGCGCAACGTCGACATCCGCGAATTGTTCACGACGCCGCCCGAACAGGAGCGGCATTATTTCAGGCGCAGCGGTCTGCTGACAAAGGCTTTCCTGGTCTTGGACAGGCTTGGACGCATCATCGATCCGCTGATCCCGGTCCGCATGCGCGAGCTTGCTACGCGCCGGGCGGAGCAATGGATTCTGCAGCGGTTGAACGGCGAAGATGGTCTGGGCGCGATCTTCCCTGCCATGGTCAACGCCGTCGAGTCGCTGGTGATTTTGGGTTACAACCAGGACGATGCGCGGCTGGTCACGGCGAAACGCGCCCTGAAAAAGCTGCTGGTGGTTGGTCCTTCGAGTGCCTATTGCCAGCCCTGTGTTTCGCCGGTTTGGGATAGCGCTCTTGCCTGCCTGGCGATGCAGGAGATCGGGGATGAGTCATCGCGCGCCGCATCGACCCGCGGGCTCGACTGGCTGAAATCCAAGCAGCTGCTCGATGCACCCGGCGATTGGCGGACATATCGTCCTGCATTGGCCGGCGGCGGCTGGGCGTTTCAGTTTGGGAATGATTATTACCCGGATCTCGACGACACGGCGGTGGTCGCATGGGCCATGCACGAGTCCCGCGATGCGGACCGCTATGCAGAGAGCGTGCGCCGGGCCCTCGATTGGCTGGTGGGCATGCAGAGCCGCGGCGGCGGGTTTGCGGCGTTCGATGCGGACAATACCTGTTACTACCTGAACAAGATTCCCTTCGCCGATCATGGCGCGCTGTTGGATCCGCCCACGAGCGACGTCACGGCGCGGGTCGTGACGGTTCTAGCGCGCGTCGGCCGGCCGCAGGATAAGGCGGCAATGAATCGGGCAATCGCATATCTGCGCGATCAGCAGGAACCCGACGGCTCCTGGTTCGGCCGCTGGGGAACCAACTACATTTATGGCACGTGGTCGGTGCTGATGGCGCTCGCGCAGGCGCATATCGCGCCGAATGATCCTGCGATTCAGCGCGCCGTGGCGTGGCTCAAGCGGCGGCAGAATAGCGACGGCGGCTGGGGTGAAAGCAACGATAGCTATGCGCAGCCGGCTGCAACGAGGCACTTCGGCAGTACCCCATATCAAACCGCGTGGGCGCTGCTGGGACTGCTGTCGGCGGGCGAGGCGGCATCCGCAGCGGCGCGGCGCGGCGCCGAATTCCTGATGCGCAGTCGCCAGCCGGACGGCCTATGGAGCGATCCGACATTTACCGCGCCTGGCTTCCCGCGCGTGTTTTATCTGCGCTATCACGGCTACTCGGCCTATTTCCCCTTGTGGGCGCTGGCAGCCTACCGCTCACTCACGCGTCGCGGAATCGCTCATTGAATGGCGTCGTCGCGGCGCTTGCGGCCGAGGCGCGCGCACTGGGACCGATCCGGCGGGGGGGAGCAAAAACACCCGGTGATTTTCCGCAGCTCGAGGATGGAACGCTGCTGGCGGTGAGCGGCATTGGCAGTCCCGCAGCTCGTGCTGCTGCCCAGGCTTTGGTGTCGGCTCAGGTATCGGCGCTCATGACCTTTGGTTTGGCCGGCGCACTTGATCCCAATCTTGCCGCGGGAGCGATCATCTTGCCGGGCGAATTGATTTCCCCCGGCGGCGCACGCTTTGTCACTTGCAAGGCCTGGCGAGAACGAGTCGCTGCCTCCTTAGGTAAAGGCAGCGCTGTGTGTACCGATATCCTGCTCACCAGTGTCCGCGCCATCGAAACGCCTCGCGAAAAGGCGGCGGCGTTTCGTGATACCGGCGCAGCAGCAGTCGACATGGAGAGTGCCGCTGTCGCCGAAGTGGCGGCTGCTCACGGTCTGCCTTTCATTGCGGTGCGTGTGATCGTCGATACCGCCGGCGATGCATTGCCGCCCTCGGTCATCGCCGCGAGTCGAGCGGGACGAATAGAGATCGGGCGGCTGATCGCGGCTCTGGTGGCAGCACCCCGCGAAATCGCGGCGCTGATCCGGCTCGCGCGCCGCTACCGCACGGCGATGCGCACCTTGGCGCTGGTCGGCACTCACCTCGCATGAAAGCGCTCGTCACTGGTGCCACGGGTTTCGTGGGCGCGGCGGTAGTCCGGGCGCTGCTTGCCGCGCACTGGCAGGTTCGCGCACTGGTGCGGCGCGGATCCGATCGCAGCAACCTCGGCCAGCTCGAGGTTGAGGTGGCGGACGGCGACCTGACGGACTTCGACTCGCTGATCCGGGCAGCCCAAGGTTGCGCAGGATTATTCCATGTTGCCGCCGATTATCGGCTGGGCGCCAGGGATCCATCGCAGCTGTACCGCAACAACGTCGAGGGTACGCGCAATATGCTGACCGCCGCGCGCCGCGCAGGTGTGCAACGCATCGTCTACACCAGCAGTGTCGCGACCATCGGAATCCCGAGTGACGGTGCGCCGGGGGATGAACGAACCCCCGTGACGCTGGATAACATGATTGGCCATTACAAGCGCTCAAAATATTTGGCCGAAGAAGTGGTGCGCGAAATCGCGTGTGAAGCTGCGGCCGCGCGCGAACCAACCTCCGTGGTCATCGTCAGTCCATCGACGCCGGTGGGGCCGGGCGATGTGAAGCCCACGCCCACGGGCCAACTCGTGCTCGACGCGGCGGCGGGGCGCATGCCCGCTTATGTCGATACCGGACTGAACATAGTTCATGTTGACGATGTCGCGGCTGGACATCTGCTGGCGTACGAGCGCGGCGCAGCGGGCGAGCGTTATATATTGGGCGGACAGGATATGACTCTGCGGGAGATTCTGCAGGTCATCGCCGATCTGGCCGGACGCAAGCCGCCGCGCGTGCGCCTGCCGTATGGGATGGTGCTGCCCCTTGCGTATCTCGCAGAAGGCTTTGCCCGGGTATCCGGCCGCAGCGGCCGAATTACACTGGAAGGCGTGCGCATGTCGCGCAAGCGCATGTTTTTCTCCAGCGCCAAGGCGGTGCGTGAGTTGGGGTATCGATGGCGTCCGCCCGTGGAGGCGTTCGAAGATGCCATACGATGGTTTCGCGAACGTGGTGAGCTATGATTCCCGCGTATGGATGAGTTTCACGCTGGGTTGGGCGCGGGCGAGTGCGCTGCGATTGATCCCGACGCGCTGATTCTGGTCGACGAGACAGACCGGGATTTAGGGTTTTTGAGCAAATCGCTCTGCCATGAGGGGCGCGGTGTGCTGCACCGGGCTTTTTCGCTGTTGATTTTCAATGACTATGGCGAGTTGTTGATCCAGCAGCGCTCCGCCGCCAAGCGGCTGTGGCCGCTGTATTGGTCGAACAGTTGCTGCAGCCATCCGCGCCGCGGCGAGACGATGGAGGCGGCGACGCAGCGGCGGCTGCGGGAGGAACTCGGCATCAGCTGTCCCCTGCATTACTTGTTCAAATTTCAATATCGGGCGCAATTCGACGCGAACGGCGCGGAACACGAACTCTGCTCGGTGTATATCGGACGCACGGGCGAGAAGATTAAGATTAATTCAGACGAAATACTCGATTGGCGCTGGATCAGCACCGAGGCGCTGCAGAGGGAAATCGCCATGCAGGGCGGGGAGAGCTTTACCCCATGGTTCATGCTGGAATGGGTGCGGATCTGGCGAGACCATCGCCCGGCAGTGGTGTCCTTGCTAAGATAGGCATATGGCCATACCACTTCTGCAAATGTACAAAGTCGCCCGCTATATCGCCGAGCGCAAACTGCGCGGCGACAAGCGCTATCCCCTGGTTCTCATGTTGGAACCCCTGTTCCAGTGCAATCTGGCGTGTGCGGGTTGCGGCAAAATCGACTACCCCAAGGAGATTTTGCAAAAGCGCGTTGCTGTGGACGATGCGCTGCGCGCGGTGGACGAATGCGGTGCACCCATCGTGTCCATCCCCGGTGGCGAGCCTCTGATTCACAAGGAGATGCCGCAGATCGTCGCGGGTATCGTGGCGCGCCGAAAATTTGTGTACTTGTGCACCAACGCCATTCTGCTTGCCAAGCACATCGACGAGTACCGGCCCTCGACCTACCTGACGTTTTCGATTCATCTCGACGGCAACAAGGAGCGCCACGACGAATCGGTGTGCCAGGAGGGGGTGTTCGAAAAGGCGGTCGCCGCGATTAAACTGGCCCGCGACAAGGGATTTCGCGTGACGGTGAATTGCACGCTGTTCAATGGCGAAGACCCGGAAGATGTGGCCAGTTTTTTCGACACGGCGATGGAGCTCGGTGTTGAAGGAATCACGGTCTCCCCCGGCTATAGCTATCACCACGCGCCGCGCCAGGACGTGTTCCTCGGGCGTAATGCCAGCAAGCAATTGTTCCGCAATATATTCAGCCGCCGCCGCCGCCCGGCGGGCAAGCGCGCCTGGTCGTTCAATCATTCCGCGCTGTTCCTGGACTTTCTGGCCGGCAATCAAACTTATCAGTGCACGCCGTGGAGCAATCCGACGTACAACATTTTCGGCTGGCAGAAACCCTGCTACCTGTTGTCGGATGAAGGTTATGCGCCGACCTACAAAGCCCTCATCGAAGACACCGAGTGGGAGAAGTACGGCGTCGGCAAGAATCCGCGTTGCGACAACTGCATGGCACATTGTGGATTCGAGGGGACGGCGGTCAACGACGCGTTCAGCAATCCCATCAAGGCGCTGCTCACCTCACTGCGCGGCCCGCGTGTCTTGGGTCCGATGGCGCCGGAGCTGCCGTTCGAATATGCCGACGGTGCGCGCTACGCCGCGGTCACTGCGATCCCGGTCAGCGACATCAAGGGACTCAGGGGCAGTCAGTAAGGCTGCTGCACCCCGCGCTCGCGTCGTCGGTCGCCTAACTCGCCGGCGAGAATCGAATTTCCGCGAGTCGTCGCGTAATGGCGACGACTTTATTATTGCGACCGTTGGCCTAAGCTACGCTCGATTTATTTTCTGACGGAGCGTCGCGAGGGGAAGCTACTGGTGCAACGCAGCGCGTTTAGTCACGCACGACTCATGCGCGTATCCACGGATCGCATCGCAAGCGCATTACGCGGCAATGACGCAAAAGACCACCTGGTCGCGCAACGCGTCCTCTCGACCCCGCAGAGCTGGCATTCCTGGGAACTTGAACACTCGGGTTTGATGCGGGTTGCGGCCGATTGCACCGCGATGCGACACCAAGCGGCGGTCTTAAGGCAGACAGCGCTGCGGCTGATTCATGGCACGGCGCTTTTCGAGTACCTGAAGGATCACAGCGTGCGCGGCAGCCTGCGCGCTGCCGTACTCACTCATTTTCATCCGATGCGAATCTACGAGCACGCGGTCCTTGCCGAACACGTGGTGTATGTGCGCAAGGCCTGCAGTTTCTTGTGTACCAGCCATGTCGGCACCGATCTGGTTCATGACCCCGCATTTCTTGATCCAATGCGGGAATACGAGCGGCTGTACGCCGAGTATTTCGAACTTTATTGCAACACGCTGTATCCCTCGCCGGGCGTCGATATGCAGTCCGAGAGAGCCCTGCTGCCCTTGCTCAAACATCAGCTCGATGAATGGCGCTGGGTGATCTTGAATCCGAAACAAGCGCTGCCGCACCTGCGGCGCGAGAGCGAACTGCGCCGGCCAACCGGCGACACCCAGCGGATGCCGACGCTCAAGCGCTAGAAGCGGCTGTTGCGCTCCATCTGGATCTCGATCTCGCCGTCGCGCTCGCGAACGGTCTGATGGCCGGTGGGACGGAAGCCGATTCGTTCGTAGAAACGGCGGGCCCGGTCGTTCCGCTGGATGACTTTAAGCCGCACCAACCCCGCGCCTTCCGACTTCGCCCAAGCGAGGACGGCCGCCACGAGTTCGTCGGCGGCGCCCGAGCCACGAGTCGCGGGATGAACCCACATCGCCATCAAATGCACGACCGCAGGGTCAATCTCATCACGTAGTCCGGCGACCATTCCCCGCGCTCCGGCAGGTTCGCAGCAAATGAAGGTTGCGCCCGGCGTCAACCATCGTTGCCAGTCCGACGTGGTTCGTGCCAGCTCCCTTTCGTAGGTTGACCCGAACGCATCGGGCGCTTCACTCAGCGCCTGAAGCCGAAGTTCGCGCAGGACCGGTTCGTCTCCCAACACTGTACGCCGCAAAGACCGCGCGTCGCTCATCAGCTTTAGGGCAGGGCCGCCTTCCGGTCCTTGATCGACGGCGGGGTCCATTGATAGATCCAGGTCTCAGTCAGTGGTCTGCCGTCGATGCGCAGGTACATGCGCAGATCAACGGCATCGCTGACCTCGTCGGACGGCCTGACATCGAATAGCGCGCGATAGCCGTTGAACTCCGCCACGTAGTGCGCGGTGACGTGCTCGGTGGTCGTGCCGCGCGAGGTGGTGATCACGACCTCGACGCTGGCGTCCTTGGCCAGCGCCCCGAGTTCGCCGCCCGCGAAGTCGACCGCGAAATGCCAGGAATAGTACTGGCGCTTCTGACCCACGGTGCCGCCAATGCCGGTGCGCGTGGCAATGGTTTGTGCCAGCGCCGATCCGAACGGCATGCGCGTGCCCCAATACAGGCGATAGCTGTACAACAGTTCCTGCCCGGCTTTGGGTTTCTCATCCGGATTCCAGAATGCGACGATGTTGTCGTTGGTTTCGTCGGGAGTGGGAATTTCCACCAGCTGCACGGCGCCCTTGCCCCAGCCGCCGCCGCTTCCGGGCTTGGGCTCGACCCATAAGCTCGGCCGCCGGTCGTAGTACACGCCGTCATCCTGGTAGTGATCGAAGTTGCGGTCCCGCTGCAACAAGCCGAAGCCGCGCGGGTTGTCGTCGAAATAGGAATTCAAGTGTGTCTGCGCGGGATTGGTCAGCGGCCGCCAGATCCACTCGCCGGACCCGGTCCAAATCGCCAGGCCGTCGGAATCGTGAATCTCGGGCCGCCAATCATTCACGGCGCGCCTGTCGTTCTTGCCGTAATAGAACATGCTGGTGAGGGGCGCAATGCCAAGTCGTTCGATGGGTTTGCGCGGATACAGCGCCGAGTCGATGTCCATGATAAGTGTGCCGGCGGGCGAAATCTGAAAGCGCAATGCGCCGGCGATGCTGGGCGAGTCCATCAAGGCGAACAGCGTCATGGTTCCCGAGCCCTTGGCGGGCCGCTCGAACCAAAAGGAGGTGAAGCGCGGGAATTCCTCGGGCCGCGGAAATGCCGTATCAACCGCCAGCGCGCGCGCCGACAGACCGTACTGCCGTGTGTCGCCGCCCACGGCCCGAAAGTAGGCGGCGCCGAGAAACGCGGCCACGTCCGCTTTCCAATTCGTCACGAACTGCACGCGAAATCCGGCGAATCCCGCATGATCACGCATCACACCGGGGTCGATGCCGCTCTTGTCGAACTCGAACAGCTCGGGGTCATAGACGATTTCACGCGACTGGCCGTCGATCACCTCGTAGAGGTGCACCGGCTCGGCGAATCCCCGGCCAACATGAAAGAACTGCAGACGAAACTCCAGTCCCGCGCCGCCCCAAAGCGAACGATCCGTGCGAAATCGCAGCGACTGGTATTGATCGTAGCCGAGCTTGGCCATGGCGGGCGGTAATACGTCCTTTGAGGGTTGGAAGGCGTTGCTGGCGAGAAATCGCGCCTGGCCTTTGAGCCATGCGTAATCAAATGCCTTCGCGGGTCCCGTCCCCGCTGCGCCCGAGGCCGCTCTGGCTGCTTCGGAGTAGCTCATCTGGCCGGCGGCCAACACCACCGCGGCCTTCAATATTTCGCGTCGACGAACCATAGTATTGGAATCCTAAATCGAAAAAGTGGGCTGTACGGCGTCCGGCAGCAAAGCCAGTTGATTGAGCAATCTTGGGTCGCCGGCGACCTCAACGCGTTCCACCGGCGTCAACCATTGCAAGGCCTCATCCAGCAATCCTGCATCAATCAGCTTCTGCTCGGCGGTATAGAGATGCGGATCCGGATGTCCGCGCGGATCGGCGGGGCGCGCCAGGTTGCCCTTGATGTGTGCGAGGCGCGCTTCGCGATGCCGTGCCAGGAAGCGCAATCCGTCGGCGGGCAAGCCGGCCAATGTCTGCGCCAATTCATCGCGGCGCGCGACCAGCGGCGGCGCCGACATCTCCGCCGGCGTGCGCAACAGCGCAAATCGGGACAGGATTTTCCCCAAGCCCTCGCTGCCGCTGACCCGCGACAATGGCACGGAGAGAAACAGGCCGAGCAGCGCCGGCGACACCCAGGCGAGCAGCGACGGTGAGATGAAATACACGATCACGGCGGTAACGCAGCTCAACAGCATATGACGGCGGTGGAAGCGCCAGGCCACTCCCCAGCTGGTGGTGCCGGAGTCGCGGCGCTGCGGCTTCCAGCCGGAGTCGCGTCCCATGAACACCTCGAATACATGCCGGCATTGAATCACCATGAGAATCGGCGCGTACAAAGCCGACAGAATCGCTTCGAGCAGAAAGCTCGCGGTAACGCCAATGACGCCGCCGGCACCGCGGCGGATGCGGCTCGAAAGCAGTGCACGAATCAGCCCGATGAACTTCGGAATCAGCAACACACCCATGCTGAACCAGAACAACGCCATCATCAGTTCCACGTCGAACCGCGGCCAGGTCGGAAACAGCTGAAAATCGTGACTGAAATACTCCGGCCTTATGAGGCGCGATTGCACCGCGAGCGCGAAACCTATGCCGAGCATCAGCAGCCACAGGGGCGACGACAAATAGCTCATGATGCCCACGCCCAGGTGCATTCTGCTGATGAACCGCAACCCCGCGGTGCCGATGATCTTCATATGCTGCAGATTGCCCTGCGCCCAGCGGCGGTCGCGAATCGCGATATCGATGAGCGAGGGTGGGGATTCCTCCCAGGAGCCGCCGCAATCGGTGGCCATGCGCACTTTCCAGCCGCCGCGGCGCATCAGGGCGGCCTCCACGAAATCATGCGACAGCACGAAACCACCAAAGGGTTTGCGGCCCTCGAGTCTGGGCAGTCCGCAGTTCTGGGCGAAAGCGGCGACGCGGATGATGGCATTGTGTCCCCAATAGTTGCCGCTGTCGCCGGACCATGCGGCAAGCCCGCGGGTGATTACGGGACCGTAGACGCAGGCCGCGAATTGCTGCAGGCGGCCGAAAAAAGTGGTCGCGCCGATGAGTTGCGGCGCGGTCTGCAAAATCCCGAGCTTGGGGTCGGCCTGCATGGCCTGCACCAGCCGCTGCAAAGTCGGCGCCTCGATCAGGCTGTCGGCGTCCAGCACGATCATGTGATCGTAACGGCCGCCCCAGCGCGTCACGAAGTCTTCGAGGTTGCCGGCCTTGCGGGCGGTGTTCTGCCAACGGCGCCGATACCATACCGGCATGACTGCGCCCAGCGCGGCGCGCAATCGGTCGACGCACAGTGTTTCCCGAATCCACGCATCGGCATTGGTCGAATCGGAGAGAATCACGATCTCGAAGCCGCGATGCGCATCGATGTCATGAAGAGCTTCGCCCATGGCCTGCAGTGCCGCGGCGGTGCGCGTCGGATCCTCGTTGTATATGGGCATCACCAGCGCGGTGAGCGCCAGCGCCGATGCCGCCGGGTCCGAAGGGTTGGGGTCGCGCCGCTTCGAGGCACCGGCGAGCACTGAGCCGGCCGCAAACGCGATCCACCCCAGGGAAACCGCGAAGAAAAAAATCATCGTGCCTTGCAACAAGGTCATGCTGGCGAAGCGCACGACTTGCAGCATTTGATAGACGCCATAGGTCGTCACGCCGATGGTCACGGCGATCAGGATGAAGCGCGCGTAGAGCACCGCGACCGGGATTCCGCTGCCCGCGAGCCGTTCAGGCTTGTATTTAAGATCCTGCGCGGGCATGCCCAAGGGTGCCTCCGGCGGCATCCCGCCCCGCGGGTCGGCGCGCTCGAAGCTGTCGGCCGGAGTCAGCTTGAGGTCCATCGGTACAGCCATGTTTCGGACACCGGTCGATCGCCGCGCATGATCCGCAGGCGCAGTTCGATCAGATCGGCGTCGTTCGGGTCGATTTCGAAGCTGGCGCGCAGACCGTGCAGCTCGCTGTTCGACATCAGAGTGGCGTTGGAAATCTTGCCCGCGGATGCGGCAAGATCGAGGCGCAGGCCATCCACTTTCTCGCCGGCGCCGACGATATCCAATAGAAACACGCGCCGCTTGCGATCGAGGCTCGCGCCTGAGCGGGCTGCAAATACCTTGCCAAGACCCTTGGGCAGGGCCGGCTCGTCAGTCCAGGTAATGCGATAGGCGAACTGCGCGGGATGCCCTGGAATCAAGGGTTGCGCCATACGATAGAAGGCCACGATGTTGTCGTTGCTCTCGCGCCCCGACGGAATCTCGACCAACTCGACGGCACCGGCGCCCCACTCACCCTTGGGCTCAATCCAGGCGCTGGGCCGGCGCTCATACCGGGCATCGAAATCCTGAAAATCGCTTTGATCGCGCGATCGCTGCACCAGCCCGAAGCCCTGCGGCGAGGTCGTGGTGAACGCGGATACCTGCAGCTTGAGAGGATTCGCGAGCTGGCGAAAAATTTGTTCGCCGTTCATCGTGGCGATCTGCAACCCGTCCGAATCATGCACCTCCGGACGATAGTCATCGAGACGCCCACGGTTGGTTTCATCGAACAGAAACATCGAAGTCAGCGGCGCGATGCCGACGACGCGCATTTCGGCGCGCGGGAACAGCGTGAGCTCCACGTCCATGAATGTCTCCACACCGGGCTGCACGGTAAATTTGTACGCGCCGGTGGTCGATTCGCTCTCCAGCAGGGCGTAAATGACGATCGCGGTGGCGCGGGCATCCGGCCGTTCGATCCAAAAGTGGGTGAACGCTGGAAACTCCTCCCCCGACGGCTCGCCGGTATTGATGGCAAGTCCCCGCGCCGACAACCCGTACAGGAGGTTCTTGGCCACCGCGCGAAAATAGCTCGCGCCCTGGAATACCAAAAACTCATCCCAGATTTTATTCGAATTGATGCGGCTGCGGATCCGGAAGCCCGACAGGGGAAGCGATACTTTGCCCAACTGGGCCGGCAGGGCGGCCGCCATCTGGAACATCGCGGGCGTCGCGACCACATCCTTGGCGACGCCGTCCTCGACGGTGGATACCATCACTGCCGTCTGCAGGTTGTAGCCCGCTCGCAGGAGTTCAACGCGGAATGGCAGCTTTTCCGCCTTCCAAATGCCGGCGTCCGGGTTGAAGTGGATGCTGCGGTACTGTTCGGGGCTGAGTTTATCCAGGGCGGCAGGCAGGCTGCTGCGCTGCGGGCTATAGGGGGACGACGCGCGCCTTTTGGCGTCTTCCAACAGGGTCTCAAAGGTGAAGGGATAGGAGTCAAGCTTCGGCGGCGGCGGCGCCTTGGCGCCATGCGCGGCAACCGCCGACAGGGCGACGGCAAGTACTCCGATTGACTTGGCAATTGAAACCGGCAAGGCGATTACCCTTACTTAGCCCTTGAGGCGACGTACTGATTGGCCGGACAGGCCTGATACCTTAAATTATCCCACCAAGTCCCGCCCATACCTTGTAGGCGGATGTTCCCACTTTAGTTTCGGCCGTGTCCGCGGCTAACCTTGATGAAACTGGCGAACTCTGTCAACGGTCATCGCGGCGCCTTCGCCGATTGTCCGCTGAAAGCCCCTGATATGCTTGAGCCATGCTGCCAGCCGGTGCCAAAGGCCAGGAACCGCAAAACGCCGCCACGGTGCTCATGGTGCGGCCCGCGAGTTTTGCTCCAAATCCGCAAACCGCCGCCAGCAACGCCTTTCAACAGGCCGCGGGCGGATCCCGTCCGATACTGCCGCAAAGCGTTGTGTTGGGCGAATTCGACGCTTTGGCGAAAGCCCTGCAAAGCGCCGGTGTGGAAGTGCTGATTGCGGCCGACACGCCGCAACCCGCCAAGCCGGATGCCATATTCCCCAACAACTGGGTGAGCTTTCATCACGATGGAACCATTGCGCTGTATCCCATGCTCGCGCCCAACCGCCGTTGCGAACGGCGCGAGGAGATCATCGAACAGGTCGTTCGCGAGGGCTCATTCCGCGTGTCACGCGTGGTCGACCTATCCCATCGGGAAGCCGAGCAAAAGTATCTCGAGGGCACCGGCAGCCTGGTGCTCGATCGGGTGCGCCGGGTGGCTTATGCCTGCGCCTCGCCGCGCACCGATCTTGATGTGCTCGGCGAGTTCGCGCAGCTGCTTGACTACGACCTCATGACCTTCGAGGCGCTGGACGGCGCCGGGCGCGCCGTGTATCACACCAACGTGTTGATGGCGATCGGCGCCGGCTTCGCGGTGGTGTGCGGCGAATCCATGGCGAATCTTGAGCACCGCGCGGCGGTTTTCGCAAAGCTGCGCGCCACGGGTCACGACATCGTCGATATCACGCTGCGCCAGATGGCGGATTTCGCGGGCAATGTGCTGGAGCTTAAGTCCATGAAGGGAAATCTCATCGCCCTGTCGACGACCGCCTTGCAAAGTTTTCAACCGGCGCAACGGCGCGCGCTGGAGTCGCACGCTGAACTCGTTCCGGTGTCGATTCCGAACATCGAGCGCTTCGGGGGCGGGGGCGTGCGCTGCATGCTGGCGGAGATCCATTTGCCGAAGCGCGCGTGAGCATTGCGCCGCGTCCTAGGGGACCTTGAGCCTCTGGTGTCATAATCCGATCATGTTGGAACTGGGCGTCAAACTCGTGATGGCTTACCTGCTCGGCACCGCGCTCGGCAGCTTGATTTTGGGGATGCTTCGCGGCGTCGATATCCGCAGCATGGGCAGCGGCAATGCGGGCGCGACCAACGCCTTGCGCACCCAAGGCAAGCTGTTTGGGTTTCTGGTGCTGCTCATCGATATTGCCAAGGGCGTGGTGGCGGTGTGGTGGCTGCCCGCCGCGGTGTTGCCAGGCATCGGCGTGGAGGCCGGCGTGTCGCGCGAGTGGCTCACGATGGCGTGCGGCTTCGCCGTGATCGTGGGGCACGTCTATCCGGTGTGGTTCGAATTTCGCGGTGGCAAAGGCGCGGCAACCGTGGTGGGTGTGGTTGCGGGGTTGGAGCTGCGTTTACTCCTGCCGCTGCTCCTGAGCTGGATCATCGTTTTGATGCTTTCGGGCTTTGTCGGACTCGCCACCATAATGTCGACTGTGGCTCTCGTGGCCGCCGTATGCATACTCGAGCCGAACAACGTTCCGTTGCTGACGTTTTGCGCCGCGGTTTCCGCATTCGTGATCTACACTCATCGCAGCAACATTGCGCGCATGCGTGCCGGGAAGGAGCACCGCGCGCGACGACTATGGCTGTTCCGATCGCGCGCGGCATAAAAACTCCGCTGCTTCTCAAGCTGCTGGCCGATGGTGATTTGCACTCAGGCAAATGGCTCGCCGGCGAACTGCGCCAAACCCGGGCGGCTGTCTGGAAGGGGGTAGAGCGCCTGCGCGCCTCAGGGTTAGCGGTGCAGGCCGTGGCGCACCGAGGCTACCGGCTGGCCGACCCGGTGGAGTTGCTGGATGCGCGCCGCATCGGCGCAGAACTTGGGAAGCAGCAGAAATCCCGCCTGCGCCGGCTTGAGTTGCTGTTCGAGGTGGATTCGACCAATACGCGCTTGCTCGCCGCGCCGCGGCCGCCGCCTGGCAGCAGCGATGCCTGCTTGAGCGAAATGCAACATGCCGGCCGCGGCCGGCTCGGCCGCCGCTGGATCGCTCCCTTCGGCGCCGGCGTGTCAATGTCGCTGAGCTGGACCTTCAGCGATGCTGCCCGCAGGCTGTCGGCCTTGAGTTTGGGCGTCGGGGTCGCCGTGTCGCGGGCACTCAAGCGCGCGGGCGCCGAGGGGATTGCGCTCAAGTGGCCGAACGACATCTGGTTTCGCGACCGCAAAATCGGCGGTGTACTGATCGAGCTGCGCGCCGAGGCGGGCGGCCCCACGCACGTGGTGATCGGCGTGGGTATCAACGTGGCTCTGCCCGCGCCGGCGCGCCAGCAAATCGAAGCCAGCGGGGCGACTGTGGCCGCGGTCGCAGACGCTTGCAGCCGGCCCGCGTCGCGCAATTTGGTTGCCGGAGCCATCTTGGACGAGCTTTTGAGTATGCTGGCGGAATACGAGCGCTTTGGGTTCGAAGCGTATCGCGACGCCTGGAAGGCACTTGACGCTTTGCGCGGGCGGGAGGCTCGGGTGATGATTGGGGAGAAGTCGACGCTCGGCATAGCCCGGGGTGTGGATTTGGACGGTGCGTTGTTGCTCGAAACAGAGGATGGTATGCAGCGATTTGTTTCTGGCGAAGCCAGTTTGCGTCTGGCGCGAGGCTGACATTTGACGCTTCTGAAATCCATTGTCGTGTGCTTGGTACTGGCCAACGTGTGCTACTTTTTGTGGGAACACGGCATCGCCAAGGCGCCGGAGGTGGCCGCGCCGGCAGTGCCCGCAACCCTGAAGCTGGCGTCCGAAAGCCACGAAGCCGTGCGCGCCGCGCCCGCGGAACCGGTCGCCGATACACCGCGCGAGGCCGGCGGTCCCCAACTTCTGACCAATGTGAAGCGTTGCATCAGCGTTGGACCCTTTCGCGACGTATCTGAAGCCGCGCACGCCGCATCGACCCTGCGTAGCGGCGGTTACGATCCGCGCCAGCGGGTCGCCGACGGCGAGGTCTGGGCAGGAGTCTGGGTATATCTGCCGCTGCCGCCGTCACGGCCTGCGGCCGAACAAATTCTCGCCAGGCTGAAGGCCGGCGGGATTGACGATGCCCTTGAGATGCCGGGTCCCAACGATGGTTCGGTCATCTCACTGGGCCTGTACAGCGAACCGAAACGGGCACAGGCCCGGGTAACACAAGCGCAGGCGCTCGGTTTCAATCCCGGAATCGCCGATCGCAAGCGCAATGGCAACGTTTATTGGATCGACATCGATTTGAAGTCCACGGACAGCTTGTTGAACCCCTCCGATCTGCAGGGCGAGTCCGGCCGCATCGTGCGTCTCGAGGTCAAAGGATGCCCATCGGTGGGTGCGCAGTGATGAAGGGCCGGGATGCAGCATTACGGTTGACGAGCGGCATCGGCGCCTGCATCGGCTATGGCTGTCTTGCCGCGTTCCTATGTCTCATCAGCGTGCAGGTGTACCGTTGGTTTCGCGACGGAGAGTGGACCCACATCGGCATGAGTGAAGGCGCGCGAATCGGGCTGCTGCATTGCTGCGTCAAGGATGGCGACACCGGGAGGTTGGCGACGCTGCTGCAGTGGCTGGAATCGCCCGCAACCTGGCTGGGCATGCACAAGGTATTCGAGGTCATTCCGGCGTCGCTGGCGTTGTTCGCCTTGAGCATCGCGGGAAACAGTCTGTACATCTATTGCAGCGATCGATTGCGCAAGGCTTGAACGACCGTTTGCGCAGGCCTTGGCGACGTTGGCCCGCTAGGGGCGCGGGGCCTCGCTGCGCCGCTTGAGTCCTTGGGCTTCAGTGGCGACGTATTGCTGAATCAGGCCGCAATAAAGACGGGAAACTATCGGCCCCAGCAGCCCTGAGATTTCGAATGACAGCGCGGCGCGGCTGCCGCCGCCCTGGGCTTCCACGAAGTGCCCGGCCGTCATCCGCACGCCGGGAGCGCGCGTGACCCACGTGAAGCTGCGATTCTCATCGAGCTCCGTAACCTGCCAAACCGCCGGGCGCAACTTGGGTTGCAATACGCGCGCGCTGCTGCCGATCGCCAACGGCCCTCGGTCCAGCCGTTGAACCTGCGTCACCGTCGAAGTCCACTCCGGCCAGCGCTCGACATCGCACAACACCGCCAGCACCCGCTGCGGCGGAGCATTGATATTCACGGCAACACTGAACGCGGTCACTTCGCCCCCATCGGTTGTGGCTACTTGCTTATCGGGTGTTCGCGCATCGTCGGTGGCGGTTCCCCCTCCCAGACAGATGCGACGCTGCCCGCAGGCGCATTGTACCAACCCGGATCCCGGTAATCACCGCGCTTCAAATCCGCGCGGATCTTCATGACCGTGAACATGCCGCCCATGTCGATGTCGCCATAGGGACCGGAGCCCGTCATCATCGATAGAGTATTCTCAGGCAGCGGCATCTCCATGCGCATGCCGCTCATTGCGCCGCCGGCGTTCATGTAGCCGGGTACGAGAGCAGTGATCTGCCTCGCCAGGGCGTCTTGTGCCGCGCCCAGGGGATTTGGCACATTGTGGCTCATGCCGTTCATGGTGTGATGGCTCTTGTGGCAATGAAAAGCCCAGTCGCCGGGGACGGCAGCGGTGAATTCGATGGCGCGCATCTGGCCGACCGCAATGTCCGTCGTCACTTCCGGCCATCGAGATCCGGGCGGGGTCCATCCGCCATCCGTGCCCACGACCACGAACTCATGGCCGTGCAGATGAATGGGATGGTTGGTCATTGTGAGATTGCCGACGCGCACGCGCACGCGCTCGCCGAGCCGGGCGACCATCGGGGCGGTGCCTGGAAAAGCGCGGCTATTGAAGGTCCATACGTTGAAATCCAGCATGGTGCTGACCTTGGGCGTGTAGCTGCCGGGGCTGATGTCGTAGGCGTTCAGCAGAAAAACGTAGTCGCGGTCGACCGGCATGAGCTTGGAATCCTTGTGATGAGTGACCCAGAATCCCATCATGCCCATCGCCATCTGCGTGGTTTCGTCCGCGTGCGGGTGGTACATGAAGGTTCCCGCGCGCTGCGCGATGAATTCGTACACATAGGTTTGTCCGGGTTTGATCGCGGGCTGATTGAGGCCCGCCACGCCGTCCATTCCATTGGGCAGGCGTTGGCCGTGCCAGTGGACACTGGTGTGCTCACTCAAGCGGTTGGTCACGAAAATCCGTACGCGATCACCCTCCACGACTTCGATGGTGGGTCCCGGCGATTGTCCGTTGTAGCCCCAGAGATGCGCCTTCATGCCGGGCGCGATCTCGCGAATTACCGGCTCCGCCACCAGGTGGAATTCCTTGATGCCGTTGCGCATTCGCCAGGGCAGGGTCCAACCGTTCAAGGTTGCCACCGGCTGATAAGGGTGGCCGGTGGGCGGGGGCAGTGGCGGCTGCATGGCGGCTGAGTCCGTGGAGACGATCTCGGGAAGCGCGCCAAGCGCGCTCTGAGACACGGCAGTGGCGGCCACCGCGAGGCCGGCACCGCTGAAGAATCCTCGTCGTGTAAGCATGGTTTTTCCTTGAAGAGTCGCGCGCGGCCTCAGGGCGCTGAATCGCCGATCAGCGCCGCATCCAGTTCCGACTTTGCGATCCAGAAATCCCGCACGCTATGGATGTACGCATCGCTGCTCAGGAACTGTTCCCGCGCATCGGCGAGCAATTCAAAAATACCGATGAGCGAGGCGTTGTAGCGCAGCAGATTTTGTTCCGCGATCGTCTTGCGCAAAGGCACCACTTCATCACGCTGTTGCTTCGCGATGTCGAAGCTCGCCCGATAAGTGGCATACGCTTGCCGTATCTGCGAGCGGGCGTCGATGGCAGCCTGTGCGAAGCGATCCACCGACTGCGCGTATATCGCCGCCGATTTTTTTACGCGTATGGAGCCGCCGTCGAATATCGGAACCTCCAGAGTGACCACATAGCCCGTTTCATAAGGTTCATCGCGCGTGCCCTGCCGCACCCGCGTCGGTCCTGCGTCGAGCACGTTGACGAACCGTGTGGCCTGGGTGAGTTTGAGGCTGCGGCGCAGTTCGTCGAGCCTGAGGCGCTGCAGCCGCAAGTCGATGCGATTTTGCAAAATGGCGGCCTCGACATCGGGAAGACTCTCAATGCTTGGCGGCAGCTCCGGCAGGCGGTCCGCGAGCTCAAACGCCGGCCGCCCGCCGCTCTCGGTGTCCGGCAGACCCATCAAGCGGGTCAATTTCTCGCTCGCGGCCTTTTCGTTCAATCCCGCCTGTGCCATCACGCGGTAGGCATCGACATGGAAAATCCGTTCGCGGGCTTCATCGACGCTGTTCCAGTTGCCGGCCGCCACCATGCTGCGCGCCAGCTCGGCGCTGGTTTCAGCTGCCGCAACGACCTCACGCATATGGTCAACCGACTGGCGCGCAGCGACCGCCGCAATAAACGTCGCGCGGGTTTCGGTCGCCAAGCGCATGACGCTGAGTACGACGGCATTCTGCAACTGCGCAAAGCGGCGCTTTTCAATTTGGTGGGCGTACGGCATCGTCAACAGCGACAGCACATTGAAACTCAAGGTCTCTTCGATGTCGTACTGTCCCGCGGCGCTTGCGTGGCGCAGATCGAAGCTGGGATTGCGCAGGCGGCCCGATTGCACCAGGTCGGCCTCGGAAATTCCCAGCTCATCGAACGACGCCCGCAATCCGCGGTTGTTGAGCAGCGCGATCTGCACGGCATCATCCTGGGATAGTGGGTGCGCCAGTAGTTCGGCCACCTGCGCCGACACCTTGGCCTGCTCGGCATCGGTGCGAGGCCACTTGAGATCCTTGGCCAGATGCGTCTGCGTCGCTTGCGCGACGTCATTGAAGCCGCCGTCCTTGGAAAAGCCGGCGCAGCCGCAAATTTCCAGGGCGGCAAGAATCATCAACAGTAAGCGTGCGTTCATATCGTCCTCACGGCCGAAGCGGCGGGAAGCCCGTCAAACTCAAAGGAGGCGCGTCGCGCCTTTCGATTAGGCGAGGACGCGGGGCGGGCGATCGAGGCGATCGAGAACGATCTTGGGAGGTGAGAACAGCAACGGCACGCGGACTTGAGGACTGATCGATCGAGGCGGGACCCATTGAAGAGGAGTAACGACAATGGCTGCGCAGCAGCAAGTTCCGCAGGCGTGGTGCTGCACCGCAGAGGATGCATGCGGGCAATGCTGATCTCCAGCCGCGGTGGCGGCCGCCGCGGCGCTGTTGTGCGGTTCACAACTGAAGGCCGCCGCAAATCCCTGCAGCGGCAGCATCACTACCAGTAGCAGCGCGAGTTCGGGCATGGAAGATCGATGCCGTTTCATTGGGGCAAAACATAGCACCAGATCCGCTTAATTACACGTGAACTGCGTCCATCTCCCCCCAAGGCGCCATCGCGGCAAAGCGGAATTCCGCGCTGGGCCGGGCGCGCATCGCTTGGCTGTCATTCCCAATAGTGGGCGCTCGCAAGCCCTGGGGTTTGGCGCTAATATGTGCGCTATGTAACATAGCAGCGCATTGGGGACGCTGATGCAACTTCCCCCGTAGTCGTATATGCAGCGAACACCGCCGCTGGGCTCTGAGCTCGCAACAAGCATTGACCCTCGAAACAACGAGCTGCTGGCGGCGTTGCCGGAGACCGAGTGGCATCGCTGGCAGCAACAGCTGGAACCCGTTGCGATGCCCTTGGGCCAAGTCCTGTACGAGCCCGGCGCCGCCTTGAGCCACGTCTACTTTCCGACCAGCGCCATCGTTTCGCTGCTGTATGTGATGGAGAACGGCGCATCGGCAGAAATCGCGGTGGTCGGCAACGAGGGCATCGTCGGAATTTCCCTGTTCATGGGCGGAGAGTCCACGCCCGGCCGCGCGGTGGTGCAAAGCGCCGGCCAGGGATTTAGGTTGCGGGCGCAGGTGGTCAAGGATGAATTCAACCGGGCAGGAGCAGTATTGCATTTGCTGCTGCGCTATATCCAGGCGCTCATCACGCAAATGGCGCAAACGGCGGTGTGCAACCGGCACCACACCCTCGACCAGCAGTTGTGCCGCTGGCTGCTCTTGAGCTTGGACCGATTGCAGAGCGACGAACTGCTGATGACCCAGGAACTGATTGCCAACATGCTGGGGGTGCGCCGCGAAGGCGTGACCGAGGCGGCCGCGAGACTGCAGCAGGGTGGGTTGATCCGTTATTCCCGCGGTCACATCAGGGTGCTGGATCGCGCCGGGCTCGAGAAACGCACCTGCGAATGCTACGCAGTGGTGAAGAAGGAATACGACCGGCTGCTGCCGCGTACCACGGCAGTTTAAGTTGCGCCAAATCGAGGGCGCAGCGCAGCATTGCCCCGCCCGGCGCGTCGTCTGATATTGTCGCTGCGGCGCAATCCAAACGGAGTTGTCGGCATGAATTCAATTACCGCATTCCTGGTGTTTGTCTGCATCGCCGCCAGCCTGGCCGCCGGCCGATGGCTCAATCCTTCCGCCGCCGCGCTGTTTTTTGTCGCCGCGATTCTGATCGCGCTCTCGCTGAAAATGGCCAATGCCTGGGAGAAGTTCGTCATTCTGCGGATGGGCAAGCTGCAGAGTGTTCGCGGAGCCGGACTGTTCCTCATCATCCCGGTGATCGACAACATCGTCGCCGTCATCGACGTGCGCATTCAAACGACGGCCTTCAACGCCGAACAGGCGCTCACCAAGGATACGGTGCCGGTCAACGTCGATGCGATCATCTTCTGGCATGTGCATGATGCCGAAAAGGCGGCATTGGCCATCACCAACTATCGTGAAGCCATCGACCGGGTGGCGCAAACCTCGCTGCGCGAGATGATTGGGTCGTCGCTGCTGGCGGCATTATTGTCCGACCGCAAGGAGGCCGATGCGCAATTGAAGATTGATATCGGACAAAAAACCGCGCCTTGGGGCATATCGGTGAGTTCGGTGGAAATCCGCGACGTCGCCATCCCGGTCGCGTTGCAGGATGCCATGTCGCGGCAGGCCCAGGCAGAGCGCGAAAAACAGGCACGCATGATTCTCGGCTCCGCGGAGGCCGCAATTGCCGGCAGGTTCGTCGAGGCTGCGGAGATCTACGCCGGACACCCCGTGGCACTGCAGTTGCGGGCAATGAACATTATTTACGAGACCACCAAGGAGCGGGGAGCGACCATTCTGATGCCCACCTCCATGGTCGACAGCGTGAATCCATCCGCCGCTACTCTGGCCCTGGCGGTGGTCGGAAAGGGCATCCCGGGAGCGCCCGGCGCCGGCTGACTATGCCTTCAGCCGCTCGCGCAGGGAGCGCAGTTCGCGGCGGCGCGCAGCGCTGCTCTTGGGGTAGCGCAAGCCCAGTGCTACGACCGTATCGAGCAGGATCCGCGATACGATGAGACGCGCATTCAGCTTATCGTCTGCGGGAACGACATACCAAGGGGCCTGCTTGGTGCTGGTTGCTTCCAGGCACTTTTCGTAGGCCTTCATGTATTGATTCCAGAATTTCCGCTCCTCGATGTCCGCCGCCGAGAATTTCCAGTTCTTTTCCGGGGTCTCTATCCGGTCGAGAAAGCGCTTGCGCTGCTCTTCCTTGGAGAGATGCAGGAAGAATTTGATGATGCGCGTGCCATTGCGGTCCAAATGCTTCTCCAAGTTCACGATGGAGCGATAGCGGTCGCGCCAGATGGTCTTTTCATCGGTTGCCCCATTGGGCAGCCCCTCGGCGCGGAGAATTTCCGGGTGTACCCGCACGATCAGCACTTCCTCGTAATAGGACCGGTTGAAAATGCCGATTCGCCCGCGTTCGGGCAGGTTACGCGTGGTGCGCCACAGGAAGTCGTGCTGCAGCTCGATCGTACTCGGGTGCTTGAAGCTGAATACCTGGCATCCCTGCGGATTGACTCCCGACATGACGTGCTTGATGGCGCTGTCCTTGCCGGCGGCATCCATGGCCTGAAAAATTATCAGCACCGCGTGGCTGTTCGATGCATACAGCAGCTGCTGCTGCGCGCTCAGCGCTTTGGTGTGCTCGCTCAGGATCTCGCGATACTGCCGGGTATTCTTGTACACCGGGTCGACGCGCGTCGGCCATTTCTTGAGGTCGACCTGCCGTCCCTCGCGGACCCGAAAATCGTTCGAATTGATCTCGACCATGGATGGAGTTCCGTCGGGGGTTTTACTATGCGCGCACAGCATATCGAAGTCGATGCATGCAGTGCCGGGTTGCCAGGCAACCAGGCTGGTAGACTGTCCGCAACGACGAAAAATTGAGGTTGCGCTTTGCTCGATTCGAACCCTTCGTCCGATGCCAGGGCTGCGCGCCGCATCCTGTTCGCCAGCATGATCGGCACCACCATCGAGTTCTATGATTTCTACATCTACGCGACGGCCGCAATCCTGGTATTTCCGAAACTGTTCTTTCCCAAAGGCGATCCGGCCACCGCCACCTTGCAGTCGCTGGCGACCTTCGCACTGGCGTTCGTCGCGCGGCCGATCGGATCGGCTATTTTTGGCCATTTCGGCGATCGAGTCGGGCGCAAGACAACCCTGGTCACGGCGCTGCTGACCATGGGCATTTCCACCGTTTGTATCGGTGTCCTGCCGACGTATGAATCGATCGGCGTATATGCCGCGGTGATGCTGGCGCTGTGCCGCATAGGACAGGGATTGGGGCTGGGCGGCGAATGGGGCGGAGCGGTGTTGCTCGCGACCGAAAATGCGCCGGCTGGCAAGCACTCCTGGTATGGCATGTTCCCGCAACTGGGTGCGCCGCTCGGGCTGTTCATCTCCATCGGCGCCTTCTTGTTGATCAGCGACAACCTGTCCGAGGCGCAATTGTTCAGCTGGGGTTGGCGCGTGCCGTTTTTGGCGAGCACCGTGCTGGTGGCGGTGGGCCTGTACGTGCGTCTGCAGCTGACCGAAACCCCGGCCTTCAAGCGCAGCATTGCGCAGGGCGAACGCGTGCGCGTGCCTTTCGCCGCGGTGTTTGCCCGGTATCCGCTGCAGCTCGTCCTGGGAACCTTCGGCTCGACCACCACTTTCGTGATTTTCTATCTCGCCAATGTGTTCGCGTTGGGCTGGGCCACGGGTCACCTTGGGTTCGGGCGCCACCAATTTCTGATTCTGCAAATGTGGGCCGTGGTGTCTTTTGCGCTGACCATACCGTTCTCAGGATCGATGGCCGACCGCATCGGCGGGCTTCCCATGTTGAAGATCGCCACGGTGTCGATCATCGCCTTCGGCTTTGCCTTCAAGCCCCTGTTCGGCACGCAAGACACGGCGACGATGCTGGTATTCTTGATCCTGGGCTTTGGTTTGGCCGGTATCTCATATGGCCCGCTCGGCAGCGCGCTGGCGACGCTGTTTCCGACTCCGGTGCGCTACACGGGGACATCGCTGACGTTTAATGTCGCCGGAATACTGGGCGCTTCGATCGCCGCACCCATCGCAAACTGGTTGGCGTCGCGTTACGGCCTGGCGTTCGTCGGCTATTATTTATCGGTGTCCGGCCTCATAACGTTGATCGCACTGCTGCTCATCAAGGGGGAGAAAACATGATTCGCAACAACTTTGCCGTGGTCGCGGCGTTTCTGGTCACGATCCTGTCGGCCGCGAATCATCCGGCGCCCGCGGCCGATCGATTCGACGCGGCCGTCGCCCACCCGGGACGCCCGGCCGCGGATCTTGCCCGCGACGCCAAGGATCATCCTGCAGAGATCCTGCGTCTCACCGGCATCAACAGCGGTATGCAGGTGGCGGACGTGCTGGCCGGGGATGGCTACTACAGCGAATTGCTGAGCTACATCGTGGGAGCGAAAGGCCAGGTGCTGCTGATCAACAATGCCGCCTTCGATAACTGGAGCGAGCCGGATCTGCAAAATCGCTTGAAGGACAACCGGTTGCCCAATGTCAGACATCAATCCGTCGATCTTAACGACATGAAATTGCCGCCGGCGAGTCTGGACGCCGTTCTACTGGTCAAGGTGTATCACGATTTGTACTGGGTAAATACCAACCCCAAAAACCCCTGGCCGAAGGTTGATGCCGGCGCCGTGCTGGAGCAGTTGTCGCGGGCGCTGAAGCCGCGGGGGATTCTGCTGCTGGTGGACCATTCGGCCAAGGCGGGACATGGCAGTTCCGATGCCAGCGAGCTGCACCGCATCGATGAAGCCTATGCCATCAAGGATTTCAAAGCCCACGGATTTGACGTCGTTGCCAAAAGCGATTTGCTGAAAATGCCCGGCGATGCCCGCGATCAAATCAGCTACAAGGGCCCCATGCTCGGTAAAACCGACCGCTTCGTGCTGGTATTTCGCAAGACTTGAGTCGAGCCGCGGCCCAAAAACACAGGCATCAGACCGGCTTGAGCCAGCGCGAAATCGCCGCGGAATCCATCGCGCCTGTGTGGCGCGCGGTCTCCTTGCCGCCACGGAACACGATCATCGTCGGGATGCTGCGTATGTTGAAACGCGATGCGGGCGCGGGCTCATCCTGGGTATTCAGCTTCGCAAAACGAAACTCGGGTTCCAATGTAGACGCGCTCGCCTCGTAATACGGCGCCATGGCGATGCACGGCCCGCACCACGGCGCCCAGAAATCGACGACCAGCGGCAGATCGCTGCGGCCGACATGCTTGTCGAAATTGGCGGCGGTCAGCTCGATGGGCTTGCCCGCGAACAGGGGATGGTGGCATTTCGGGCAGCGCGGGGCATCCTTCAAACGATCTTTTTGCAGACCCACCACCGAGTCGCAGTGTCCGCAAACCACGTGAATCTTCTCGTTCATGACTTAAGCGCTACTTGGGTTGTGCAACCAGGATGACGAAACTATTCGGAATGACACTGGCGCGAGGCAGAGGCTGCTCGGCGCTCGCCGCAGGCGTTGGCCCGAATTGCGCGGCGGCGAGATAAATTCTATGCGTGGTGGGATCCAGCGTCATGGTGCGGGCACTGACTTGGGTGGAAACCGTGGCAATTACCCGGTACTCGTCCGGACCGTCTTGATGAATCACCGTCAGCGTGCCGTCGATGCCATTGGAGCTGAAGACCATGGCCAATTCGGCATCGAAAACCGCGGCATCGGCGCCTCGTCCGATAACTACCCGGGCGATTGGCTTTCCCGTTGCCGAATCGGTGACCGCCATGACCTGGTTTGCGCACACCGAGAATAATCGATGATTGGCCGCATCGAGCGCAAGCCCGGTGGGGTTCGCGCATTCCTTCAACGACCACTTGCTCTTCACGGTGGGGGTTTTGGCATCAATCAGGACCAGGGTGCCCGGTGCAGTGTCGATATTGACAAAGACGTGACCGGCCTCGTCCGTTGCCATGAACTCGGGTGGGCCCGGCAGCGGCACGGTCGCCACGATTTGCAGCGTGGTGGCGTCCAGGATCGAGATATTCGCCGATTCGCGATTGGCGGTATAAATCTGATTCCGCAGCGGCTCGTACAGGATGGCGTCCGGCATCGTTCCCGACACCGGCACCTCATGAGTAACGCGCAGTGTGCCGAGTTCGAACACCGTGACGGTGTTGGCCTCGCCATTGCTGGTGAAGCCGCGCTTCAGCGGCGGCGCGAAAGCTATACCGCGCACTCCCGCGGTGCGCGGAATGGTCCCCGCCAATTTGCCGTTGCCTGTATCCACGACATCGACATGATCGCCCCGGCTGACGAATAGTCTGGCGCCGCCGGCCTGCAATGCCAGGCCATCCCAGCCACCATTGCCGCCCAGCCGCCAGCTTCCAGCCACCGTATAGTTTGCCTGCGGAATGGGCGATGTCTGCGCATGCGCCGAGGGCGCGCGAGTCATCGACAGCGCGCAGGCAGCGAGCAGAGCCAGCTTCCGCAGCATAGAAATCCTGATGGCCAAATCCGCTTAGTTTACGCATGGATCGGCCCTTGGGAAATCATGCGGGACCCAAGGCGCCGGACCCCGCGGCAGGAGCCAAAATTGAAAAAAATACTCGGTGCATCGTGAGCCGCCCGAGCGTGACGCGATCCCGCAATGGAACTGCAATAAATCGGTTATGCCCCTGATGAAGAATGCCAGGCCCTGTCCAACCTCAATCAGGAGCCCTGCAAATGAAACTTATGAGAAAGGCATTGCTCACGCTGGCGGCGACCACGTTGGCCGCCGGCACCGCCGGCGCCGGGGATAAGGATCACCCGAAAAGCGATTTCGGACACCTGGAGCATGTTTTCTTGATCATGATGGAAAATCAGACCAATACCGACATCCTCAACAATCCCAACGCGCCGTTCATAAATCAATACGCCGCGCAGGTGAATCAGGCGACCCAGTATTTCGCGGTCGGCCATCCCAGCGCCCCGAACTATCTAGAGATCGTGGGCGGTTCCAATTTCGGCCTTGCGAACGATTATTGGCCGGTCTGGATCAATGGCTTCGGTTGCCAGGACCATGCACCCAGCAGCGGTTGCGGCCATGCCTTCACGCCGATTTCGGTCGAAGGCCTCGACAATCCGGTGGTCGCAACCGCGAACACATCGACCGATTGCAACGGGCAAATATCATTGGGGGGCAATCCGCCGGCCGCCAACAACTGCGCTCTGCGCAACTATCCGGCCGCGCCGTTCACTCCGCAATCGATTGCCGACCAATTGGTGGCGAAGGGCAAGTCCTGGAAAAGCTATCAAGAAAGCCTGCCGGCCATAGTTCCCGGCGTCTTCGGCGTCAACTACTCGGACGGCGAGTTTTCCAATTTGAGTCCGGCATCGGTGTTTTACGTGAATGGCGGCCCGCCCACGCCGGCGACCAATATTCAGAAGCTGTATGCCGTCAAACACAACCCGTTCGTCTATTTCGAAAACGTCGAGAGTGGCGATGACGCTAACTTGAGCCTCGATCAAGTGGTTGATTTCGACGGCCCGAATGGGCTGTGGGCGGACCTGAACTCGGAGGATGGAACGCCGAATTTCTCCTTCATCGTCCCCAATCAGTGTCACGACATGCATGGCTTCGTGTCCGGGGGCACCACGATTTGCTCCACCAACAACTCAACGGCAACCAACCTGACCGTCCAGCAGGGCGATGCCGAAGTGGCCAAGATCGTCAATGGCATCAAGGCCTCCAAGTCCTGGCGGCATGGGCGCAACGCCATCGTCCTGGTCTGGGACGAAAACGACTACTCGAACGCGGCCAACCGCGTGGTATTCCTCGTCGAAACGAATTACGCGGCCAACGGCGCGGTGAGCAGCGTGCCCTATGATCATTTCTCGCTGCTGCGCACGTTGGAAGCGGGCTTTGGCCTGTCTTGCTTGAACCATGCCTGCGACGCGACCTCTCTGGTCATGAATGACGTGTTCGGCGGCAAGGCCCACTAGTCGCCAGCGGTCCAGATATCAGGCATCTATAAAGCGGAAAGCGGCCATCGTCCAAGGACGGACGGTGGCCCGGCGGGCGGCCGCCCGCCGTCCCAAGCGCAGGGAAGCACGATCACCGGCGCGCTACAATGCGCCCGTGGATACCCAAGATAGCAGCGAATCGACCAGCGAATCGAGCGGCGAATCGAGCAGTGAATCGAGCAGCTGGCTGTGCAGTGAGTCGGCGCGGCTCGCGCGCCTCGCTCTATTCGGCTTCATTATTACTTTCATAGTGGCGCGCACGGCGGTTTTCCTGATCATGTCGCGCCTCATGCCGAACTTGTACTTCTTTCTAAACGGGACGCATGTCCATCATTTGAACTACGGAATTTTCCTGCTCGCCGGGGTAGGTGCGTTTCTTCTGTTCAGCACCCGCGACAAGCGGGAATTGCGCGTTGCCGCATTGGCCTACGGCGTCGCCATGGCACTGACTTTCGATGAATTTGGAATGTGGCTGCACCTGGGAGGCAGCTACTGGCAGCGGGCCAGCGTCGATGCAATCATCGTGGTTGCCGCCGTGCTCGGCCTGATTGCATTCGCATCCGCAATGCGCCGTTTCGAGTCGCGTCACGTAAAAGCGTCTATCGCTTTGCTGATCGCACTGATTGTGTTCGGCGTGGTGCTGTACGACGCGTCGGTACGAATCGGTAGATTGGCCGGACCTCGGTTGGAGGCGCTCGAATTGGCTTCTTCGCCGTGATTCCCATGCCGAAGCTCGCGGCGTGCGACGCTCCGGTATCATCGGCATATGCAGCGAGACCAACTCGGTAACCCGGTCACGGGACAGCGCGAAGACACGCTGCGCGCCATCGATGATTTTGTGGGCGGCTATCTCTCGTACGAGACCCGCGCCGAGAACATCGTGCGGGCCGCGGAGGCGGATCCTGATTCATGCCTGGCCAATACCTATGCAGGAATCCTGTGGATGCTGCTCGAGGCGCCCGAGGCGGGCCGGCGAGCGGCTAAGTACCTGGCCGCAGCGGAGCACTCGGCGCCGCCGGCCACGCGGCGCGAGCAGCTCAACACGGCGCTGCTGCGCGCCTGGGTGGATGACGATGCGCAGCTCGCGATGCGCCTCGGCGATCAGACGGCGGATGAATTCCCGCGGGATCTCGTCGTCGTCAAGACGCAGCAGTACTTTGAATTCAATCGCGGCGATGCGCCGGCGATGCTGCGGACCGCCTTGAAGGTCGCGTCTGCAAATGCCGATATACCCTATTTTCACGGCATGGCGGCGTTCGCTTACGAGCAATGCCATCTGCTCGAAGAAGCCGAATCCGCGGCGTGCACCGCGCTCGCAATGCGCCGCAAGGAGCCGTGGGCACAGCATGCGCTGGCGCATGTGTTGTTGACGCGCGGGCGCGTTGACGAAGGCGCCAGGTTCCTCGAGGAAGCCGCGGACACTTGGACCCAGTTGAACTCCTTCATGCTCACGCATTTGTGGTGGCATGTGGCGCTGTTTTATCTGAGCCAGGGGCGTGATGGCGAAGCTCTCCGACTCTATGATGAGCGTTGTTGGGGTGTCGCCAAGGATTATTCGCAGGATCAGATCGGAGCCGTGTCGCTGTTGGCAAGACTCGAAATTGCCGGCATCGATGTCGGTTCGCGCTGGCAGGATCTCGCCGATCATCTCGAAGCGCGGACCGACGACACGCTGCAGCCATTCCCGACGCTGCAATATCTTTATGGCCTGGCGCGCGCCGGGCGAAGCCAGGCCGAAGCGCTGTTGGAGTCGGTGCGCCGGCGTGCAAGCTGCGCCCCGGATTTCAGCAGAGCGGTCTGGCAGGAAGTCGCGCTACCGGGATGCGAGGGTTTGTACGCCTATGCGCAAGGCGACTACGCCCGAGCCTGGGATCGATTGGCGGTGGCCGTACCGCGGATGCGCGAGGCCGGCGGCAGCCACGCGCAACGCGATCTATTCGAGCAGATCCTGCTCGATGCCGCGATCAGAACCCGGCGGCTTACGGACGCACAACAAATGCTGGAACTGCGGCGCAACGCCGACCCCAACGGCGTGCCGGTAAACGCGGCACTCGCGGCGGTGTACTCGAAGCTTGGGCTCGATGCCTTGGCGGATCAGGCGCGCAGCCGTGCGGCACTGACGCGTTTCCGGCATTCCACTTGAGCAACATGTCGCAAGATCCGCAGCAGCTATTGATTCGGATGATCGACGAGCGGCGCGGCGAATTGATCGAGTTGACGCGCGAGCTGATTCGTTTTCCCACCGTCAATCCGCCCGGCGATGCCTATCGACCCTGTGCGGAATTTATCGGCCGGCGCTTGGGTAAGCGCGGTTTCGCCGTCGAGTATGTGCATGCGGCCGGTACGCCGGGCGATGACGAGCGCCACCCGCGCATCAACGTCGTGGCGCGGCGTGAAGGCGGTGCGCACGGTCCCTGCGTGCACTTCAACAGCCATATTGATGTCGTGCAAACCGGAGCCGGCTGGACCCTGGATCCATTCGCCGGCATCGTCAAGGGCGGCATGGTGTATGGGCGCGGTGCCTGCGACATGAAGGGTGGATTGGCGGCCTCGCTCATCGCGGTCGAATCCTTGATCGACTCGGGACTGAACCTCCCCGGTACTCTGGAAATATCCGGCACTGTCGATGAAGAGACCGGCGGCTACGGCGGTGTCCATTATCTGGCGCAGCGCGGCTGGTTTTCGCCGGGGCGCGTCGATCACGTCATCATTCCGGAGCCGCTCAACGTGGATCGCGTGTGCATCGGACACCGCGGGGTGTGGTGGGCTGAAATCGAAACGCTCGGACGCATGGCGCACGGCTCCATGCCGTTCCTGGGCGACTGTGCGGTGCGCCACATGTATGCCGTCATCGATCGCCTGGAACGCGATCTTTACCCGAAGCTCGCCGCGCGGCGCACGAATATGCCGGTGGTGCCCGTGGCTGCCAGGCACGCGACCATGAACATCAATTCGCTCCACGGCGGAGCGGCGGAATCCAGCGGGTATCCGGCTCCCTGCGTGCCGGACTCCTGCCGCATGGTCATCGATCGCCGCGTGCTCATTGAAGAGGACATGGACGGCGTCAAAGCCGAGGTACGCGGCCTGCTCGACGAGTTGGTGCGCGACCGCGCCGGCTTCGCGTACCGAATTCGCGACATTTTCGAAGTGCGGCCCACAATGGCCGATCGCGACGGCCCGGTGGCGCGCAGCACCGCGGCAGCGATTCGCCGCGTGATCGGCCGCGAGCCGGAATTCATCTGCTCGCCGGGCACGTACGATCAGAAGCACATCGATCGCATCGGCAAGCTGCGCGACTGCATCGCCTACGGCCCTGGAATTCTTGATATCGCACACCAGCCGGATGAGTTCGTGCGGATCGAAGACATGGTGAATTCCGCGAAGGTGATGGCAATCGCCGCCCGATCGCTGCTGCTCGGCGCCGCATGAATTTCAAGCGAGCGGCGATTCTGGCCTGGCTCTCGATGCCGCTGCTCGCGGTGCCGGCTGTGCATGCCGGGGAGCAGGCAATCATCGGCATGCAGCTCGAACCCCCGATTCTTGATCCCACCGCAAATCCAGCCGCCGCCATTTCCGAGGTTCTGTACGGCAACGTGCTCGAAGGATTGGTGCAATTCGCCGCCGATGGTTCGGTGCTGCCGCGGCTCGCCGCCTCCTGGGACATCTCGGACGATGGCCTCACCTATGTATTCCACCTGGTTACCGGCGCCCGCTTTCACGACGGCAGCCCCTTCGATGCTGCCGCGGCAAAATATTCGCTGGACCGCATCACCGCGGCCGGCTCGGTCAATCCGCAGAGATCGCGCTTCGGCGCCATTCGTTCCGTCGAAGTCCTCGGTTCCAACACCGTCAAAGTTGCGCTGCAGCGCCGCTCCGGAGGACTGCTGCAGTCACTCGCGTTTGGAGCGGCCGTGATGGTTTCACCGCAGTCCGCCGCCGGCAACGCCGTCCGGCCCATCGGCACGGGGCCATTTCGATTCGCAAGATGGCGGCGCGGCGATTCGATCACCCTGGAGCGCAATCCGGACTATCGCGGAGTTCGCGCCGGCTTGGACGAGGTCACCTTCAAGTTCATCGCCGACCCGAGTGCGGCTTATGCTGCGTTGATGGCGGGCGATGTGGATGCGTTTGCCAACTATCCGGCGCCGGAGAGTTTTTCGCAGTTTGCCGCCGATCCGCGTTTTGCCGTGTTCGTCGGCAGCACCGAAATGGAAACCGTACTGGCGCTGAATGAGCGGGTCGCGCCGCTGGGCAATTTGCTGGTTCGGCGGGCGATTTCCTACGCACTGGATCGCCGCGCCATCATCGATGGCGCCATGTTCGGTTATGGCACGCCGATCGGCAGCCATTTCCCGCCGCGCAATCCCGCCTACGTCGATCTCACCGGCATGTATCCGCATGATATCGCCAAGGCCAGAGAACTCATGGCGGCGGCCGGATACCCGCAGGGATTTTCCATGACCTTGAAGCTGCCGCCGCCGAGTTACGCCCGCCGCGGCGGGGAAATTGTGGCCTCGCAGCTGGCAACGATCGGCATCCGGCTGCGCATTGAAAATCTCGAGTGGGCGCAGTGGCTGGATCAGGTCTACAGCCGCCATGCCTACGACATGAGCATCGTCGGGCATGCCGAGCCGCTTGACTACGATATCTACGCCCGCGACGACTATTATTTCGGATATTCGAATCCCGATTTCAAAGCACTCATCGCCGCGTTGGACGAAAGCGTCGATCCCGCGAAGCGGCGCGATTTGCTGCAGCAGATCCAGCGCAAGCTGGCCGCAGATGCGGTCAACGGCTTCTTGTTCCAATACCCGCGATTGGACATCTGGAATGCGCATCTGCCGGGAATCGGCTTCGACAATGTGCTCGGCGTCATCGACCTGAGCCGCGCCCACTACCTTGAAGACGGCTACGTGCCGCGCCGCGCCGGCGCCGTGCACGGCGCGCCGGCGGCCCGGCCTTACCAAGGCGCCGGCATCGTGTTTGCGGTGGGCGTTTTGCTGTTGGCGGGTCTGGTATGGCGCCGATTCGGAGGCTCGTATGTCGTTGAGCGGCTCGGCGTGCTTGCGGCAACGCTGCTCGCCGCGACGGCGATCGTATTCGTCATCGTGCAAATCGTGCCCGGCGATCCAGTGCGTTACATGATGGGATTGCAGGCAGATGCGGATACGGTGGGCCTGCTGCGACACCAATTGGGTCTCGATGCCGCGCCCCTGCAGCGCTACCTGCACTGGGTTGCCGGATTGCTGCGCGCAGATTTCGGCTTGAGCTACACGTACCGCGTGCCGGTGAGCGCGCTGGTGGCTGAACGGCTGCAGGTGTCGTTGCCGTTGGCGCTGTACGCCTTGTTGTTGTCCACGGCGCTGGCTTTTCCCATCGGATTGTTGGGCGCGGCGCGGCGCGGGCGCGCCAGCGACGTGGTCTTGAGCGGACTCACGCAAATGGGGCTGGCGATCCCGAATTTCTGGCTGGGTATGTTGCTGGTGCTGCTATTTGCCATTGGCCTGCATTGGGTTTCCGCAGGCGGCTTTCCCGGTTGGGAGGCCGGATTCTGGACGGCGCTGAAGTCGTTGACCCTGCCCGCGATCGCCCTTGCCATGCCGCAAGCGGCGATCCTGGCGCGGGTGATGCGCGGCGCGCTGCTCGACACTCTGCACGAGGATTACATCCGCTCGGCGCGCGCCAAGGGCGCCGGCGAGTGGCGAGTGCTGTGGCGGCACGCCCTGCCCAACGCGCTGATCCCCGTCCTGACCATCCTCGGCATGCAGTTCTCCTTTCTCCTGGCGGGCGGCGTGATCATCGAAAATGTCTTTTTCCTCCCCGGATTGGGACGGTTGGTGTTTCAAGCCATCGTGCAGCGCGATTTGATCGTCGTGCAGAGCGTCGTGGTGATCCTGGTATTCGCCGTGGTGACGGTCACATTCTTGATCGAACTGGCTTACGTGCTGATCAACCCGCAATTGCGCGCGGCGCGCAGCCCATGATCCGCCGGCCGCGCAACTTTGGTTTGATCGCCGGCGCAATCATCACCGCAAGTTTCATCGCCATCGCCGTCATCGCACGATTCTGGACGCCGTACGACCCTGTGATCCTGTCCATAGTCGACAAGCTGCAGGCGCCGGGTGAACATCATTGGTTCGGCACCGATCAACTCGGCCGCGACGTGCTCTCGATGATCATGGCCGGCGCGCAAACTTCCGTCGGAGTGGCGCTGCTGTCGGTGGCGATCGGCTCGTTCGTGGGGGTGCCCGCGGGTTTGCTGGCTGCGGCACATCGCGGTGCGATCGATGAACTCGTGATGCGCGGCAACGATCTGATTTTCGCGTTCCCGGCCCTGTTGCTCGCCATTCTGATCACCGCCGTGTTTGGTCCCGGCGCCGTCAATGCCATCATCGCCATCGGAATATTCAACATCCCGGTGTTTGCGCGGGTCACGCGCGCAGGCGCGCTGCAGCTGTGGGCCCGCGACTATGTGTTGGCCGCACGCGTCGCGGGCAAGGGGCCGCTAAGAATTTCCTGCGAACATATACTGCCCAATCTCATCGGATCGCTCGTGATCCAGGGCACCATACAGTTCTCCCTGGGAGTCATCGCCGAAGCCGGCCTGTCGTATGTCGGCCTGAGCGCGCAACCACCCACAATCAGCTGGGGGCGCATGCTCAACGAGGCGCAGACCTTGACCGCGCTGGCGCCATACCTGGCGCTGTTTCCGGGCCTCGCGGTGCTGATATTCGTATTGGGATTGAATCTCCTCGGTGATGGCCTGCGGCAATCGCTGGCTCGTAAGCAATGAGCGCCGCCAATCTCCTTGAGATCGAGTCCCTGAATGTCGCCGTCGGTGCGGCGCCGGTGATCAAGAATGTGTCGCTCAAGATCGGCGCCGGCGAAATCCTCGGGCTGGTTGGCGCCTCGGGATCCGGAAAATCGATGACGGCGCTGGCGATCATGCGGCTCTTGCCCGCCGCCGCGGCGGCCACGGGCACGGTGCGCCTGCGCGGCGAGCCGCTGAACGGCATGAGCGACGGCAGGATGCAGAGCATCCGCGGCCGCGATATCGGCATGGTTTTCCAGGAACCCATGACCGCTCTGAATCCCTTGATGCGCATCGGCGATCAAGTGGCTGAAACGTTGCGGGTGCACCGCTCGGCGTCAAAGGTCGAGGCTCGCTCGCTGGCGCGCGCGACACTCGACTTGGTGGGTCTGAGCGGCGAGCAGGGCGATCTCGGCAGGCTTCCATATGAACTATCAGGCGGCCAGCGGCAGCGGGCGGCGATCGCGATGGCGGTGATCATGGCGCCGCCGCTGCTGATCGCGGATGAGCCGACCACCGCTCTGGATGTCATCACCCAGGCGCAGGTGTTGCTGCTGCTCAAGGGTCTGGTACGCACACGCAATATGGGGTTGCTGCTGATATCGCACGATCTCGCGGTGATTGCGCAGCTCGCTGACAGGGTCGCCGTCATGCAAGCAGGACAGATCGTCGAGCAGGGGACGACACTCCAGGTTCTGCGCGATCCTGTGCATCCGTATACGGCCTCGCTGCTGGCGGCCGCGAAATTGCCATCCAGGCGCGGCGCGGCCGCCAAGGGCGCCGCGGTTTTGCAGGCTTGCGGCATCGTGCACGAATACCCGCGCAAGCGGCGCTCGCTGTGGCACGCGGCGCCGCCGCTGCGTGCCGTCGACGGTGTCTCCCTCACCGTCCATGCCGGCGAGGCCGTTGGCCTGGTCGGCGAGTCCGGGTCCGGGAAGTCCAGCCTGCTGAGGGTGCTGCTTGCGCTGGAGCGATGCTCATCCGGTCAGGTGCGATTGCTGGGCGATGAATTCTCGAGCGCCAATCGCGCAAGCTTGAGTCGCTTGCGCCGCGCCATACAAGCCGTGTTTCAAGATCCTTACGGCAGTTTCGATCCAAGGTGGCCGGTCGAACGGTTGATTGCGGAGCCCTTCTTTCTGCTGGACACGCCTCCGGATGCCGAGGAGCGCCGGCGCAGAGTGGGCGCCATGCTCGAACAAGTGGGACTGTCGGCAGGCGATGCGCGGCGCTATCCGCACGAGTTCTCGGGCGGCGAACGCCAACGAATCGCCATCGCCCGCGCGCTGATCACGGAACCCAAGGTGATCGCTCTCGACGAAGCGGTATCGGCGCTCGACGTGCTGCTGCGCGATCAGATTCTGACGTTGTTGGCCGAACTCAAGGATCGGCTGAAGGTGGCGTATCTATTCGTCTCTCATGATCTGCACGTGATAAGAGCCCTCGCCGATCGCGTCTATGTGATGCACCGGGGTCGAATCGTGGAAGAGGGACCCACCGAGGAACTGTTTGCAGCTCCCCGGCATGACTATACCCGGGCTCTGATCGCCGCCACGCCCGAGATCGCATGATCGCGTCGTGAGTCGCCGCTCAAGGGCATCGACCCGACAGCATGAGCCACGCCAGAAGCGCGGCCTGCTTTTGGTCCGCACCCCAGGGCGCGCCAACCTGGCGGCCAAGGCCTGCAATCGTATCGCGCAGCTTTTGTACGGGCTGGCGGAGATCGGCGGCGGTCTCGTCTTCAAGCGCACGGGCTTTGATTCGACGCACTGCCAGGCTGTCCTGCTCCGCTGCGGCGGCCAACGCATTTCTAAAGTGATCGCCATCGGCTGCATGTATCGCCGCATGCGAGGCCAGTATCGAGGCGAGCGAGCTTGTCTTGCGGGCCGCAGACTCGAGGATGCCCACGGCTATCAGCCGGTAACCTCGCTTCTCAAGGTTCGCGCGTTCGGCGTGGATGGCTTGGTGTGCCATGGATTTGGCCACCGCCATGTAGCCGTCCAAACGTCCCATCGCTTCCTCGACGCACACCATCTCGACGGCATGGTAGGGCTGCTTGGAATCGGGATCATGTGTGTCGATCAATTCGATCCGCGATCGAGCCAGCACTTCAAGCCCCGCCGCGGATTTGCCGAGCACCACCATCGCCGCCCAGCCTGAGTGGGAAGCGAAGGCCATTGCTGCAGCGGGCGGGGCCATGGCTTCAGCTCAAGTGCACCGCGCGGGGCAAGGGGTCGCCTACCGCGGCTGCGACGCGATGACCGCCAATCCCTGCAGCACCAGATCCGGCACGATCTCGCCGTGGGTACGCATGGATCCTGTGATCATGCTGGCATCGCCCCCCGTGATGAATAGTTTGGGTGTGTGGTTGGTGCTCGCAGCGATCACTTCGGCGGCGCGATCCGCCATGCCGGCGAGCGCGTACACCGCGCCGCGCGACACCCCGGCGATGGTGTTGTTGGCCAGAACACCTGCCAGCGAGGGAGTGCTGTTGAATGCCGCTTTGGCAATGTCGCTGGTCTTGTTCATCAGCGACTCGCGCATCATGTGGATGCCGGGAGCTATGATGCCGCCAAGGTGCAGTCCGTTGCTGTCGACGCCATCGACTTTTACGGCCGTTCCCGCATCGACGACGCACAGAGCCGATCTGGCCCGCATCCAAGCGCCGATCAGCGCCAGCCAGCGATCCGCTCCCAGCAGTGTGGGATCGAGGTAGCCATTGGTGAGTCCGCGAAACTCGCGGGCCGCAGTGACGAACTCGATGTTCACGCGAAACTTCTTCTTCGTCAGGCGGGTGAGCGCCTTTGCCATCAGCGGTCCGGCGACGTTCGACACCAGCACGCGGCTGGGTTTTTGCCCGGATTCGAACAAGGCGGTGGTCCAGATACCCGGCTTGGCGTCGCGATGCACGACGGCTTGTTGATCGGATAGCCCGGTGCTCGTGAGCCAGGCCCACTTGAGGCGAGTATTGCCGACATCGATGACCAAAATCATGCGTGACGTTACCCTGTGTGCCATCAAGTGAGCACGCCCAAGCGCGCAAGGATAGCATCGTAGTGGCGAATCTTGGGTCCCGCCGTGGTTAGCCGGTAAACTCATGTTACATGCCGGTTACGCGCAGCCTCTTCCCAAGGCGACGAGCACTTATGTCCAACTTGAAGCGAGCGATCAGAGACGTGCCGGATTTCCCCCGGCTGGGCGTCCTATTCCGCGATATTGCGCCGCTGTTGCGTGATCACTTCGACGCCACGATTCGCGCGCTGGACGTGCTGCTGACAAACGAAGAGTGGCAGGAACTCGACGCGGTTGCCGGCATCGAATCGCGCGGCTTTATCCTGGGCGCAGCGATGGCGATCCGTCGCGGCAAGGGCTTTGTCTTGGTGCGCAAACAGGGCAAGTTGCCGCCGCCCGTGGTTGATGTGGCCTACGATCTTGAATATGGGTCGGGCGTTTTGGAAATGCAAAGAGGCAACGGCCGACTGCTGCTGGTGGACGATGTTCTGGCGACCGGCGGGACCCTGACCGCGGCGGCGGACCTTTGTGATCGTGCCGGCTACCAGGTCAAGGCGCTGGCCGTGTTGATCGATCTGAATATCGTCGCGGACTTTTCGTGGCGCAATCTGTCGCTGCGCGCGTCGATCGAATACTAGCTTAAGCATGGCCCTGCTACCCGGCACTCTGCTCGTGATCGCCCTGCGCGCGGAGTCGGCAGGCGTATTCGAAGCGGCGGGTGAACCCGTGCTTTATTGCGGCGTCGGCAAGGTCAATGCGGCCATTGCGCTCACCCGCGAATTGACGCGATATGCGTTGCGCGCCCAGGACCCGCCGTTGGTGGTGAATTTCGGTTCGGCGGGAAGCCGGGTGATTGCCGCCGGAACCTTGGTGGGCTGCCATGAATTCGTACAACGCGACATGGATGTCCGCGGCTTAGGGTATGCAGTGGGTGTTACGCCCTACGATGACGCGCCGTCCCGTCTCATATTCGATCCGGTGTTCACGCATCTGCCGGCGGCGGTCTGCGGCAGCGGCGATTCGTTTGCGACTGCCGGAGTCGATCTGGATTGCGGCGTGGTCGATATGGAGGCGTATGCACTCGCGAAGGTTTGCTGGAACGAAAAAGCGCGCTTCGCCTGCGCGAAGTATGTGACGGATGGCGCCGATCACACGGCCGCGACTGACTGGCAGCGCAATGTGCACAAGGCCGCCGAGGAATTCTTGAGCTTGTACCGCAGCTTTTGACGTATGCTGTTTCCATGAAACATCGTCTGGCGCTGTTGGCTTTGTCGGGTTTTGCGTGGTGCTGCGCAGCCGCGGCCGAGGCTGCAGCGGCCGGCGGCGCGGATTCGCCCCTGGTCGTGCTTATTTCGGTGGATGGACTGAAGCCCGAAGCCGTCCTTGACGCGAAAAATCACGGCTTGAAGGCACCGAACATCCGGGCCTTCATGAGCGACGGCGTCTACGCCAGCGCCGTGCGCGGCGTGCTGCCGACGCTGACTTATCCCAGCCACACCACGCTGATGACCGGTGCCTCGCCGGCCAAGCACGGCATATATGCCAACACGACCTTTGATCCGCTGGCTCGCAATGAGAAGGGTTGGTATTGGTATGCCGAGGACGTCAAGGTCCCGACGCTGTGGGATGCCGCGGCCGCCGCTCATCTCAAAACCGCCAGCATCTACTGGCCCGTCAGCGTCGGCGCAAATATCACCTACAACCTGCCGCAGATCTGGCGGACGGGCACCGACGATGACTTGAAGCTGCAGCGGGCGTTGAGCACGCCGGGGCTGGAGCAGGAACTGTCCGCCGAGCTCGGCCGCTACCCGGGAGGCGGGGAAGAGTCGGTGGCGGAGGACGAGGTTCGCGCGCGTTTTGCGATTCGGCTGCTCGAGAAGAAGCATCCCAGCTTCCTCACGATGTATCTGACGGGACTGGACACCGAGCAGCATTTGTCCGGGCCTTTCAGCCAAAAATCGAACCAGACCCTCGAACGCCTCGATGCCGTGATCGGATCGCTGCGCGCAGCCGCGGAAAAGGCGGCACCGGGACGCGCCACGATTTGCGTGGTATCCGACCACGGATTCGCCGCCATCGATCACGACGTCAATCTGTTTGCCGCGTTCAGGGAGGCGGGCCTGATCAGCGCCGATCAAGCCGGCAAGGTCACCGGCTGGAAGGCAACTCCCTGGCCCGCAGGCGGCAGCGCAGCGGTGATGCTGGCGGATCCCGCTGATCAGGTGACTGCCGTGCGGGTGAAGGCGCTGCTCGACAAACTGGCGGCCGATCCTGCCAACGGCATCGAGCGCATCTTGACGCATGAAGAAATCCAGCGCGGGCGGGGCTTTCCAAATGCGGCGTACCTGGTCTCCTTCCGCAGCGGCTACGAGATGGGCTTGGCGCTTTCCCTGCCGCTCGTCACCCCGCCGAGCAATTTGGGCATGCACGGCTTCCTCCCTGACCACCCCGACATGCGCTCGGTGTTTTTCATCGTGGGCCCGCACATTGCGAAGAACAAGTCCGTGGGTGAAATCGATATGCGGCGAATCGCGCCGACGATCGCGGGCGTTCTGGGCGTTCGCCTGGCGGGCGCCGAGATGGATGCGCTCGAGTTGAACTAACGCTGTGGCCGGGCCGGGCTTCGGCCTGGTATTGCACCGCGGATTCCCGCCTCACCAGCCGACGGCTTGCCCATCTTTGCGATGATCCGATCCACCGCGATAAACGCCGTCGAGCAGAGCAATGGCCTGATATCCGCCCATGCCCTCGCCGTTGCAGGACACCGCGTTGTGCCCGAGGTCGCGCAGCGCGGGACCGACCAGATCGTAGAGAGTGGATTCGAGTTGCAGCGTATTGGTGGCCTGGTCGTGAGAAAAGCGCGCGGCGTCGCTTGCCGCTTGCACGTTGGCGCCAAGGTCGAGCAAGTCGATCAGCACCTGCACGTGTCCTTGCGCCTGCTGGGCGGCGCCCATGAGACCAAACGCCATCAGCGGCCGGCCGTCCTGCGTGACGAACCCAGGCAGCAGCGTATGAAACGGCCGCTTTCCGGGCGCGATGCGATTGGGACTGCGCGGATCCAATGAAAAGAGCGCGGCGCGATTATTGAGCACGAAGCCGCATCCGGGTACGGTGATGCCGGAGCCGAAACCTTGGTAGATGCTGAAAATGAACGACACCATGTTGCCCCAGCGATCGGCGGTGGCGAGATACACCGTACCACCGGCAGGCTCGTGCACAGTCTTGGGAACCGAAGCCCTGTGCGGGTCGATCTTGCGGCACAGTTCAGCAGCGTGGGATTTGGACACGAGTCTCGCGAGCGGGACTTGCTCGAATAAAGGATCGGCGTTGAACGCATGCAGATCCTCATAGGCCAGCTTCTTGGCTTCCACGAGCAGGTGCCAGTACAGCGGCGACTTGGGTCCAAGGGCTTTAAGATCGAGTCCCAAAATGGGCGCGCAGGCCTCGAGTATGTTGAGCATCTCCAGCACCGCGAAACCCTGGGTGCTCGGCGGGAACTCGTGCACCTCGTATCCGTGGTAAGTCGTGCAAATGGGCGATACCCAATCGGCTCGCGTCTCGTCCAAGTCTCTCTGGTCGAGCGCGCCGCCGAGCGCGCGTGATTTGGCCAGGAGCTTCACGCCGATCTCGCCAGAATAAAATCCGTCGCGGCCCTGTGTCTGCAGTGTACGGAATGTGCGCGCCAGGTCCGGATTGCGAAAAACGCCGTAGACCGGCGGCGGCTTGCCATCCTGAAGATAGGTCTTTATCGAATCCGGGTCGGCCGCGAGTACCGAGGCACCCTGGGCCCATTCGTGGTGAATGCGCTCGGTGACGGCAAATCCTTCGGCTGCGATATCGGCTGCCGGCTGCAACAATTCCTTGAACGTCAAGGTTCCCGCGCGCTTCAGCAGCGCATCCCACGCATCGACCGCGCCCGGCACTACGGCAGAGTCAATCCCCAACTGCGGCATCAGCTCGGCGTGGCCGCGCTGCTTGAGATGCTGCGCCGTTGCCCCGCGGGCGGCGCGACCGCTGCCGTTCAGCGCGATGAGTCTTCCCTCCCTGGCAGCCCAAGCGATGACGAACACGTCGCCGCCGATTCCCGCGCCGCAGGGCTCGACCACGTTCATCACCGCGGCGGTTGCCACGGCCGCGTCGAAGGCGTTGCCGCCGTTCTGCAGCACCTGAAGACCGGCTTGGGCGCCGAGTGGATGGCTGGTTGCCACCATGCCATTGCGCGCCAATACTTCGGAACGGGATTGCGGCAGCCAGCCGCAGGAGCGATCACCGCGGAAAGCTGAAAACTCGGCTGCGTATGTCTGCAAGAGAACCGGTGCGTCGGTGAATTGCTGGGCCCTGCGCAGGAGGATGCCGAAATACGCCGCCGCTGGCAAATGTTGCCTAAGCTCATGCTGCGAGCGCATGATTTTGCCGACGAGGTACCAGAGGCAGGAGAGTTGTGCATGTCGGCATCGAGCGGCGCTGTGGCGACCGAAGCCGCGCTTCCTGAGCGCGCGGCGCTTGCGTTTCTTTATGAGCACCCGCAGTGGTTCGCGCCAATCTTCGCTGAACTGGAGCGGCGCCGGGTGCCATTCGACAGATTTTTCATTCCCGACCACTTTTACGAAGTAGGGCCGCAGCAACCTGCGTTCAAAGTGCTGTTCAATCGGATGAGTCCGTCCGCGAACAGCCGCCAGCACGGCTCCGGCATCTTTCATACCCTGGCTTACTTGGAACACCTGCAGCTGCAGGGCGTGCGCGTCATCAACGGAGCCAAGTCGTTCCGCTACGAGATATCCAAAGCCGCCCAGACCTCGTTGCTGAAATCCTTGGGGCTGAGATTTGTTCCTTCACGCGTCATTCACTCGCCACATCAGGCGGTGGCGGCTGCGGCCGGACTGCGCTATCCCATCATCGTCAAGGCCAACATCGGCGGCAGCGGCAAGGGCATTACACGCTTCAATACCAAGGCGGAACTTGCCGCAGCGGCGGCGGCCGGACAGTTGGACTTGGGGTATGACAGCGTTGCCTTGGTGCAGGAATTCATTCCGGCGCGCGGTGGATTCATCACGCGGGTGGAGACACTGGGCGGCAAACACCTCTATGCCATTAAAGTGCACCTGAGCGGCGAGACTTTTGATTTATGTCCTGCGGACATCTGTCAGACATCGACGGGTCAAAGCCTGGACAATGCCTGCGTGGTCGAGGCATCGAAGGCGGGACTGAAAGTCGAGGGATTCAACGCTCCTGCGGCGGTGATCCAGGATATCGAACGCATCGTGCGGGCAGCCGGCATCGACGTTGGCGGCATCGAGTACATCATCGACGACCGCGACGGCCACAGCTACTACTACGACATCAACGCGCTCTCGAACTTCGTTGCCGACGCGCCGCGCGTGGTGGGCTTCAACCCGGTTGAAAACCTCGCCGACTTTCTTGAAGACGAGGTGCTTCGTGCCCGTTAGCCGGGGCATGCGCTACGGCTACTGGATGCCGGTATTCGGCGGCTGGCTGCGCAACGTGGAAGACGAGAACATGGCGGCCACCTGGGCCTACACCTGCAAGCTGGCGCAGCGTAGCGAGCAGATCGGCTATGATCTTTCGCTCATCGCGGAACTCAACCTCAACGACATCAAGGGCGTCGATTCGCCGAGCCTCGATGCCTGGTCGACCTCCGCCGCGCTGGCCGCCGTCACCAAGACGCTGGAGTTGATGGTCGCCGTGCGGCCGACATTTCATTCACCGGCGCTGTTCGCCAAGCAGGCCGCGAATATCGATCACATCAGCGGCGGGCGCCTGGCGCTCAACGTGGTCTCATCCTGGTGGGAACAGGAAGCACGCATGTACGGGGTCGATTTCGAGCGCCACGATGATCGATATGGCCGGACCGCCGAGTGGCTGGACGTGTTGAATGGCGTATGGACCCAGAAGGCATATAGCCATAAGGGAAAGTATTACCACACGGAAGGCACAGTGCTTGAACCGAAGCCGGTCCGCAGCCCCAGGCCGCCGATCTATGCGGGCGGCGAATCGGAGGCCGCAAAGAATCTCATTGCGCAAAAGTGCGATGCCTACGTGATGCACGGCGATTCTCCGGCCCGCGTGGCCGCCAAGATCGCCGACATGAGCGAGCGGCGCGAAAAATTGGGCTTGAGCCGGATGCAATTCGGTGTCGCGGGGTATGCCTTCACGCGTGACTCCGAGCGCGAGGTGGCGCGCGAGCTTACGCGCATCACCGACGTGAAGCAGAATGCCAAGGGCTACGCGAACTACCAGCAGTGGCTGCAAGGAACGCAGCTGGAACAGGGCATGTCGATCGAGGAGTATTCCGTTTCGAACCGTGGCTTGCGCTCAGGATTGGTGGGTACCCCACCGCAGGTGCAGGAGCAGATCGGCAAATTTTCGGAGGCCGGAGTCGACCTGCTGCTGTTGCAATTCAGTCCGCAACTGGAAGAGATGGAAATATTCAGCGCCAGCGTCATGCGCAATGGTGTCTAAGGTCGAGCGGCCTCTCGCGATTCGCTTCGGGGCATTCGGCGACATGGTGCTGTTGACGGCGCTGATCCGCATTCTACACGCGGAATTTGGCTTGCCGGTCGACATCCTCACCTCGGGTCCGTGGAGCGAGCCGCTGCTGCGCGGACAACCGGGAGTGGGCGAGATCTTCAGGGTGCGAAGCCGCAAGACTCCGTACTGGCTCAGTTGGGATCAGCGGCGGGTGGTCCGGCAGCTGCGGGCGCGCGGCAGCGGTCCGGCCTGGTTCTGCGACGGCGGCGATGTCGGCCGGCTCATCCTGACTCGCGCCGGATATTCAGACGCGCTTATCGTCTATGCCAGGGATCACGCATTGCTACCGGGCGAACACGCCACGGAACAGTGGCGGCGCCTGGCGCAAATCATGCCAAGCGCCTATCAAGGATCCAAGATTGCCGATCCATCGGCCGTGCCCCCCGGCTGTTATCTCGAAGTCGGCGCCGCGCAGCGCGCGGATCTTGAAACATGGCTGGGTGCACGGAATCTTGCCGGCGTGCCGCTGATCCTGGTGCAGATCGGCAACAAGCGCACGATGCGGCGCGGGCTGAAGCGCCTGAGTCCCAACAACAAATACTGGCCAGGCGAACGCTGGGCCGAGGTGCTTCGCAGCCTGCGCGCGCGGCACCCGCTGCACGCGATTGTGTTGCTGGGTACGGGTCCCGAATATGAGCTCAACGCCGAAGTCGCGGCGCAGGCGAATATCGCCGGGCTGCACAATGCCGCCGATGATTTGCCGATTCCCCGCCTGCTGGCCTTGCTCGAGCGCGCCGACGGTCTGATCACGGTCGACTCGGGTCCCGCGCATGCCGCTGCCGCCGTGGGCTGCCCGCAGGTCGTATTGTTCGGCCGGGCGCCACCCTCGCTGTATCGCCCCTGGGGAGTGGCGGGAGCCGACGTGCAGCTGCTGCGCGGTGAGATCGACGGCGAGCCGGATATGCTGGGCATAGAGAGCCGCAGCGTGATCGCGGCCTGGGCCAATCTCAAAATGCGCGCCGCCTAAGGCAGCGGCTCGTCAAGCCGGCGGCGTTCCTTGAGGCTGCGGCATGCCTTGGCCGCTCGCCGTCCCTTGCGCGGCATGTGCGGCCGCTGCGCGCGCACGCAGCATATCCGGCGTCACCAACACCACTCCGCGCTTGGTCACGAAAAAATACTTGCCGTCGACAATCGCGTCCTGGCCGATGGTCAGGCCGTCAGGAATCACGCAGTTCTCATCGAGAATGCAGCGTGTGATCTTGCAGCGTCGGCCGATGGTCACCCCCGGCAGCAGCACCGAGCTCTCGATGATGCTGCCGTCCTCGATGCGCACGTCATTCGACAGCAGCGACTGATTGACATAGGCGCCGGAGACGATGCAACCGCCGGCCACCATGGAATTCACCGCCATTCCGCGCCGGCCTTCTTCGTCGAGCACGAATTTCGCGGGTGGCTGCTGCGCCTGATAAGTCCAGATGGGCCATTGATGATCGTAGATATTCAATTCCGGATTGAGCGCCACCAGCTCCATATTGGCTTCGTAAAGCGCATCGACGTTGCCCACGTCGCGCCAGTAATTCTGCGCGCGCGTCTCGACGTCCTGAAAGGGGTAGGCGAATACCCGCATCGACCTGATGGCCGGAGGAATGATGTTCCGGCCGAAGTCGTGGTTGCTCGCCGGATTGACCGCATCGTCCGCCAGCAGCTTCTCCAGTCTGTCCATCGCGATGACATAAATGCCCATCGACGCGCGCGCCAGATTTTCCTGACCCGGAATCGGATCCGGCTGTTGCGGCTTCTCGGCGAACTTGATCACGCGGTTGGTGTCATCGGTGGTCAAGATGCCGAATTCGTTGGCGCGCTCGATCGGCACGTCCACCACGCCCACGGTGACGGCGGCCTCGCATTCGTCGTGGTAGGCGATCATCGGGCCATAATCCATCTTGTAGATATGGTCGCCGGCCAGTATCAGCACGTGCGTGGGGTTGTGCGAGCGGATGAACTCGAGATTTTGAAACACCGAATCCGCCGTGCCGCGATACCAGTGGGAGCCAATTTGTTGCTGCGCTGGAATCAGCTCCACGAACTCGCCCAATTCCCCCCGCAGATAACTCCAGCCCCGCTGAATGTGCTGGATCAACGATTGCGACTTGTACTGGGTCAGCACCGCGATCTGGCGGATGCCGGAATTGACGCAATTCGAGAGCACAAAATCAATGATGCGGAACTTGCCGCCGAACGGAGTCGCCGGTTTGCAGCGATGTTGCGTGAGGGCTTTGAGGCGTTCGCCGCGGCCGCCCGCCATGATCACCGCCAGAGTCCCGCTGGTCAGCCGGCTGACGTAGCGTCCGGTGTTGTTGCGGGCGGCGTGGCGCATCATTATCCGAAGCCTGACACACTCGGCAAACGGCTGCATCTTTTCTCGCGGCCCTTTTTAACGTGTTTGTTACACTGCGATTAATGCCGCCATTGAAGCTGTGTATCTTGAGTTCGGAGTTCGTGCCGTACGCAAAAACCGGCGGACTTGCCGATGTGGCGAGTGCATTGGTACGCCAGTTGCGGGCGCTGAACCACGAGGTTCGCGCCTTCATGCCCCTGTACCCTATCGTAGGGCGCACCCGATCCGAGCTGCAACCCGTCGAGGAGGTTCGGCAGGCCGCGCTTTCCATCGGTATCGAGTATCGATACTCGTTGCTGCGGGCCAACTTCCCCGGTACCGATGCCGCGATGTACTTCGTGGATTGCCCCGCGTTGTTCGACCGCCCCAGCCTCTACACCAATGACCCGGACGAACATCGGCGCTTTCTGTTCTTTACCCGCGCGGTTCTCGATAGTTGCCAGCGCTTGCGGTGGGCACCCGATGTTTTCCATTGCAACGATTGGCACACCGCGTTCCTGCCGCTGTTCTTGAAGACGCTGTTTGCATCGGATGAATCGCTGTCGCGGTCGAAATCGCTGATGACGATTCACAACATCGGCTACCAGGGCATCATGCCGAGCTCCGCCGTCCCGGACTTGGGGACGGTTCGCGCGTCGGCGCTGTTGGATCAGGAAGATCTATCGCACGGCATCATCAATTCGCTGAAGACCGGAATCAAGTTCGCCCACCGCGTCAGCACGGTCAGTCCCACCTATGCGCGCGAAATTTGCGATTCACCGCTGGGAATGGGCCTGCAAAGAGCGCTGCGCTCGCGCCGCGATGGGGTGGTCGGGATCTTGAACGGCGTCGACTACCTCGAATGGGACCCGCAGCGCGACCCTTATTTGACCGCGCATTTCGGGCCGGACGATTTGCGCGGCAAGTCGACCAACAAGGAGACACTGATTGCGGCGCTCAAGCTGACCATGCAGAAGTCATCGCCGCTGATCGGCATGGTGACCCGGCTCGCCGAACAAAAAGGCATTGATCTCCTGCTCGAGGTCCTGCCGGCGTTGCTGCAAACGCGCGATTTTTCCCTGGTGGTACTCGGCAGTGGCGAGGCGAGGTACGAGGCATTTTTTGCCGGCCTCGCGCGGCGCTTCGCGGGCCGGGTGTCCTACTCGTCCGGATTCAATGAACCGCTCGCCCATCTGATCGAGGCCGGCAGCGATATGTTCCTCATGCCTTCGCGCTATGAGCCCTGCGGTCTGAATCAAATGTACAGTCTGCGCTACGGGACCATCCCCATTGTGCGCAATACCGGCGGACTCGCGGATTCGGTCCAGCATTTCGACTCGAGCACAGGCAGCGGCACGGGCTGCGTATTCAATGACTACGATGTCCAAGCCGTGCGCTGGGCGGTGGAAACGACGCTGGGCTGGCACGCCAGTCCGCAAAGCCGGCGACAGTTGATGCAGAATGCGATGCGCAAGGATTTTTCCTGGGGTCGACAGATCAACGAATACGTTTCGCTGTACCAAAGCCTGCGCGCCGGAGCTTGAACGCTAAGGCTGAGGCTAGCGCCTAAGGTATGATCCTGAGCAGCGCGTAGCGCCGGCCATGGGGTACGGAATAGTACTTCGCAACCTCAAGCCCCGCTGTTTGCATCCAAGGGAGCACTGCCTCGGAGGGTTCGTGCCCCGAATGTAAATTTAGACCTCGATCGCCGCCGGGCAAAAGTACGAGAAAGAGACTCTCCGGCGCGGCTGCCGACTGCGCGCGTATTCGCGCGATTGCGGCCGCATCCATCGGGCCGGGAACCCGGTCGACAGAGCTCCTCGCGTACATATCGATGATGGCGCGGGTGGTTTCATCCGGGGCAAGCAAAATCAACGGCCTGCCGACCGCATCGTGTTTTATGGCGACGCTGACTTTCGCCAGGTCCTGCCACCGGTCCACTTGCCGGTATGCCTGCGAGGCGGGTCCCACGAGTAGTGCGCAATACGCAAGAAACAGGGCCCCCAGGGCATGCGCCGCCCGATCGCGCGCTGCCGCCCAGGCCTCGAGCGCCAGCCAAACGGCAGCTGCCGCGCCCAGCGCAGAAATTACGACGTACGCGGCGCGATTGTCCAGGCTCGACCAGGCGTCGACACCGGTCAACGCCAACGCCGCGATGGAAACGGCAGCGGCAGCGAGCAGCAGCGCGGCGGTAAGCCGCAACGAGAGAACATCGGAGCGGCCAAGCCCGTGCAGAATTTCCTGCCCCCACACGGCAACCAGCAGTGCAATGCCGGGAAGCGCCGGCGCAAGATAAACATTGCGCGCCGTCGCAGCCACCGAAAGCACCAACAAAGGCGGCAAGGATGCGGCCAGCGCAAAGCGAATGCCGCGCTTGTCACGGTCGACATTTCGCCGCCGCCACGCGCGCGCCACCGCGGCAATCACAAGCAGCGTCCACGGGAACAAATATATCGGCAATTCGAGCAGGTACTTTCCCGGAAAATTGCGATGCGCGGATGCGTACTGCAACTCGGGAGGCGCATCGATTGCCGCGAAGCGGCCGACGAGGTTGTTCCAGAAAAACACCCTCAAATGTGCCGGGCCGTCGGCCCCCGCATACACGAACCACACCCAGGTGAGAATCATCGCCGCCTGCAGCAGCAATCCCACGTACAGCTCCCAGCGCAGCAGCTCGCGCCAGCGCTTCTCCCAGATGCTCAAGCTGAGAATGGCCAGCGCCGGCACCATCCACGCAACGGCGCTTTTGCACAAAAAACCGAGGCCGAGTGCGGCATGCATCAGCAAGTAGCCGCGCAGTCGTTCATTCCTGCCCGCGGCATAGAAGCCGATGTAGCCGCCGAGCAGCGCCGCGGAAACGCAGGCCAGCAGCGGCGCATCGGTCGCCAGCCATATAGCCACTTGGTATGCGAGCAGGAATGTGCTGATGCATCCGGCGCCCACCATTCCTGCGAATCGGCCCGCGCTGCGCGCCGCCAACATTCCCACACTGAGCGCGGTGATCAATGCGTACAGAAGATTCGGCAACCGCGCAGCCCATGCCGACGCCCCAAAAAATTTTACCGGCAGCGCGGCGAGCCAGTAAGTCAGCGGTGGTTTTTCGCAAAAGGCCTCGCCCGCCAGCAACGGGACCGCCTTGTCGGCCTGCCAGCTCATGCGCCAGGTGATGTCGGCTTCACGGGGTTCGTCCGGCGTCCAGTAGCCTCGACCGAACATGCCGACGCCCCATGCCAGGAGCAATGCGCAGATCAGCCACGCCAGCGGCGTGCGGAGGGCCGAATCGCTAATTTTCTGCGTCGACATTCAAGCGCATCGTCAGCCAAGCAAGGCGGGTAGATGCTTGCTCGACCAGCTGGTTGCCGTGTCGTATCCGAAAGCCAGCTGTAGACAAGAGAGTTCGCTGTGCATCGGCCCCACGATTTGAATCCCAACCGGCAACCCGCCGTTGCCGAATCCGGCGGGGGCGGCGAGGGCGGGGCAACCGCTCATGGTGATGGGCAGTACGCATTTCATCCACTCGTGATAGGTCTCCATCTTGATTCCCGCGATTTCATGCGGCCAATGCAGGTTGACATCGAATGGAAACAATTGCGCCGTCGGAACTATGAAGTAATCATAGGTTTCGAAAAACCGCCGCACCGCCTGATACCACTCCGTTCGCACCGCCGTGGCCGCGGAAACATCGAAGGCGGTGAGTTTCAGTCCGCTTTCCACCTCGAAAATTGCCTCCGGTTTCAACAGCGCACGCTTCCGTGGATCCTTGTAGTACGCGAGCAGGCCACCACCGGACTGCCACGCGCGCAGCGTCAACCATGCACGCCAGACAGAATCGATCGAATAATCGGGCTGAGCTTCCTCAACGGTGCACCCCATCGCTTCGAAGACCTTGAGCGCATTCCTGCAAACATCCAGCACTCCCGGCTCAAACGGCAGATAACCGCGAAAGTCCCCCGACCACGCAATCCGCTTATGTTTAAGATCGGATTCCAATCGCCGCTGAAACACGCTCCCATCGCCAACCGAGGACTGCGGTACCCGGGAGTCGTAACCCGCCTGCACTGATAGCAGCATCGCCAGGTCCGGAATGTTGCGCGCCATTGGACCCACGACACTCATGGATGGAAAGAATCCATCCTGCTCGTTCGCCGGCACCACGCCGCTGCTGGTGCGGAAACCAAAGACGTTGTTCCAGCCGGCAGGGTTACGCAGACTCCCGCCGAAGTCGCTGCCATCCGCGACCGGAAGCATGCGAAGAGCCAGCGAGACCGCGGCACCGCCGCTGCTGCCCCCGGCCGATCGAGATTGATCGTATGCATTGCGCGTAGGCCCATAGACCGGGTTATAGGTATGCGAGCCCAAGCCGAATTCCGGGGTATTCGTCTTGCCGATAAATACCGCGCCGGCGTTTCGCAAGCGTTCCACCATGATGCCGTCCGCAGCGGGCACGAAATCCTTGTAAATCGGCGATCCCATGGTCGTGCGAATCCCTTTGACGGGTTCTAAATCCTTTACCGCGTGCGGGAAGCCATGCAGCGGGCCCAGTAACTCGCCGCGCTTGACCTGCCGATCGCGCTCCTCGGACTGCGCCAGCAACGCCGGTCGATCTTGCAGCGCGACGATGGCGTTGACCCGTGGATTTATTTTTTCAATGTGATCGAGATAGGCAGTCATGACTTCCACGCAGGAAATCTGCCGCGACCTGATTGCATCGGCAAGCGTCAAGGCGTCCAACATCACAATACCGGACGGCCGCAGCGATGCGGGAGCCGCCTGCACAAACGATGGCGCTACGGCGCTCAAGGTCGCGCCCAAACCTGCGCCAAGCAGCGAGCGACGATCAAGCTTGGGATCATCCGGGTCGGCGGTCATCGGCGACGAAATGCTCCGGTCTTGCGATGATGAAAGCACATAGCATGATCCCTTTTTTGGTGGATGCACATAATTCCAGCCGCCGCGGATATCATCTAACATCCTGGGTGGGTAGGCTCAATATTCGCACTATCAATCGGAGAATCCGTCATGAGAAAGATCCTTGCGACGTCGATGTTGATTACTGCGCTGACGCTGCCGTCTTTGCCCGCGCTGGCCGACAGTTACAGCGACACCAGCGCGCTTTTCAAGAACGCCGGCGCGAGCGCCAATTTTTTCAATTCCAGTTACGGGTATGCGGTTTTTCCGACCATCGGCAAGGGCGGACTCGTGGTCGGCGCCGCTCACGGCACCGGCCGTGTCTATCAGCAAGGCAAATACATCGGCGATACATCGATGACGCAGCTGAGCGTCGGTTTCCAGGCGGGCGGCCAGGCCTACAGCGAGATCATCTTCTTCGAGGACAAGCGGGCGCTCGACGAATTTACCTCTGGAAACTTCACTTTTAGCGGAGACGTTAGCGCGGTCGCCATCACCGCGGGCGCCTCGGCGAGCGCCGGCACGGGGGGGTCTACAGCGGGCGCGAGCGGCGGCAAGAAGGACGCAACGACTTCAGGGCAGTACCAGAAGGGAGTGGCGGTATTCACCATTGCCAAGGGTGGCCTAATGTATCAGGCGGCTGTTGCCGGCCAGAAGTTCTCTTACAAGGAAGCGGCTAAATAGCAGTGGCTAAAACATCTTGATTGCGCGTGGACGTCGGTGTGCCGCATGCAACTAAGGTGGTATATGCTTCCCACACGGCAAGCGGCGCGTGTCCATGCCCGCCGTCGCTGCGGAATAAAGGCAAACAAAATGACCGTGAACATGAAATCCTTGCTTGTGATCGCCGCGGTTGGACTTGCGTCCCTTGCCGCTGCGGAAGCGCCGCCCGCCGCGGCGCCGGTGCCGCCGCCGTTGGCGCCGGAGGTCAGTGATGTCGCGACCTTGGCGCCGAGCACGCCGCATCGGTTTTTCACGGGCCGTTTCCGGGCGGGGAGTTTTGTCATATTCGACGGCGATAACGGCAAGCTGGAAGGGCATATTCCCGCGGGCTACATTGCGAATCTGGCGCTCGCCCCCGACAACAGCCAATTCTACGTGGCCGAGACCTACTGGTCCCATGGTGCTCGCGGCCAGCGTCAGGATCTCGTATCGGTCTACGACTCGAAAACTCTCAATCTGCTGAAGGAAATTTCCCTCCCCGGGCGCGCGCTGGTGCTCAAAGTGCAAAACTTCGATATCAGTGCGTCCGGCTCGCGCGCCTATGTCTACATCATGCTGCCGGCCTCGTCAGTGGTCTGGGTCGATCTCAAGAAACAGGCGGTGGGAGGTACGGTCGAGATTCCGGGCTGCGCGCTGGTATTTCCGTGGGGCGAGCAGGGATTCTCCTCATTGTGCGGCGATGGCTCTCTCGCCAACGTGACCATCCCGGACTCAGGACCTCCAAAAATAACCCACACCAAGCCGTTCTTCGACGCCAACAATGATCCGATCTTTGAAAACAGCTTCGTCGATCGCGTGACCGGAAAGGCGATTTTCTTGTCGTATACCGGTTTGGTTTACGAGGCAAAACTTGGCTCCGACAGCGTGGTGGAAAAGCCCTGGTCCATACAGAAGGCGGGCGGTTTTCCTGTGGCGGGCACCGGCGTGCAGGAATTGGCATGGCGGCCGGGAGGGGGACAGCTCGCGGCCTATCACAAGGCCAGCGGCAAACTGTTCGTGCTGATGCATCCAGGGAACTATTGGACCCACCGGCAGGGCGGAAGTGAAATATGGGTCCTCGATACCAAGACCCATTCGCTGGTGTCGCGTTTCCAGCTGCAGCCGGTTCCGACCAGCGGCCTGGCAGACGAACGAGTTCCCTTCTACGAGGACATCGGCGTCTCGCAAGATGCCAAGCCGGTGCTGTATCTCTTGAATCCCGACGGCAATGACGTGGTCCTCGACGCCAACACGGGAGAACAGCTGCGCAAAATCGAATTCGCTGGCGGCAATTCGGTAGTGGTCCCCGGATATTGACCCCATGAGTCCGGCGTTTTCGGAAGTGCAGATTGCAGTACGAACCTTGATCGCGCTGGTGTACCTGGCGGCGGCGATCGGAAAAATGCGCCACTGGGCGGTTTTCCAGGGTGTCGTGGCAAATTATCGTCTGCTGCCCGAAGTTCTGGTGGCGCCATTCGCGTACCTCTTGCCGCCATTCGAGGCGCTGCTCGGCGCGATGCTGCTCCTCGGACTGCTTTCTCCGTGGGCGGAAGCGGTGGCGGCAGCGTTGTTGCTGCTATTTGCGGCCGCCATGGCCATCAATATCATGCGCGGCCGGCGTCATATCGATTGCGGTTGCTTTCAAAGCGCCTTGAAGCAGACATTGAGCTGGATCCTGGTTGCCCGCAACTGCGTCCTGGCGCTGCTGTTGGGATTGGCATTGTTGACCCAGGGACCCAGGGATTTGCGCATGACGATTGATGGCCTGTCGGTCGGCGGCGTTCTTTTTGTCATCTTGCAGAGTCTCAATATATTGTGGGCCATCGTTCCCGCCTGGCGCCGGCCGCGTGGCCTTGATGCGGGGGCCGCTCCGTGACTCCCATGACCATCAGTCTCGTCCTGCTGTGGGTGGTCGTGATAGTTCTCAGTCTGGCGGTTCTGGCTCTCGCCCGGCAGGTCGGAATTTTGCACGAACGCGTCGCTCCCGCGGGAGCGCTGCTCCATGGGGCAGGCCCTGGAGTTGGCGAACAATCGCCGCGTCTCGAGGTGCATGCCCTGGCCGGCAATGCCGTCACAATCGGTAATCATCTACCCGCCGGCAAGGCGCTGTTGATGCTGTTCGTCTCCCAGACCTGTCCGATCTGCAAGAAGCTGATTCCAATCGCAAAGGATTTCTCCAAGAGCGAGCGCTTGGATGTGTTGTTCGTCGGCGATGCGGAATTGAGCGAGCAGCGGAAATTGATCGATCAATTCGGCATCGACAATCATTGCTTCGTCAATGGATCCGAGATCGGCATGGCCTATCGGGTCGACAAACTTCCCTTTGCAGTGCTGCTCGATGACCTGGGCGTGATCGCCGCCAAGGGGCTGGTGAACAGCCGCGAACATCTCGAGAGCCTGGTGGTCGCCAAGGAGACCGGCTTCGCTTCCATCCAATCCTATCTCAAGGCCCGCGCCGAGCCCGTTGAATGAAATAAGGAATACGTTCGTGCCGAAATCTCCTATTGATGAACTGAGTGAGCGGCTGACCCGCAGACTGGCCGGCTACTCATCGCGCCGCGGCTTCATCGCGAGGCTTGGCATGGCATTGGCCGCAACACCACTGTTCCCGTTGTTGCCGGTTGCCCGCGCATCTGCCGCCGAGCAGCCCAAAACAGACTTCGAGCGCAATGCTCAGGTCAAGGACGAGACCAAATGCAGCTATTGGAAATATTGCGGATCCGACGGCGTGCTGTGCAGTTGTTGCGGCGGCGGATCGCATACTTGTCCGCCCGGGGCAGAGCCATCGCCGATCTCCTGGATAGGCACCTGCGTCAATCCTGAGGACAAGCGGTCCTATGTCATCGCCTATCGCGATTGCTGCGGAAAACCCGCCTGTACGGCCGGCAAGTCGTGCTGGTGCGACGGCACCGATCGTGATCTGCCGACCTATCGCTCCTCGCTCAACAACGACATCATTTGGTGCTTCGGGAATGCCTCGGCGACCTATCACTGCTCGACTGCCGCGCTGGTGGGATTGGCCGGCTGATCGGCGATGGCGCGGCCGCGGTGCGTTGATGTTTTTACCCAACTGCAATGGACGGCACCGCTGGCAGCGGTTGTTTGCGGCATATTTCTGACGGCGGACCTCAAGTCCGAGCCGATCGAGCAGTTCCGCGGCGCCCGGGGCGACTATCTTCTGAATTGCGGCGGCTGCCACGGTCTCCACGGCGTCTCCAACGCCAAGCTGGTTCCAAGCTTGAAGGATCTGGTTGGCTATTACCTGCGCACACCCGAGGGCCGCGCATATTTGCCGCGGCTCCCCAATGTTGCATTTTCCACACTGAGCGATCAGAAACTGGCCGCCGTGCTCAACTACGTGGTATTCGAGATCGGCGGAAACAGTGCTCCGGCCGGAGCCAAGCCGTACGGCGCGGCGGAGGTCGGCAGGTGGCGCAAACAGCCTCTCAATGAAGTCGTACTGTCACAGTACCGGCTGCAATTGGTGGAAACTCTGATCAGCCGGCACGAAGCGCCGGCCGAGTTGCGGGACTACACCGGAGGCCCGGGCGGCAACTGAAGCCTCCCTCCGGGCGGCCGCGATTGGCCCCCGGTGCAGCAGTTTCCACTAAGAATGTGCTGTAAACACTCCGCCGCACTGGCGCTGTGTTTATAATCAAGAAATCGCTGTAGGGGGCCCCCCGTGAAGACCTTGCCTAGACCTGGAAACTGGGCATCGGCGCCACCCAATTGGGTGCCGATGCTGATGTTCGTACTGACCTTAGCGGTCGCGCTAACCGTTGTGCCATGGTATGGCCTGACCCGGGGCTTCCATGCCGGCGCATGGGTGTGGTTTGTCGTGATCTTAAGTGCCAATGAACTGGCGATCACCTGTGGCTATCACCGGCTGTTCGCGCATGACACTTATGAAGCGCGTCCGGCGCTCAAGATCGTTTATCTGCTGTTCGGCGCCATGGCCCTGCAGAACAGCGCGCTCCTGTGGAGCGCCGGCCACCGCACGCACCACCGCTACATCGACGATCCCGAGCGTGATCCGTATTGCGCGCGCCTGGGTTTTTGGTTTTCGCACATCGGCTGGATGCTGCACAATTATCCGAGCGGCGATCCCGACCTGAGCGCGGTACGCGATTTGCAGCGCGATCCTTTGGTCATGTGGCAGCACCGTCACTATGTGCCGGTGACGCTCGCCATGAACTTCGGCCTGCCGCTGTTGATTGGTTGGGCGAGCGGCGACCTTGTTGGCGTCTTTTTACTGGCCGGGATATTGCGTCTCGTCGTCAGCCATCATCTGACGTTCTGCATCAACTCCTTGGCGCACATCGTGGGCATTCAACCCTACACGGATGAGAACACCGCGCGCGATAACGGGATCGTGGCGATGCTGACTTTCGGCGAGGGCTATCACAACTTTCATCATATGTTTGCGCACGATTATCGCAATGGCGTGCGCTGGTGGCAGTGGGATCCGTCCAAGTGGCTGATCTTTGGCATGCAGTTTACCGGGCTGACCAAGCGTCTAAAGCGCGTTCCCTGGTTCAAAATCCAAAGGGCCATGCTCGACAACCAATTCCGGCGCGCCGAGCGCCAATTGGCCCGCCAGAGCGGCGGCGTCCACATCGAGCAATTGCGCAGGCGGATCACCGAAGAATATGAATCTTTTCGCGAGGCAGTGGCCGCCTGGACCCAGGTTCGCGAACAGTGGCTGCAGGAGGCCAAGCGCACGATGAGCGAACGCTGTGCGCTGCTGCAGACGCGTCTCAAAGAACTCGAATATGATCTGCGGTTGCAATCGCGTCGGATGCGGGTGCTGAGCGCGCAACTCGGGTAGCGGCGCGAGCGAATTTCACCTTTTCGTTTTGATGTGTCGGTGTGGTGATGCGCTGGCTGTTACTGCTGCATCGCTATCTCGGGATCGCCGTTGGCGCGCTGATGGTCATGTGGTGCGTATCCGGCGTGGTCATGATGTATGTCAGCTATCCCGCCTTGGACGCGAACGCGCGCAACCAGAGACTTGTGCCCATCGAGTGGAGCGGCTGCTGCAAGATCCCTGATGCGCTGCTGGCCGGTTCAGATCCAATCGAGAATGCCCAGATCGAGATGTTGGCAGGGCGGCCCGTGTTATATCTGGGCGATTCAACGCCTACGCGCCTCATAGATCTGATCGCCGGAGCTGCGATCGATCCTGTCTCGCCTGCGCAGGCGGCGACCGTTGCCGCGGGCTACGCCACCGGACGGCGGTTGGCTCCACCGCGGTTCGCTGAGATCGATTTCGACCAATGGACCGTAGCCGGTGATTTTGACGCGGACCGGCCCCTGTATCGGTTCGCATTGAATGATGAAGTCGGCACCGAACTCTATGTGTCGAGCACCAGCGGCCAGGCAGTGCAGATCACAAGTGGCCGCCAGCGAATCTGGAATTGGCTGGGTTCGGTCCCACATTGGCTGTATTTCGCGGAGCTGCGTCGCAGAGCATGGCTATGGAGCCAGCTCGTGATCTATACATCGCTCATTGGCTGCTTTCTCGCCGGCACCGGGATCTATATCGGAGTGCGCCAGATGCTGGCGCAGCCGGCCGGGCGTTGGTCACCTTACCGCGGGTTTAACTTCTGGCACCATCTCGCGGGACTCATATTCGGAGTGCTTGCGTTGACCTGGGTGTTGAGCGGCCTCTTGTCGATGAATCCTTGGGGATGGCTAGAAGGAGCGAGCCCGCGGTCGGAGCGCGCGCGTCTGCGCGGACCGGCCACTTCAGGCGCGCAGCTTTTTGGCGCGTTGCAGGCGTTCGTACATGCGCCTCGGTCCGATGTGGTTTCTCTCAAGCTCGCGCCCCTCGATGGACGGCTGTACTTCATTGCAACCACCAGCCACGGCGACAGACTTCGGTTCAACGCCGGCGGCGCACTTGCGCCGCTCAACGACGCAGAATTGTCCTATCTCGCGGCTATTTTAAGCGGCACGCAGCCGCCGACCGCTCCTTGGTTAATGAAACGGGAGGATCCCTATTACTTCAGTCACCACGGTGCGGCGCCTCCCTTGCCGGTTCTTCGAATAGCGCGTCGCGATGAATCGGGCACGCGCTATTACGTTGATCCGGTGTCGGGCATGCTGATTGCCAAATTTGATCGCGCGGCGCAAGGCTATCGATGGTGGCATGGGGGATTGCACCGGATGGACTTTACGACCGCCATGCGAAGCCGTCCGCTGTGGGATGTATTCATGCTTCTGCTGACATCAGGCGTTACCTTCGTGTGCGTGACCGGCGCGTATCTTGGATACCGAAGGGCGATAGGCGCTGCACCTCACCCGGCTGTTCGTTCACGGTCGTGATTGCAACCGCGTGAAGCCCGGGGCTGGGAGCCGCTCGTGGCGTGTACAATATCCTCAACACCAAGACGTACACATCCATCCACTCGAATGAACGACACGCACATGATTGCGGACACCACGCGGCGCATCTTCCGCGAGCTCGGGGATCCCCAATCGTTGCGGGGCGATGCCGATCGGCAGCGATTGTGGGACGCGCTCGAAACAGCGGGACTCACTCGAACCTGGATACCAGAGTCGCTCAATGGCTCCGGCGCGACGCTGGCCGACGGCTTCGAGGTCATGCGGGTCGCCGGCGAATTCGCAGTAAACGTGCCGCTCGCCGAATCGATGCTCGGCGGCTGGCTGCTGCAGCAGGGCAGCATAGCGACGCCGGTTGGATCCGGCAGCGTCGCACCAGTCGATGTTCGCGACCACATCACGGCAGGCGCCAACGATGTGCTATCGGGAACGGCGCGCTCGGTACCGTTCGCCCGGGATGCGGCGTGGATTGCCGTCATGGGCCTTCACGCCAAGCGCGCGTTCGTAGCGCTGGTTGACCGCAGCCTGTGCCGCATCCGCGAGCACGCCAACGTGGCAGGCGATGCGCGCGATGCGGTTGGCTTGCTCGATGTTCCGCCAAGAGCCATCGCGCAAGCCGCGATCGACGCCCACGCGCTGCTCCTGATCGGGGCTGCGGTGCGTGCCATGCAAATGGCCGGAGCGCTGCAGGCGGTTCTCGATATCTCCGTCGCCTATGCAAACCAGCGCGTTGCCTTCGAGAAGCCCATCGGCAAGTTTCAGGCGATACAGCACAGCCTCGCGAAGCTCGCCGGTGAGGCCGCCGCAGCGCTTGCGGCGGCCGGCTCCGCGGCGGATGCCATCGCCTCGGCAAAGGAATTCGACGCCGGGATATTCCTGGAAGTGGCGGCCGCCAAGATCCGGGTTGGCGAGGCGGCCGCGACCGGCGCGGCGATCGCACACCAGGTGCACGGCGCCATTGGATTTTCGCGGGAGCACGTTCTGCACCGCTATACACATCGACTATGGGCCTGGCGGGATGACTTCGGCGGCGAAAGCTATTGGGCGGTGAGACTTGGGCAGATGGTCGCCGGCAACGGCGCCGATGCGCTGTGGCCGATGTTGGCGGCGCGCTAGGAGGCTCCACGTGACCGCCATCCAGATCGATCCCATTCGTCTTTCTGCCGAAGCGCAGGCACTGCGCAGCGAAGTGCGGGCGTTCTTGCAACAGGAATTCGAGGCCGGCGCCTTCGATCCGCTCCAGGGTGCGATGCAGGCGCGATCAAATCCGGAGTTCAGCCGCAAAGTAGGCGCCAGGGGATGGATTGGAATGACCTGGCCGAAGCGCTACGGCGGACGCGAGCGCAGTTACCTGGAGCGCTACGTCGTCACCGAGGAATTTCGCGTCGCCAATGCCCCCGTCGGCCTGCATTTCACCGCCGACCGCCAAAGCGGCCCGATGCTGCTCAAGTATGCGAGCGAGCGCATCAAGATGGAGATCCTGCCGCGCATCAGCCGCGGCGAATGCTGCTTTTGCATCGGCATGAGTGAACCGAATTCGGGATCTGACTTGTTCGCCGCGAAGACGCGGGCGGTGCGCTGCGACGGCGGCTGGAGGGTACGCGGAACCAAAGTCTGGACCACCGGCGCGCACCACGCGGACTATATGATCGGGCTGTTTCGCACCTCGGCGCCCACCAAGGAAAATCGGCGCCACGGGCTGACGCAATTCTTGGTTGATATGACGGCGCCGGGCATTGCGGTGCATCCCATCCTCAATACCTTGGGCCAGCACGAGTTCAACGAAGTGGTGTTCGATGACATGTTCGTTCCCGAAGAACACGCGCTGGGCGAGATCGACTTGGCGTGGAAGCAGGCCACCAGCGAGCTTGGCTTTGAGCGCAGCGGCCCGGAGCGGTTTCTGGAAATCTCCTACGTACTATTCGAGCTGGTCCGAGTGCTTGGACGCTCACCCGATGTGCGTGGCGCCGAGGGGATCGGCCGCCTTGTGGCGCAGCTGCACACGCTGCGGCGCATGTCCGTGTCGGTCAATGGCATGCTGCAGGCCGGCAAGGATCCGATGCTCGAGGGCTCGATCGTCAAGGACATGGGCACCGTCTGGCAGCAGCAGCTGCCGCACAAGGCCCGGGACCTTGCGGCCTTCGTCGACGGTGATGCACACGATCGCCAGCGCTTTGATGAGTTGCTCGCACACGCCACGGCCATTGTTCCCAAGCTCACGATTCAGGGCGGCACCAGTGAAGTGCTGCGGGGAATCATTGCGCGCGGACTGGGACTGCGCTGAAACCCATGCCGATACCAGGAACGTTTCAAGATATAGGCGTTGAACTCAACGACCATGTCGCCACGGTTGAACTGCGGCGGCCGCCGCACAATTTTTTCGATGTGAAGCTGATCGGCGAGATCGCATCGGCCTGCGAGGCGCTGGACGCCGATGCCGATTGCCGCGCGATAGTGCTGTGCGCGCAGGGAAAATCGTTCTGCGCGGGCGCGAACTTCGGCGGCAATGATGCCTCGGCGGATGCCGGCAGTCGCGACGCCAGCACTGCGCAGTTGTATCGCGCGGCGGTGCGCCTGTTTCGCACCGGCAAGCCCATCATTGCCGCCGTGCACGGTCCGGCGATAGGCGGTGGATTGGGACTTGCGCTGGTCGCGGATTTTCGTGTGACCTGCGCCGAGGCGACTTTCAGCGCGAACTTCACCAAGCTCGGATTCCATCCGGGATTCGGTCTCACGGTGACGCTGCCGGAGCTCATCGGCAAGAATGCCGCGGCGCTGCTGTTTCTCACCAGCCGGCGCATCAAAGGGGAGGAGGCGCATCGCATCGGTCTGGCGGATGTTCTGGCGGCTCAAAACGAGGTGGGTGGCGCTGCGCTATCGCTTGCCCGCGAGATTGCAGCATGCGCGCCCTTGGGGGTGGTGGCGACGCGTGCGACCATGCGCCAAGGATTTGCCGATAAGATCGCCGCGGCCACCGAACGCGAACTGTCGGAACAAAGCCGCTTGCGCAGCACGCAGGATTTTCAAGAGGGCATTCGTGCCAGCATTGAGCGCAGGGAGCCAAAGTTTGAAGGGCGATGAATGAATAAAGTGACGCTGCCGGCAATTAACCCTACACTGACTGATGAATAGGGATTGGATAATGAGCGGCGCTCTTTTGCTGCTGCTGGGCGCGATGTTCCTGATCTCCCTCCTGGCCGGCCGCGTTTGGCTGCCCGCCGCGGAGGTGTGGCATGGACTGTGGTCGCCGCATGAAAATCTCGCCTCGACCATCGTCACGCAGCTGCGTCTGCCACGCGCCGTTCTGGCGCTCGAGGTCGGCGCGGCTCTCGGTCTTTCTGGCGCGGTGCTGCAGGGCGTGACGCGGAATCCTTTGGCCGAACCCGGGCTGCTCGGGGTTTCGGCAGGAGCCGCGCTGGGCGCGGTGATCGCCGTATATTTCGGCTTGGCGACGCACTTCATGGCCGCCGCGCCGCTGCTTGGGCTCATCGGCGCGCTGCTTGCCAGCATGCTGACTTTCGCCTTGGGGCGTGGCGGCGGAACCATAACCCTGGTTCTCGCGGGCGCGGCGGTGTCCGCGCTTGCCGCGGCGGGCATATCCCTGGCGCTCAACCTCGCGCCCAACCCGTACGCGGCCTACGAGATCATGACCTGGCTCATGGGTTCGCTGGCGGATCGCAGCTGGGTACATGTGCTGCTCGTGACGCCATTCATTCTATTGGGAGCGGCAATGCTGTCATTCACCGCCCGCGCCCTGGATGCACTGGCGTTGGGTGAAACTCAGGCGCAGAGTCTCGGAATCAACCTGCAACGGCTGTACGTTTTGGCGGTATTCGGCACAGCGTTAGCCATCGGCGCCGCCACCGCAGTGACGGGGATCATCGGTTTCATCGGACTCGTGGCACCTCACGTGGTGCGTCCGCTGGTGGGCCATCAGCCGAGCCGCGTGCTGCTGCCCGCCGCGATGTCCGGTGCCCTGCTATTGCTGTTTGCCGATGTCGCCACTCGCTTGATTCATGTCGGCGGCGAAATGAAACTTGGGGTGCTGACCAGTTTGATCGGCACGCCATTCTTTTTTTGGCTTGTCGTGCGGCTGCGCAAGTTGGCACCGTGACGGTCGGGTGGCGGGTTGGCGACGTGGATTTGGCCAGCGAAATTAGTCAAGGAGATACTTTGTGACAGAGCATGTCCTGGTGGAGAAGGCGGGGAAACTTCTGGTACTTACTCTGAACCGTCCGGAGAAAAAGAATGCGCTGACGAAAGCCATGTACAAGACACTGGCGACGGAGATTACGAACGCGGATACCGACTCTGATGTCCGCTGCATTTTGATCATGGCCCACGGGGACATGTTCACGGCGGGAAACGACCTGGCGGATTTTGCCGCCATCGGCGCCGCTTCTGCACCTAAGCCGGAGGATGGAAATCCGCTGCTGCCCGCACTGGCCCGCTCCCGCACACCGATTGTCGCGGCCGTCAACGGCCGCGCGGTCGGCATCGGCACAACCATGCTTCTGCATTGCGATATGGTTTTCGTGGCAGACGACGCTTCCTTGATCACTCCATTTGTCAATCTTGCTCTGGTACCCGAGGCGGCTTCCAGTCTGCTGATGCCGCTGCGCATCGGGCATGTGCGGGCGTTTGAAATGTTCGTGCTCGGCGAGCCGGTGAGCGCCGAGAATGCGGTGAGCTGGGGAATTGCGAACCGCGCGGTGCCGTCGGCCGATCTGCACCGAATTGCGCGGGCAGCCGCCGTTTCCATCGCGGCCCGCGCGCCCGCGGCGGTCGTGCTGACGAAGTCGCTGATGCGTGATGAGAAGATCTTGCTGGCGCGCATGCAAGAAGAGGGCGCGCATTTCGGGCGCCAGCTCAAAACCGCGGAATTCAAAGAGGCGTTCACGGCGTTTTCAGAACGGCGGGCGCCGGATTTCAGCAAGTTCGGCTGATGCACCGTGCTTAGGATCCGACGGTCGACCTTGAGTGCGGCGCTGTGCATGGCGCTGACCGCGGCGTGTCCTGCGCCTGCCGCAGCCTCAGGTCCTCAGCATGTGATGTCGCTCAGCATGTGCACCGATGATCTGCTGCTCGATCTTCTTCCGCCGGAACGCATCGCATCGGTTACTTATTATGCTCGGGATCCGAGCATTTCCTACGTGTGGCCGCAGGCGGCGAAGGTGGCGATAAATTCGGGCACAGTCGAGGAAGTTCTCGCGGAAAGGCCCGATCTCGTGCTTGCCGGCACCTACACGACGCCCGCGACCCGTTCGCTGCTCAAGAAATTGCGGATGCCGCTGCTGGAAGTGGCGCCCGCCGTTGATTTCGATGAGATCCGGGCGGTTACCCGCAATGTGGCGCATGCTCTGGAGCGGGATGCGATTGGCGAAGCACTGATTGCCAAGATGGATGCGACCCTGCAGCAACTGGCCGCGAGCCGTCCCTCGAAGCTCATTCGTGTCGCCCCTTGGGGCGAGGGCGGATCGGTCCCGGCGAAAGGCACGCTTTTCGACGCCATCCTCAGGGCCGCGGGAGGGGTGAATGTCGCGGCCTCTGGCGAGGTCGGGCCCTTCGTGTCGTTCGGCATGGAGCAGTTGATCTTGGCGCATCCGGACGTCATTGCCTATGCCAGCAATACCACCGATACACCCGGACTCAATGCCGACTTGGCGCAGCATCCTCTCATTCTCAAGCTCTACTCCGGGCGCAGAGTCACCTACCCCAGCGCGCTCTACAGTTGCGGTGTGGTTGAAAGCGCGAATGCCGCCGCGGCGCTGCGCGCCGATCTGCTGCATGCGGTGGGCGGATCATGACCATTCTCGATGCTTCGCAGGTTTCCGTGCAGCGTGGACGGCGCACGATTCTCGATAAGGTTTCGCTGCATGCCGAGTCCGGAGAATTCATCGCGATCATCGGCGCCAACGGCGCCGGCAAGTCGACCCTGCTGTCGCTGCTCGCTGGGCTGCTCAAGCCGGATACTGGAACGGTGACGCTCGACGGCACATCCATTCATCAACTTTCCGGGATGAAATTGGCCCGCCGCCGGGCTTACTTGCCGCAAAATCCCCGCTGCGAATGGCCCATCGCGGTGGAACGGCTGGTGGCGCTCGGGCTCACTCCGACCCTGCCGGCATTCGGCGGTCTGCCGCCCAGCTTCGACCCTCTCATCACGCGGGCGCTGCAGGCCTGCGATCTGCTTGACCATCGCCATCAACCCGTGACCACACTTTCGGGCGGAGAACTTGCGCGCGCCATGCTGGCTCGAGCCCTGGTCGGGGATCCGAACGTGCTGATCGTGGACGAACCCATCTCGGGGCTCGATCCGAAGCACGCACTCGACACCGCGCAGCGGCTGCAAGGCTTGGCGCAGGACGGCAAGCTGGTGATTGCATCGCTTCATGATTTGACTCTCGCGGGCCGCTATGCGAGCCGCATCTTTGCGCTGGTCGATGGCTGCGTGCAGGGCGACGGACCCACGGTGACGACGCTGACACCCGCCTTGATACGCTCGGCATTCGATGTGGACGCCTGTATATCCGGAAGTCATGGGAGTGTTTATGTGGACTATGTTGGAGCTTCGCGGACCTGACACCGCACCGCAGTCAATGCGGCGGACCGGTAATGCTGGTGAATGTTGCCGTGATCAACATCACCAAGCCGCCCAAGATCATTTCCGCCCTGATTGATCGCTTGAGACCTTCGACGGCACGCGCATCGCCCTTCAACAATCTGGGCGTGAAGTACAGCTTGTTCAATGCGGCGATGCCCAATAGAGCTGCGACAACGACCAGCTTGGCCGCCAGCATCCAACCATAGTTGCTGCTCCAGAATTTCGAGGCGTCGCGGATCAAAATCCACAGCAGGATCGCGCCCGCAGCGACGAGCGTTCCCACAACGCCGAGCGCCGCTTTCCCGAACCGGGAGGCGACCAGGCCGATCTGCGCGCCGTTGCCGTATCGGGTGACGGCCAACAATGGCGCCAGCGCGCCGAGCCAAAAAGCCGCGCCCAGGAGATGCAGACACAACACCAGAGTGGGCAAGGTGTTCGGCCGCAACGCATGGATGTGTCCGGACCAGGCAAATGACGTAGCCGCCAGGATCGCTCCAATGAGCGCCGGCGCTTGGAAGTGCCGAGGCCGCAAGATCGCGAGGAAGACGCAGGCCAAACCGAATATCCGGACCCCGCTCGCGCGGCCTTCGCCGCCGCGGAGCAGCATGCCGATGAATGCACTGTCGAACATCCCCGCAATATCCCCGCTCATCGACGCCGCGAGCAGCAGCGTGGTCGCGACGCTGGCGATTGCCGCGGCGGCCAATGAGGCGACCAGCAATCGCCGAATGCGGGTGCGCTCGGGGTTTTGCAGAAGCCCATCGCTGTAGGCGACGAAAAAAACATTGCCGGCGGCGGACAGGGTGGCGGCGTAGGTAGCCGCCTTGGTGAGCAGTGCCGCGAGGTCCCATCCACTTATCGGCACAATCGACGCCTCGGTGATTGCTTTACCCGGCGATCGAGAAGACGAAAGAGCCCCTGGTAATATGACCGTCGTCAGCCGCGACTGCGGTCCAATGCACCGTGTACTTACCCGGGGCGAGCTCGGGCAGAGTCACAGTAAATGATTGGCTTGCCTTGGCCGTTTTGTCGACGGGGATCGAGATCTCCTTGCCGCCAATCACTACGAGCCGCGCAAGCTGCGCCGCTTCACTGAAGTTGAGCGTCAGCGTTTTGGGCGCTTGCGACAGCTGTGCATTGTCCGAGGGCGTTGAGCTTTGTAATTTTGCATGCGACCAGCTGGGGCTGGCTGCAAGGGCACCGCTCAAGGCAAACGCCAGGCACGCATTCTTGAACATAAATGGCAATCCTCGTCGGAATTCGATTGTCCGCAATATACGCCGATTGCTCCCACGTCCCCGATGAAATTATAGTGGTACATATGATCCTGTATGGCTACGGACTCAGCTCGGCATCCTACAGGGTGCGCATCGCCTTGAACCTCAAGAAGGTGCCATACGCATCGGTGCTCAAGAATCTGCGCGCCGGCGAACACCGCCTGTCGGACTTCCTGCGAATCAACATTCAAGGTTTTGTGCCGGCATTGGGATTGGACGATGGCGCGGTGCTGACGCAGTCGGTGGCCATCATGGAATATCTCGATGAAATCTACCCCGACCCGCCGCTGCTGCCTGCCGAGCCGTTGGCCCGCGCGCGAGTACGTGCGCTGACTCAGGCGATTACCAGCGATCTGCATCCGCTGAACAACCTGCGGGTGCTGCGCTATTTGGAAGAAAAGTTTACTCTGGACAAGGCGTCCCGCGATTCCTGGTATCGCCACTGGGTAGAGGTGGGATTCGATGCGCTGGAGCGCTGGCTGGTTCGGGACGCAGCCACCGGACTGTTCTGCCACGGCAACACCCCGACGCTGGCCGACATTTGTCTCATCCCGCAGGTGTTCAATGCGCGGCGATTCGCCGTGGATATGAATCCTTTTCCGCGACTCACGGCCATCGACGCCGTCTGCAGGGAATTACCGGAATTTCGCAGCGCCGCGCCGGACCAAAATGGGGCTTAGCCGGCCAAGGACTTGTAGTGACGCCTGAGATCCGCGCATTTGAGTTCGCACTCGGCTTGTTTGCCGTGCTCATCGGACTTGCGGTGGCGGATGTCGCCACGAGCTTTCATAAACTCATGCGCAGCCGATCGAAGGTGAAATGGGACCCGCTGGTTCTTTTGGCGGCACTCTATTCGCTGCTGCTGGCAGTTGGCATGTGGTTCGACATCTGGGGCGTTCGCAAATTCGAAGTGGTCAGGCACTTCGTATTTTATCTTGCGATTGTCGCCCAACTATTCGTGCTCTTCCTGATTGCTGCGGCAAGCTTGCCGGACGATACCGAAGCATCGATCGATCTGCGCGAATATTACGCCGCGAACCGCCGCTACTTCTGGTTTCTGGTGTCCCTGAACCAGCTGATCTATCTCGGACTGGGCATCTATTTTACAGGCTCGATTTTCTCCCAGCTGCCGCCTCTACAAATGGTTCAGATGGCCATTACCTTGGGGGGAGCCTTCCTCGTCTCGACGGTGCTCCTGTTTGCAAAGTCGCGGGGCGCGCACTACGTCGGGCTGATGCTGTTGTTCCTGATCACGCTGTTCCACTATTGGTCCATGAAGATCAATTGACGCGATCATGAACCCCTGGCCGCTGAAAATGCACAACGCAGAAACAGCAGTCGGCTGCCGCGCCGCGCGTCGATGAGTGTGCCCCAGAGAGGATCGCGCGGCGCAAATCTCTTCCCCATCACCAGTCCAGGCCGATTCGCGCCGCCGTCCCGACCCGCAATTTGCGGCGCCAGCGTCAAAAACTGCTCGTCCACGAGGTGTTCGCTGTAGAAGGTGCCCAGCAATCGCGGGCCTCCTTCGATCAGGATTCGCTTGCCCGGATTCTCGCGGCGCAGTGCTTCGAGAATGGCGCCCGCCGGAATTTCGCCGGCGCGTGGCCGCAACGTGCGGATGCGCACCGAATGCGGCACTTTGTGTCTGTTGAGGCGCTTGGCGCCGGCCGCCGTGGTCATGACCATCGCGGGTACAAGCCCGGAAGCGAACACGGGCAGCCGGAGGTTGACTGAACCGCTGGCGCTGACGACCACATTGAGCGCTGGTTGGCGTTTCCGCAGCGCCTCCTCCAGGCGATGGTAATCATCCGCTAACTCCGGACAGATTGCCTGTGGCGTCCATACGTGGCGAGGGTCGGCGGCGAGCGTGCCGGACCCGACAATCACCACGTCGGCAACGGCACGCAGCAGCCCCATCAGCATGCGATCCTGAGCGCTGAATCCGCTGATGTCGCCGCCGCCGCTGTGTCCCTTGGCTTGCAGCGACACGACGCCGTCCAAGGTGCTGACAAAATTACTGAAGACGTGAAACCGCGACCGCGGCAGCGGCATGCGGAAGCTCCCGTACAAGCGCGCGAGATTGGGCGGCAGCGGCAGTTTGGGCCCGCGCACTGACTCAAACAGTGTTTCCAGCGCGGCAAATTGCGCGTGTTGATCTCTTCGCGTCATCGCTGCTTCCGGTCGTCGGCGCCCCTTGGATACGCTATCGTAACAATATCCGTGATGGCCGCGGGCCGACGAACATGTATTTGGGACGAATGATGACGATGAAATGCCTCCGCCAACTATTTGGCATCGAAATGCGGCGCGGACTGCGGATTGCGCTCGCGGTCTTGGTACTCGGAGCATCGTTTGCCCGTGCGGAGGAACCTGTAGCTGCGCCCGTGCTGCCCGACGCGACCGCCGAACTGGCGGACTCCGCGGGCTTGCGCGCGACCGTTTTCGGCACCCCGCCGCAGGACATGGCCACGCTGCCTGCCAAGGTGCCGCTCTCCGAAATCAACATCACGCTGCCCTGGAGACTTCCGGTCCCCGATGTCCTTTGGTTCGATGGCAAACTGCGCGTTTGGCTCTCCGCGCAAAAGAAGCCGGCGCCATTGGCCATCGTCGTCTCCGGCACCGGCAGCGATGGCAATACCGGCAAACTCGGGGTGCTGCGCGCCGTCCTGTACGAGGCGGGCTATCACGTCCTCACCATGCCGTCGCCGACCTTTCCTGGATTCATCGTGTCGACATCCAGCACCGGCGTAGCCGGCGATTTGATGCAGGACGGCCATGATCTGTACGCCGCCATTGTGGAGATTCTGGCGCATTTGCCGCGCAAGATTCGAATCACCGACATCGATGTGCTGGGTTACAGCTTGGGAGGCGCCAACGCCGCCATCATCAAATCGATCGATGCCGCGGAAGGAAGGCTCAAAGTCCACCGCGTGGTCATGATCAATCCCCCGGTCAGCCTGTTCTCGTCCGTCGGGCGCCTCGACAAGCTTTTTGCATTGACCATCGGCAATAGCGATGCGGACATCGAGCTCCTGTATCGCAAGCTGTACGCACAGCTCGCGAATCTCTACCGCGCATCGGATCGGCTCGAGATAGACGAGGACTTCCTGCTGACTGCGGCTGCGACGACGCTAAAAACGGATGCCGAGTTCTCCGCCGCGATCGCGCTGTCCTTTCGCATCGACCTGATCGACATGTTCTTCGTCGGCGACCTATACGCCAAGACCGGAGTCGTTATCGATCCCGAGCATCCTCCGCAGGTGGGCGATTCGCTCGACGACATCCAGCGCATGCTGCGCGATCAACCATTCGCCGATTACTTCACCAAGGTTTTCGCGCCTTACTATCTGAAGCGCTGCCCCGATGCGACCAGCGCCTCATTGATCGCCGCCAACCGTCTCGACATCATCGGCGATGCCCTGCGCGCCGACGGCGACTACTATGCGCAAACCAGCAGCGATGATTTGATTCTCGACAAGCGCGAGCTCGCATGGCTGCAAGATACCCTGGGTTCGCGAATCGTGGTCTACGATCACGGCGGACATCTCGGCAACCTGGGGGATCGGCAGCAGGTCGCCGACATGCTGGATATGCTGGGCGGGCGTTGGCCCAGGGGTGGAAAATGAAGCCCGCGGCTTTCATGATCGCGGGCATGCTCATCCTCGGCGGCTGCGCCTCGCCGCTGGCCACCATTCGCACCGTCCCGGACGATACGCCGGCGGCCGACAATGCCGCGGCCACCGCCAACGCGACTGCCTTTGCCGAGGCCATCGCGACGGAGTCTGTAATTGCCTCTGCGCGGAACCCGCGACAGGCGCTGCCGCTGCTGACGCCCGAGGATGCGCCGCCCATGACCACCTATGATCCCTGGGAGCGCATGAATCGATTCACTTACCGCTTCAACGCGCGCTTTGACGAGGCGGTTTTTTTACCGGTGGCGAACACCTATCGCCGGGCGCCGGCGCCGGTTCGCGAGGGCGTCCACAATTTCTTCGGCAATCTTTCCGAAATCGACAGCATGATCAACCACACCCTGCAGGGGCGGCTTAAGTATGTGATGCGCAGTTTGGAACGCTTTGTGATCAACAGCACCATCGGCTTCGGCGGTCTGATCGATGCCGCCGCCAAGCTCAAACTGCCAGCGGCCCCCACCGGCTTTGCCACGACTCTCGCCAAGTGGGGCATGCATCCCGGTCCGTACCTGGTGATCCCGTTTCTCGGACCGTCGACGCTGCGCGGCGGCGTCGGCTTTGTGGCGGACTACGGCACTTCGTATGAAATCAATGTGGCCGGTTTTTATCGCGGCGATGTGTCCTGGGGCCTCGGCGTGACCAATGCCGTTGATCAGCGTGCTAATGTCGGGTTTCGCTACTATTCCAGCGGCTCACCGTTCGAGTACGAAAGGATTCGTTTTTTGTACGTCCGCAAGCTTTTGATTGAGGATGCCGGCCTGCACTCCCATGCGCCGGGTAATAAAACGCAGGCCGAGGAACCGGCCGGAAAGTGAAGTCGAGTGGTCCGGCCGCTACCGGCCTCCGGACACATCGAGAATGGCTCCCGTGGTATACGAAGCGCCATCGCTCAACAGCCACAGGATCGCCGCGGCGACCTCTTCGGGACGGCCGGCGCGGCCCATCGGGGTGGTGGCGCCGAGACGTTTCGCGCGGTCCGGCTGTCCGCCGCTGGCGTGGATGTCCGTTTCGATCAGTCCTGGACGTACGGCGTTGACGCGGACGCCTTGCGGCGCCAGTTCCTTGGCCAAGCCGATGGTCAATGTGTCCACAGCCGCTTTCGAACCGGCGTAGTCGACGTATTCGAAGGGCGAACCCAGGCGGCTCGCCGCAGAAGACACGAGAACCACGGCGCCGCCGTTGCCGCCGCGATCCATGGACAGGCGGCGCGCGCTTTCCCGGGCGCAGAGGTACGCTCCGTAGACATTGACCTCGAACATCCGCTGCAATCGCGCGCTGTCCATCGCCGCGAGCGGCAAGGATGGCGCCACGATGCCGGCATTGATCACCACACCATCGAGCCGGCCAAACCTCAAGATCGCGGCGTCGAAGACTGCGACGACATCCGCCTCGACGGTCACATCGCCCCGTAACGGCGCCGCATTTCCGCCGGCGGCCTGTACATCGCGAACGCACTGCTCTGCGGCAGCTTGGTCCCGTACATAGTTGAGTGCCACCGACCAGCCATTTTTGGCGCATTGAAGCGCCGTCGCTCGGCCGATGCCGCGGGTGCCGCCGGTTATCAGGATGGTCTTCATCGATTGATCTTGCGCATAGTACCGGAGCCGTCGCGGGTTGCCATAGCGGTACTCGTATCCAACAAAGGGCCGGCGTGGGAAAATGCGCCATGCGCATCACCCGCATTGACCACGTGCAACTGGCCATGCCGGCCGGCGGCGAAGCACTTGCCCGTGCCTTCTATCTGGGTGCACTGGGCATTCCGGAGATTCCGAAGCCGCCGCATCTCGCCCGGCGAGGCGGTTGCTGGTTCGAGCGCGGGGATCTCAAGATTCACCTCGGCGTCGAGGCCGAGTTCCGTCCGGCGCGCAAAGCGCACCCGGCCCTTCTGGTCGAGGATCTGTCCGCGCTAACGGAGAGGCTGAGAGCCTTTGGATACTACCCTACGGACGACGAACCGCTGGAGGGGTACCAGCGAATCTACGTCGACGATCCCTTCGGCAACCGCATCGAGCTGATGGAGCCGTCCTAGTCGACTCCGCGCTGCGCGAGAAACCCGGCCAGAACTCTGGCGGTATGACTTTTGCCGGCATTGCGCACGATGGATTCGGGCGCGCCTTGCGCGACGATGCGGCCGCCGCCCGAGCCGCCTTCGGGACCCAGATCGACGATCCAGTCCGCCTCCGCCATGATGTCGAGATTGTGCTCGATGACGATGAGCGTATTGCCGGCGTCGACCAGGCGATGCAGCACGCGCAGGAGTTTTTCGACGTCGGCCATGTGCAGGCCAACCGTCGGCTCGTCGAGCACGTACAAGGAATGCTGTCCCTCGCGACGCGCGATGTCCTGGCCGAGCGCATCCGTGCGTACCTTGGCAAGTTCGGTCACCAGCTTGATGCGCTGGCTCTCGCCGCCCGACAACGTCGGACTGGCCTGGCCCAAACACAGGTAACCGAGCCCGACTTCGGCCATCAGCTCCACCGGATGGTGCACGCTGCGCTGCGCGGCAAAAAAGTCCTGCGCGTCCTCGACGCTCATCGCCAGCGTCTCGCCGATGTTTTTGCCCTTGAACAAAATGTTCAGCGTTTCCGGATTGAAACGTCTGCCGCCGCAGACGTCGCAAAGCACTTGAACGTCCGGCAAGAAGCTCATCTCGATGCGCTGCATTCCCTGCCCTTCGCAGGCCTCGCAGCGGCCGCCCGCGGTATTGAATGAAAAGCGGCTGGCGGTGAATCCACGCATGCGCGCCTCGGTGGTGTCGGCGTAGAGGCGCCGAATCGAATCCCAAAACCCAATATAGGTTGCCGGGCAGGAGCGCGGGGTCTTGCCGATCGGCGTCTGATCGACCTCGAGGACGCGGCTCAAGCGTTCCCAACCGGAGAGGGCGTCGCAGCCTTGAAGAGTCCCGCCGGTGTTGCGCCCGCCGTCGGCGCGGGCCTTAAGGGCCAAAAGATTCTTGAGGTTGCCGAGCAGCACGTCACGCGCCAGCGAGGATTTGCCGGATCCCGACACGCCGGTGATCACTGTCAATCGTCCCAGCGGGATGCGCGCGTCGATGTCGCGAAGATTGTGCAGGGCCGCGCCGCGGATCTCGATCATGGGTGTCGCCCGATCGATGGCGCGGCGCCGCGATCGGGAATGCTTGAGCGGCGTGGCAAGACATAAGCCGGTGGCGGAGTTGCCCAGGCGCGCAAGCTGGGCGGCGGTGCCTTGCGCGACCAATTGCCCGCCGCGGGTTCCCGCTCCCGGACCCAAGTCGATCACATGATCGGCGCGTCGAATGGTGTCTTCATCGTGTTCGACCACCACCAGAGTGTTGCCCTTGGCCCGCAGCCGATCCAGAGTATCGAGCAGTACCAGGTTGTCGCGCGGATGCAATCCAATCGTGGGCTCATCCAGCACGTAGCAGACCCCCTGCAAATTGGACCCGAGCTGCGCCGCCAGACGAATGCGCTGCGCCTCGCCGCCCGAGAGGCTCGGAGCGGCGCGATTCAGCTGCAGATAGCCCAAGCCGACGTCGCACAGAAAAGTCGTGCGCGCGCTAAGTTCGGCCAACAAATCGCGAGCAATCTCCCGCTCGCGGCCGACCAATTTGAGCTTGCCAAGACGTGCGCAAAAATCCTGCACCGGCAATTCCGTGAGCGCGTCGATCGATTGGCCGCGGAACAGCACGTGCAGCGCCACCGGATTGAGCCGGCGACCTTCGCACGCCGGACAATCGTCAGCCGACGCTTCCGTGTCTTCGCGCCACGCCGCTTCCTCGCCGCTTTGCTCCGCGTCGAATTGCGGCAGTTGCACCCCGGTGCCGAAGCAGCTGCCGCACCAGCCATGCTTGGAATTGAACGAAAACAAGCGCGGGTCGAGTTCCGGAAAGCCGGTGCCGCAGTTTGGACAGGCACGCTTGGTCGAGTAAGTGTTTGCAGCGGATCCGCACTGCACGTGAACCACCCCGCGGCCATGCTCCAGCGCCGTCTCCAGCAGGTGGCGCAACGGACCTTCCGATGCACCGACCTTCACCTCGCCGACCGGCAGCTCGATGCTGTGTTCGGTGAAGCGGTCGAGGCGCGGCCACTTTGCCGTGGGCAGGAGCTCGCCGTCAACGCGCAGGTGCGTATAGCCTTTGACGCGCGCCCACTTGGCGAGCGCCGTATACAGGCCCTTGCGCGCGACGATCAGCGGCGCCAACAGCGTGATGTTCTTGCCACGATAGTTCTTGAGGAGGGTGGCCGCGATCGCATCGGCAGATTGCGGCTCGATGCGTGATTCGCAAACCGGGCAGTATTGCGTTCCCAGCTTCACGTACAGCAGGCGCAGGAAATGATAAATCTCTGTAAGGGTCGCCACCGTGCTCTTGCGCCCGCCGCGGCTGGTTCGCTGTTCGATCGCGACCGTGGGCGGGATGCCGAATATGGCGTCAACATCCGGCCGCGAAGAAGGCTGCACGAACTGCCGCGCGTAGGCGTTCAAGGACTCAAGGTAGCGCCGTTGACCTTCGGCGAATAAAATATCGAAGGCCAGCGTGCTCTTGCCGCTGCCCGATACGCCGGTGATCACCGTGAATTTGTTGATCCCCAGGCCTACATCGATGTTCTTTAGATTGTGTTCGCGAGCGCCGCGAATCTCTATCATCGTCGGTGCGGCCGCATATCGATGGGCTCCGGCCGCATCGCGAACGGCGTCTTCCCCCGCATCCATCGCGGCGAGTGCGCGTCCGGTGTGCGAGGCGGCGGCGTGCATGACCTCTGCGGGCGTGCCGGCGCACACGATACGGCCGCCGGCGGCGCCGCCCTCCGGACCCAGGTCGATGATCCAATCGGCCGCCCGCACCACATCCAGGTTGTGTTCGATCACCAGCAGCGAATTCCCGGCGTCGATCAGCTTGCGAAACGCGCGCAGCAGCTTTGCGACATCATCGAAATGCAGTCCGGTCGTGGGTTCATCGAATAGGAACAGCGATCCGCGGCCGGCAGCGGCGCCGGCTGCAGCGTTCGCCGCCTGCCTGGCCGCTGATTTCTTGGACGCAGCCAGGCGGGCCGCGCTGTCGGCGAGATGACCGGCGAGTTTGAGGCGCTGTGCTTCTCCGCCGGAAAGGGTCGGGACCGGCTGTCCCAGCCGCAGATAATCGAGTCCAACCTCCTCGAGCGGTGCCAAGCGCTGACACACCTCCAGATCCGCGGCAAAGAACGCCAGCGCCTCGGACACCGTCAGGTCGAGCACGTCAGCGATGCTCTTCGGCGCGGAGTTTCCACGGGATATTTTGACTTCGAGGACTTCGGCTCGATAGCGGCGCCCGTCGCAATCCGGACATCGCAAGTACACATCCGATAGGAATTGCATCTCGACGTGTTCGAAGCCGTTGCCGCCGCATCCCGGGCAGCGGCCATTGCCGGCATTGAAACTAAAAGTGCCTGCGGTGTACTTGCGTTCGCGGGCCTGCGGCAATCGGCCAAACAGGTTGCGGATGGCGTCGAAGGCGCCGACGTAACTCGCGGAATTCGAGCGCGTGGTGCGGCCGATGCGGCTCTGATCCACCATGATCACGGCGTCGATCAGCTCCGCGCCCTTCAAGTCCCGGTAGGCGCCCGGGTTTTCGGTGGGCTTTCCCTTGGCACGCAGCAGCGCCGGGAACACCACGTCGTGCACGAGCGTGGATTTGCCCGAGCCGCTGACGCCGGTGACGCACACCAGCCGCTCGAGCGGAATCGCGACATCGATGTTTTTCAGATTATGTTCGGCCGCGCCCTCGAGACGCAACACGCGGGCGGCCGTCTGGCGCGCGGCCACGACTCGCGGCGCCTCGACTCGCTTGCGGCGGAACAGGTAGTCGGCGGTCAGGGATCTTCGGGCGTCCTTGAGCTCCCGAATCGGGCCGTAGAAGACGATCTCGCCGCCGTGCTCGCCGGGTCCGGGACCGATATCGAGGACGCGGTCCGCGGCTTGTATCACTTTCGGATCATGCTCAACCACCACCAGCGTGTTGCCGGCGTCGCGCAGTCGATGCATGACGCCGACGATGCGATCGACATCGCGGGGATGCAGTCCGATCGACGGTTCATCGAGCACGAATAGCGTGTTGACCAGCGAGGTGCCCAATGCCGTGGTCAGATTGATGCGCTGCACCTCGCCGCCGGAGAGTGTGCGCGACTGGCGGTCGAGGTTCAAATATCCCAAACCCACGTCGGTCAGATATTTGAGCCGGGCGCGAATCTCCCGCAGCAGCAGATCCATCGCCTCGTCGAGCAGTCCCCGCAGTTCCAGAGACGCGAAAAATTGCTGCAGCTCCTCGATGGGCAGCAGCATCAACCGGCGAATGTCGGCGCCGGGAGTGCCCACGCGCCACAACAGCGCCTCGGGTTTCAAGCGCGAGCCTTGACAGGCCGTGCACTCGGTATAGGAGCGGTACCGCGAGAGCAACACGCGGATGTGCATTTTGTACGCTTTGGTTTCCAGCCACGCGAAAAAGCGCCGCACGCCATACCAGACCTTCCGGGTCCACTCGCCTTCGCCTTCGATCACCCAGGCGCGCTGCGCATCCGTCAAGTCGCGCCATGCGGTATCGAGCGGAATGTCGCGCTTGCGCGCAAATTTCAGGAGATCCGTTTGGCATTCTTCGTAGGAATCGGTCTGCCAGGGCTTTACGGCCCCCTGGCGCAGACTCAATGTGGTATCCGGAATGACCAAGCCGTAGTCGACGCCGATGCTGCGGCCGAACCCGCGGCAAGTCTCGCACGCGCCAATCGGGGAATTGAAACTGAAGGTGCTGGGACTGGGATCTTTATAAGTGATGTCGCAATCCGGGCAATGCAGTCCGGTTGAAAAGCGCCACGGCGGAGCTGCATGGTCCGGGTCGCTGCCTCCCGCCACCGGATAAACATCGAGACGGCCCTGGCCGATCTTCAGTGCCGCTTCGATGGCATCGCCGGCGCGGGCGGCGTCGACCGCGGACCAGCGAAACCGATCCTGGATCACCTGCAGTGTATTGCCGCGCTTTTCATGAATGCGGGTGTATCCCTGCCGCTCCAGCAAGTGCGTGATTTCCGCTTCGGTGAAATTCGCGGGGATGGGGACCGGAAAGGTGAGCCAGAGCTGCGGATCGCCGTGCGCGCGGGCGCGCGGCCCCAACTGATCTTGAATGCCGGCTGGCGTGTCGCGGCGCACCGTTTGTCCGCATCCCCGGCAATGCAGCACCGCAGCGCGCGCAAACAGCAGCTTCAGATGATCGTTGAGTTCGGTCATGGTGCCGACGGTGGAGCGCGAAGTGCGCACCGGATTGGTTTGATCGATGGCGATCGCGGGCGGAATGCCTTCGATCCGATCAACCTGGGGTTTGTCCATGCGATCCAAAAATTGGCGCGCGTACGGCGAGAAGGTTTCGACATAGCGGCGCTGGCCCTCCGCGTAGAGCGTGTCGAAGACCAGCGAACTCTTCCCGGACCCGCTGACGCCGGTCACAACGATCAATTCGTTGAGCGGCAGGTCCAGGTCGAGATTTTTGAGATTGTTCTGGCGCGCGCCGCGGATGCGGATTGCATCCGGGCGTGGAGCATCGAAGGGTGGCATTCCTGTAAGTTTACAGGATGTGTCAAGTTCAGCGGCCTGCGAACTGCTCCATCATGAGGCCGGTGCCGCCGCGGGTTACATGCGCGACGATGGCAGTGCGGCGATGGATCTTGGTCACCAATCCCAGGTTGATCGCAAAAGCCAACTGCACCTGTTGCCCTTTGCGCAGCCCGAGATTTTCAGTCTCGACGAACACGCCATTCGCGCTCAAGTTCTTCGCTTTGCAGATCCGGCTCTTTCGTCCAGACATCACCACGTAGACCGTTGTCCGTGCGCGGTGGCGGGTGTGCAAGCGACGCTCCATCCGGACTTTTACCTTCGGGTTGAATCGTAGTGAGGCCTGCCATTATGCACATCGCCGCGGCGTTAGCGAAGCGTCCCCAATCCGCCCGCGCCATATGTCAGGGGTCCGAAAGATATGTAAAATCAAGACGCTACGAGCGCGCAAGCGGCAAGAAAATCATCGACCGCAGGGCGGACAATTAGCCGGCGTCTTTGCGGCGGATGGAAAGTTCTGCTGGGGCGTCGATTCCCATTTTCACGCGGCGGCCGGTTCCGCCCAATAGAGTGATTTGAATGGGGCCATTGGCGAACAGCTGCGCCATGGTGATGTTCTCATCGACGCCGTCGGCGGGCTGGATGACGATGGATTCATCGGCGCGGCGGCTGAGGACCAGCATAAATCAGGCTCGGGCCAGCGCGCGCAGCGCCTTGGCGAAGGTCTTGCCGTGGCTGTCGTAAGTGACGGCAGGACCGCCGCGCACGATCTCGATCAGCTGGCGGATTTGGTGCTGCCGAACATGAATGATGTGGCCGTTGATATCGTTCGCGGTCCGGCAGCCTGCCATGAGCGCCATCAATGCGCGCCAGCGCTCCATGACGGTTGCACCGAGACCGGAGTTCACGGGACCGGCGTAGAGCGCGCGGCGTTCCTCTTCGAGTTTCTCGATGCTTTGCAGAACCCGAATCTTGTCGGCGGCATTCTGTTCGACCGCCTGCGGCGAGTCGCCGGTCAGCGAGGTCCGTTCGGCGGCCAGCGTTGCCCCCAGGGCGCGCGCAAGCTCGATCTCGCGATCCAACAAATCTTCGAGACGGAGGCGGGCGTCCTGCTGCATGGGGTTACTTCAGTCCGCGCTCGAACTGCAATAGCTTGTCGGCGACTCTGGGGCCATCGACCTTGTACGTGCCCGAAGTAACCGCCTGCTTCACGGCCGCCACTTTCTGCGAGTTCACGACCGGAGCTTTGGCCACCGCCTCTTCGATCTTTTGCAACGCTCGCGCCGAGTCGGTCAAGGTGACGTGGTCGCCGGTGTGCGCGGTGGTTCCAGCCGATGTCGATTCGCCCTGCGGTTTTTCAGTTACCGCACCGCTGCTGTTCGAGCCCTTGACGGGCGCGACCGGCTCGGGTGTTGGAAAGCCACTGATTTTGTCGGTCACCGAAATCTCCTGGGGCGCTTAATTACCCATGCCATGTTGTCGTCAGGGTTTGGATGAACTTTAGCGAATTCGCCCAAGTCCGCCTGCTAAATTCGTTATCGGCTGTGACGGGGATCACTTAAGGGCTATTGTAAAATTATTTCGACCACTTGCTCGGACCGGGCAATCCCCTCGACGATCTTCCCTGACGACAGATTCTGCACCCTAACCCGCTGATTCATCAGGCCATCGCTCAATGCCTTGCCGGCCATCCGCACGCTGATGCCCCCCGCGTCGGCGATCAAGGTCACCGATTGGCCGCGCTGCACCGCCTTGGCCGTCACCAGCTGCTGGTTGGTGAGATAGGCGCCGCCCGGGATGGGCCGGCTGGCGGTCAGCCCAACGGCAATGCTCGGGTCGTCCAAAAAGCCCGGAGGCAGGTCGGACAAATCGTGCTCCTCGACCTTGAGGTCGGCGGCCTTGAGCACGGTGCCCGCCACGATGGCATGCGCCGCCACCGCGGCGGGGGAAGTGCCGATGATCCGCACCGGCACGTAAATGCGCCAGGATTTTGTCTCCTCGCAGATCAGTTCGATCGTCACTCGATCGCGCATGTGCACGGCCGATGCGACCACGGGTCGGATCGGGCGTTGGCACTTCTGCAGCTGCGTGTGAGGATCGATGGGACCCACCAAGAAGCGCTGCCGCTCGGTCAGGGCCGGAAATTGCAGTGCCGCCTCGGTCCTGGCCAGGGCTTCGAGTTGCTTCAAGTCCTGCGGATTCGAGACTTCGGCGGCCGCCAGCAGCGGCAGAAGCAGCGCGAGGCACAAGCCCAGCGATTGACGGCGACACCGAGACGCGCGACAGAATTTTGGCGCTGATTGCATGATGCTACTAACAAGCAAGCGCCGTGCCATGGCGCCCTTTTTACGTATACTGAATCATCGAGGGCTCAATGCGTCAGTGAAGCCCGGATTTTCGAGGAAGCGCATATGGCAGGGCGGTTGATCTCCGTGGTTGGCTGTCACGCGGAAGGCGAGGTCGGCGACGTGATTGTCGGGGGCGTGCTTCCGCCGGCCGGGAAAACCATGTTCGACAAGATGCGAACCATGGAACGCGAACACGATCACATACGCCGCATTCTCCTGTGCGAGCCGCGCGGCAGCGTAGTACGGCACGTCAATCTGCTGGTGCCGGCGACGCGAACCGACTGCGATGTGGGCGCCATCATCATGGAGCCGACTGAGTACGTGCCGATGTCCGGCTCGAACACGATCTGCATCGTGACGGTGCTGCTCGAAACAGGAATCGTCGCCATGCGCGAACCGCAAACGATCGTGATGCTCGACATGCCCGGCGGCGTGGTTCGCGCGACTGCGAATTGCTCGGCAGGCAAGTGCGTATCGGTCGAATTCGAAAATGTTCCCTGCTTTGTCGACCGTCTCGACGCGGAAATAGAGGTTGCGGGCGTCGGGCGCGTGCCGATCGATGTGGCCTATGGCGGCATGTTTTTCGGCATTGTTGATGCCGAGAAACTGGGATTCGCCATCGTGCCTTCGGAAGCGCGCGCACTCGCTGAACTGGGCGAGAAGATCAGGCTGGCGGCGCGCGCGCAGCTCGATGTCGTGCACCCGGAAAACCCGGAAATTAGCGGTGTTTCAATCGTGCAATTCGCGCAGCCCTTCCAAGGTCCGGGCAAGGTCACGCGCAACACCTGCATCGTCTCGCCGGGCCGCTCCGACCGCAGTCCGACCGGCACAGGTACCTGCGCGCGGCTGGCGGTTCTGTATGCGCGCGGCATGATCCGAATCGGCGAGCAATTGACGCACAGTTCCATCATCGGATCGGAGTTTCATGGACGGATCCTGGCCGCAACAAAGGTGGCGGGACGGCCGGCAATTCTTCCGGCGATCCGCGGGCGCGCCTGGATCACGGGGTACCATACTTACCGGGTGGACAGCCAAGACCCCTACCCGCAGGGCTACCTGGTCTCCGACACCTGGGGCGTGAGCGGAAACATCTCGCAAACCAAACAACCTGCGCTCGCGGGCGGTCGCGGGGAAAAATCATGACGGGTATCGGTGGATCGACGGCGGCAATCGAACTCGCGAACTTGCAGCGCTGGCCGGCGCCGGCGCCGCCGATCAAGCGCGAGGAGCATCTGTGCAGAGTTGAGCGGGCGCAACGGCTGATGCTGGAATCCGGCGCCGATGCCCTGTTGGTGGGCGCAGGGGCAAGCCTGCGGTATTTCACGGGAGTCGCCTGGGGGGCGACCGAGCGGCTGGTCGCCGCGCTGATCCCGAAGTCCGGCGGCCCGATCATGGTCTGTCCGGCGTTCGAATACGATTCGCTGCGCGCCAGCATCGCCATAGACACAGAAATCCACGTATGGGAAGAGGACGAGAGCCCGTTTCGCCTTGTGAAGCAATTGCTGGCGGCGCGCGGTACGGAAACCCTGGCGCTCGATCCCGCGCTGCCTTTTTCCGTGTTCGACGGCTTCAGAAGCGAGGCGGCGACGCGCTCGTTGGTCACGGGCACATCGATCATCGATGGCTGTCGAATGATCAAGTCCAATTCCGAACTCGCATTGATGCGCCAGGCCAAAGCCATGACGCTGGAGGTGCAGCGCCGGGCCGCCCGCATTCTGGCGCCCGGCATCAAGGCGAGCGAGGTCAAACATTTCATCGACCTGGCGCACCGGCAACTCGGAGCTGACGGCGGCAGTTATTTCTGCGCGGTTCAATTCGCGGAGGCCTCCTCGTATCCGCATGGCGTTCCCGGAGATCAGACCTTGAGCGAAGGCGATGTGGTGCTCATCGATACCGGCTGCCAAATTGGTGGGTACCATTCGGATATCACCCGCACCTATGTCTTCGGCGAGCCGACGGCCGAGATCAAGCGGGTCTGGAGCATCGAAAAAAGCGCGCAGCGCGCGGCCTTCGACGCCGTCCGCCCGGGGGTCGCATGCGAAGACATCGACGTCGCCGCGCGCGGGTTTCTCGAGCGCAGCGGTTTTGGTCCAGGCTACCGGTTGCCGGGCCTGCCGCATCGCACCGGGCATGGTATTGGACTCAGCATCCACGAACCGCCCTATCTGGTACGGGGAGACCGGACGCCCTTGCGGCCGGGCATGTGCTTCAGCAACGAACCCATGATCGTAATTCCGGGCGCTTTTGGCATTCGCCTCGAAGATCATTTCCACGTTACTGAAGACGGGGCGGCCTGGTTCACGCGGCCGCAGCATTCCCTGGAAGAGCCGTTTGCCGCCGGCTAGGCGGCCAGCGGCAATTTCTTGCCGCCCGCGGGTGCTGCGCCCTCGGCCGATTGCTTAGGTTCCCCCGGGTTTAGGCCCCCGCGGACCGCATTTCGCGCTGCAACCCCCGGTTGGCACACCTCTTGCTACTTCCTCCCGCAAGAGGAGATTCGCATGTTCGAGAATATTTTTGGAATCCATGAGCAAGCGCTGCTGCTGCACGGGCAGCGGGTCGGCGTGCTGGCGACCAATCTCGCCAACGCGGATACGCCGAACTACAAGGCGCGCGACATCGATTTCACCGCCGTTCTCGCGCACACCGACGCGGCGCCGTTGCCGATGAGCGCAACCCGGGCGGCGCACATCACGCTGAATGACAGCGAAGCGCCGGCCGCCGACTTGAAGTATCGCAATCCGTATCAGGCTTCCCTGGACGGCAACACGGTGGAAATGCCGGTTGAGCAGGCGGCCTTCTCGGAGAACAACGTGCGCTATCAAGCGAGCTTGATGTTCATCAATCTGAGAATCGCCGAGATGCAGCTCGCGATCAATGGATCGTAAGGAGAGAACATGTCCCTGTTCAATGTATTCAACACCGCCGGCAGCGCGCTGAACGCCGAGACGATCCGGCTCAACACCACGGCCAGCAACCTTGCGAATGCCGAGAGCGTCAACGGCGATGCCAGCAAGATTTACCGCGCGCGGCATCCGGTGTTCCAAACGATGATGGATACGGAAAACGCCAGTTTCGACGGCCAGGACGCGGGCGTCGGCGTACGTGTGCTCGGCGTGGTGGAAAGCACGGCGCCGCCCTTGATGCGCTACCAGCCGGACAATCCGCTGGCGAACAAGGACGGCTATGTCTACAGCTCGAACGTCAATTCGATCGAAGAGATGACCAACATGATTTCGGCAAATCGCAGCTTCGCCACCAACGTCGAAGCCATCAACACTGCTCGCGATCTGCTGCTCAAAACCATATCGATGGGCCGCTAGGCCTAGGAACGCACCATGCTAATCAACGGAACACACGCCGCCAATCCGACGGGTACAGGCACCGGCACAACCGGCACCGGAACGACCGGCAACACCGGCGCCGCGGGCAGCTCGGGCGCCGCAAGCGGTGCCGGAGTCGCTGGAGCCACCCTCGGCGGCGCCAACTTTCTCACCCTCATGCTGGCGCAGCTGAAAAATCAGGATCCGACCAGTCCGGTGGACAGCAACACCTTCTTGACGCAGCTCGCCCAACTCAGCGAAGTGCAGGGCATTACCTCACTCAACACCTCGTTCAGCGCTCTATCGAGTTCTCTGACCTCCAATCAGGCGCTGCAGGCGTCCTCGCTGCTCGGTCACCAAGCTTTGGTCAGCACGGGAACGGCGACATTGGCGGCCAACGGCACGGTTACCGGCGCCGTCAACGTGCCGCAAACCACATCGCAGGTGGTGCTGAACATCAGCGACAGCAGCGGCGCGCTGGTGGGGCAGATCAATTTGGGCGCGCAGTCGGCCGGACTTGCGAGTTTTACGTGGAACGGCACGGAAGGCAACGGCTCACAAGCCCCCCCGGGCCAGTACACCTTGAGCGCGCAGTATGCCGGCGCCACTTCCGGCAGCACGGCGGCGACCACCCTGGTCAACGGCACGATCGAGAGCGTCAGCATGGGCGCCGGATCGACGGGACTGACGCTGAACGTGGCGGGGATTGGCAGCGTGCCGTTCAGCAGCGTCCAGCAAATTTCCAACTAATTCTTTCAGGAGTACACACATGGCTGCATTCAGCATTGCATTATCGGGATTGACCGCGGCGAGCTCTGACCTGGACGTAACCGCCAACAACGTTGCCAACGCGAATACGGTCGGATTCAAGCAATCTCGCGCCGAATTCGCCGATGTGTTCGCCGCCGGCGCGGTGAACTTGAATACTTCCGCGATCGGCGAAGGCGTGCGGCTCGCCGCAACGGCCCAGCAGTTCACCCAGGGCAACATCAGCACGTCGGGTTCAAACCTTGATCTGGCAATCAGCGGCGATGGCTTCTTCACGCTGCAGGACCCGAGCAACGGCACCGTCTATACGCGCAATGGCCAGTTTTCCGAAGATAAGAACGGCAATGTGGTGACCGCCACCGGACAGGCCCTGCAGGTCTATCCGCCGACCGCCAACGGTGGATTCAATACCGGTGCGTTAAGCGACCTCAATTTGCAAACCGCACAAAGCCAGCCGCTGGCGACCAATGCGGGCACGGTGATCTTGAATCTGCCGGCGGGCTCCACGCCGCCGGCGGTCGCGCCCTTCAATCCCGCAAATCCGGCTACATTCAATCAATCCACATCGACCACGGTGTACGACTCGCTCGGTAATTCCTTTCCGGCGACATTCTATTTCACGCAAACCGCCGTGCCCGGTACGTGGAACGTCAACATGACGGTCAATGGCGTATTGAATGCAACCACCAACCAGCTGACGTTTTCTGCTACCGGCGCGGTGACGCCCCCGGCCAGCGGCGCGCTGAATTTCCCGGGCTTCACGCCGACCGACGGCGCCGCACCCATGAACATGACATTCAATTTTGCCCAAAGCACGCAATTCGGCGGCGGCTTCGGCGTGACGTCGATTACTCAGAACGGTTTCACTACCGGCCAGTTGAGTACGGTCTCGATCGACCCGACCGGCGTGGTCTCCGCCGTATACACCAACGGGCGTTCGACTGAGCTCGGGCAGCTGGCGCTGGCGAACTTTCCGAATGCACAAGGCCTGAAGCAGCTGGGCAACACCAACTGGTCCGAGACATTCACCTCGGGTACGCATATATCGGGCACCGCCGGCTCGGCAGGCTTCGGCTCCATCCAATCGGGCGCGCTCGAGGCCTCGAACGTCGATCTGACCACGGAACTGGTGAACATGATCACCGCCCAGCGCGCCTTCCAGGCGAACGCGCAGGTCATCACCACGGCCAACCAGCTGTCCCAGACCGTCATCAACATCGCCCACTAGGCAAGGGACAAATAGAGGCCAGCCATGGACAGAGGACTTTATGTAGCGATGACCGGCGCCAAGCAGATCATGCAGGCGCAGGCGGTGAACAATCACAACATCGCCAACTTGAGCACCATCGGCTTTCGCGCCGACGCGGTGTCCTTTGCCAGCCAACCGATCTATGGACCGGGCTACGCCACGCGCGTCAACGCCGTGGCCGGCGATGCCGGCACGGATTTTTCCGCCGGGGTCATGGAGAGCACGGGTCGCGATTTGGACGTCGCCGTCAACGGCAAAGGCTTCATTGCAGTTCAGGGCAGCGACGGCAAGGAAGCGTACACGCGGGCCGGCGATTTGCGGGTCACGTCTACTGGCGCCATCACCACGGCCAGCGGCCTGCCGGTGTTGTCGGAGTCCGGACCCTTGAACATACCGCCATCCACCGTGGTGAGCATCGGCGGCGATGGCACCGTGTCGGTGGTGCCGCAGGGCTCCGCGCCGTTTGCGGTCACACAGGTCGATCGGATCAAGCTGGTGAATCCTGCGACCGCCGATCTGCAAAAGGGCGACGACGGACTCCTGCGGCTGAAGTCCGGCGGCAAGGCGAAGACCGACGATACGGTGTCGGTGACCTCGGGAATGCTGGAATCCAGCAATGTCAACGCCGCGCAATCGCTGATCAGCATGATCGAGCTGCAGCGCCTGTATGAATTTCAAATCAAAAGCATCAACTCAACCGATACGAACGAACAAAGCGCCGAGCGCATGATGTTGACTTCGTAGCGTTAAGGACAAATCCATGAATCTTGCATTATGGGCAGCAAAAACCGGTCTCGACGCGCAGAACACCCGCATGGCGGTGATTGCCAACAATCTGGCGAACACCAACACCACGGGATTCAAGGCAGGGCGCGCGGCATTTCAGGACCTGATGTACCAGAATATCCGCCAAGTCGGCGCGCAGAGCACGCAGAACACGCAGTACGCCACCGGCCTCACGCTCGGCACCGGTGTGCGCATCGTCGCCACGGAAAAGGACTACACCCAGGGCAGCGTCAACCAGACCAATGCCCCGCTGGATTTATCGGTGACGGGGCGCGGATTCCTGCAAATCACGCTGCCTGACGGCACCATCGCCTACACGCGCGACGGCACTTTTTCGTTGGACAATCAGGGCAATGTGGTGACGGCGAGCGGTTATCCGCTGCAACCGGCCATCAACATCCCGGCGGGCACGCAGTCGGTGACCATCGGCAACGACGGCACCGTGACCGCGACCTCCGCGAGCAACCCCAACGGCACCAAGATCGGCCAGATCCAATTGGCGGATTTCATCAATGAGCAAGGACTGCAACCCACCGGCAACAACTTGCTGGTGGAATCCGCCGCCAGCGGCGCGCCGCAGGTGGGCACCGCGGGAACCAACGGTCTCGGCACGATCACGCAGGGCACCCTCGAAACCTCGAATGTGAACTCGGTGACCGAGCTGGTCTCGATGATCGAGTGCCAGCGATCCTACGAGATGAATTCCAAGGCCATCAGCACCACCGATCAAATGCTGCAGTACCTCACGACCAATCTCGTATGAAGCGCCTACTGGCAGTTCTTCTTTTTAGCGCAGTGTCGGCCTGCGGCCTCATTCCGGCGATGCATCAGAAGCCGGATCCGGTGGTGGCGCGCGTGTTGCCGCCGCCGACGCCGCGCACCGATGGTGCAATCTATCAGGCCGGCCAGCAGGTCGAGCTGTTCGCGGATCTCAAAGCGCGCCGCGTCGGCGACGTGCTGACGGTTCGCCTCACCGAGGCGACCACATCCAGCAAGAGCGCGGTCACCAAGACGGCGAAAACTACTGCGGTAAACAACACCGGGCCGACGGTGCTCGGCAGGACCATCACGACGTCGGGCGTGCCGATTTTCACCACGACCCTGTCGGGGCAGGGTAGCTTTGACGGCGAGGGTTCGAGTACCCAGGGCAACAGCCTGGCCGGCAGCCTGACGGTGACGGTGATGGAGGTGCAGTCCAACGGCAACCTGGTGGTGCAGGGCGACAAGACCTTGAAACTCAACCAGGGTGATGAGTTCGTGCATGTCTCGGGAGTGGTCCGCCGCGCCGACATCCAGGCGGACAACACCGTTACCTCCGACAAGGTCGCGGATGCGCACATAAGCTACTCCGGTAAAGGCGTCATCGATAGTTCCAACCGCATGGGTTGGCTCGCCCGGTTCTTCAACTCCAAATATGCACCGTACTGACATGCGAACAAAAATCTTGACACTGTGGTGCGCGGCACTCCTGATGCTCGTATGCGCGCCGCTTGCCCAGGGTGAGCGAATCAAGGACATGGCGCAGATACAGGGCGTGCGTACCAATCAACTCGTGGGCTACGGGCTGGTTGTGGGCCTCGACAGCACCGGCGATCAAACCAGCCAGGCGCCCTTCACGGTGCAGTCCCTCAATAACATGCTGGCGCAACTCGGAATCACGGTGCCGGCCAATGTCACCCCGCAGCTCAAGAATGTGGCGGCGGTGGCGGTGCACGCGGTGCTGCCGGCATTCGTCAAGCCCGGACAGACCATCGACATCACCGTGAACTCCATCGCCAATGCGAAGAGCTTGCGCGGCGGTTCGCTTCTGGTAACTCCGTTGCACGGACTCGACGGACAGATCTACGCGATTGCTCAGGGAAATCTCATCGTCAGCGGCTTCGGCGTCGAAGGCACCGACGGATCGAAGCTTACGGTGAACGTGCCGAGCTCGGGCCGCATACCGAACGGCGCGACGGTGGAGAAGGCGGTCACCTCGCAGTTTTCGCAGGGCGATTCGATTACCCTGAATTTGAACGATCCTGACTTCACCACCGCCACCCGTTTGGTGGCGAGCGTGAACAAGGGAATGGGCGATGACATCGCCACCATCATGGACGGCGGCTCCGTGCGGGTGCGCGCGCCGCTCGACATCACCCAGCGGGTGGCCTTTGTATCGGCCGTGGAAAATCTCGAGGTGGAGCCGGGAGCCGCATCGGCGAAAGTCATCATCAATTCGCGCACCGGCACCGTGGTGATCAGCAGCCATGTGATCGTGACTCCGGCAGCCGTATCGCATGGCTCGCTGTCGGTGACCATCAAAGAAGAGCAGAGCGTGAGTCAGCCGGCACCATTCTCCAAGCTCGGTCAGACGGTGGTGGTCAACAATTCGACCATCAAGGTCGATCAGGGCTCGAGCCGCATGTTCCTGTTCAAGCCCGGGGTGGAACTGGAGCAGATCGTGCGCGCCGTCAACGATGTCGGCGCGGCCCCGGGCGACCTGGTGGCCATTCTGGAAGCGTTGCGGGAGGCCGGTGCGCTGCAGGCCGAGCTCATCGTCATTTAAATGACCACGCTGCCGCCAATCATGAGCACCATGACATCGCCTGCCGATGCGAAGGGCTTCGGCGTGCCCGGCGCCTCGGTGTTGGACACCTCCGCCGCCAGCACCTACACCGACATCAACGGTTTGGCGGCACTGAAAAAAGACCCGAACTCGCCGCAGGCAATCGGCGCGGTCGCGGAACAGGTTGAGGCATTGTTCCTGCAAATGATGCTGAAAAGCATGCGCGATGCCACGGCAGCTCTCGAAACCGACAGCAACGAAATGGGCATGTATCAGGATATGTTCGACAAGCAGGTGGCGTTGAGCATCAGCCAGCATGCGGATTTGGGGATAGGCAGATTGCTCAAACGGCAGCTCGAGCAAAAAACCGCGCCGGCCGCTGCCGCGGATTCGCCGCGCGGCACGCACGCGGGCGCGGCGGCGGTGGCGGCATCGCCTGCGGAGTTCGTCGATCGCATGATGCCGCCGATACGCCGCGCCGCGAATGCCTTAGGGCTGGACCCAAGGGGCCTGCTGGCACAAGCGGCGCTCGAGACTGGGTGGGGGCAGCGCATGCCGCGCAATGCCGACGGCTCGCCGAGCTTCAATATGTTCGGCATCAAAGCCGGCGGCGAGTGGCAGGGAGCACGCGCCACCGCCGACAGCATGGAGGTCAGCAACGGCGTTGCCAAGCTCTCCCGCACGGCGTTTCGGGCATACGGCTCGATCGAGGAAAGCGTCAACGACTTCGTGAACCTGCTGAAGAATTCCCCGCGCTACCGGGACGCGGTGGCAGCGGGCGCCGACGCTCAGGCCTACATCGACGGCATCGGAAGATCCGGCTACGCGACGGATCCGGATTACGCGAATAAGTTAACAGAGATCCTGCACGGCGACACCCTCAAGGCGGCGCTCGGCGTTCGCGTTGCAGCACTTTAGAAACGCCGCTTGATGCCGATATTTCGACAGCATTAGTGGATTCGAACGGGCGAGGCGCGGAGAACAATCGTGTCAGATGTGTTTGGAATCAGTGTCTCGGCGCTGCAGGCGTTTCAAAAGGCAATCAGCGTCACCAGCAATAACGTTGCCAATGCCAGCACTCCCGGCTACGACCGGGAAACGGTGAACCTCACCGAAGCGATTCCGCAATCCAACGGTACCGCGACCGTCGGCGCCGGCGTGCTCGTCGCGGGAGTCAGCCGCGCTTATAGCCAGGCAGCCTCCAACCAGCTGAACGCCTCGCAAAGCAGCCTGGGCCAGCTGAACGCGCTGCAGAACTACAGCACCCAAATCGATAACCTGTTCGGCACCACCGTAGGCGGGTTGAGCACCACGCTGCAGAGTTTCTACAGCGGCTTCTCCGATGTCGCCAATAACCCGACGTCCACCGCGTCGCGCCAGGCATTGCTGGGTCAGGCGCAAAACGTCGCTAACAGCTTTCAGAATGCCAGTTCGCAGCTGAACTCGCTCAACAACGATGTCAACTCGCGCATCACCGCGGATGTGCAGCAGATCAATTCCATCGCTTCGGCGATTTCGACGCTGAACCAGCAGATCGTGGTGGGAACGGCACAGGACGCCAACCAGCCGCCCAATGAACTCCTCGACCAGCGCGATAAACTGGTGTCGAACCTGTCGCAATTGGTCGGCATCTCCACGACCACCGACAGCAACGGCGCCTTGAATGTATTCGTGGGCAATGCGCAGCCGCTGGTGTTGCAGGGTCAGACCACCCCTTTGACCACGGTGGGCAACCAGTTCAACGCCTCGCAACTGGAAATAGGTAATTCGGCAGGCATCCAAATCAGCAGCAGCATCACCTCGGGAGACCTGGGTGGTCTATTGGCGGCGCGCAGCCAGGTAATCAACCCCGCCTTGAATCAACTGGGACAAATCGCGACGGCGCTGAGTCAGACGGTCAATTCACAGCAAGGCGATGGTCTCGACTTGAGCGGAAAACTAGGCGCCAATATTTTCTCGGTGGGTACTCCGCTCGCCATCGGGTCCGCGAGGAACACGGACGCCGTTACCGCCGGCGTCAGCATCAACGCCAACGGCTTGGGCGCGCTGACGCCGGACAGCTATATCCTGTCGTTCCAGGGTGGCTCGCCGACCCTGACTGATACCACAACGAACGCCAGCGTGACTCCGGCGGGCGCCGGTACCCTCGCCAGCCCTTACACGGCCAATGGCATATCCATTGTTTTATCGGCAGCGCCCGCGGCCGGCGATCAGTTCCTGATCCAGCCTACGGCCACGGCGGCTGCCAGCCTCAAGGCGGTGCTGACCGATCCTTCGAAGATCGCGGCGGCCGGCGCGATTGTGACCGCGGCCTCCGGCACCAACACCGGCGGGGCGACCATCAGTTCGGGTACCGTGCTGAATTCCGCCGACCCCAATTTGCTCGCGCCCGTCAGCATTCAATTCACCACTCCGCCCACCACTTACTCGGTGAACGGCGCGCCTGGCGTTGCCTATGTCAACGGCGGCAATATCGACGTGAACGGCTGGCAGGTACAGATCAGCGGTACGCCGGCCAACGGTGATGTGTTCACCGTCACCAGCAACGCCGGCGGCAGCGGCGATAATCGCAATGCCCTGGCAGCGGCCAACCTGCAAAACGCAGGTGTTTTGCAAAACGGCACCACCAGCATCACGGCCGGCGTCAGCGCGCTGATCACCGGCATCGGCAGCCAGGCGCAACAGATCAACACCGCGCAAACTGCGCAATCCGCCGTGAACAGCCAGGCGCAGAACAGCGTGCAGTCGATCAGCGGTGTCAATCTCGATGAAGAGGCGGCGAGCCTGTTGCAGTGGCAGCAGGCCTACCAGGCCGCGGCGCAAGCCTTGGCCATCGGCAACACCTTGTTCACGACTCTTATCAATTCCGTGAACGGCACCTACACCTAGGAGAAGCCCTTGCGCGTTACACAAGGCCTCGATCAGAGCCAATTCCTGGCAGCGATCCAGACGCTGGAGTCCGGCATCAACCTAACCCAGAACCAGATGTCGAGCGGCAAGCAGTTCACCACCGCCTCGCAGAATCCCACCGCGGCCGGAAGCGTGAACAACTACACCCAGGCTCTGGCGCAGAGCCAGCAATACGCCACCAACGCCAACAGTGCGCAGACGAATTTGAATACCGAGGACAACGCGCTCACGCAGTTCCAAAACGAATTGCAGAGCCTGAGGGGCCTGGCACTCGAAGCCGGCAACGGCGTCTTGTCAAACACCGACCGCGCCGCCATCGCGACGCAGGCGGTGCAGATTCAGAACAGTTTGTTGTCGCTGGCCAATACGACCAATGGCAACGGTGAGTACATATTCAGCGGCTTCGCGGCGCAAACCCAGCCCTTCACTCTGAGCGCGGCGGGCGCAACCTACAATGGCGATCAGGGCCAGCGGCAAATACAAATTGCGGCCGGTCAGACCGTCGCCGACGGCGATAACGGCAGTACGGTTTTCAATCAGATCAAAACGGGCAATGGCACTTTCACGGTGTCTGCCAACGCCGGCAACACAGGGTCTGGAATAATCGGCGCGACGACGGTGTCGAATCCCGCGGCCTATGACGGCGGCACCTACTCAATCAATTTCACGGCGCCCGGCACCTACCAGGTGAAGGAGGGCGCAACCCTGGTAACTTCAGGCACCTACACCGACGGCAGCACCATTGCGTTTAATGGCGTGCAAGTGACCTTGAGCGGACAGCCGGTGACCGGGGACTCGTTCAGCCTCGCGCCCAGCGGCTATCAAAGCGTATTCACGACCGTGCAGAACCTGGTGACCGCGCTGCAAACCGGCGTGACCACGCCAGCCTCCGCGACCAGCCTGAACAATTCGCTCAATGGCGCGATCAACAACATCGATCAGGCGCTTGCCAATACATCCGATGTGCAAGCCAGCGTCGGCGGGCGCCTCAATGCCATTACCACCCAGCAGTCGGTGGCCACCAGCCAGCAGACGCAATTGCAGCAATCCATCTCGAAATTGCAAAGTCTGGATTTCGCGAGTGCGATCACCAATCTGGATCAGCAGAACACCACATTGAGCGCCGCCCTGCAGGCCTACACGCTGACCCAGGGTCTGTCCCTGTTCAAATATATATAAGAGCGAGACTCGCCCTAGTGGTGGTGGCCGCCGGCGCCATGCACGTGGCCGTGTTCGAGCTCTTCCGTGGTAGCCTCGCGAACGCTCACCACCTGCACGTCGAAATGCAACGTCTTGTCGGCCAGCGGGTGATTGCCATCGAGCGTGACCATGTCGCCGATGACGGCGGTGACCGTGAACAGCCGCATGCCGTCGTCGGTCCGACCCTGAAACTGCATGCCCTTCTTGATGGCGCCCGAGCCTTGCAAGCTGCGCTTTGGCACCCGTTGTATCAAGCTGGAATCATGCTTGCCGTAGCCCTCTTCAGGCGTCACGGAAACCGCGACATTACTGCCGTGTTGTTTACCCTCGAGCGCCTTCTCGAGACCCGCCACCAGATTGCCGTGCCCTTGGATATAGGCCAGCGGCTCACCGCCGGCCGAAGTGTCGATCACGGCACCGGCATCGTCCTTGAGCGTGTAGTGAATGAGTACGACTCGGTCTGCAGCGATTTCCACGGGCGATTCTCCGAAAGTTTCGTGTCAGCTCAACAGGCGTGCATCGAGATCGTACTGCCCTGCACCGGTGATTTGCACGTCGGCCATGGTACCCACAGCAAGGCGCCCGACGGACGCCTTATCGCCCGCGATTCGCACCGTGCCGTCGATTTCCGGGGCATCGCTGCTGGAGCGCGCGATGGCAACGTGGCCGCCAGCCTCGCCGGGGCCGATGCTGTCGATGAGCACCTGCATCCTGCGGCCGACCTTTTGCTTGAGGCGCGCGGCGCTGATCTCACCGGCGAGTTCCATGAAGCGCGCACGCCGTTCGGCCTTGAGCTCCGCGGGCACTGGGGGCTCGTCAAGCGCGTTGGCCGCCGCGCCTTGAACCGGCGAGTATTCGAAACACCCGACGCGATCGAGCTGTGCAACGCGCAGCCAGTTGAGCAACTCTTCGAAGTCTTCGCTGCTTTCGCCGGGAAAACCGACGATGAAGGTACTGCGAATGGTCATGTCCGGCACCAAGCGCCGCCACGCGGCAATCCGCTGTAAGGTGTTGGTCGCCGCGGCGGGACGCTTCATCAATTTCAAGATGCGGGCGCTGGCGTGCTGGAAGGGGATGTCCAGGTAGGGCAGGATTTTGCCCTCCGCCATCAGTTCGACGACCTGATCGACGTGTGGATAGGGATACACATAGTGCAGGCGGATCCACACGCCCAGTTCGCCCAATGCCGCGCTTAGGTCGTAAAAGCGGGCGCGGCGCTCCTTGTTGCGCCACGGCTGGGCCGCGTACTTCAAATCGACGCCGTAGGCGCTGGTGTCCTGGGAAATCACCAGGATTTCCTTGACGCCGGCGCGCACCAGTTGCTCGGCTTCGCGCAGCACATCGCCGACGGGCCTGCTGACGAGATCACCGCGCATCGAGGGAATGATGCAGAAGCTGCAGCGATGGTTGCAGCCTTCGGAGATCTTAAGATACGCATAGTGACGCGGAGTCAGTTTGACGCCCTGCTCCGGCACCAGATCAATGAAGGGCTCGTGCTTCGGAGGCAGGTGTTCGTGCACCGATGCGACCACTTCCTCGTAGCGCTGCGGGCCGGTGATCTTGAGCACTTGTGGATGCCGGGCGAGAATTTTCTGCGGCTGCGCCCCGAGACAGCCGGTGACGATCACTTTGCCGTTCTCGGCCAGCGCTTCGCCGATGGCGTCCAAGGATTCGTCCACGGCGGCGTCGATGAAGCCGCAGGTGTTGACCACCACGAGGTCGGCCTCGCGATAGGTGGGCACGACCTCATAGCCCTCGGCGCGCAAGCGCGTCAGGATACGTTCGGAATCGACCAGTGCTTTGGGGCAGCCCAAGCTGACAAAGCCCACTTTAGGGCTCGTGCGGTTGACGGATTTCACGCTTTTCGGAAGGTGGCGGGTTGAAAACGAGATTGTACTCCAAATAGGCATTTGCCTGCCGATAACAGGCGTAACGGGTCAACGCGGCCACGGTCCGGCAATTGCACCACTGTCAAATACGACCCGCAAATTCTGCGACGCAGCGCTCTAAAGAACCTTAGGACCCTTCCGATAAACACTTTGAATGTGTCACCGGTCCGCCCAAGTGGGTGAAGTGCACACATGGGGCCTAAGAGGGGCCGGTGGTTAAACTTTCAGGAGCACATCAATGTCATTAGTACTCGATACCAATATCAATTCGCTGAATGCGCAGAACAATCTGTCCAGCTCGCAGGCGAGCCTGGGACAGGCATTGCAGCGTCTGTCATCTGGCTTGCGCATCAACAGCGCCGCGGACGATGCCGCGGGCCTTGCAATCAGCCAGCAATTCACCACGCAGATCAACGGCACGAATCAGGCCGTCAGCAATGCGAACGACGCCGTGTCGGAAGCCCAGACCACTGCGGGCGCTCTGAACACCATCGTCAACAACTTGCAGAGCATCCGCACCCTGGCAGTTGAAGCCGCCAACGGTTCGAACAGCGCGTCCGATCGCCAGGCGCTCGACAACCAGGTGCAGCAGCAGATTGCTGAAATCACCCAGATCGCGCAGCAGACAACCTTCAATGGCTTGAACGTGCTCAACGGCTCGAGCGGCAATACGACCTACCAGGTCGGCGCGAACGTCGGCAACACGATCACCATCAACCTCGCCACGGGCGTTGGTGCGAACCAGATCGGTGAGACCGCAACGGCGGCAGGCACGGCGCTGGCCGCCTCTGCAAACGGAATCGCGACAACCGGCGCCACCGGTGCACTGACCGTGCAAGTTGGCACCACTCAGGCCGTGAGCGTCGGCGCGAGCGCGAACTATGCGACCGCGGTCGCCTGGCAGGACGGCACCTCTGCATACGCCAAGTCGGCCGCCTTCAATGCGGCCGGAGCCTCGGGTTTGACGGCCTCGGCGACGAATAGCGTCACCGACGCCGGCTTTGGGGCAGTCACCAGCGCCGGGGGCGCGGGCACGTACAGTCTGTCGATCAACGGAGTCGCGGTTTTCGGCGCAGTGACCGTCAGTAGCACTATCAGCACGTCGTCCATCGCCGCGCAGATCAACCAAGTCTCCTCGCAAGACGGTGGCGTGACCGCCTCAGTCGGCGCCGGCGGGCTGACCCTGACGGCAGCGGACGGCAGCAACATCAAGCTGACGCAGGCCTATGGGGGCGACACGGCAGGTGGTTTGGCGATCACAGCAGCAGGTACGACGTATCGCGGCGCGGTCTCACTGACGGCCGGTTCGCAAATCACGGTCGGCGGTACGAGTGCCGCGGATCTGCTGGCCGTCGGCTTGACTGCAGCGACGACCTCGTTGAATGCAGCTACAACGCTGTCGCAGCAGAACGTGCAGACGGTAGCCGGTGCGAACAAGACCATTGAATCGGTCGACTCCGCTCTTGCCACGGTCAGCGCTTTCCAGAGCCAATTGGGCGCCATCCAGAACCGCTTCGCGTCTCAAGTCACCAACCTGACCTCGACGGCTCAGAACCTGACGCAGTCGCGCAGCACCATTCAGGATGCGAACTTTGCCGCGGAAACGGCAAATCTGACGCAGTCCCAGGTGTTGGAACAGGCTGGTATATCGGTGTTGGCGCAGGCCAACCAGCAGCCTCAGCTGATCTTAAAGCTTTTGGCGTAACAGCCGATATCTGATAAGTAGGCGAGATAAAGCCACGGCTCGAACCCCCGCAGGTTCGAGCCGTGGTCTTCGAATAGAGCCGAGACGAGCGAGGTAGAGGGCGATCCGCGTTA
>Ga0210409_10000265_pt1 | contig 104104 bp, 81 predicted proteins | sample IncBWH17MmetaG_FD_161649 | JGI IMG/M metagenome (GOLD analysis project Ga0210409, IMG submission 161649) | Forest soil microbial communities from Barre Woods Harvard Forest LTER site, Petersham, Massachusetts, United States - Inc-BW-H-17-M | ecosystem: Environmental > Terrestrial > Soil >... | reverse complement strand
ATTGTTATCCCTATGACGCGTGGCATTCGAACATCAAAGTCATCATGCCCGACAAGCAATATGAAAATCCGCAAAGCGTCGAAAAAGCCCTCGCCGATACCGGTGGCCCGGATACCGTGACCATCACTAATTTCAAGCCGCACCCCGAGTACGCCTCTCACACCATCGCGGAACTGGCTACCCAGCACGGGATTTCTCCCGTGCAAATGTACATTCAAATTATTCGCGAAGGTGACGCCGCCGGTACCGAAGCCGGGATCATCGGCAAATCCATGATCGAGAGCGACATCAAGGCGTTCTACCAGCAGCGGTGGGTGATGGTGGCGAGCGATGGCGGCATTGGTTCGTTTCACCCGCGCGGTGCCGGAACGTTTCCACGCGTTCTCGGGCTCTATGTGCGCGAGAAACATTGGCTGACGCTTCCCGAAGCGGTTCGCAAGATGACTTCGCTTCCGGCGCAGCGCCTCGGCTGGAAAGATCGTGGCGTGATCCGCGAAGGCGCGTTTGCGGATTTGGTTTTGTTTGATCCGCAAACGGTCATCGATCGCTCGACCTTCGCGAAACCGTTCGAGCTGCCCGCAGGAATTGAAAAAGTTTTCGTGAACGGCGAAGTCGTGTGGGAATCCGGCAAGCCCACCGGCGCGCGTCCCGGCCGCGTTCTGCCGAAGTAGCTCGATTTGGTTCATAATAGCTGGCTGGTTGCCAAGCCAATGCAGCGCACGTTCCCCCGGAGGAGTAATGTCCGAACGCCTGGAAGAGTTTCAGAAATTTCGCACCGACCTGAACGAGGAAATCCTCGGCTGCGGCCATCTCGGCATCAAGCGTTTCTTCGCGCTGGACCACCAGGCGTATGAACCCGGCGCGCTCGGCACCAAAAACAAGGAACTGCTCGGGCTGGTCGCATCCGCCGTCCTACGTTGCGACGATTGCATCACCTATCATTTGGTCCGCTGCGGCGAAGAAGGCTGGAAGCGCGAAGAAGTAATTGACGCGCTCAACGTTGCGCTAGTCGTCGGCGGCTCCATTACTATTCCGCACGTGCGCCGCGCCTTTGCTCGCATGCACGAAATCAACGGCTTGAAGCCTTAGGGAATACGATCGAGAATGAGCGCGACACCCAGTCAAATGCTTTCATCGCCGGAGGGAACCGGCGCAAGAATCCGCAACGCGCTCATCGGAGCCTTCTTCGTCCTCGTATTGCTCATCCCCAAGCTCATGCACATGCGCCGCAACCCACGCTCCTGGCTGTTCTTTCGCATTTTCCTGGCGCTCGCGGGAGCGTCTCTGGTCATCTGGCCCGTCGGCTTGGGCAACAACTATGCACCCTCGCTCGTCGGCCTGGCCATGTTCACTGCTTCCATTCTTCTGCCATCGGCGAAGCAGAGTACCAGCGCCGACGATAAAGCCCGCGAGCTCGGCGCACTCGTCGTCGTCAACGGCGGAAAATTCAAGCTAGGGGAGAACTCTTCCTTCGCCGCACAACTGTTCGTCGGCGCCGACTATGTTCGCGTGCTCAATTCGCAACTCCAGTGCTTTTTGGAAATTCCCGTCAGCGAAATCACCGCCGCGCGCGCCGAAGAATCGCATGGCCGCTGGTTCCTTCACGTCAACTGGGCCCACAAAACTGCCGTTTTTGCCTATCGCGGCGTCTTTGCCGAGCATCTCGCGCGTGTGGCCGAGACCACTCTCCACGGCGTCATGCGCCCGGCCCTCCCCGTGATTCCCCAAGCCCGCGCTGCCGGCGCCTGATTTTTTTCGCAACTCTTTCCATTTGAGTCACGCGCGACCCGCTCGAACTGTGTCAAACTATAGCTATGGCGCGCGGCTGGGAAAGCAAGGACGTCGAATCTCAAGTGGAAGCGACGCAAGCACCGAAGGAAAAATCAGGCTCAGGCCCCAAAAGTCCTGAGCAACTGAAGCGCGAGCAGGACCGCAAAGACTTGCAGTTGTCGCGCACGCGCATCGCCAACGACCTCGCCACCGCCACCCACCCCAACCACCGCAAATCCCTCGAAGCCGCCCTCGCCCACCTCGACAAAAAAATCGCCGACCTCAGCTAGTGTTCTGAGCCAGACAGCCGGGCCAAACATTTAACGAACAAAATTGCCCGCAAGGCCCCAAAAATCATTCACATAATAGTGCGACAGCACATTCCCGAAGAGGTAGCAAACGCCCCGGCACGGCGGGATGTCTCCGTAGATCTTCTTCCCGCGCGCAAAGATCTTCTTCAGCGAGCCATCGCGCAGCAAATTTCCCGCGACCTTGTGCAGCGGCTCGCACGGATAAAAAACATCGCCGTTCGGATACACGCGCGGAAACATGGTCGGAAAGCACTCAAAATCGCGGAAGCGTAACAGCGTTTCAATCGTCCGCGGCGTGCCGTTGATGGGCTGCAACCCGCTGCGCCGCCGTTCGATGATCTTATCCACCAGCGCCTGATACTTGGCATTTCGCAGCAGCGCCAGATTCGGCATCTTCTCCATCTGCGCCGATTGCGCCGCAAAGACAAATCCCTGTTCGCCGCACCAATCCAGCAGCCGCTCCACTTCGCCGATGTTCCATTCTTCAATCACCGTGCTGATGGTTATGCGCCCCGGACTTCCCAACTGCTCTTTCACCAACTCGAGATTTTCCAGCACTTTCGGCAGCGCCGCTGGTTTCGACAGCGGATTCGTCGGATCGGCAGCAAGCGCATCCAAGCTCACCACCAGCCCCGTCACGGCCCGCAGAATTCGCGGCTTGCGGTCCAGCAACGTTCCATTGGTGATCAGCAGCAACGAACGATACTTATGTTCGAACCGCGCGGCCTCCACCAGCTCCTCGATGTCCGCCCGCAGCGTCGGCTCCCCGCCCGTAATTACAATGGAATCCGTTTCTTTTCGAATCCTCCGCAGCAGCCCAATCGTCGAAGCCGTTGGCAGCTCATCGCTGAAGACATCCGGCTCTTTTTGCGTGCAATAACTGCAAGCCAGGTTGCACTTATGCGTCACGTAAAACGTAACCGCGTAGGGCGCGACCACCTTGGTTCGCAAAATCTTTCGCCGCCATGCATTTCGAAAATAAAGCTGGAAATTCTTCGCCACAAACGGCGCCTGCCGCACCAGCCCGCGCAATATCTCGCGCTTCGTCGGCACCCGCTTGTCCAGCGCGCTCACAGGAACGAAATTTGCTTTCTTTTCACCCATAGACCGTTCCTTGAGCCTACAGGAGCGGCTCGTTCAAACCAAGAAAGCAATCGGGGCGTCCCTATCGAGTCGGAGCGCCCCTAGCCAGAAAATTAATTGATCTTGAGATTTCCGGTTAATCCGTAAAGACAACCCCCACAGCCACATGCCCCTTGTCCGCCCCCGAGTCAATCCTCACCACATAACCGCGCAACTTCATCAACTGCACGCCATCGGGACCGGGCGCGTCCATCGTGACTTGCAGCTCCGATTGCAGCTGGGGCAGGTGCTTCAGCGAAATCAGCGCGCCCTGCAGAGAAAGGTCGCGCACCATCGTCTCCTCTTCAAACGCCTTCCCGCCTTCCGTCAGCCCGCACACTTTGGCGTGGAATTGCGCTTCGCGCCGCAGCGCCGTCCGCGTTCCCGGCATGTGCGCCTGCACGGTTTCCCCCGGCGCTCCCAGCGTAATCACCATGCCTTCGCTCGCCGCGAAAACCGAATCAAACTCTTCCCGCGCCTGCTTCAACAGTGAATCCACCATGCGGTCCGTCGAGTCCGGGTCGTGATGAAATAGCACCAGCGTCTTCGCTCCCGCCTCACGCGCCACGCGCACGCCCTCTCTCCACGACGAGTGCCCCCATCCTTTTCTCGTGGTTGCCATCTGCTCCGGCGTGTATTGCGCATCATTGATAAAGATGTCGGCCCCCGCGGCCAGTTCGCGCAGATTTTCTTCCAGCTTCGGATCCCCAGGCTCGTTATCCGTCGCGTAGGCCACAGTCCCCGCCGGCGTCTCGATTCGAAAGCCCAGGCAGCCCTGCGGATGATTCAGCCACCGCGCCGTGATCTTGTTCTCGCGAACCGTAAAAGATTCTCCGCCGTCCACTTCCTTGAACTTGCGCTTCGCATTCATCGCGGACAGATCTACAGGAAAATACGGCAGCGCCATCTGCGCTTCGAAAACCTGTTTCAAGCTGTCGCGCCCCAGGAATTTCGAGCGAAAACTATAAAAATGAAATTCGTTGTTTTCCACGTATAGTGGAGCGAAAAACGGGATCCCCTGAATGTGGTCCCAGTGATAGTGGGTCACGAAGATATGTGTCCCGGGATTTTTCCCACCGTTCGGCGCCGACCAGCGGTTTCCCAGCATGCGCAATCCCGTCCCGCAATCCAAAATGAATTGCGTGCCGTCCGGCGCCATCAGTTCGAGGCAAGGCGTATTTCCGCCGTAGCGCCACGTCGCCGGGTCCACCGTCGGCGTCGATCCACGCACGCCCCAGAAACTTAATTTGGCAATAGGAACCGTCATCGTATGAGCGGACGCAAAGCGACCGACTCCCTGAGCGCAATACCCCTGTTTACAGCTTGTTCCACATAAAAACGCACGGAACTAGAAGCTCATTTCATGGTCGCAGTCGCCGGGGGCACCGTCAATCCATTCCCCGAGAGTGCGTGTCAAAATGCCCAATAAGCGTCAGGGGGCTGCGAAGCGTCGAGGGAGTGAGTAGAATGGTAGCGATGGATGCGCATTCCCACGGCGACGAGCAAGTCCATGATCACAGCCACGCCGGTCATTCGCATGACCATGGCCACGGTCACGCCGGCCATGTACATCCGACGCTCCGGCCTTCTGTGCTTGGCTGGGCCATGGCCGCGACGCTCGGCCTGGTTGTTGCGGAAGTTTTTGGCGGAATCCTGGGGCGAAGCGTTGCCCTCCTGAACGACGCCGTTCACAATCTCTCCGATGTCCCGGCTCTTGGAATTTCCTATCTAGCGATGCGCTGGGCCGAACGGCCCGCCGACACGGAAAAAACCTACGGTTATCACCGCGCCGGCACTCTCGCGGCCTACACCAACGCCTTCGTTCTGGTTTTGCTTTCGATCTGGCTCGGCTATGAAGCGTTCGAACGCTTTCGCGCTCCCGTCGAAGTGGTCGAAAGCTGGATGATTTGGACTTCCGTCGCCGCCCTGGCCGTGAACGGCGGCATCACGCTCGCGCTAGTCCGCGGCCGCGGCGACCTCAATCTCCGCAGCATTCTCGTTCACAATTTCGGTGATGCCCTTTCGAACATCGCCATCATCGTCGGCGCAATAATTATCCACGTCACCGGCGCCCATTGGATCGACCCGCTTCTTGGCCTCGCCATCGGCTTGCTCGTCTTGTGGTCCAGCATCGGCATCCTGCGCGAATCCTCCCATATTCTTCTCGAAGGCCGTCCCCGCGAACTGCGCGTCGAGGAAGTCGCTCGCGCCATCCTCACCATCGAAGGCGTCCAGGAAGTCCACGACGTGCACCTCTGGTCTCTCGGCGGCGATCACCATGCCCTCAGCCTGCACGCCCGCGTTCCGGACATGCACCTCGACGAATGCGAACAGCTCCTCGCCTCTATCAAGCAAAAGGCTTCCCAGGATTTTGGGATTGAGCACACCACCGTGCAGTTGGAGCGCGCCGGCCTTCCGGCACACTCCGGCTACGTCATGCCCGAGCCGGTGAAAAAATAAACGCTTACGCCGGCAGGCGAAAATTCACTCCACGTTGTTCGTTGAATTGTTGTGTGGCAGCCAGGTCCAGCGAGTCTCGAGCCACGCTCCGGCGCAACCCTTCGCTGGTGATGTACCGCAGCGTCCCGCTTTCCCAAGAGTAGGCTACCGCAAAAAATACCGTGCCATCCCGGCGCACAAAAACAAATTCCTGCGACTCGCTCGGCCCGGCGCTTGCCGGTTCATTCTCCTGCCGTTGCGCAGATGCGTAAACTCTTGTCCGCCGAGGCCTCTCGGCAACATCCGTTTCCACATCTTCCGTTTGTTGCGGCTCCGCCGCCGCGCCTTGGTCCGCTACCGCGGAACTTGGAACATAAAATCCGCCGTCGAAAAATGGAAAAAAGAACGGCACTTCATTCCCGCCGCGCCCTCCTCCGAACGCTCCCGGTCCGCAGATTGCCGCCAGGTGGGCCGCATCAAATCCCAGTCCCGGTACATTGCTGCATCCCGGTTTATGTTCGCGGCCATCGGCCACGAAATGCCGCGGAGTTCCCACCGGTCGTCTCGTTGTTCGAATCACTCCCGACCGCGTGGGTGCCATTCCCGTTCTCACTACCGGCCTCGCTCCCGTCGTTGCCGGTGCGGCCACCGAATGCGCAACTGGCGCAACCATTCTTGGCGGTGCCGCCGCCATGGTATGCATGCCTCCGGACGCCATCGCCCGGCCTTGCGCTTGTACTATCGTGGGAAGTATTGCGACCAACCCTGCTACGAGAATGGGACGGACCATGGAAACCACCTGGAGACCCGCCTGCCGGGTCTTGCACTAGGCCTACACTAAGAAAGATGCGCCATTTCGCCCATTGGTTTCAAGTCGGTGCCCATTCTGTCTCCGCCGACCTTTTCCCTTGCCAGGGGATGTGCTATAACCTTCGAGCCGTGGAAAGCGCCCCGAAGCAGGTGCTAGCTCAAGCCGATAGTGAGCCAGTGCAGCCGTCATCTCAACCGGCTGTGCCTTCGCAGGGTAACCAGAATCAGGGCGCTCGCGCCGAAGATGCTTCGCGGTATTGCCCCGTATGCTCGCAGCGGTTGGAATCCCGGCGGTGCAAGCTAATCTGTTCGGCCTGCGGTTATTACATGTCCTGTTCGGACTATTATTGATATCCTTGACGGCTCCGGCCCGGTTGCCGCCGGAACCCCTTTCCGATGAGGAGGAAAATAACGTGGCTTTGAAGATGACGAACCGCGAAGTGGATGGCGTGGCCGTGGTGGCGCTGGACGGCCGCATTGTGCTGGGCGAGGAAAGCAACGCGCTGCGCGAGAAAGTGAAATCCCTGATCGCCGAAGGAAAAAAGAAAATCGTCCTCAACATGGACAACATCACGTTTATCGACAGCGCAGGCCTCGGCACGCTTGTCGCCGCGCACCACAGCGTGAAGTCGCAGGGCGCTTCTCTCCGCCTCTGCCACCTCGGCAGCAAGTTCCAGGAAGTCCTGCAAATCACCAAACTGCTGACGGTCTTCGACGTTTATAACTCTGAAGCTGAAGCCGTCGCCAGCTTCTCCAAGTAGTTCTGGTCTTTCTAGCTAAAATCTTTGCTGGATAAATGTACTTCTAACCAAAGCCTTTGAACACAGAGGGCACGTTCCTGCGTGCCCTCTGTGATTTTCTAGCTCGTTGATTCGGTCCCATGAAGCCCTCAGCCAAACCAATCGCCAAGTCCTTCAAAGCCACGCTCGAGCGCATGCGCTCCAACCTGGGCTGGGTCATCATTCGCATTCCGCTCGACGTCCCCAAAGTCTGGGGAGTGCGCGGCATGCTCAAGGTAAAAGGCGAGATCAACGGCTTCGACTTTCGCACTTCGCTCTTCCCCACCGGCAAGGGCTTCCACTATTTGCTTGTCAATAAACGCATGCAAGCTGGAGCCGGCGCGCGTCCCGGCGATACCGCGCAATTCCGTATCGAACCCGACATCGAAAAACGCACTGCTGCCACCCCTCCCGAACTCCAGCGCATTCTCAACGAAGAACGTTCGTTCCGCCGCTGGTTCGACCAGCTCAATTACTCCACCCGCAAATGGATCTGCGACTTGGTTACGCAAGTCAAAGGCCCTGAATCCCGCCTCCGCCGCGCGGAACGAGTCGCCGAACAATTGATGTCCACGATGGAAGCCGAACGCGAACTTCCTCCCATCCTCAAGCTTGCCTTCGCGCGCGATCCTCGCGCCTTAGTCGGCTGGCAGCGCATGTCGCCAACGCACCGCCGCGGCCACCTGCTCGCTATGTTCTACTACCGCAACCCCGAATCCCGCGACCGCCGCATCGCCAAAATGCTAGAGGATGCCCTCGCCTTCGCGGAGCGAAAGCCCACTAGCAAAAACAGCAGCGATTAGAGTTTCTGTGTTCCGGATGTGCCAGTGGCGGCCGAAGGCTTCGCAGCCAGTACGAGAAGTGTCGAAGTGCCATGCGCCAGCACGCGCCCATCCTGCGCCAGCACTCGCGCTTCGGCGGAAACAATCTGCCGTCCCGCAGACACCACTCGCCCTTCCGCGCGCACTCGCCCGGTGTCCGCCTTAATCGGCCGCGAGAAGTTGGCTTTGGTTTCGATGGTGGTATAGGACGACCCTGGCGGCAGCAGCGAAAACGCCGCACACCCGGTCACGCTGTCAATCAGCGTCAGCGCCCAGCCTCCGTGGACCGTGCCCATCGGATTCAGCAGGTGCGGGCCCGGGTCGCCCTCAAACACTGCGAAGCCATCGCCGACCTCGACCATCCGAAACGTCATCGGCTCCGCGATCGGTGGCTGCGGCAGCCGCCCGTCAATAATGGCTTGCAGAAACTCCTTGCCGCTCATGCTCGCGACTTCTTGAGGATTGGCCAGGCCATACCGGCGTGTCGTCATGTCTCCCTCACTGAGGGAATCAGATGCATCGGTCCTGAACGTGGATACGCAAAGTAACTCTCCCCCGTAATGGCCCGTAGGAAATTGTCACGAGCCTAGCCCAAGGAAACCCGCGCTTTTTCTTCGCTTTTCTCGGTCCAGACCTTGAGCCGCTCCCTCACTCAGCTTTCAACTCGGTACATCGTGATCCCGCTCATCAGCTTGGGGTAAAAGTCCGTCGATTTCTGCGGCATCACTTCGCCGGCCGTCGCGATTTTCATCACCTGCTCGACGTCGCAGGCGTTCAGCAGGAACGAAATCTGCGCGCGGCCGCTGTCCACCGCGTCCAATGCCGCGCTCGCCTCCCGCTCGTACGTCAGGTTGGTTTCCGCAGTCACCGCTTGCGGCGTAATCCCCAGCGCCGGTTCCAAAATCCCTTCGTGCAGCAGCACCACATCCAGTTCGCGCTGCAGCGGCGACACGTTCGGCAGCAGCTGCGCCAGGCTCACGCCTTCGCGCAGCGTCAGCACGTAGAAAGCGCGCTTCTGCGATTCCACCGCGGGATACACACCGATCGCGCGTTTTTCACGGGCGCTGGCAAGCTTCGCGAGAAAGTTCTTTCGTGCCTCGGCCTTCTTTCCCTCGTCCGAAAAAGAAAAAGCCTCCGCCGAAAACCACGGCTCCAGATACCGTCGCACGGCGCTCCAGGAAAAATCGTGGATGTGCGCTGCCACACGATGCCCCGGCAAGATCGTCAGCCCTTCGCTTCGCGTATTGAAAAAACTCATCATCGCTCGCTCGTACGGCGCATCGGGCGCGATTTTTCCAGCGCGCATGCGGCATTCGTTGCGGTAATTCAGCGCCGTCTCGTAGCGGTGATGTCCGTCGGCGATCACCAGCTTTTGGTCCCTCATCGCTTCCTGGATCGTTGCCACGCGCTGCGCATCGGCAATCACCCACAGTCGGTGCAGCACACCGTACTCATCGCGCATCTCCGAGGCCGGAGCGCCCACCGCTTCCGCCTCCGTCAAAATTCCATCGACGCGACGCTGGGCATCCGAATACAACATGAAAAGCTGGCCCGTGTGCGTTTTCGTATGCCGAAGAAGTTCCAGCCGGTCCGCCTTCGGCCCCGAAAGTGTGTGCTCGTGCCGGAACACAACGCCCGCGGAGTAATCCTCCAACTTTCCCGCGCCGATAAAGCCGCGCCGCGTGCGCCGCTCTTCTGTTCCAGGCACGGTATATTCCTGTGTGTAGGCGTAGAAAGATGGCGTGGGATCTTGCACGACCACGTGATCGCGGATCCAGTCCTCCAGCGCCGCCGCCGCTCGCGTGTACACATTATTCTGCGGCGTGTCTCCCGGATATGCCCGGCCCTTCTCCACAACAATCAGGTTGTGCGGGTCCGCGTCGTAATACTTTTCCTGCATCGCCGGAGAAATCTTGTCGTAAGGCTGCGTCAGTACGCGGTCAAACGGCGCGCGCGCCGGGTCGTAGCGGAATGCGCGGAAGGGGTAAATCTGGGCCATGGACTCTCCGGAATCGTTTTTTGCCGCCTGCGAATCTCTCTAGTTTACGCGAACTCGCGCGAATCCCGAAAAACCCCATGCATTAATTTTTGGTGGAAGTTTGATTTGAATTTGATGACTATTGAAAAAGCGCCGCCATATTACAATAGCGTGTTCATGGTTGCCCCGAAATTTTCCTCTGTTCGCGCTCTTATTTTCGATCTCGACGGAACGCTCATCGATTCCCAGCGCGACTTGATCTGTTCCGTCAATGCCACGCTATTAGAAATGGGCCGCGAGGAGTTGCACGAGGACACCATCTCCGGCTACATCGGCCACGGCGCTCCCCGATTGGTGCGGCTGGCGCTCGGCGGAAATGCCAGTGAGCAGGAATGCGAGAGGGCCCTGCAGTTTTTCCTAGGCTACTACAACGAGCACAAGCTGGATTCAACATGCGCCTACTCGGGCGTGCCGGAAGCGCTCGAACACCTCGCGCACTATCCGATGGCTATCCTGACAAACAAACCCGTGCGCGTCAGCGTGCAAATCCTGGAAGGCCTTGGCCTGTCGAAATATTTTCGCGCGGTTTATGGAGGCAACAGTTTTGAAACAAAAAAACCGGACCCGCTCGGCGCGAACACCATCCTGCGCGAATTCGCCGCCGCGCCCGCCGAAGCCTTGCTCATCGGCGATTCCGAAGTCGATGTGCAAACCGCCCGCAACGCCGGAACTCTGGCCGCCGCCGTAAACTACGGCTTCGGCACCCACGACCGCATGGCCCATCCCGCCGACATCTACCTCGACCGCCTCACCGACCTCGTGCCGCTGCTAGCGGGGAAACCCCGATGAAGAGGCCGTCTAGTTACGCAAGGTGGCGCTTGTGGTGGAGCTGCCCGAGACGTCGAGGATGAACGCTGTTTGGTCGTTCGTCAGCACGAAAAGCCGCTTGCCATCTTCGGAGAAAAGATGAGCGGAGACACGGTCCGCAAAGGAGTATTCCTTCGTCTGCTTGAGCGCGCGCAGATCGTAAACGACCAGATGCCCGCGCCCGTTCGCCAGGCATAGGCGGTCGCCATTGCGCGAGATCTGCGGCCGATGCCCAAACCACTTCGCTTTCTGCTCTCCCGTGGAAATCGAAAAGAGAAGCACGCGGTTGCGATTATCCGCGACGGTCAACCAGTCCCCGGCGGCTTCCTGATGTTCGGGCTGAAAAGAAAACTTTCCCGTTCGCAAAACGACGCCCCCGGCCACGGTTCCGTCACGGGCATTCAGAATTTCCACGAAATAGTCGGTATCACCGGGATTCTCTTTATTCCACAGCACTTGCAGCTTAGCGTCACGGGCTAATTCGTCGCGCAAACCATCCGCTTTGGCATTCCACGCCAAAATCAGTTTTCCCGTGGTCGCCGACCCTGAAACCCAGGGGCCTTGCTTCGGAAAGCTGCGAGACCAAAGAGGCTTCGCCGTGGCCATATCCAGCGCGTCCAATTCGAAATTCCTGTGCGCGTTGTGATTCTTGTCGTTGTATTTCGTGCGCAGGAAAACGTCGCCGAAAAAGGTGACATCATCCTCCTTATCGATCGGCCGATCCTTCAGCTGTTTCGTAACCGGACTAAGGACGACCATGGCGCGGGGTTCTTTCTGAAATTCCGGGAAATCCAGGAAGAAAACGGCATTCGGAGCGTAGTAAGCATTTTGAAACCCGCGAATGAGAATAGAACGCGAATTATTGTCGAGATCCCAAACGCCGCCGCGCGTGCGGCTGGACATGGCCAGCCATTTCAAGTCGGGCGAGACCGTCACAGTCCGGAGAACACCCAATTTTCCGAGAGGAAGCTGGAGCCTGTTGCTAGTGGTAAGCTCCTCCACCTTATAAAGACCAATTTCGCCGTTCAAACGTTCGCTCACCCAGACATCCCCCCAGACGTCGGTTGCGGACATGCGGTTTGCATGAATCAATTTCTTCTGCCCCAGATCGAAGACGCCAACCGGGTTTTCTTTCAAAGGACGGAGCAAGATGTACTTTGGATTCGTGGCGGCAAACACGCTGCTCCCGCCGAGGGACACGCGATCCAGAACCTTGCCCGAAGGGAATTCAACGATTGGAGATTTCTGCGGATCGGAACTGTCGACTCCGACAATTCGATCGGGGCCGGCAAAGGCAAAGGAATAGGCCATGGCAGTGTTGAGCGCTCCCGAGATACTGATTTTCTTCAGGGTGGCCAGGTCCAAGATCACTTCTTCCTTGGTTCGCGAGGACGCCGCGAAGTAACGACCGTCCGGCGAAAAACGTAGCGTGACCACTTCCTGGTGGGTGAGAAAGTAAAGCAGTTTGAAAAATCCGCCATAACCGCTGAACCCGGAGTCAAAATCAAAAAACTTTTCTTTCTTGAAAATGGATTCACCGGTGGCGACGTCGTAGAGGGCGAGATCCAGCCTGTTGCTGAAGCAGGCTAGATACTTGGCGTCGGGAGACAGTTCGGTCTGGCGGCAGCCACCGATGGCGGGAACGTCCGTGACGCTGATTTGTTCCTGCCGATCGATGTCCCAGGTTTCCACGCGCAGGCCGGCACTGAAAAACACAATCTGGCGCGAATCCGGAGAGAACTGCGCCGTTTGGGCGTCCGCCGCGTCAATTCGAAATACAAGCTTGAATGGTTCACGGGTCATCACGTAGATGCCGCCTTCATCCTGGGCAAGAAGGTACTTTCCGTCAGGGCTAAAGCGGAACTGCTCGATGTCGCCGCGCAGGGGATCATTCAATGGCCTGCGAGCGAGCACTCCGGTAAGGCGTTCCGGGTGCCCTATTCCCCGGTAGTGCAGGACGGCTGCCTGCCATTGATGAAACTCTTCGGAGCGGATCGGAGCCTTCGCTTCGATGCATGAAGCAGGCAAGTTCGCGACGTCCCTGAGCGCTTCGCGCAGCCTTTTCGAATCGGGACGCGTAGCTCCGAACAAGTCGGAGAGCCAGCTGCCCGTTTTTCCTTTGGTCTGCATAAGGCGATCCAGGAAATCCGGAAGCGCTTGAGGAGCGTAACCAGCGCGGGCCACGGCTTGCACGCCGAGTTGATCGGCAATTTTCTGGCTCTTATCTTCGTCGCCCTGTGGCGATGAGCTGCGCTTTTTCAAGCGCACGCTTTCGAGGAACTGGTTGTACCGCTCATAGAGGTCCTCATCGGCGGAGAGGGTCTTCACTCCCAACACTTCCCGAAAAGCACGGGACATCTCAAGGGCCTGCTGCCGGGCGGCGAGGTGGCCCAGCTCGTGTCCCAAAAGCCCTGCCAGCTCGTCCTCATTGCGGAGAAAGGCGATGATTTTTCGTGAAACGTAGATACGTCCGCCGGGCATGCCAAATGCCTGAATCTCCGGCTGGTCGTACAACAAGAACTGGTAGCGTAACCCGTTTTCCGGCAAGTGTGCAGCGACGCGGTCCCCAACCTGCTTCAAATAAACTGTGACCGGATCTTCGTCGATAACGAGAAAATCACTTTCGAGCTGCTGGCGGATAATTTCTCCCAATTCCATTTCCTGCTGGGGCGTGAATAAGAGTTTGGAAGGATCAGATACGGGAGCTTGCAAGGACGGGCAACCCGACTGAGCATGAACGGAAGCCGCGTAAAAAAAGAGGGATGCGATACGAAGGGTCCAGCGCATGCGTTGGCCTCGTGATTTATCTTGGCGCAGAGAGTAACACCCGGCTTTCTGTTCCGCAACGAACGAAGGCGCGGGACGCTCTAGGACGTACGCGAATCGATATCGACCGCCTCACCTCTCCGTTCTCGGATTGCTGCGACCTAAGGATCGCGACCGCGATTGCGCCCTAATTCACTTTTTCCGTGCCGTATCTCTTTATGCACACTTCTAGCGCGCTATTTGTTGTGGGCGCTATAGGTCTTACGCTGGAATAGTAGCGGGACATCCTTAGCCATTCGAACCAGCAGGTGGGAATATGAGAGCGAGCGCGAAGTACACAGCCGTAGTTATTTGTCTCTTGTCGCCGGTGATGGCAAGGGCGCAGAGCGTCGGTCAAGTCGAGTGTCCACGCGGGGACGGCTATGTCTACCTCTATAGTTCCATGACCACGCTGGATGTGCGGACAACCTTGCAATGCGGAGAGCAAGTGCAGATTACGGGGCGGTTCGATACCTACGTGGGTGTCCGGACTGCCAAGGGCGATACTGGTTTCGTTCCACTGGCAAGCCTGCTTTTCCTGAAAGACAAGCCGGGTGCGAAAGCAGCGCAGCCAGCACCGCGACCGCCAGCGAGACCGCGCACGGCCTACGACGCACCCGCGGTGGCGGCAGAAGCTACGCCGAAAGCTACATCGTCGCCTTCAGACCTTACATTACTCAATGGCACGCAGGTTCATCTAGTGCTGGGAAAGACCATTTCTTCCGCAAGCGCGCATGTGGGCGACGTTGTGGAATTGAAGGTGGCGGAAGACGTCACCGTCGATGGTTTGACAGTGATCCCGAGCGGGGCGAAGGCCGTCGGCATCGTCACGGAAGTCGAAACAAAGAAGCGGCTGGGGCACGGCGCGAAGATTGGCCTGAGCATAAACTTCGTGCGTCTGAGCGCCAGCGAGAAGGTCCCGGTGCGCTCGTTCCAGGACAGCAGCGGGTCCGATACACTAGCTGGAGTGACGCGCCCAGCAGCCTCCGGCAAGGACGTCTCGTTCGCGCAGGGAACAGAGTTCATGGCCTACGTGGACGGGGATGTGCACCTGAAGCGCGAAGCGTTTCAAGCGGCCAAGGACGCCGACAGCGCCGCGCCTGCGCCACACCCTTAGAATCCGTCTAGGCCCCACCAGCGCTAACCATTCGAACGAAGCGCAAACCGTTCGAAAGAATGACGGCTTGACCGCCATAAAACACGCAGAGTAGGTCACCTCTTTCTCACGCATTCAAACATCCGCACTTGCCATCGTTCGCTGTACTTGGCAGACTCAGCGCGTGCTTATCGGCCTATTTCCGGAGTTGGATGCACCCGGCGGGGTGCAGCGAGCGGGACGGCACCTGGCGGCGGTGATGAGCGAATTTGCGTCAAGCCGGGGCATGGAGTATCGCTTCCTCAGCCTGAATGATTCGCCCGAGTTGCACCGGATGACGCTGGGAGGACGCGAATTTGTGTTCACGGGCTGCGACCGGGCGAAAGGGCAGTTTACCGTGACGGCGTTACGCGCGGGGCGGCGCAAGCCGAAACTGGTTTTGGCGGCGCACCCAAATCTGGGGCCGGTGGTGCAAGCGATGCGAGTTGTGGCGCCGCGATTAAAAAGCATTATTTGCACGCATGGAATCGAAGTGTGGGAGCCGCTGCCGGGGATGAGGCGGCGCGCGCTGCGCCGCGCAAATCTGGTGCTGGCACCAAGCCGGGATACGGCGGATCAAGTGGCATCGCAACAGCAGGTGCCGCGGGAGCGGATTCGCGTTCTGCACTGGGGGCTGGATCCGCAATTCGAAGCGTTTCTTGCGGCTGGCTCGCAAGCCTCCCCACCGGCGAACTTTCCACGCGGCAGGGTCATTCTCACCGTGGGACGCTGGCTGGCCACGGAACGATATAAAGGGATGGATACGCTGATTACCGCGCTGCCGCGGCTGCTAACGCGCTGGCCGGAACTGCAGCTGGCGCTCGCGGGAGCCGGCGACGACCTGGCGTGGCTGGAGGAGCTAGCGGAAAAAAATGGTGTGATTCGCCACGTGCATTTTTTGAGCGGATTGACCTCGGCAGAACTTGCGGCGTGTTACTCGGCCTGCGAAATGTTCGCGTTGCCCAGCCGAGGTGAAGGCTTCGGACTGGTGTATCTGGAAGCGATGGCGCGTGGTAAGCCGGTGATCGGGGGCGCGCACGGTGGGGCGGGAGAAATTATTGAAGACGGGGTTACCGGGTACCTGGTGCCGCACGGCGATCCGATCCATCTTGCCACGTCGATCGAAGCGCTGCTTGCGGATCCGGCACATGCGAAGGAAATGGGAGCACGCGGGCGGCAGCGCGTGGATAACGAATTCCGGTTCAATGTTTTTGCAAAATCCTTCAAAAAAATACTTCGCGAACAATGCGAATCCTGAACGTCACAGAAACGTACGCTCCTTTCCTGGAATTCGGCGGTCCTCCGGTCAAAGTGCGAGCCCTTTCGGAAGGATTGGCTCGGCGCGGGCACACGGTCGGAGTGCTGACAGCGGATTGGGGGCTGGAAAAACGGATGCAAACGCAGGAAGGAAAAGTCACGACGGAGCGGTCGCCCTTCGGTTGGCGGCGCACTGAGAATGGGGTGCAGACGATTTATCTGCCGACGTGGCTGCGCTACCGGACGGTGAGCTGGAATCCGGCTGTGAAGAGATATTGCCGAGCGCGGCTACAAAATTTTGATGTAGCACACATTTTCGGACTTTACGACATGCTGGGTCCGGCGGTGGCTGCGGCATGCCGCGTTCGAAACTTGCCGTACGTGCTCGAGCCCATCGGGATGTTTGTGCCCATTGTGCGGAGCTTGCGCTTGAAAGGGCTTTACCATTTCGTTTGGGGCCGCCGACTCTTCGAAGGAGCTAGCGCGGTGATTGCCACCTCGGATCAAGAAGCCGAGGAGCTTGCTGAAGGGGGCGTTCCCGGACCAAAGATCACACTGCGGCGGAATGGGGTGGAGGCACCGGAGTCATGGCCCGAAGCCGGAGCGTTTCGAAGGGCCCGTGGGATATCGGACGGTGCCAAGCTTGTGCTGTTTCTGGGGCGACTCTCCGCGAAGAAAAGCCCGGATCTGCTGTTACGGGCATTTGCGGAACTCTTGAAGCGTTTCGAGGGAATGGAAGGAATAGTTGTTTTCGCGGGGCCCGACGAGGACGGAGTGACGGCCCAATTGCAACAAATGGCATCGCAACTAGGCATTCGAGCGCGAGTACTGTTCGCGGGGCCGGTGTTTGGGGCGGACAAATGGGCGGCCTACCGGGATGCAGATGTTTTCGTGCTGCCTTCGCAGAATGAGAATTTTGGAAATACGGCGGCGGAGGCGGTGGCCGCGGGGACTCCGGTGATTGTGACCGAACGATGCGGCATCGGGCCGCTTCTGGCGGACAAGGCGGGCCTGGTGGTGAGGCACGATGCAGATGCACTTTCCGGAGCGCTTTCGCGGATGCTTAGCGAGACGGAATTACGGGCGCGACTGGCGGCGGGATGCGCTAAGGTAAAGTCGCAGCTGGGATGGGACGAACCGATCCGCGAGATGGAAGCCTTATACGCGAAGCTTGCCCCCGGCTAACATTGCAGGCAGAATCTGAGCTTGTGGAGAGTTCCTTGCCGACGCCTCGACACCGGATTTTTCGTGCCGCCTGGTGGAGCAGCAATTTGCTTCTGGGGCTTGCCTTCTTGGGGATGCTGCACTTCTGTGTGCGGGAATATTCCGTGCGCCGGTATCTCGACGGGTTCTCGGACGCAATTGTACCCAATATCCTTCCCGAGGAAGAAAAGCTGGAAGGCATCTTGAGCTGGATGCGCACCGAGCCATCGCGCGCAACGGCTGCGGATGTGAATGAATTGCCGAGCCGCGACCCGGAAGTGACACTTACTTACCGCCAACTGTTAAACGTTTGCGGGACCGCGACCAATGCCTTCCTGAATCTTGCGCGGAGCTCCGACCTGCGAGTGCGGCGGCTGCTGCTGCTGTCCCCCGATCGGAGAACGAAACACGTGGTCGCCGAAGTCTTGCTGGGTGGGCGGTGGATCATCGTCGATCCAACCTATCGCGTAATCATGAAGGACGCGCGTGGCCACTTCTTGACTCGGCAAGACCTGAAGAATCCCGCGATTTTTGCGGAGGCCGTCAGCACCATACCGAACTACCCGCACGAGTACAATTACGACAATTTTGCGCATGTGCGGCTGGCGCGGCTGCCACTCGATGGATTGCATCTGCGTAGCCTGCTGGACTCAGTGGCTCCCGGCTGGGATGAGGCGATTGACTGGAGCCTGCTGCTGGAGCGAGAATCGTTTTTTTACCTGGTGCTGACGGCGGGGGCAACGATTTTTTTCCTGCTGCTGCGAGCGGTGCTTGCGTGGTATGCGGATAGCCGCTTGAGAATTCCCCGTTTTCATTTGCGCGAGCACGTGGTCCGCGCCGGCGCGGCCTTCATTACGACGCCGGAGATCAAAGAGTAGCGTGTGCGGGATATGCGGAGTCGCGTTTGCCTCGCGCAGCGCAGAGGCGGAGCTGCGCGTGCGCGCGATGACGGCGGCAATGCGGCATCGCGGGCCCGATGAAGATGGCTTTCTGACGGGAGACGCAAGGGCGCCGGGGCTAGCGCTGGGAATGCGGCGGCTGAGTATCATCGACATTGCCGGAGGCCAGCAGCCGATTTGGAACGAAGCGCGAGACGTTGCGGTCATCTTCAACGGGGAACTCTACAATTACCGGGAATTGCGCGAGCAGCTCACGCTCTGCGGCCACCGGTTCGCAACACAATCAGATACGGAAATCCTGGTTCACGCGTGGGAAGAGTGGGGCGAAGACGCGCTGAACGAACTGCAGGGGATGTTCGCGTTCGCGTTGCTAGATTTGCGAGGGCGCTACGCCACGGCGCCGATACTTTTTCTTGCGCGCGACCCGCTGGGAATCAAGCCGCTGTACTACACGCAGACGCCGGAAGGTTTTGCGTTTGCGTCCGAGGTTCGCGCGCTGCTGGCTTCGGGGGCGGTGCCAAAACAGCTTTCGCAGGATGCGCTCACATCTTATTTGCTATTCGGCAGCGTTTCCGAGCCGGTGACGCTGCTTGAGGGCGTGTTTTCGTTGCCGCCGGGACACCGGATGCTGCTGCACGTGCCGGAGCGGCGGCGCACGCCGCGAGCGCGGCCGTGGTGGGATCCAGCGGAGAGTCCCGCAGCAAAGGACCCACGCAAGCCACGCGAGTTTGCGGCGGCAGCGGAGCGGCTGCGGACACTTCTCGAAGATGGGGTGCGGCGGCATTTGATCGCGGATGTGCCGATAGGCCTTTTTCTTTCGAGCGGGCTGGATTCCGGAGCGATTGCGGCGCTGGCGGCACGGGCCAAGGCTGGAATTCAGAGTTTTACACTCACTTTTCCCGGGACGTCTTTTGACGAGGCGGAACTTGCGCGGGTGGTGGCTAAGCGCTGCAAGACGCGGCACACCGAAGTGCCGTTGACAGGCGAGGCGGTTCTATCGCGCGTCGAGGAAGCGCTTTCGGCGCTGGACCAGCCGACGATGGATGGGATCAATACGTACTTCGTTTCCTGGGCAGCTAGAGAAGTCGGATTGAAAGTGGCGCTTTCGGGATTGGGCGGGGATGAACTCTTTGCGGGCTATTCTACATTTTCCGATACGCCGCGGTTTTCGAAACTTGTGCAACTGGCCTGGTTTGTGCCGGGAGCGCTGCGGCGGTGGACTGCGGCGCTGGCGGCAAGTCTGATTGGACGGCACAATTCGCCGGACGCGGCGAGAAAGGCGGCGGCGGCTTGGGCGTATCCGGGCTCACTGCCGCATCCTTATTTTTATGCGCGGGCGCTTTTTCCGCCGGGGCAACTCGAACGCATCATCGAGCCTCGATTTAGACCGAGCACCATCGGCGCGGATGGGGTCACGCTGGAGCCGACCTGGCTCGGGTGGCTGGAGCGCACGGCGGACGAGGCACGCAAAATGGAACCGGTGGCGGGAATTTCATGGTTGGAGATGCGCACGTACATGGCCGGCACGCTGCTTCGCGATACTGATTCGGTCAGCATGGCACAATCGCTGGAGGTGCGCGTGCCGCTGCTGGATACGCCGGTCGTGGAATTTGCAGGAGCGTTGCCGGACGCGGCGCGTGTGCGGCCGGGCACACAGAAAGCGCTGCTTGTCCAAATGTTGGGTGATTTGCTGCCGCCGGAGATTCTTGCGCAGCGAAAACGAACTTTTACGCTGCCGTGGGAAGAATGGCTTCGAGGGCCGCTGCGGGCGCGGCTCGAAACGAGCTTCGCAGATCCAGCGCCTCCGCTTGTGCGCTATCTTCGCCCGGGCGGCATGCGATTTGTGTGGGACGAATTTCTGGCGGGAAAGACCAGTTGGTCGCGGCCGTGGTCACTGTACGTGCTGAACGAGTGGTGCCGCCGCTACCTTGCCGCATGACGCGTCCGGCTGCGGTACACTGACAAATTACGCGATGAATATTCTGGGAATCAATGCGTACCATGGGAACGCTTCGGCGGCGATTGTCTGCGAAGGACGGCTGGTCGCGGCGGTTGAGGAAGAGCGATTCAACCGCGTGAAGTACGCGGCGGGTTTTCCAGCGCAGGCGATCCGCTATTGCCTGAAGGAAGCGGGGCTGACGCTTGCAGAGATCGATCACGTGGCGGTGCCGCGGGATCCGTACGCGCGGCTGGCGACAAAACTTTTTTATGCGGCGCGGATGCCGTCGTTTGCACGGGAACGCGTAAAGGTACTGGCGAAATTCACGGGAGTCCCTGAGGCGCTGGCGCAGGTTTTCGAAAGCGATCCCAAGAAACTGAAGGCGAAGTTTCACCGCGTGGAGCATCACCAGGCGCATCTGGCGAGCAGTTTTTTTGTTTCGCCGTTCGAACGGGCGGCGCTGCTCTCGGCGGACGGACTGGGCGATTTCGCCAGCACCATGTGGGGAACGGGCAACGGCAGCCACATGAATATCGATGGGGCGATCGCATTCCCGCATTCCTTGGGGCTTTTCTACAGCGGGGTCACACAGTACCTGGGATTTCCGAAATTTGGCGACGAATACAAGGTGATGGGCTTGGCTGCGTACGGCGAGCCGGAGCAGATGGAGGCATTCCGAGAGATTGTGCGATTCGATGCACGTTCGAACGGGAATGGCTTCCGGCTAGGGCTCGATTATTTTACGCACCATCGCACGGGGCCGGAGATGAGTTGGGCGGAGGCCGACAAGACGCCGACGCTGGGAAAAATGTTTTCGGAAGAGATGCCCAAGCGGCTGGGGCCTGCGCGGACTGCGGAAGAACCCCTCGAGCAACGGCACCGCAATCTGGCGGCGTCACTGCAGGCGCGGCTCGAGGACGTTTATCTGGGCATGTTGAAGAAGCTCGGAAAGCGGACGGGACTGAAAGCGGTTTGTCTTGCGGGCGGCGTGGCGTTCAATTGCGTGGCGAACGGGAAGATCTTTGAGGCCACACCGTTCGAAAGGGTCTACGTTCATCCGGCAGCGGGCGATGCGGGGCTGGCGGTGGGCGCGGCGTACTATGTGTGGCACCAGAAACTTGGCAAGCCGCGTTCGTTTGCGATGGACCACGCGTACTGGGGGCCGGGCTACTCGCGGGAGGAGATTCGAAACGCGATTGACTCAAACGGCCTCGTGCAGAAGGGCTTTCGCGTTGTGGAAATGGCTGAGCAGGAATTGGTACGTAACACCGCAGCGATCATTGCCGATGGAAAAATACTAGGGTGGTTTCAGGGCCGGTGCGAATGGGGGCCGCGGGCGCTGGGGAATCGCAGCATCGTTGCCGATCCGCGGCGCCCGGAGATGAAGGAGACCCTGAATCGGCGAATCAAGCACAGAGAGAGCTTCCGGCCGTTCGCGCCATCGATTCTCGCGGAAACCACCGGTGATTATTTTGAGAAGTCGCATCCTTCGCCGTTCATGACGTTGGCGTATCCCGTTCGAACGGAAAAGCGCGGCTCAATTCCCGCGCCCACGCATGTGGACGGCACGGGCAGGCTGCAAACCGTCACACGCGAGGCAAATCCGCGCTATCACGCGCTGATTTCAGCTTTCCGCGATCTGACGGGCGTCCCGGTGGTGCTGAATACTTCGTTCAACGACAATGAGCCAATCGTTTGCAAGCCAGATGAAGGGATCGACTGTTTTTTGCGCACGCAGATGGATGCGCTGGTCATGGGCGACTTCCTGATTACGAAGGCGTGAGCCGCGTGACACGCATTCCGACGATATGAAGATCCTGCTGCTGAATCTCTACTATCCGCCGGACACATCGGCCACGGCGAAAATGGCGCAAACGGTAGTGGAGGCGCTTTCCACCAAACACGAAGTGACGGTGCTGTGCGGGCGGCCCTCGTATGAGCCGACGGAGCGGCGCGCGTGGCGATTTTTTCAAACGGAGCAGAGTGGGCGGACGCGCGTCATTCGAACGGGGTCGACAGATTTTCCACGCAAGGACATGAAAAAACGCGTGTTGAATTATCTCAGTTACACCCTGCTCGCCATTCCCCGCGCGTTGTTTCTGCGATGCGACGTGGTGCTGGCGATGACCGATCCGCCGTTTGAAGGAATTGTGGGGGCGTTCGTCGCGATGCTGAAACGGAAACCGTACGTTTACAACATACGGGATATGTATCCGGATATGGCCGTGGGCGGAGCGATTGTGGAGCCGGGGATGCTGGCTCGCGTATGGGAAAGGCTACATCGCTGGGCGTTGCAGCGTGCGACACGGGTGATTGTGCTGGGGGATGATATGCGAGCGCGGATCATCGGCAAGGGTGTGGATGGTTCGCGGGTGGTGGTGGTACGAGACGGCGCGGAGATTTTCCCGCCCGGTGCACCGCTCCCGGCGATTGATGCGGACGTGGTGCGCTCGATTCGTGGCAATTCTTCGTTTGTGCTCTTGCACGCAGGAAACCTGGGTTTTTACGGGGCGTGGAACACGCTTATTGCCGCTGCGCGTAAACTCGCGAGCGATGGGGTGGGGCTGGTGTTCGTGGGAGATGGAGCGCAGCGCGCGGAGATCGAGGCAACCGCAGCGGGCGCGGAAAACATCCGGTTTTTGGATTTTTTCCCCGCGGACAAGATTCCATCCGTGTTGGCGGCGGGCGACGCGCACGTGATCACGGTGAAGCGAGGCCTCGAAGGTGTGGTGGTGCCAAGCAAGATGTACGGAATTCTCGCCGCCGGGAAACCCATCGTGGCCGTTGCGCCGTCAGAGATAGATGCGGTGTCGATCGGCGTCCGGCGCGGATTTGCGCTTTCCGCGGACCCGGACAAACCCACGGAACTCGTCTCCGTGGTTCGCGGACTCATTGGCGATCCGCAAAAGACGATGGCCATGGGCCAAGCGGCACGGGCCGCGGCGCCCGATTATGATAGAGTCAAAGAATTACGAAGATTTACTGAAATTTTCGAGCAGTTCGCGGCCGGGAAATAATTCGGGGAGGAATCGAGAGCGTGACGACAGCGGAAACGCATTGGACGGGAAAGACAGTGTTTGTTAGCGGGGGAGCATCGTTCATCGGGTCGACGCTCACCGATCACCTCCTGGCGCGCGGCGCCGCCAAGATTCGGATCGTCGACGACCTGACGAGCGGGCATCTCGGCAATCTTCGCGAGGCACTGGGCACGGGCAAAGTCGAATTTCTGCAGGCAGATTTGCGCGAACCGGGAATGGCGCGCGCGGCAATGCAGGGTGTGGACACGGTTTTTCATTTAGCGGCAGATCACGGCGGCCGCGGTTATGTTGACCTTCACCAGGCAGGACCAGCGTCAAATTTTTTCCTGGATGGATTGGTTTTTGCGGAGGCACTGAAGGCCAAGGTGAAGAAAGTTGTGTTTGCATCTTCCGGCTGCGTGTATCCCAATTTCATGCAGTCCGATACGAAGAAGGAACTTTACCTGACCGAAGACATGACCAAAGGGCCAAACGACGCGGACAATACCTACGGATGGGCGAAATTGATGGGCGAATTCACACTGCAGGCCTATTCGAAGGAGCATGGAATGGGCAGCGCTTCATGCAGGTATTTCACGGTGTACGGGCCGCGTGGCGTGGAAAACCATGCGGTGATCGCCATGATTGCGCGGGCCTTTCTCCAGCTGAATCCGTTTGAGGTTTGGGGCGATGGCACGCAGATTCGAAATTGGACGTACATCGACGACATCGTTGAGGGAACGATCCTGGCGGGAGAAAAAATCAGCGACGGCACGGCGATCAACTTGGGCACGATGGAACGCATCCAGGTGATCGATTGCGCGAAGATGGTTTGCGAATTCACGGGGCACAAGGCGGAGATCAAGCTGCGCCCGGATATGCCCACGGGCCCGCTGAATCGCGTCGCCGATAATTCGCTCGCGAAGAAGCTGCTGGGATGGGAGCCTAAGGTTCTCTTTCGCGAGGGTCTGAAGCGCACTATCGATTGGTATTATGCGACGCGGGATAAGGCGGAAGTGAAGCGCATCTTTAACCGAATGTTGACGGAGCGTTGAGCAGGAACTCGCCCGCAGGTGCCCGGCGCGGACGTCGAATGCTAGCGGATGCGAATCACGTGGCACCTAGGGGATTATCCCGATTGTTTCGCAACAAGAACCGCAGTATGGTGTTTAGGCTGCGTGGGGCAGCAGGTTGACCGTCTTGCGGTCAAATTGCAGTTGTGACTTGGGAGCTGGACCCCCAATCGGGCGAAAAACGCGAGACACCAGTCGTACCGCCCTGGCTGGAAGCGTCTCGCACACCTAATCGAGGATGCATGGCCGCAGGCCTGCTGGCATTTTTCATAGCACTATTTGCGTCGGTGATGCTGGTGGTGCCCGTGCGCGCACTGGCGTTGCGCGTCGGCATGGTGGACCTGCCCGGGCCGCGCAAAGTTCATCTCAAGCCGATTCCGCTGTTGGGTGGTCTCTCCATGTATATAGCGGTAGTCATCGCGGTTCTATTTGCGTTCAACGGACCTGCGCGCGCGCAGATCGTCGGAATATTGATCGGTGCGACTCTGGTAGCAGGAGTAGGGATTCTTGACGATCGCGGGCTGCTTCATCACCAAATAAAGCTGTTCGTGGGGATGCCGCTGGCGGCGGTGATCTTGATGGTGAGTGGAATCCACGCGCAAGTATTCAGCGTGCTGCTCGGCGGACGTACCGGCGATTACCTGGATGTCGCGCTGGCGGTTGTCTGGGTGGTTGGCATTACGGCGTCGTTCAGCATTCTTGATCATATGGATGGCCTGTGCGCGGGCGTTGCGGCCATGGCATCGGTCTTTTTCGCGATGCTGGCTTATCTGCAGGGCCAGACGCTGGTGACTACGCTGGCAGCTGCGGTGCTTGGGGCTGCGACAGGGTTCCTGCGCTGGAATTTCAAGCCGGCAAAAATATTCATGGGTGACGGCGGCGCGATGTTCCTCGGTTTCCTGATGGCCACGCTGGGATTAAAACTCCGGCTGGAGCACGCGAGTCATCTGTCTTCCTGGCTCGCGCCCATTTTGATTCTGGGCGTAACAATTTTCGACACTACCCTGGTGACCATTTCTCGTTCGCGTCGAGGCCTTCTTCCCTTCACCACTCCCGGGAAAGATCATGCCGCGCACCGCCTCTCCAATCTGGGACTGGGCCATCGCGGTGCGGTTCTTACACTGTATCTGCTCGGGGCGCTCGGCGGCGGAGCGGGCGTGCTGGTTAATTACCTTTCGACTCGTGGTGCGTTACTTGTAGGCGTTCTCACACTGGCCATCATCCTCATCGGTGTCGTGTACCTGGAGCGCGCTCCGTACGAGCGCCAAACCCGTACGGCCTCTTCGGCCTCCTAAGATAACTTTCTGGATGGACTGTATGCGAACTCCCGCTCCCGCGGCGACGGGAGTTTGCCCTCGCAAGTGGATTCGCTATACTTACCGGGCACCCTCTCACCCATTTTTTGGTCCACTCCTCACGGGTCGGGCGGGAAGCAACCAAATTTTCAGCGTGGCATCCCTGGTTCAGGATTTTGCAGGGATTCGCGCTCTTGGGACGCGCGCAAGCCTTGGGGAATATTGAAAAGCAGCTCCGGCCAAACCGGGGCGACGGGGAAGTCATCGTTGTGGGGGGCTCCGCTGCCGGACTGTTTACGGCGGCGAGCGTGGCCCGCGGCGGCCGCCGCGTTCGCGTGCTGGAATCGAAGCCGCAATTCGAACCGGCCGCGCGCACCCTGATCGTAACCGATCAATTCCGGAGCCAGATGGGGGCTTCGGCCCGCGAAAGCATCATCAACGAAATCCGCCGCTTCGAACTTTTTACCGATGGCCGCTCGGCGCAAGTTGCGCTGACGAAGCCGGACCTGATCATCGAGCGCTCGCGGCTGATTCCCGCCTTGGCGCGCGAAGCCCAAGAGGCCGGCGCCAGTCTTTCGTTCGACACACGATTTCTGGGCATCGGCCCCGATGCGCGAGGATTGCGGCTGGAAGTGGAAACCGGCGGCAAGCGCGAGGAATTGCACGCAGACAGCGTGGTCGGAGCGGACGGCGCGGCGAGCCGGGTAGCACGTGCTTCCGGTTGGCCGCCGATTGAGACCGTGCCGCTCGTTCAGGCGATCGTGCGGCTGCCGAAGGATTGTCCCCCGGATACGACGCGCGTGTGGTTCGTGCCGGATGACACGCCGTACTTTTACTGGCTGATTCCCGAATCAGCGGAGAGAGCGGCCGTTGGCGTGATTGGTGAAAACGGCGGCGCCACCAAACGGGCTTTCGAACTCTTCCTGGAAAAGAAACGCCTGGAGCCGCTGGAATGGCAAGGTGCGCGTATACCAGTTTATCGGGGTTGGGTGCCGGTGCGGCGGCAAATGGGGAATGGCGAAGTTTACCTGGTGGGTGACGCGGCCGCGCAGGTAAAGGTATCTACGGTCGGGGGAATTGTTACGGGCTTTCGAGGCGCGCTCGGCGTGGCTCAAGCACTGTTGCAGAATGGCAAGAACCGGGAGCTGGGTGCCTTGCGCCGCGAGCTCGGTACACACTGGCTGATCCGGCGCGCGCTGCACCGCTTTCAGCAGAAAGACTATTCGGAGTTAGTTGACCTGCTGGATGCTTCGACCCGCCAATCGCTCGGAGAAATTAACCGCGATGAATCCACTCGGCTGCTCTGGAACGTGGTTCGGCGGCAGCCACGCCTCGTGCTTCTGGGACTGCGCGGATTGCTCATGGGGAAAACTGGTAGAAGCTAGAGAATCGTCTCCCGCTTCGCGGCTCCGTTTCACCACCCCGCCTAGAAAAGATCGAAAGAGAAAACGTGTCCCGTTGAGTCCCCGATGTAAAACTTCAAGGTGAAAGTGTCGAAACTGGGATCGCCGATGATCGCGCCGGCATTGATCAAGCGATTTGAGGCGTTTGTGCCGGTCGTAGGATTGATCTTGTAGAGATGCCCGTCGGAAGAGCCGACGTACAGGAACTCGGGCTGCGGCGCGGAGGTAAACATCAGGGAAGAGGGATTGGTAATCGCAGGACTGGCCCAGCCGCCGGGCGAAGGCGTGAAGGTAAATGCGCCGCAGCCGGCATTCGGGTAGGCCACGTGCACTTTCGAAACGCCCGTCGAAGTGGAAAAGAAGACATCGTCGTTCAAGGCTGTGGTTTCAATGGGTATGGGGAAGCCGCGTGGAACCACACCGAGAGCTCCGGTGTTTGGCGAGCACCCATTAATGTCCGTGCGCACGGCGTAAAGCAGGCCACCGTTGGTGGTGACATAAAGAATCTTGCCATCGAAATTCTGCGAGGGAGCCTGGTCGATATTGTTGAGATTGAAGGAGGTCGACAAGGTTCCGGTGTTAGTACTGATTTTCCAGAGGCTGGGCTGGGCAACGCCGCCGTTGGAATCGCTGGCGACCCACACCACGTTGTTGACGTAATCGATGTACGGCGTGGCGTTGACCATGTCCATGTTTCCGGGACTAAAGGTCCAAGCTGTTGCGCCGGTATTTCCGTTCAAACCAAAGACCTTATTGTTGGTTGTGCTGCCGACATTGCGCGTGGCGACGATGACGGTGTCAAACGCAGGCGTGTAGCCCGCGCCGCTGAAAGACTTAACCTGCACGGCTGCGGCAGCCTGGAAGCCGCTCCCTGCCCCGGTGGTAAGCACAGCGGTTTGCCAGAGCAGCGCGCCGGTGTCCGTGCGGAAGGCGTAGACCGTGCCATCACCTGCCGCTACATAGGCGACAGCGCAAACATTTTTGCAAGTGGGATGCGATGTGTCCGACGCGGCGATCAAGGGCGGGCGCGTCTGAATGGTGCCGCCGGTAACGCCGGAGGTGCCACCCGGTTGATAGTTGCGCTGGCCGCTGTTCGCGGACATGGTGTGCACGGCGTTGTCATTTCCGCCGGTGAGGACGATATTCCCAGGATCCAGAGCGGGCGCCGCCAATGTGGTTGCACCGGTCTTGTAACTCCAATTCTTGTTGGCGCCGCCGCCCGTCACGGTCGTAATCGTTTGCGTTGAAGTATTGCCGAAAGAATAGTGAGGCGCAGCCACGGAAGCGGCTCCAGCAATTGCGGTTGCGTCGTGCGTGTAGCCTTTATAGGCGTACTGCGTGCCCGGTAAGACGATGCTGTTGTCGCCGTTTTCATCGAAGGCGCTCACGGTGGCAAATGCCGCGGTGTTCGCGGCGATGAATTGTCCCGCGAGCGGCTGTGCTCCGGTGTTGTAAACGGTTCCGTCCGCAGGCGCAAACGTCGGCGCGACGCTTCCGGCCTGCTTGGCAAACAAGACGCCGTCATAGTTGGCGTTTGTCGAGCCGATCGGAAAAGTCCAATTCAGGGTGATTTCCGAGATTCCGGGCACGGCGGGACTTATGGTGATGTCGCGCAGATAACGCAGATTCAAAGTTGGCTGGTTTGCGACGGCATTTTCACGCGAGCCATAGAGCGGCGAAAGCGCGTTGGCAGACTCCGCGGCAACCACGGCAGTTGGCTCCGGCTCGGTATAGCGGCGGGCCATAAAATTGTCAAAATCGTAGTTCACGGGATCGCCGTCATAGACAAACAGTCCGACGGATCCAGCGGTCGCGACGTTGCCGTCTCCAACGATGGACGGCGCTTGGAGCACGCCATTGACGAAAGTGCGCAGGGTTGCAGGACTCCCGAAAAATGCCCCGCCCACCGTGTAAAACGTGCCGTTGTTCCAAGCAAATAGGGGCTCCTGCAAAGTGTTGAAGGCCCCGGCATTCCAATAGGCGAGCTGCGAAACTCGCTGGTTTGGATTGGCGCCGATGGTAATGAATTGCAGGCAAGAACGGTAGGCAGTCAGGTTGGCCGCAGTGTTCCCGCCAACGCGCCCAAGTGGACATCCGGTACTTTCCAGTCCTGCGGCTGTGGTCATGCGGACGTCGGCCTGCACGAAAACGTCACGTTCGTTTGTGACAGAAGTAAACTTAATGATGTTCCGGTTGTTACCGGCATTATTGGACTCACGGAGGATTCGGTTCGCTCCGACATCGGCGACGACGTTCCAAGGCCCGCCACCCTGCACGGTCCAGCCTGCGGGCGGCTGATTCACTGTGTCGGCGTCGAAGTTGTCGTAAGCCAGATAGACACTGTTCAGGTTTGCGGGCGGAGCAGCGGCATTGGCGTTGCCGTAGAACAACGAGTAGCTCGCGTCGGAGCCGTTGGCGGCGATATCCGCTTGCAGCTTGAACCAGATGGTGGTGTTCGCAGCATTGCAATTGATCACCTGGCGGTCGAGCTGTGTCCAGGTGTTGGCAGCGAAACGCGCAATACGCAGGTCGTTGCAATCGGCGCGCATTTTTCCGTTGGTCACCAGAGTAGCGGTGTTGAAACCTGTGATTTGCGCGCTATAGCCGTTGTAACCGTTAAACGGAGCAACGGCACCGGCAGTGACGGTAATCGTTCGAGTAAACGACCAGGTATTGCCGTCTTCCAGGGAGTCTTTTACCAACAATCCGAAACTCGGAATCGTTCCGTTGATCCAGCCCTGCGGAATGTTTGCGGAAGTCGAATCGCTGAGGACATTGAAGGAGACGGTTGCGGCTGCCCCCGAAGAAGTCCCCGATGGCTGTGTGGCAGTGGCCGTAGGATCGAAGTCGCCGCCGGGCGCGGCCCAGGCGAGCGCACCATCGCGCGTGTTCCAGGTAACGCCGGCTTCCGTCCAGTCCGTGGTGCCGGTGATGCGATGCACTTCTTGATTGCGGGTGGTGAAGAGCGGAGTGATAGGGACGAGATTCAGGGTTGATGTCTTCAGCGCAGTGTTGGAGCTCAAGCCTGTGGTACTGAGATCAAAGCGCACCAGCGAACGTTGGTTGGCATTCAGCGCGGTGTGCGTGGAAACCGTTGTGGCCGAGCCGTTGTTCGTCGCGGGGGCAGCCTGATTGATGGTCGCGTCACGAGTGGAAGTTACCGCAGTTTGCTCGTCGGAACGGAGCGGAGTCGCAGGGCAGACCAGGAGCAACGCGAGAAAACAGCGGAGCGCAATACCAAGGTAAGATCGCAACGTATTGGAAGCTCTTTTCATCGTCCTGACCCTGCTTCTTCGACCGCTTTGGCAGGTGGAGTGGGGGATGTCAGAATGAAGGCAGATTGCAATATGAGCCGGTCATCGAGAAACACGCGCACACCCCAGGTCCCGCTGAGGTTGCGCTGGGTAATAAAGGTGCCGCCGACGGGCAGCACGGTAAGAATGGCGGAATCTCCCCTGGTCTTCATGAGCAGGGAGGGGATGCCCTCCGAATGAATCCTGTTCGCGTCAGCTATCAGGTGGCGCGCGGGGGCCAGCGGCGAGACTTCGTTCTGGATGGCAGGGCCAAGCGCGGAGAAGGCCATGACGCCCCCGATGATGAACTGCGTTTTCTTGGAGGCGTAGAGGCTGCCATCGGGCAGAAAAAATTGAACGGTCTGCACATGCTGGCCAGCTACTCCGGGCCACACAACAAAAACGAACAAGTCACGAAGTTCGGCAAGCGAAAAAACTTCCTGCGTGGTACGGCAGGTGGTGTCCGGCGTTTGGCAGAAGAAAATCTCCGGCCCGCGGGGCTTCGGTTGCGGGGTCCGGACGCGGAGCATCAGGTCGGAAGAAGGCCCGCCGTTCTCGGGCGCAGGCGCGACGACAACGCGTTGAGATTGGGCAGCGGCCTCCTCAGAAACGAACAGGAGCAGGCAAAAAGGAGCGAATAATAGACCTGCGAGACGAATTCGTCCCATGTCTGCCTCCGCAGAGCGGAATTCGAGAGAATCCCGGAGAATGACCCTGATTTCAAGCTAACTAGGCCAGGAAGGGGTGTCTATAGTCCTGAAGTTTAGGGTTCCTAAGACGCAAGGGTGGCGATTCCGCGCCGTGGCTGCGCCGGATCGCGAGAGCCGGGGCCATTGCGGCAACAGCAGCCTACGAAGCGCTTTGTACCTCGGGCGGGATTCGGTCACAATAGGGGGCTGCTATTTTGCGATAGAGAGGGCCACTGTCCCTCCGTAGCTATTCTCCCGGGAGGTTTGTCTTGCGGATTTCAGTCATCGGTTGCGGATACGTCGGTTTAGTGACCGGAGCCTGCCTTGCGGAGGCCGGGCATGAGGTGGTTTGCACGGACATTGACGGGGAGCGCATCGCCAAGCTCAAAGCCGGTGGAGTACCTATCTACGAGGAGCACCTCGACCAGATTCTCTCGTCGGCCCACAAGGCAGGACGGATCTCCTACACAGCGGACGCTGGGGAAGCCATACGCGCTGGGGACGCCATCTTCATCTGCGTCGGAACGCCCCCCAAGGAATCCGGCGAGGCGGACCTTTCCGCTATCGACAATGTGGCTCGGCAAATCGCAGCCGAGGCGCGTACGCCCAAACTTGTAGTGGAAAAAAGCACGGTTCCTGCGCGCACCGGACTGGAGCTCAGCCGCGCTCTTTCCGCTTATTCACGGAACAGCAGTATCAAATTCCGAGTGGCTTCCAATCCCGAATTCCTGCGCGAAGGGACCGCAGTCGGAGATTTCTTTCATCCGGACCGGATCGTAGTGGGCGTTGAGGAACCATCGTCGGCCGAGGAACTGCGTGAGATTTACCGGCCCATCCTTGAGAAAACATTCCGGTGCCCGGTGCACAACGGAACTTGTCCGCCGGGCCACAAAGCGGAATTTCTGGTTACGACCATCAACAGCGCGGAACTGATCAAGCACGCCTCCAATTCGTTTCTCGCGCTGAAAATCAGCTACGCCAACGTCATTGCGGATCTCTGCGAGAAAATCGGCGCAAACGTCGAGGAGGTCACTCATGCCATGGGCCTCGACGAGCGGATTGGAGGGCAATTCCTGAAAGCCGGATTGGGTTATGGAGGCTTTTGTTTTCCGAAGGACGTTCAGGCGTTCGTTCATCTGTCGGCGTCGGTTGGCGTGGATTTTGACATGTTGAAGGCTACCGAGCGCGTGAATAAGCAGCGCATAGACCGCCTTTTTGAAAAAATACGGCAAGCGTTGTGGGTGGTGAAGGGCAAGCATGTGGCGGTGCTCGGGCTGGCGTTCAAAGCCAACACCGACGACATCCGGTTCGCCCCAGCCCTGGAAGTCGTGAAGCGGCTGATCGAGGAGGGCGCGGTCGTCCATGCGACGGACCCGCAGGCTATGTCGCGCACCAAAGCGCTCTTTCCGCAGGTCCACTATCACGAGGATCCGTACGAGGCTTTGCGCAACGCAGATGCCGGCCTGGTTTGCACGGAGTGGGATGTCTTTCGAAAGCTCGATTGGGATCGCGCAGGAAAAATGATGGGACGCAAATTGGTAATTGACGGGCGAAATCTTTATTCGCCGCAGGGGATGCGCGAGAAGGGCTTCGAGTATTTCTCCTTCGGTAGAGCGTAGTGATTAGAGATCAGGAATCAGCAAACAGAATCTTTCCAAAACCCGCCAGCGGCATTTCCCTGTCTGTTTCCTGATCACGGATATCTGAATCTCTATTCCCAAAACGGGCCAATGCCTATTTCTGATTGAAGATCTGCTTGAAATACCCGAGCGTCAGCTGTAGCCCCTCTTCCAGGCCAACCTTGGGCTCCCATTTCAGGATGCGCTTTGCTTTGGCGATATCCGGGCAGCGGCGCTTGGGATCATCCTGCGGGAGCGGCTCGAACACTAGTGGCGGCGCATTCTCAAAATGTTTGCGGATGCGTTCGGCAAACTCCAGGATGGTGATCTCCTGGGGGTTGCCGATGTTCACGGGCAAGTGCTCCTCGGATAACATCAATCGATAGATGCCTTCGACCAAGTCCGAAACGTAACAGAAACTGCGGGTCTGTTTTCCGTCGCCATAGATCGTCAGCGGTTTTCCGCTCAGCGCCTGGAAAACGAAATTGGGGAGCGCCCGGCCATCGTTCAAGCGCATGCGCGGCCCGTAAGTATTGAAAATGCGCACGATGCGCGTGTCCACGCCGTGGAAGCGGTGATAGGCCATGGTCATGGCCTCGGCGTAGCGCTTCGCTTCATCATAGACGCCGCGGGGGCCGACGGGATTGACGTGGCCCCAGTATTCCTCGTGCTGCGGCGAAATTTCCGGATCGCCGTAACACTCGCTAGTCGAGGCAAGAAGAAATTTTGCATTCTTTGCCAACGCCAGGCCCAGCGCATTGTGCGTGCCGAGCGCGCCAACCTTCAGCGTGGGAATAGGAAGCTTCAGGTAATCGACGGGGCTGGCCGGCGAGGCAAAGTGCAGCACATACTCCACGGGGCCGGCAACATCGATGTAATTCGAAACGTCTGCGCGGGCGATGCGGAATTTCGGATGCTTCATCAAATGCCCGACATTGGAATCCACGCCGGTAACCAGATTGTCCAGGGCGAGGACGTCCCATCCCTCCGCGAGAAGACGTTCGCAAAGATGCGATCCCAGAAACCCCGCCCCCCCTGTAACCACGGCCCGCATGCACTTCCTCCGAAAAATCAGTTTGACAGTGTAGCGTGAGCCACGCCGATTGACCACTTTCACGGCACAGGATAGCATGCGCCCATTCTCCAATGCCGGACCATGCCAATGTCTTCTCGGCTCTCTTTCTCCGCTCGCGGGCACGGCGCATCTTTCTTGCCGTTGGAATATCATGCGTGGTTCTTGCCGTCATTTGCTTTTTCGGCGTGGGGCGATGGCTCGTTGTAGAAGATCCGCTGGCGAAAGCGCGAGCTATTGCAGTGCTCAGCGGCGGCATGCCGTCGCGGGCGAAAGAGGCAGCGAAGCTCTATCGCGAAGGGTACGCGCCGGAGATCTGGCTAACGCATTCCGCAGAGCCGGGCGAAACGCTCGCGGCGATGAACATTCCATTTGAGGGTGAAGATTATTACAACGTGCGAGTTCTGGTTCACGAAGGCGTGCCCGCCATAGCGATTCACGTCCTCGAACCTCCGATCGTGAATACCGCGGATGAGATGAACGTGATAGCGGCCGCTGTGGCAGACAAAAAGGACAGCACGGTCATTATTGTGACCACCAAGGCGCACACGCGGCGAGTGCGATTGTTGTGGCGAAAAACCGCCTCAGGCCGGGGTCGCACCATCGTGCGCGCGGCCTCCGATGATCGGTTCGATGCGCGTCGATGGTGGCGTAATACCGGGGATGCCCTCGATGTAGTGCGGGAAGTCCTGGGCCTGTTGAATGCATGGGCGGGGCAGCCGTTGGGGCCGGGGCGCTGAGTTTGGAGTGTGGGTGACGCGGCTTCCCTTCGCGGTTGGCGCTCGGCGGAAAAACGGGAGCAAGCTACCGCACTCCATAAAAAGCTCAGAAAAAGAAGAAACGCTTGCGGCGCGGGGGGTTCTCCTCTTCGATCTCCGGCACATGCGGCAATTCCCGGCCTTCGAAAGCCGCCAACGGATTGTCCAGGAACAGCGCGCGGACCTTCTCTTCCCCGAACTGCTCCAAAACCGCATCGTAGGCCGCTCGCAGGCGCAGCGGACGCTTTCGGGTATTGTGCGCGTCGCTGGCCACGAAATGGACGATCCCTTCGCGGATCCATTTCAGCGCATCTCGCTGAGCTGCCACCCCGAACGTTCCCGTGAGTGAGCCACCGGTGACCTGTACAAAGCAGCCTTGTCGCGCCCATTTTTTCAGGCGTTCAGGATGGGTCTGGAGGATGCGGTTGCGCTCCGGGTGCGTGATCACCGGGCGCAGCCCGACGAGCTGGATTTCGTGCAGCGTCTGATCCATCCCCGGCGGGATGGAAATCTCGTTGAACTCCACAAGCAAATAGTCGTGCTGATTGAGGCAGTAGGCGGAAGCGTCCTGGCGCAATGAAGCGAGATTCTCCGGGTCAAGATGAAAATCGCAACCGGTCGCCAGCTGCAACCGGTCGCCAATCCTGGATTGCAATTCATCTCGAATCCGGCGTACACGTGCGAAATCGAAAAGATACTCGCTGCTGGAGTGCGGCGTCCCTACAACGTGCGTGATTCCATCCGCGATGGCCGATTCCGCCATGGCAATGGACTCTTCCATCGTGGCCGGGCCGTCATCGAGCCCCGGCAGAATGTGGCAATGTACATCGACCATTCGGACTATCCCTTCCTTACTGCCACCACGCACCAAAAGCCTGCCAGGCGCCGAGCGCAAACAAAACACCAGCGAAGATTTGCCTCATCCTTACCGGCTTGATCCTTTTCACAAGAGTTCCCCCCAGGATACCGCCAAGAAAGATCCCGGGAATTAACAATAGGCCGGTCTTCCACGAAACAAATCCTTCCTTGGCATAAGCCAGCAGCGCCAGAATGCCAGTGGGCGGAATCAGGGCAATCAAACTTGTCCCCTGTGCGCGGTGCTGACTGAAGGCAAACAGCAACCCCAAAAGCGGCACGAGAAGAACGCCTCCGCCAATGCCGAACATTCCGGAGGCAATCCCGCAGACGCACGCCACCGCAAGGATGCCGACGCTGCGCCCAATGCCGTCAGGCATCAGGGGTCTCCCCTGCGGCTCGGCTTGGCTGGCCTGCGAGCTGCGATTTTCTCCAGAGCAGCAAGGCAGAAAACATCAGAAAACAGCCGAACATTCCTTTTAAGTGCCGGGAAGCCAGCGGAAGCGCGATCAGGCTGCCGGCAAACGCTCCGACGAGCATCCCTAGCGCGCACAAAATGCCCGCCTTCAGATCCACCTGACCCTGCTTCCAGTATTCACGCAAAGCGCCCAGCCCAATCGGCGGCAACAGGATGAAGAGCGAAGTGCCCTGGGCCATGTGCTGGTCCATGTGCAGCAGATAGACCATGGCCGGCACCAACACGACGCCGCCGCCGATACCCAGAAGGCCAACCAGTATCCCGCTCACAAGACCAAGTAGAAGAATGACGAGTGTCATGTCGATCGAAATATTTCGCGCTAAAGGAGTTTTCAGTCAATAAGCCCGTCTTATCTTCCTCTGTCCCGGGCCCTTGCCGCAACAGCCTCCCGTAAACAAGCTGTAACACTGCGAGATGCGCGCGTTTTTTTGTTTGCATGGAACCTGCTATATTGGCTTGTCTCTGTCACGTCATCTCGGTGGTCTGCCGGAAGCATTGCGGCAAGGATGACGCTGGATCCCCAAAACGCAATTCAAATGACGCCGACGCAGCCGGCCTCAAAGACGACGAGGAGTGCGACGCAACTCATGCCCATCGACCGGAAACCAGAATTCTTCAAAGGCGCCCAGCTGAAGGTCGCCATCATCGGCTGCGGTTACGTCGGCCTGCCGCTGGCGCTGCGCTTTGCGGAGGCGGGGCACAAAGTCACGGGATTTGATACCGACCCAAACAAAGTGAGCATGCTCAATGCTGGCAAGTCCTACATCGAGCACATTCCTCAGAACAAGATACAGCAGTTCGTCAACAGCCGGCATTTCGGCGCAACCACGGATTTCGCGAGGCTGAAGGATGCCGACGCCATTCTGATTTGCGTGCCCACGCCGCTCGACGAACGGCGTGAACCGGATTTGAGTTACGTCGAGCAGACGGCCCTTTCCATCTACCCTCATCTGCAGAAGGGCCAGCTGGTAGTCCTCGAATCAACGACCTATCCAGGAACGACGGAAGAGCTTGTTCTTCCGATTCTGGAGAAGAGCGGCCTGCGCTGCAGCATCGCCTCCGGTCCCAACAATGAAAATATCGCTTGCGATTTTTATCTGGCGTTTTCGCCGGAGCGCGAAGATCCCGGAAACAAGCAATTCGGCCTGGCGCAGATTCCTAAAGTCGTCGGCGGGCTAAATCCGCCGAGCGGCCGCGCGGCCGTGTCGCTGTACACGCAAGTTGTCGCGCGGGTCGTGCCGGTCAGTTCCACGCGCGCCGCGGAAATGGCCAAACTCTTGGAGAACATCTTCCGCTGCGTGAACATCGCGCTCGTCAATGAGCTCAAACAGCTCAGCTTGCGTATGAACATCGACATTTGGGAAGTAATCGACGCTGCCGCCACCAAGCCTTTCGGTTTCATGCCGTTTTACCCTGGCCCGGGACTCGGCGGGCACTGCATTCCCGTGGACCCGTACTATCTCTCGTGGAAAGCGCGCGAGTATGACTTTTCAACGCGTTTCATCGAGCTGGCCGGCGAAGTCAATACCGCGATGCCCTATCACGTCGTGGATGCCATTGCGAATTCGTTGAACGATCATAAGAAGAGCATGAAAGGTTCCAAGCTCCTGGTGCTGGGCGTAGCTTACAAGAAAGACGTGGATGACCTCCGCGAATCACCCACCCTGAAGATCATGCAGCTTTTGCAACAACGCGGGGCTGCGCTTGATTACAACGACCCCTACTTTCCGCAGCTACACAAGATGCGGCATTACAATTACGAGAACATGAAATCCGTCCCGCTGAATCCGCAGACGCTCGGAAGCTACGACGCGGTGATCATCGCGACCGACCATTCGAGCTACGACTATGTGGCCATTGTCGACGCCGCCAAACTGGTGATCGACACGCGCAACGCCACGCGGCGTGTGATGCGTCACCGCGAAAAAATCGTTCTCTGTTAGGCACCCATGGCGTCACATGCCGAAGAGGTTCGCCGCCAACTCGAGGAAAGCGCTCGCGTTAAGCAGAACTTTTCCAATGAGCTGGTCGAGCGCATCGGCGCGTTCGCGGAAAAATCCGCGGCGGCCTTGCGCTCTGGCGGAAAGCTCGTTTTCTTCGGGAATGGAGGCAGCGCCGCGGATGCGCTGCATCTTGCCGCGGAACTGGTGGTCCGGCTGCATGCGGAACGCAAAGGCTTGGCTGCTCTCGCTTTGACTACAAACCCCTCAGTCCTTACGGCAGCGGGCAACGACTACGGTTTCGAGCAGATTTTTTCGCGACAGATCGAATCGCTTGTAGCGTCCCAGGATGTTCTGGTCGCGCTCTCGACTAGCGGAAACAGCGTCAATATTCTGCGCGGCATGGAAGCGGGGCGCGCGCGCGGTGCCTATCTTGTCGCGTTCACAGGTGAAACGGGCGGCGTGCTGGCCCACAAAGTGGACTTGCTCCTCAACGTTGCCTCGTGCGATCCACAACGCATTCAGGAAGCCCACATCACCATCGGCCACATCGCCTGCTCGTTGATTGAAAAACTGGCCTGCGCGTGAATCTTGCCGCAACGAGATAAGTTCGCAGCCGCCTCAAGCTTCTCAGTTCGATTTCACTAGCTCCACGCGCGCGGTCGCAAACGGCAAGACTGCCTCGAGCAACACGGGGGTTCGTGCAACAGTATTGGCAAGATACAGCGTGAAACTCGCATCCTTCATTTCCACACCATTTTCGAACACTCGAATATTTATCTTTGACGCGCTGTAATTCCCTGCGGGAACCGTGACGCTCGCCGACGTGCCGGCTAACTTGGCGCGCACGTCATACAACTTGTGCCCGTCGTAGACGGGACCGCGCACTTCCGGCGTTTTCGCCCAATCCACATTGCGAAGGTATTGCATCATGCCGAGAGGATCGCGCGTCCCCGGCAAAACGCGCGCCGCCGTGGCATCCCCGGGAGCAGGCTCGTTCGCGGTGGGCGTCATGCGCTGCACCGACTCGACTTTCTGCCCACGCTCGCTCAGATGCATTTCATATTGCAAGCTCGTCAGCGCGCCTGCTTCGCTGTAGGAATCGAACTGGTCATCCAGTTCGAAAACCATGCGCAAGGGATTCTCGGTGTGCACAAACGCCTGGAGGTGCCAGGTGCTCTTTCCGAGGAAATTCCCACGGCTTGCGACTTTCAGCTTCAAATTTGCCACATTGTCCAGCTTGGAGACGTTTGCGGTGAATTCCAGAGTCTCCCCGGCCCTCAACAGCGGCCCCGATTCCGCGGCAGGCGGAGCCTTCTTGGGTTCGACGGCCGCCGGTGACTTCCCCAGCGTCGCATCCACAGCCTTCCCCGATGCGGGGGCTTCATGGAAGCCCGGTGGCTCCGGAGCCGGCGCATCCGGAAGAGGTTGATTGCTTCTGGCATGCAACCAGTAGAACGCCCCGGCTGCGCAACCTAGTGCTGCCACCGCGGTGAGTCCCAATGTTAGTCGGCGGCTCATGCTTTTTGTGTGACGCTCCCCGGAAACAGCCCTTTGCTCGCTGCGCTTCCGTCGTACAATATCTTTCTGTACGCGGAAATCATCCGGCGTGGTTCGCCGGCTCGCCGCGAACTACGAGCGTATCAAAACGCGGGCCGGGCGTCTTTCCCAGGCTCGCTTCCGTTTCAGCGGCGGCTGCCAAGCGGCCGCAAGAGCTAGGAGGACTCCCCGAAATGCGCTACGTCGTTACGGGCGGCGCCGGTTTCATCGGCTCGAATACGGTGGACGAACTCGTCCGCCGCGGCCATAGCGTGGTTGTTCTCGACGACCTTTCCTCCGGCAAAGAAGAAAACTTGGCCGAATTCCGCAACAAAATTACCTTCATCAAGGGCAGCATTACGGACATCGAAGTGGTGCGGAAAGCCATGCATGAAGCCGAATTCGTCTTGCACCTTGCGGCACGCACTTCCGTGCCGCGCTCGGTGAAGGACCCCATCGAAACCAATAAAATCAACATCGACGGCACGCTCAACGTTTTGGTTGCGGCCAAGGAGATGAAGGTCAAGCGCGTGGTCTTCGCCGCATCGTCCTCGGCTTACGGCGAGACCCCGACGCTCCCCAAGGTGGAGACCATGCAGCCGCAGCCTATTTCGCCTTACGGAGTCACCAAGTACGTCGGCGAACTTTACGGGCAAACATTCGGCCGCTGTTACGGCCTGGAAAACGTTTCGTTGCGCTACTTCAATATTTTTGGGCCGCGGCAGGATCCCAGCTCGCCTTACTCCGGCGTGCTCGCCAAGTTCTGCACCGCGTTTCTGGAAGATACCCAGCCGGTAGTTTTCGGCGACGGCGAGCAGACCCGCGATTTCACCTTCGTCGAAAACGCCGTCCAGGCAAATCTGCTTGCGTGCGAAGCTCCCAGTGTTTCTGGAAGAACATTCAATGTCGGCACAGGCGGACGCACCTCTCTGAATGATGTCCTTCGCGCGCTCGGAAAAATAACGGGCAAAGCGCTGGAAGCCAAGTATGAACCCGCCCGCGACGGCGACATCCGTGATTCGCAAGCGGATATCTCGCAAGCGCGCGAATTCCTGGGTTACTATCCTCAGGTCGCCTTCGAAGAAGGATTGAGCCGCACATTTGAGTGGTATCGATCAACCCAAACCAAGATACCTGCAAAAGAATAAAGGAACAAAATGCAACGCACATCCGTTGTAGCGATGTTAGTGCTCGCTATGTGCAGTATTTCCGCCGGACAGGGCCAGACTCAGTCACAACCTTTAGACAGTTCCCTTCCAAAGCAATATGACCTCGCGGAATATACCGCGTACCAAAAGATCTCTTCAGAGAAGGACGCCGCGAAACAAATCAAATTGCTCGATGAATTCGTTTCGAATTATCCGCGATCGGCACTTCTTATCTATATCTATCCGTTGTATTACGGCGCATATGGCCAATTGAAGAATTATGCAAAAGTGATCATCTATGCGGATAAGCTCGTCGCATTGGGTGACGACGCCGATGTTTCGGCACGTTATGCGGCCGGGTACGCGTCGGCTCTCGCATACAACAGCATGAATTCCAGCGATCCAAAGCTAGCAGCCAAGGCGCGATCAAGTGCACTGGCAGGGATAAAGTTGCTATCCGGTCTGAAAAAACCAGACCGGATGGACGACAAAGCCTTTGATGCTTACAAAACGCGCGCGGCAATTTATTTCCATTCGACGGCGGGCATCGCAGCGATTGCCCTGAAAGACTATCGTGCAGCTACCGAATCCTTCAGGGCTGTGATGCAACTGGATACAGTCCCAGGAATCGTATCCCGCTGACCAGCGTGTCCTACGCGGGCACGCCAGCCATACTCGCGAACACAAGAAAAGAATCAAGGATTCACTGTCTTGCCATAGTTCAGCGGCTCGCCGGCCTTTGGCACGTCGTAGTTATTCCAGAACCACAGCGGCTCCAGTTTTTTCTGTTCTGGCCACACTTGATTCAGGGTATCCCCTTCGAACAATTCGCCGTTCTTCATCACCCAATGAATGGTGTTCGAATTGTGGATGTCGTCCAGCGGGCTCTTATCGAAAATCACCAGGTCCGCAAGTTTGCCCGGCTCGATCGAGCCGAGTTCTTCCGGCCTCCCGATAATCTTCGACCCGTTCAGCGTCGCGCACTTCAGCACTTCGAGAGGAGTCATGCCTCCGCTGGCGAGCATCCACATTTCCCAGTGATAGCCGATCCCCTGCATCTCGCCGTGGCTGCCCACTCCCACCAGGCCTCCGGCACGCAGCAGCTTGGCCATCTGCGCCGCCAGCTTGGGGAATTCATATTCGTCCTTGCGGAACCAACCCGGGCGCCGCTTGGTTCTCTGGTCGATGACCCGGTGCGGCGTGAAGTGATTCAGCTTGGCGTTCTCGTGGACCTCGCTGTTTTCGAACCAGTAGTCCTCGCCGAATGGTCCGCCGTAATTCACGATCAGCGTCGGCGTCTCAGCTATTCCTGACTTCGCAAACATCTGAAGAACGTCGTTGTAAAGCGGCGTGATCGGCAGCGTGTGTTCGTTTCCATGGAAACCGTCGATGACGTGCGTCAGGTTTAGCTTTAGGTCCAGCGCGCCTTCCGTCGTGGGCATCATTTCCAGTTCTTTCGAAGCCTGCACCATGTATTGCCGCTGCTTGCGATTGCCCACCACATAGCTCTTGATATTGTGCGTGCCGTAGTATTTGCGGTATTTCGTCAGCACGCCCTTTACTTCGTCGGCGGACTGGAAATTGTTGTCGGAGAATACGCCCGGGCCGGTCGAGAACGCGCGCTGCCCCAGAATGTGGCCGCTGTCCACCAGGTCCTGATACGCGAACATATCGTTCGTGCCGGTCTGCACGTCCAGTCCTGCCGTCACTCCATACGCCAGATTCGCCAGGAACGACCAGTTTTGGGTATCCAGAATGCCGCGCCGGATTTCCGTCCAGTGCGCGTGTGTGTCGATGAATCCCGGCGAAATGGTCTTGCCCGTCACGTCGAATACTTTCGCGCCTGAAGGCACACTACCTTTCGCGCCCACGCTCTTGATACGATTATTTTCCACCACGATGTCGGCGTTTTTCAGGACTTCATCTTCTTTTCCGCCCTTCATCGTAACGACCGTCGCTCCGCGCAGCACAATCGTGCCTTTTGGCGTCTTCCGCGGAACTTCGAGCGTTACCGCGATTTCCTGAACGTCTTTCTCTTGCTCCTTCAGCTTCTTTTCCTCTTTTTTCTCTTCTTTCTTTTCGTCTTTCTTGGCATCCGAAGTTTGCACCGCTGCGTCTTTCTTGTCCGAGTCCTTGGCATCACCTTCTTTCTTGTCGCCGTCCTTCTTGTCGCCTTCTTTTTTTTCGTCCTTCGGCGGTTCGAACGAAATAGCACTCAGCGGCTCGCGAAAGAGGCTCGCACCCACGGCCCAGGTGATTGTTTTTCCTTCATCGGCCCACGCGAAATAGTCTGCGCCAATGTCCGTCAGCCGCTTCACCGGCACAGCTGCCGTTGTCACATTGACTGTCGGCGGCTCGCCGCCAACCACGGGCATCGCGATCAGATAAAGTTGATTGCTTACGTGCGCCAGCACCCATTGGCCGTCGGGACTCGGTTGAATGTCGTCGGCCGAAACAGGCTCTTCGGCAAAATACGCCCCTTGCCCCTTCACCACGATGTGCGTGCGCCGGTCCGTCCCGTCATACCGTAAGGACACCAGCCCCTGCGGCGTGTAAACGTAGATGCGATCTTTGTCATTCGTGAAGTGCGGTCCGCCGGCTCCGCGCGCGGGAAGAATGAGGCTGGCATCCCCTCCGCTGGAGGAAATCCACACCAGGTCGGCATTCGCGGTTTGTCCACCGTCGAACGTGCTATTTTCTCGGTCATACGCGTTGCCGCGCAGCAACACAATCTTGCTGCCGTCGGGCGACCATGCCGGATTGCTATACACCGCCAGCGATTTCGACAATTGCTGCGGCGTTCCGCCGGCCACGGGAACTTTCCAGAGCTGTCCGCCCGCGCTCGACCACGTTACATACGCGATGGACTGTCCATCCGGCGACCACGCCGGCTGAAATTCCGGCAAGTTGCTGCTGGTGAGGCGCTGCGGTTTTCCACCCGGCAAATCCATCGTGTAGAGATGCGTCATCGCGGAAAATGCGAGCTTTTTCCCATCCGGAGATTCCACGGGCTCCATGATCAATCGCACTTTCACGGGTCCTTGTTCCACCTTCTGTGGAAAATCCAATTTTGGCCCCAGGTCTTGTGAAACCTGCGCCGTGAAGGGAATGACCTTGTCCGTTCCGGCAGCAAGATCCAGCCGCTTGATCTTCCCATCCTGGTTGTAAATGATTTCCTTTCCATCCGGCAAAAAGGCATAGCCGGGGAAAATATCCCGCGTGAAGAGCGATTCCTGATCGTCGCGTGTCACCGGATACTTTACCCAGCGGTCTTCGCCGGTTTCCAGATTGCGCAGGCGCAAGCCGGATTCCGTTTCGTAGCGCGTTACGTAAAGGATCTGCTTGCCATCGGGCGAGAGCACCGGACGAAACGCGCTTTTGATCTGATTGATGATGCTGTCTTCGTCGCCCGTCTTACGGTCACGCCTGGCAATGTGCCATGACGGAAACTGCTGGTTGTAAGCCAGCGAGCCCAGCTTCGTTGCGTAGTAAAGATACTTGCCGTCCGCGGAAGCCACCACGCCCACGGCGTTCGGCCGCAGGTTTCTTGGGGTGTTCGGCGTTGGCTTTGACTTCGTGATCTGCACACCCGTGCCGCCATCCACGTGGTACATCCAGATTTCACTCGACCCGATCCCAAACGCCGCCTTCGAAACAAGAATATATTTGCTGTCCGGGGCCCAGCTGGGTGATGTGAAATCGCTGTTCGGATCTTTCGAGACTTGCTTTACGCCCGTGCCATCCGGGTGCATGATCCAGATGTTCTCGCTTCCCTCGCGGTCGGAAACGAACGCGATCCACTTTCCGTCCGGAGAAAACTTCGGCTGGCTGTCGAAGGCCATCCCGCCGGAGATCAGCTTCGCTTGCCCGCCTTCGATCGGCAGCGTAAAGATGTCACCGATCAATTCGAAGGCAATGGTCTTGGCGTCCGGCGAAACATCCAGCGAGAGCCAGGTGCCCTCATCCGTCGTGAATTCGACCTTGCGGTCGGACTTGAGGGGCAGCCCCTTCTTTTCAACCTTCTTGTCAGTCTTTTTCTCGTCCTTCTTCTCTTCTTTCTTGTCCTTCTCCTGCTCGGCGGCATCCTGCAAAATTGCCGCCTTCAGCGCGGCTGCGCTTCCGAAAGAGAAACCGGCTAGCATCGCCAACACCATCCACCACTTCCCTACGCGCAGACCGGGCAGCTTCGCACTCATGCTTTTCTCCTCCGTAATTCTCGTCAAATGTTGATTCCGGAATTCATGGCCTGGCGCAGCCGGGGCAATCGGCGCGCCGGATGACACACAACTTTCCCCGCTCTTGGACGGACGCGGAGCAGAACCGTCTCATTCGAATAGCTCTTAGCCCGTGCTGGCCTTGCCCAAGAACTCGAGTCTGGCGCAGCCGTGGAGGCCCGTCTTACGGTTCCTCATCGACTTCACCACCCCGCCCTCCTCTCCCCTGCGGCGGCGCGGGCACGATATGCGGAATGCCTGCGTCGTTCATTTTCTTGTTTAGCGCCGGCAAATCCTCTTCCGCAAGCTTCTTGACTTGCCCGGACGCATCGCTCACGAGCGGCGTCAATTCCGCCAGTTTGTCTTTTTGCTGCCCACCCGGCGCTGCCGCGAATCCGTCCAGGTCCGATAGCAAGTCCTGGACCTGGCCTGGAAGCGGCTCGGGCTTCCATTCGAACGGCGGGCCCGCGTTTCCTAGCCCCTCGCGCTCGCGGACAAACTTCTCCGCAACCGCATCCACTTTTTTCTGCAGCTCGTCGGCAGCCTTGACGATTTCCTCTGGGATTTTGGTCGTACTGGGTTTTCCTGCATCTTTCTTCCACTGCTCTCGCGCCGTTTTCAACGCCGTCTGAATCCCCTCGATCGTTCTACGGTCCTTGTCCGTGGTCTTGGCCATGCCGTATAGCTGGTCAATCGCCTCACGCCGTGCCGCCCGATCCGCGGCCGAGATTACGATGCGCGTATCCTCTTCTACCGTAACTTTCTGAGCGACTTCCTTGTCACCGGCCTTTATTTTGATGGTGTACTCCCCTGGCTCGACAAACGGTCCGAGCGGCCCGAACCCGTATCCCGCAGCCATCGCTTCCAGTTGTTCCGGTGTCGCCTCCGCCGGAGAATTCCAGCGGAGATCCCAGCTCGCGCGGTTCACGCCGGCTGCGCCCGGCCCGTCGAATTCGCGCACCAGCTTTCCCTCTTTGTCCGTAACGCTAATCTTAACTTTGCCTTCTTTTTTCGCAGCCGCATCGTCCTTGGGCTTCTCCGCAGCCGAATCTTTCTTGTCCTTATCGTCCTTGTCTTTCTTGGGCGCTTCCGCAGGCACAGCCTCTTTCAGGTAGTAATTGAGGATCGCCCCATATGGCGGATTCTTTGCAATGAACATTTTCTGACCTGCGCTCCAGCGGCGGTTGCGCAGGTGCCATGTGGTCGCCGCGCGTGGCGGGAAGAAAGTCAGCGGTGAAGCCGCCACCCCGGCATCCATTTTTTCGATCGGCGTCATGTCGTCAAAAACCCAGATGGACCTCCCGTGCGTGGCCAGGACAAGGTCGTTCTCCCGCGCCTGAATTTCGATGTCGTCCACGGGCACCGTTGGAAAATTGTTTTTCAGCGCCGTCCAGTTTGCTCCGCGATCCCAGGACACCCACAACCCAAATTCGGTGCCGGCGAACAAAAGATTAGTGTTGCGCGGATGCTCGCGCACCACGTGCACGCTGCCCGCCGAATCCGGAATCCCGTTTCGAATCGCCCTCCAGTTCTCTCCGTAATCACTGGTGGCGAAAATATAGATGTTGTAGTCGTCGCCGCGGTGTCCATCGAACGTTACGAAAGCCGCGCCTTCCACCGTTTTTGAAGCCACAACGCGGCTCACATACGTTCCCTTCGGAACGCCCGGCACTCTTGGCGCCACGTTCTTCCACGTTTTCCCGCCGTCGCGTGTCACCTGCACGTTGCCGTCATCCGTCCCCACCCACAGCACATTCGCCGTCAGCGGCGATTCACTCAGCGTCGTGATCGTCGGGTATTCCTGCACTCCGTCGTGCCGCGACAACGTATTCTTGTCCGGCGTCTTCCCGAAAATCTGCAGCTTGTTGCGGTCCGCTCCAGTGGTCAGGCCACCACCGAGCCGCGTCCAGTTGTCTCCGCGGTCCGTAGACTTGAAGAGATAGTTGCCCCCGTAGTAGACGGTGGTGTGCTCGTGCGCGGAAACCGCCACCGGCGAATTCCATTGGAACCGGTAGTGCGGCTCTCCCGCCTTCGCTTCTGGCCGTATCGAGCGCTGCTGCTCCGTGCGCAAATCGCGCCTATCGATGAAACCGTCCTGCGACTCCGTATAGACAATCCACGGTTCCACATTGTCGATAGCCGCATAAAATCCATCGCCGCCGTGGATCACTTGCCAGTCTTCATTGGCAATTCCGTCACGCGCCAGCGTCTGCACCGGCCCGCACCAGCTTCCGTTGTCCTGCAAGCCGCCGCAGATGTGATACGGCTTCTGGTTGTCGAGGCTGACCTCATAAAACTGCCCGATCGCGATGGTGTTCAGAAAGTCCCAGGTCTTCCCTGCGTCATAGCTCCAATGAATTCCCCCATCCGATCCCGTAATCATGTGATTCGAATCCGCGGGATCGATCCACATGGCGTGAAAATCACCATGAATTTTCTGCACCCGCTGCGTCGAAAATGTTTTTCCGCCATCCTCGGAATAAAACATCGCCGCGCCGAGCTCCCAAATCCGGAGATCATTGTTGGGATCGACGCGAATCTGGCTGTAGTACGACGGCCGGGGATTCGTGTCGCCCATCTTCTTCCAGGTTTCGCCCTTGTCCTCGCTGCGGTACGTCCCGCCCTTTTCGTGCTGCACGATCGCGTAAACGATATTCGGATCTTTGCGATAAATGTCCAACCCGATACGCCCGGTGTCTCCGCCGTTTTCGTAGGGGAGCCCCTTCGTCAATTTCTTCCAGGTCGCGCCGCCGTCGGTTGTCTTGTAAATAGCGCTGTCGGGTCCGCCGCCGTTGAATCCGTAGGGCGTGCGCCGCCGCTCGTAGGCCGCGGCATATAGCGTGTCTGGGCTTTCCGGGTCCATGGCGATGTCGCTCACTCCCGTCTCGTCATTGATCTTCAGAACGTGCGACCACGTCTTCCCACCGTCGGTCGTCTTATAAACACCGCGATCAGGATTCGGCCCCCACAAGTGCCCTAGCGCCGCCACGTATGCCACTTCCGGATTCTTCGGATGAACCACGATTCGCCCGATGTGCCGTGTAGCTTCCAGCCCCATTTTCTTCCAGGTTTTCCCCCCGTCGAGCGACTTGTACACCCCGTCACCCCACGACGAACTCTGCCGGTTGTTCGGCTCGCCCGTTCCGACCCACACAACGGAAGGATCCGACGGCGCAATCGCGATGTCTCCGATGGTCGAAACACTTTCCTTGTCAAAAACCGGTTCCCAGGTCGTCCCGTTGTTGGTCGTCTTCCAGACGCCGCCGGAGGCCACGCCAACGTAAACAATGTTGGGATTGCTCTCTACCACGGCGAAATCATCGATGCGCCCGCCCATCACTGCGGGCCCAAGTTCACGAAACTCCAGGTTCTTGAGGGGCTCAGTGGACTTCGGCTGATCGGCGGGTGCCCCTAGAGCGCGCGCCGCGCCTGGGCCGATCCAGACCGCAACGGCCAGAATGATCCGGAGAGCATTCGAAACATGCTTCATTTTCTTTCTCCTGTAAGCAAGGCCCGGCATGTTACTCCTCCTGGCCCATTTCACGCATCATATGTTTCTGGAAGGGCAGACTGATCCCGTGCAAGGAAAGACGCGCCGTCCTCTTGCGACGTTTCACGCCCACGAACTTTCCGCGCGCGATTTCTCTCTGCGTGCAGGTGGGTCTCGAACGCTTCCTTCAATTCCCCTCTGCCCCGTGCTAGGCTATCCCACTGTTTTCATTGACTGCATGTTTGACGTAAAATTTCATCCTCGTGTGCAGATTCTCTCGGCACTGCGTTCTTTTCCCATCCTGATTGTGCTGCTTTTCGCACTTGCCGGTCTGCAATCGCTCTCGGCCGCAGCCCAACAAGTCCACCGCCCTTCCTCCAAGACTGGCGTTGCTGACCTGGAATCCAAAACGCAGAGCCGCCGCGGCGACGTCACCACCGCCGACGGCGATGTGGACATCCATTTTGGGGACACTCGTCTTCGCGCTGACCACGTCGAGTACAACGGCAAGACCTTCGAAGCTGTGGCTACCGGACACGTGCACCTCGATTACAACAAAGAGCACCTCGACGCCGAGGAAGCCCATTACAACGTCAGCACCGGCCATGGCACTTTCCACAATGTTCGTGGCACGGTGAAGATCGAACGTGCCCCCAATCCCACGATCCTGATTTCCGAGAATCCTCTTTATTTCGAAGCAGGCGACGTTGAGCGCTTCGCCGGAGACGTCTACCTGGTCCACCGCGCCTGGATCACCATTTGCGATCCTGCACATCCCAAGTGGCAGTTCTACGCGCCCAACGCGCGCATTCGCCTCAACAAGACCGTCGCGCTCGTTAACGCCAACTTCCGCCTGTTCCGTGTACCGTTGATCTGGCTTCCTTATGCCACCGCCCCCGCCGGAGAGAAAATCCGCCAGACCGGGTTTCTCATTCCTGATATCGGACAAAGTTCGCGCAAAGGCTTCATTTTGGGTGACGCTTTCTATTTCGCGCCTACCCCCTGGATGGACACCACTCTCGGTGCCCAGTTCATGAGCCGCCGCGGCGTCCTCGAGCGTGGCGAATTTCGCGCCAAGCCCTTCGAAAATACTTCGATCACCTACACTTATTTTGGCGTGGAGGACCGCGGCCTTCTCAATCCCGACGGCACCCGCAGTCCGCAAGGCGGTGAGCAGCAGCGCTTGGAAATCCAATCCTTGCTGCCATATGGCTGGCGCTTCGTTACCGACTACAACCAGCTCTCGTCACTCACCTTCCGCCTGGCGTTCGCCGACACTTTCGGCGAGGCCGTCAACTCCGAAGTTCGCAGCGCCATCTTTCTGACCAATAATCTTCGCGGCTTCAGCCTCAATTTTGCGGCCCTCAACGACAAGAGCTTTCTGACTCTGCCCACAACCACGACTTCGTCCACCGGCGTCGTCACTGCCGTGCCCGCCACCAGCGTCGCCCTCCGGAATGCACCCGAAGCACGCTTCGGTTCCGTCGAGCAAGCTCCATGGAGCAGCCTCCCCGTCTACTTCGCGTTCGACGCCTTTGCAGGTGTCGTGAACCGCAGCGATCAACTCATTCAAACTCCCAATTTCGTCGATCGCTACGAATTCGCTCCGCGAGTTACCGTTCCCCTGCACTTCGGTCCCTGGCTTGGCGTCACCACCTCCGCCACTTTTCGCACCACTCGTTACGGCGATTCCTACAATTCTTCTGGCGTGCTAAGTGGCGCTTCCATCGTCCGCAATACTGGCGAATTTGCTATCGAGTTCCGCCCTCCCACGTTCGAACGTTTCTTCGATCGCACTTCTCTAAAAAAAGACAAAACTCGACGGCGTTACAAGCACACCATCGAGCCGTCTTTCACCTACCGCTACGTCACCGGCGTGAACAATTTCGCCGACTTTATCCGTTTCGATTCCAACGCTACAATCACCGAGACCAACGAGATTCAGTATGGAATTACCCAGCGCCTGTTCCTGAAGGAAGGCGACGGCCAGCCCAACGAAATTCTCTCCTGGAGCATCTACCAGAAACATTACTTCGATCCGACTTTTGGCGGTGCCATTGTGGACGGGCAGCGTAACGTCTTCCAGGCGCTCAACTCCATCACCCCTTTTGCTTTCGCCTTCGGGCCGCGCCGCTGGTCGCCCATCGTAAGCGACTTCAAAATCACACCCGGTGGTCCGTACGATCTGGAACAAATCCTTCAGTACGATCCTACGTCGCAAAGGCTGGTGACCATCGGCACACTGCTGAAAGTGAAGCCGTACAGGGAATTCTTCGTGACACTGGCCCACTTTCGCCTGAATGACAATCCCGTGCAGGGAGATCTGCCCAATCCGCAACCGCCTCAATTCGTGCCGTTCAACCAGCCCCTTTCGAATCAATTGCGCGCCCTCGTTGGCTATGGCAACGAAACACGAAAGGGCTTCAACTTCCTGACCGGTATCGGCTACGATTTCACGAATAAGACGCTGCAGAACCAGATCGTGCAAGCCAGCTACAATGGCGGTTGCTGCGGCTTGGCGCTCGAGTACCGCCGCATCAACCTCGGCCAGGTGCGCACGGAGAACCAGTTCCGCATCGCCTTCATGATCGCCAATATCGGCACTTTCGGTAATCTTCGCCACCAGGAAAAAATTTTCTGAACATGAATGACACCGATCTGGCCTTCGCCTCCATCGAAGAAGTCGGAAAACTATTCCGAAAGCGCAAGCTTTCTCCTGTCGAGCTCACCAAGCTCATGCTCGCCCGCATCGACCGCCTCAATCCAAAACTCAACGCCTACATTACCGTAACCGCTGAGATCGCCCTGGGCCAAGCCAAGAAGGCTGAAGCCGAACTTTTTGCTCCACGGGGCCATAAAGGCCATCGCGACCGTGGCCCGCTCCACGGCATCCCCGTGTCGCTCAAGGACAATATCTGCACACGAGGGATTAGAACGACCGCCGGATCGAAGATCCTTCGGGACTTTATCCCAGACGCCGACGCAGGCGTTGTCGGACAACTCAAAAACGCAGGCGCCATCTTGCTCGGCAAAACCAACATGCACGAGTTCGCTTATGGCGTGACTTCGAACAATCCGCACTATGGCCCAGTCCACAATCCGTGGGACTTTGCACGCATCCCTGGCGGCTCAAGCGGCGGTTCTGCCGCAGCCGTCGCTGCCGGCCTTTGTTACGGCAGCGTCGGCACGGACACCGGGGGCTCCATCCGCATCCCCGCCGCTCTCTGCGGTATCGTCGGCCTCAAACCCACGATCGGTCGTGTGCCGACGGATGGCACGATTCCGCTGTCTTCCCGTCTCGATTGCGTGGGGCCATTGGCTCGCACCGTACGGGACGCCGCGTTTCTATTGGACTCGATTCTCGTTCGAGCAAAACACGAACCGCCCTTGAGTTCCGCCTGCGAATCCTTCTCACGAACAAAAAAGTTCAAACTAGGTCTGCCAAGTGAGTTGTTCTTCGATATGGTTTCCGATGAAGTGCTTCGTATTTTTCAGACCGCGCTCCATGCGCTCTGCGAAGTTGGGGCCAAGATCGAAGATGTCTCCATGCCGTTGCTGGAGGAAACAGAGGACTCCGGAAACCAGATAGCTTGGCCGGAAGCAACTCATTACCATCAGCAAGCCAGATGGTTTCCTGCCCGCGCCGCGGAATACGGCGAAGATGTCCGTTCGCGCCTTGAAATGGGCGCAAAGGTTTCAGCAACGGATTATTTGCAAGCTCTCGAATTGCGTGACAAATTTATCCAGCATCTACATCTGGCAATGGCCGACGCTGGCATCGATGCTCTAGTCGTCCCCACCACTCCGATAGCGGCTCCGCTCATCAATGAGGAATCGACGCTGTTGCAAGGAAAGAATCATCCCACTCGCGCGCTACTTCTTCGCAACAACCGCCCCGCCAATCTCGCCGGCGTTCCCGCCATCTCAATCCCTTGCGGCTTCACGGCCGCCGGATTGCCCGTTGGTCTTCAACTGATCGGCGCTGTAACGGATGAACATCTGTTGTTGCGCATCGGCCATGCCTTTGAGCGCGCCTGTCCACAAAAACTTCGTCCACCCTTGTAGGTGCGGACTTAGTCCGACAACATTTTCCGTCGCTGCTGCGCACTGGCGTATCACGCTCGCGCTGGCACCGCGCCTCGCGTCTTCATCAACCAACTGCCGATCACGTATCCGAACGTCCCTGTCACCATTCCCCCGAACACGTCCGCCACATAGTGATTTCGTACGTACACAGTCGACACGCACATGCACACGACGAATGGAAGAAATACCCAGAAAAGCCACCGGCGGTGCCTCCACGCCCCCCAGAGTGACGCCACCGCTCCCGCCACATGCTGCGATGGAAATGCCGCGCCATGCACTCGCCCGCACTTTTCGATAAAGTTGATTAGAGCGGTGAATGGTCCTCCGGCCAATTCGCCGTGCCACATTCCCGCCATGCTGAACCACGGACTCTGCACCGGAAAAAACATCGCGATAACGTAGCCCATCCCGTAGCCGACCGCCGAATACGTCATCACCGCCCAGTAGCTTTTCCACTCACCCCGGTAGTAGAGAATCCCGCCGAGTACCAGCAGAAAAACAAAGTAAGTGAAATATGCAAACTGCATGAATTCGTTCAGCGCTGGATGCGCAAATTGTTCTAGCCAAAGGGAAGGGTTCACACCCGTCAGCCAGCAATCGAAAGCCATCAGCTTCGCGTCTTCCCAGCGCTGCGAAAACAAATGCACCAACTTCGCCATCTCCTCAAAGCAAAATAGAAAAAACAGGTGCGGGTACCAGTGCCGCCAGAAATGCCAGAATCTTTGCCCAGCTGTAGGAACGCCACACCGTCTTGCCGTGAGCGCAGCTGAAGGGTCTGCCTTCCCTCGTGCTTCCACTTGGCACAGAATCAGAATCAGTGCGGCAACAAACGTCTGCACTCCAACCAGCTTCGCCGGATGCGCCAGGTTCTCTGCAAACAGAATGATCAGTGCGCTCGATAACGCCAAATACGCCAACGCCACCCATTCGAACGCTCCGCAGGCGGCCCACGTCGCCGCTGCTTCCCGCGCGATCCACTCCGCGATGCCTCGCCCATCCGTTTCGAAACTGCCTGCCCGCTCCGCACCCCTGACCGCATTCATTCGCAGGGGCAACGCAATCGCGGCTTCGCTCGTTCGATCGTTCGCTCTCACCCTTCGGTTCATCCCAGATCTCCCACATTGGCCTGTGAATTCTATCCTTCTTGCCCTCGCTTCACTGCTTCCACGTTTCCCATCTTTTCTCTGCGTTCTCTGTGTCTCTTCGTTTCGATTGCTTCTTTTTCCCATTTCAAAACAGTCCAATCGCGCATATACGCAAGCCGTCCAAGCTTTTTGCAAGGGTTCACCGCCATCGACCGTCCAACAGCACCGAGTAGCCATTGGTCACTCGCGCTGTCGCCATACGCATAGCACCGGCGCAAATCGAGCTCGAGTTCCGCCGCAATCCGTCGAGCCGCCCGCTCTTTCGCTTCTCCGAACATTGCCTCTCCCAAAATCTTCCCTGTCCACTTCCCGTCGATTTCCTCGAGCCGCGTCGCGCAAACATGAAACTCACAATAAATTCCTCTTTCAGCAAGGATCGCTTCCAAAGCTCGCGCCGCTTCCCGCGCCAGCGGTTCCAGCGTTCCGCTCATCAGCACATTCGTGTGCCCCTGTCTCTTGTGCCACGCCACTCTTTCCATCGCTTCGTCAAAAAAAAACGGGACAGGCAATCGTGGATTGCGCCGCGAAGGAGCCGACGCCTGTCCCAGGGCCTGGTGGCCGCCCTTGTGCCGGAAAGACAACGTCTCATCTCCCCGGCCACGCCCTTCAAGAATTCGCACGCCGCGCAAATGCATTTTGTTCGTCTGCAAAATTGTGCCGATCCCACGCGGTGCCAATCGCACTGCTCCCCTCAACCACTGAAAATAATTCCTCAGAGGTATTTCGCCCCGGCTTCGCAAGACCTTGAAAAATCTCTGCTCCAGCGACGGCAACGCCATCAGCGTCCCATCCAAATCAAAAAAAGCTGCGACTCCCCCGCCCTTCTCCTTTACCTCCCTCTGCTCTTTCACATCGCCCCCTGAGCAGCTCTCTTTACTCCTCGGACCGATCCCGCGTTTCCAGCAAAATACTTCCATCCTTCCACCAGCACCGGCAGCCCACGTACCAGGCAAAACCCCGCCGTCATCCACGTCAGCACCTGCGCGCCCGCGCGAATCATCACGTGCACGTCCGCCGCAAGTGAGCCCACCAGCGCCACCGGCCCGCGCGTCAGCGCCAGCTCCAATCCCAAATAGCAAAAACACAAGCATTTCATCGCCGCATACAACCCGCGGCTCCATCGCGATGCCACCAGTGCTCGTCCCCACCACGTCTGCAGCATGGCGTTCGCGCCCCACCCGGAATGTCCCGCCCTCATCGCCAGCCCGCGCAGAAAATCCGTCGCCGCCCCGCGCGCGAAGAACAACACCGGCAGCCACAGCGACACCATGCCCACTACCGCGAAATACGTGAAGTACACGTTCTCAATCATCCGGTCGCCCAAAATGTCCAGCTGCGCGCCCATCGGCGTCGCCATTTTTTTCTTGCGCGCGATGTGCCCGTCCAGCGCATCGAGCGCGATCGCCGCCACCGTCAGCCCCACTGCCGCCAGGTTTGCCCATGCCCCTCGCCCAAACAGACACACGGCCGCAAATCCCACCGCCACCCGCAGGAGCGTCACTTTGTTCGGCGTCCATTGCATGGTCACGGGTCGCGCGCCTCCCGCGCGTCACATCGGTAATGGCAACCACCATGCCACTCAGTCCATTTATAAGTCGCTATCTTTCAGCACTTTACGAGCACATCATGGAATCGGTTCATCCCTTCGCGCCAGCCAAATCCTTCATCTGTCGCCCTTTTGCCTGAGCTATTTCGCATGTCTCTTTTTCTTCCCGCACGCGTCTAACAGGAGGTCTGCTGGATGCCCTGCTCTCGGGGAACCCTGCGTGCGCAGTACTTGAGGAAAACCAGGGAATTGCGCTGGCGTCTGCACGCGCTAAGGGAAGAAACTCGACTTCGTTCTTCGGTGAATAGCTTCGGGAATAATTCCAGGAATTACGCGATTAGCTCTATTGAAGGTATGATTCGACTATGAACGATGTTCCGCTAGCAGGAGCTTTTCTCGCCGGGCTGGTCTCTTTCCTCTCGCCGTGCGTACTGCCGCTCGTTCCCGGCTATATCTCTATGCTTTCCGGAATCGGCATGGAGCAACTCCGCAAGGGCGATGTCCCCACTTCCGGCCTTTTCTCTTCCGCTCTCGCTTTCGTAGCCGGATTCTCCGTCGTCTTCATCGGTTTTGGCGCCTCCGCCAGCGCCGTCGGTTCATTCCTTCGCCAGAATCGCACTCTTCTCGCTCCTGTCGCTGGCGCCTTGATTCTGCTCTTCGGACTTCACCTCATCGGCGCACTCATCAAGCTGAATCTCCGCGCCGGGATCATCCTCGGCGTTGTCCTCGTCGCGCTTGGAACCGCATCTCTTTTTAGCCATGGCCCTCTCTTCGCCGGACTGGGTGCGTCCCACTTCTTCTCCCTCTCCCTCATTGGCTTCTTCGGCCCCTCCCTCGCGCGGTGGCTCAACCGCGACGTTCATCTCCGCAGCGGCATTGGCCAGCCCGGCATCTGGAGCGGCTTCCTTCTCGGCTTTGCTTTCGCCTTCGGCTGGACGCCCTGCATCGGGCCCATCCTCGCCACCGTTCTTGCTCTCGCCGCCGCCAGCGACACCATCGTGCGCGGCGTTCTTCTCCTCGCCGTCTATTCCGCCGGCTTGGCCATTCCCTTCCTGCTCACCGCCCTCGGCATCGGCAAGTTTATGGCCTTCTACAAAAACTTTCGCAAGTATCTCCACGCCGTCGAACTTTTCAGCGGCGCGTTGCTTTTGTTCGTCGGCGGCCTGGTCTTCGTCAACAAGTTGACCTGGCTCTCGGCAAAGCTTTCATTCTTGAATCGCTTTTCACTCTAGAGGAGTACGCCTTACATTTCAGGCATCGGAAAGATGAAAAAAGTTCTCTTAATCCTGATCACCGTGATGTTCCTCATCGGCGTCACCTGGAAGCTCGATAAGGCCACACGCATCAAAACCAACATCCCCGGTAGCGGCGCCTCTCACCCCGATGCCGGTGCCGGCACGATGGCCCCTGAAGTCACCTTCAAGGATCTCGAAGGCAAAGACGTTCCCCTCCGCAGCTACCGCGGCCAGGTCGTTCTCGTCAATTTCTGGGCCACTTGGTGCGACCCCTGCTACATCGAAATTCCCTGGCTCATCGAAATGCAGCAGAAATACGGCACCAAGGGCTTCACCGTTCTCGGCATCGCCATGGACGAAGAAGGCAAGAGCGCCGTCGCTCCTTTCCTCGCCAAAGAGCGCTTCAACGTCAACGGCCAGAAACTCCCTATGAACTATCCCATCGTCCTCGGCAACGACGACATCGCCACAAAATTCGGCGGTCTCCTCGGCTATCCGACCACTTTCCTCATCTCCAAGGACGGCAAGGAAATCAAGAAGATCCAAGGGTTAATCAGCTACGAAGAAATCACTAAGGCCATCGAATCCCAGTTGTGATTCTTGCGCCTCACTTGCTAGAATCCCGCCAATGAAAAGACGAACCTTGCTTCAGGCTCTTCCCGCGGCAGCGTTCCTCCCTTCGGCCCTCTGGGCCGCCTCTTCCCATGACAAACTTGAATCACCAAAGAAGGAGAGCCTCATGCCATCGTCAACCGCCGTCTACGAGCTCCGCATCTATCACGTTTACGAAGGCAAGCTCGGCGATCTGCTGGCCCGCTTTCGCGACCACACCATGCAACTCTTCGAAAAGCATGGAATCAAGAACGTCGCCTACTGGACCCCCACCGACGATCCTCTAAAGGGCAAGACTCTCGTCTACATGCTCGCGCATCCCAGTCGTGAAGCTGCCACCGCGAACTGGCAAGCCTTCCGCGACGATCCGGAATGGCAAAGTGTCCGAGACAAATCCGAGGCTAACGGCAAGCTCGTCGAAAAGATCGATTCCACCTTCCTAGCCCTGACCGACTTCTCCCCGCCTCTGCACTAACGGGGCCACCCTGTTCTCTGTTCCCCATTCCTGGCCCCGGTCTTCCTGCCTAACCGGTTCATCCCCTCGTTTTTACAGAACCTGGGCGTTCCATTCCTGCAAGACCTTGTGAACAAGATGAATGACCATCGATCCTTCCCCAACCGCCGTCGCCACGCGCTTGATGTTGCCCGAGCGCACATCCCCCACCGCAAACACTCCCGGCTGGCTCGTCTCGAGCAGATGCGGGTTGCGCGTTCCCGGCCATCGCGCATCGCTCAGCTCTAGCGCGCTCAAGTCGCTCCCCGTTTTGACGAATCCTTTCTCATCCATCACCACGCAGCCCGCAATCCACCGCGTGTTCGGGTTCGCTCCCGTCATCAGGAAGACATGTTGGATGCCGTAGCCTTCAATCACCCCCGTCTCGCTGTCGCGCCACTGCACCCCTTCCAGCCGGTCATTTCCCTCCAGCGCCACGATCTCCGTCTTTGGGTGCAATGTAATTCTCTTGTTCGCTTCGATCCGGTTTATCAGATACCGCGACATCGTGTCGGCCAAGCTCCCCGAGCGAATCAGGATGTGCACATGTTTCGCTGTTTGCGACAGATATATCGCTGCCTGACCCGCCGAGTTGCCACCGCCCACCACGATGACCTCGCTGTTCCCGCACAACTGCGCTTCGATAAACGTCGCGCCGTAGTACACCCCCGTGCCTTCGAATCGCCCCAGATTCTCGAGCGGCAGCTTGCGGTATTGCGCTCCCGTCGCGATGATCACCGTCCGCGTTTGCAGCGGCGCGACGCCCTCAATCTCAATCAAGTACGGCCTGCGCTCGCACCGCAGCCGCGTCGCCCCTCGCGCGATCATCATCCTGGCCCCGAACTTTTGCGCCTGCGTGTACGCTCGTCCGGCCAGTTCCTGCCCGGAAATGCCCGTCGGGAAGCCCAGATAGTTTTCAATCTTCGAGCTTGAGCCCGCCTGTCCGCCCGGCGCATTGGTCTCTACCACTAATACGTTCAGCCCCTCCGAAGCCGCGTACACCGCGGCCGCCAGCCCCGCCGGGCCTCCTCCTACGACTACCAGGTCGCGGACCCGCGTCACATCGATCCCTTCGTTGAATCCCAGGCAATCCGCTACCTGCCGGTTCGTTGGATTGCGAAGTACGCTCTTTCCCCGGCAGATCAGCACCGGCACTTCGCTGGCCGTCACGTGAAACTGCTCGAGCGCTTCCTGCACGCCCGCGTCCGTTTCCAGATCCATGTACGAGTACGGATGCCCGTTGCGGCTCAGGAATTCCTTGATCCGCAGAGTTCCCGCCGAATTGCTTGTCCCCAATAGCAGCGCGTCTCCCCATCCGTGACCGATCAGTTCCAGCCGCCGCAGAATAAACGCGCGCATGAGGATCTCCCCCAGCTCGCTGTCCGTTTGGATCAGTTCCTGCAGGCACGCGCGGTCCATCTCGATGACCTTGCCAGCCTCCCGCATGCGCGAGCGCACCAGGCTCCGCCGGTCAGACAACATCCCCACATCGCCCGTGAATTGTCCGGCGTGGTAGAGCGCGATCCTCTCCTCTCCCATGGCCGTGGGCTGCACCACTTCCAGCTCTCCCGAGACCACCAGGTAGAAAGGCATTCTCTGGTCGCCCTGCTCCACAAGCACCTGGCCGCTTTGGACTTCACGCAGCCTTCCGTGCCCGGCGAACCGCGCGATTTGCCCCTCCTTGAGCGTCGGGAAAATGTCCTCGGGATCCTCATGGAGTGTCAGTTGGGGGGTTGCGCTCATGGCAATAGCTTACTTTCCTCACTTGGCAAGGGTCAAACCACTCCGTGAATTGTTCGACGCTGTGCGAGTAGTTTCAAACACGGGTTTTGCCCACAAGGACTTCCCGGTGCACAGTTCTTTGCATCCGATTGGATTTTGCGGGGCATCTTTTCGATCGATCTCTTTTTCTTCAAACTCTTCCGCACTCTCTTGCCCCAGGGGGATCCGGCAACTTCTTTGGAATCAGTTGGATCCGCAGTCTTTCCATCGCGGCGGCGAGTATGCCCCCTCTGCGATTCACTGCCTACTACCCACCGCGCGCTCGATTCATGTACGCTAATTCCATGCTCGAGGAAAAAGACTTTCAGCGCAAAGCCGATGCCGCGTTTGAGGATCTCAAAAAGCGCCTGCTTGTCCTTGGTGACGAGCACGGCTTCGACGTCGAAGGTGAAAGCGGAAAGCTCGAAGTCATTTTCGAAGAGCCCGAGGAAGCCAAATTTGTGATTTCCCCCAACACTCCCGTCCGCGAAATTTGGATCTCCGCGCTTTCCACCAGCTTCAAGCTCGGCTGGAACGATTCTCGAAACACTTTCGTCCACGAAAAATCCGGCGAAGACCTCCACGCGGTCATGAGCCGCGTCGTCTCCCAGCAACTCGGCTCCCAGGTGAAACTTTGATGCTCGCTCCCAACTCCATCTCCTCTCGCAGAGGCTCGGCGCCAGCTTCTTTCTTTGGATTTCTGTTCCTCTCCAAAACTCTGCGCTCTCTGCGTCTCTGCGTTCCAATTCTCTTTCTTCTCCGTGTACTCAGCGCTCTCCGAGCTCTCTGTGTTAAATCTTTTTCTGACTTACGACTTATAACTAATAACTCAAAACTATTTCGCAGTTTGCCGGCATCTCTTTTCGCCCTCTGCCTCGCACTCTCTCCCGCCGCGCCGTCGCAAGTCCCTTCTGGCCGCGACGTCGTCAAGCCGGAAATCTATGCCTCGCTCGATCCCGCCGCTCGTGGCAGCTCTTTCCAGATCGCCGTGGTCATGAAGATTCGCCCCGGCTTCCACGTCAACGCACGCGAAAAATCCGAGGACTACCTCATCGCCACCGATCTCAAGTCCGAACTCCCCGCCGGCTTCCAGGCCGGCGAGGTTTCCTATCCCAAGGGCAAGCTTGAAAAATTCGCATTCTCCAAAATTCCGCTGAACGTCTATCAAGATACCGTTACGCTTAAACTGCCTATCACTGTGATCGCGACCGCGCCGCTAGGCGAGCAGCACATTCCGCTCAAACTCCGCTACCAGGCCTGCAGCAGCGAAATCTGCTTGCCCCCGGTCACGCTCCCGCTCGACGCCGTAATCAACGTCGCCACATCCTCCAAACCCGCGCACCCGGAAATTTTTGGAAAATAGCAGACCCCGTATGCCGGTTTTTGAGTCTTGCTCTCGGTGTGAAAAACGGAAATCGATTTCTTTGAGGGAGTTCTGCTCTAGGCTCTTCCGAAACTGGCCACTGCCTCACGCAACCGTCCCACGACACGCTGCTTGCCGAGAACCACCATCGTATCGAAGAGCGGCGGCGCCACCGCCTGGCCCACAATCGCCACGCGCGTCGCATTGATCAGCAATCCCGCTTTCACACCGCCCGCTTCGGCGATGGCGCGCGATGCGTGGTCGCACGCATCGTGATTCCACTCCGGGAGCGCGTCGAGCGCGTCGGCAAGTTTCGCGAGCAGTTCCGGAACTTTCGGATCTTTCCAGAATTTTTCCTTGGCCGCGGCCTCGCGCGGAAATTCGTCGCTGAAAAACGCGCGCGACCAGGAACAGAAATCCGGCAACAAGCGGATTCTCGGCCGCAGCAGATCCACGGTCTTTGCGAACCATGCGTGGTCCCTTCCGTCGGAACCGGGAGCGCCGCCCGCGGCCCACTCCGGTTTCCACAACCCGCTGCGCTTCAATTCGTTTTCGACTTCGGGGAGCAACTCCTCGATCGGCAATTTCTGCAAATATTGCGTGTTGTACCATTCGAGCTTCGGCCGGTCGAAAACCGCGTTGGTGCGGCTCACGCCTTCGAGCGAAAACTTATCGACCAATTCTTTCGTTCGAAGGAACTCTTCATCTCCGCCCGGCGACCACCCCAGCAGCGCAAGAAAATTCCGGAACGCCTCCGGCAAAAATCCTTCCGTGCGGTACATGTTCACGTCCGTAGCGCCATGCCGTTTCGAAAGGCGCTTCTTGTCCGCGCCGAGAATCAACGGCAAGTGCGCGAACACCGGCGTGGGTGCCCCCAGCGCGCGGTACAGCAAAACTTGCTTCGGAGTATTCGAAATGTGGTCAGCGCCGCGAATCACATGCGTGATGCGCATTTCGATGTCATCCACGACCACGCCCAGCTGGTACATCGACTGGCCGAACTCTTCGTCACCCTTGCCGGAACGCAGCAGCACGAAATCTTCGATCTCCTCATTCGAAAATTCCGTCTCTCCGAACACGGCATCGACGAATTTTGTAGTGCCGCCCACTGGAACTTTGAACCGCACCGCCGGCTTGGCACCCGGCGTCGACGGTACGCCATCGCGGCAAGTGCATCGCGTCACGCGCCGCGGCCCGCCTCCTTTCGGTTCCTCGTCTTGCCCCGGTTCAGCGTGGTCCCCGCCGGCATATTTTTCCGCGGGGCAATAGCAGAGAAACGCGCTGCCATTCGAAAGACATTTCTTCGCCGCCGCGCGATAAAGCTCCGTTCTCTGCGACTGATAAAAGGGCCCCTCGTCCCAATCGACGCCCAGCCACTGCAAGCCATCGAGGATGCCCTGTACCAGTTCCGGCTTGTTGCGCTCGGCGTCGGTATCCTCGATGCGCAGGATCATGGCCCCGCCTTGCCGCCGCGCAAACAACCAATTGAACAGCGCCGTGCGCGCCCCTCCGACGTGCAAATACCCGGTCGGAGACGGCGCAAATCGCACCCTCACTCCGCTTGCATTGCTGGTTGCCTCGCTCATCTGCCGTGTCTTTCCTTCCCAATGGAAACCCTCAGTCTAGCGAATCGTTCGAATGGCGTCCAATTCGAGCGGAGTCGAGCAAATATTTGATCAGCAAGTATCGAAATCCAATGGAACCACGAGAGGGAATTTCGCGGCAAAGTCGTGATTCGAATGGCCGGGCCCCGAGGAGATTGTTTCAGGGCACGAGGCGCGACAGTGCAAGGGTGTCCACTAAGAGGTGCTTGACACGAAGTGGAGAGACGTATATATGTCTGGTCGTCTAGACAAGTGGAGCTCCGATGGGAACCTTGACTCTGGATCGCCAAAGCGTAGTGCCGCTCTACTACCAGATTCAACAGTCCTTGCTCCGCCAGATTCGTTCGGGAGAGCTCGTGGCCGGCTCTCCGATGCCTTCCGAACAGGAAATCGCAACGCGGCTTGGCGTGAGCCGGATGACCGCCCGCCAGGCCCTGAAGTCACTCTGCAGCCTCGGCGTGGCCTACAGCCAGAGAGGCAAAGGAACCTTCGTTTCCGCGGTCAAATTGGAGAAGAACTTCCGCCAAGTAATGTCGTTCAGCGAAGAGATGGGACAACGAGGCTCGCAGCCAAGCTCTCGGGTTTTAAGATTTGAAAAAGCGGAACCAAGTGAAGAGGTGAAGGAAGCCCTCGGTCTGGCTGCAGGAGAGAAGATTATCCGGCTCAAGCGCGTGCGGCTTGCGGATTCGATTTCGCTCTGCATCGAATGCACACACCTCCCGTTGAGGTTTTTCCCGGACTTGCCGGAGAAGTACGACCCGCAAACCTCTCTATATCAGGCGCTCGGAAAACACTACGGTATTCAGATCGAGCTGGCGGATGAGGTAGCCGAAGCAAGCTTGGCTACCGCGGAGGAGGCCAGGCTGCTGAAAATTCGCGCCAAGGCCCCGGTTTTCCGCTTCACACGCACGGCATTCTTGCGTAGCGGTCAGCCGATTGAGTTTGTGAAGTCCGCGTATCGGGGTGACCGCTGCAAAGTGGTGAACCGGCTTTCGCGGCAGATGAAGCATTTGGTTTAAGGGGGTGGAGTCATGGGTCGATTTGTACGCGTAGTCCTTGGGATGTGCCTGGCTGTTGGAGTCGGAAGCGCCTCCAGGGCGCAGGAGACCACGGGTTCGATTGCGGGAACAGTCGTAGACAAGTCCGGTGGCGCGGTGGTGAACGCCACGGTCACCATTCAAAATGCGGATATGAACGATGCAGTCGTTCGCGTTGCGACGACCAACTCGAGCGGGCAGTTTGTCGGGCCATTTCTGCCGATCGGACATTACACACTGCGAGCAGAGGCGACGGGCTTCAAGACCACGGAGCGCCGCGGCATCACGCTCAACGTGAACGATCATCTGACGGTGGACCTTATGCTGGAGCCCGGAACGGTCAGCGAAAAAGTGACCGTGGAGGCCGATGTCACGCCGGTTGAATTGGAGACGGCTACAGCCTCCGGTCTGATCACCGGCACGGAGATTCGCGAGCTGGCAATTAATACCCGGAACTATGAACAACTTGTTGCACTGACGCCTGGGGTCTCGACTGGTCTCGCTTCAGATCAACTCTACGTTGGCGTGAGCAATCCCGTGGGAACCTCCAATCAGATCAATTTTTCAGTCAATGGGGGAAGGCCTACGCAAAACAACTGGTCCGTGGACGGAGCGGATAACGTGGATCGCGGGGCAAACCTCACCTTATTGACTTACCCAAGCGTGGATTCCATCGACGAGTTTCGCGTGGTGCGTGGCCAATACGATGCAGAGTATGGCCGAAGCTCGAGCGGCCAGATCAACGTCATCACCCGGTCGGGCACGGGTCACTTCCACGGCGATCTTTACGAGTTTTTCCGCAATGACGATCTCTCAGCGAATAGTTTCTTCAATAACAGAAACGGGATTGGCCGCCCTCCGCTGCGCTACAACGATTTTGGAGGCACAGTCGGTGGGCCGATTTTCATCCCGGGCCATTACAACACCGACAAGAAAAAGACATTCTTCTTCTTTTCGGAAGAAGCGCGCCGAGTGATTACCTATACTTCCTTCGACCCGATCCTGCCTTCTAAGAACTTGATCAACGGGAATTTTGCCGTGCCGGTTTGCGTGGCGGTCGACCCCAACACCGGGAACTGTACGCAACAAACGCAGCAGATTTCTCCTTCGACGTTCAACTCCGCTGCCGCGGCATACATCAAGGACATCTATTCCAAATTGCCGCTACCGGCGCTTGAGAATCCCGACGGCACGGGGACGGACGTACCTTTCGTTGGGAGGAATACTTTTAATCTTCATCAGGAAATCGTGAAGGTGGATCACATATTCAGTCCAAAGCTGGCGGTGATGGGCCGTTTTGAAAACGACAGCATTCCAACGCAGGAGCCAGGCGGTTTGTTTACCGGGTCGGCTCTTCCGGGCGTCGCCACCACGAGCACAAATTCTCCGGGAAAGCAGTTCACGGTCCGTGTCACCTCCACGTTTACGCCTCAGATGGTGAACGAGGCAGGCTATAACTACTCGTACGGCGCGGTGATCAGCCATCCGACAGGGCTGGGAGCGGCACAGAATTCTCCCGATGTAATCTCCGCCATCACGCTGCCGTTCACAGCACAGGTGCCGCGCGTGCCGAATCTGAGCTTCAACGACTCAGAAGGCCTTTTCGGCTTCGGTTCCTAAAAAGATTACAACCGCAATCACAATTGGTTTGATACCTTCTCGATGACCCATGGCCGGCACACGCTGAAATTTGGCTTCCAATTCAACTGGTATCAGAAGTCCGAAAATGCCGGCGGAGGGAATGAGGGAACGTTCGCGTTTGACGACACTTTCCCCGGCCCCGGCGGGCAAGCCACGCTTGACCAGGAGTGGGCCAACTTCCTCCTTGGAAATGTGACTTCGTTCACGCAGACAAGTGTGGATTTCCGTGCAGAGATTCGCCAGCACCAATGGGAACTCTATGCACAGGATACGTATCGGTTCAAATCAAACCTTACCCTGACGTACGGGCTGCGCTATTCACGGTTTAACCAGCCGACGGACGCGAATGGCCATGCCACGGGTTTTGACCCCGCTCTGTACGACGTGAACAAGGCGCCGCAGATTGATTTTAGCAGCGGCAATCTAGTGGCCGGGACGGGTGTGGCGCTCAATGGCGTGATCATCGGCGGCCAGAATTCTCCGTTTGGCGATGAGGTTGCCCGCCACGATACTAAGGACTTTGGGCCCCGCATCGGGGTGGCTTGGGACCCCTTTAAGACCGGCAAGACTTCCGTCCGAGCGGGATACGGGATTTTCTATGATGCCCCTTCGGTCGGAACACAAGAGAACGGAGAATTCAGCAACCCACCCTTTTCCAACAACGTCACCATTAGCGGCACGGTCCTGAATAATCCCGGCAGCGTTCTAGCCGACGTAAACCTATCTCCTCCCGCCTTGACGGTACAGCAGGCAGATTGGAAACAACCGTACGTGCAGGAATGGAGCCTGGATGTGCAGCGGGAAGTGATGCCGAAGCTCTTTGTTGACATCGGCTACTTCGGGAACAAGGGGACGCACCTCGTCGGGATCATCGACATCAATGAGCCTCAGCCTCTGGCGTATGTTGCTGCTGGGATTCCCGCGCCGATCACGGGCGGTACGAGAACCGCCCAACTAAACTTTGTACGGCCCTTCCAGGGCTACGACGCCATCAACGTATTCTCTTCGCGATTCGATTCTGACTACCATGCTTTGCAAGCAACCGTGCAGAAGCGGCTGAGCGGGAGCTCGATCATTGCCGTGAACTACACCTATTCGCACGGGATCACTAATGCGCAAACAGACTTCCGCACGCCGCAGAATAGCTATAACTTGGCCGCGGAACGGGGTGAAAGCCAGCTCGACCGCCGCCATGTTCTTACCGCGAGCTACATCTACGAACTCCCCTTTTACAAGCTCCAGCAAGGGTTTGCCGGACATGTCCTTGGCGGATGGGAAGTCTCTGGAATCACCTATGCGAACTCCGGATTGCCGCTAACGGTAACTGGCGGATCAAGCCGTGACCCTGCCGGACTGGGATTGCTCGATGGGAACAGCTTCGCGGGCCGCCGACCGAACCAAATCAGCAATCCTAATAATGGCGCACCTCACACTTTTACCGAGTGGTTTAACATCGCCGCGTTCGTGAATGTCCCGAATGCCGCCGGACCTCCGGGAGATACGCCGCGGGCTTCGGTCCGAGGGCCCGGCCTGCAACGGTGGGATATGTCGTTATTCAAAAACACGAAGCTCAGCGAGGGCACGCGGCTGCAGTTCCGTGTCGAAGCTTTCAACGTTTTCAATCATACGAACTTCGACGCCGTTCGTTTGACCCGTCAATCCGCGTCGTTTGGACACATCCTCTCGACGCGCGATCCGCGCATCATGCAACTGGGGTTAAAGCTTTACTTCTAGAATTCAACCCCAACCACCCCGACCGGGAGAGGCCCGAATGTACACGGGCCTCTCCCTTCTTTTGGACAGTTGTCATCCGAACCGACACTTCGCCCCGGCGCGGCAACAATCGGCTATGAACCTGGGAAAAAGGTGCATCTCTCTTTGTATTGAATCCGTTACCCCCAGCTGTGCTGTCTTTTTGGCTACCAGTACCCCGGTACGCTTGCTTCCACAAAAATTGGTACCTCATAATCGCTAGTACTTAGTTTTGTGCACCGACACGATTTTCCTGCTGCCCACACGCTTGTCCTCGCGCGCGGAATGCGACTGTCGGCTCACAAGGGAGCACACGTGTTTTCTGCGCCGTGGTGTCGAGCGGAAGTACCGTCTGTGACGCCTGCGAAGAATCGAATGCCAGCTTAATGCATCAAAGCTTCATATCCCTGGCCCTGTTGATTGCCACCACTCTGGTGGCGGGATTCTTTGCGTATATTTACAGCATCAAGCGCCAGACCTACCTGCTGCTGTGGACCGCAGGCTGGAGCGTTTTCGGGCTGCACTACCTGGGCCAGGCCCTGGCGCAGGAGGCGCCCTCCAGCGCGTTTGAAAACGCGATGGATCATTGGCTGTATTCGCTCTCCGGTCTTCTGTTTTTCCTTGGCGCGCAAATCTATTCTCAGCGAAAACCATGGAAAGTTCCGGCGTTGATTGCCGCCGTTTTTCTGGGACTGTGGGCCGCCGCCAATGCCGTCAATGTGTTCCGGATTTCCGAGGTCATTCCTGCCTCTCTCTTGTACATCGCGGTCGCCGTGGTCTTCTGGCAAGAAAGCCGGCGTCAGGAAACACTGGCTGACCGGCTCTTGGGTGTCTCCTTCGCATCGTGGGGAGTTCTGTGGGTCTCCTTGCATTTCCTAAAAACCGCGCCGGAGCTTCAGGGCCCCAGCGTCAACGTCGTCGCTGCTGCGCCCTGCGCGTTCGTGGCCATGTTGATGGTCATGGCGCTCTACGAAGAAGAAAAACGGCGGATCGAGCGCAACATGCTTGCGCTTTCGAATCTCAATTTGGCCACCTCAAGTTTTGTCGGCGGCGAAATCCAGCGCATGCTCTCGCAGGCCCTCGACCGCGTGCTGGGCGTGGTTCGCCTCCCGGCGGGAGCGCTCTTTCTGCATCACGGCGATCCGCAGGGGCCGACATCCGTGGTGGCCGTTGGCCTGAGCGATGATTTCTGCCGCGCCGCGCAGAACGAAGGCCTGGACGACTATCTCGTCAACCTGGTGTCGCGCCTCGGCGGCCTCTTGGGTTTCCGCGATTTGCGCGACGATTCCCTTTCCGCCCTGGAAAAAGAACAATCCATCCGGCGTTTTCGTGACCTGGCACTGGCGCAGGGACTTCGCAGCGTCGTGGCCATCAGCCTTCAAGCCAAGGAACAGGCCTTCGGCGTCCTCCTCTTGGGCACACCGGACAGCCGGCGCTTCACCCCCGCGGAGCTCCGCCTGCTCCTGGCCCTGGGACATCAGATCGGCATGGCCGTGGAAAACAGTTATTTGATTCAACAGACTTCGCGGCGCTCCGAAGAATTGCACGTGCTCAACGAAATCGGCCGCGCGCTCAGCTCCACGCTCAACAAGGAAGACTTGATGCGCAAAGTGTGGGAGGAGCTGCGGCGGCTCTTCGACGTGGAGAATTTCTACATTGCGGAGCTCGATCCGCTGCGCGACGAAATGCATTTCGATCTGGAGATGATTGACGGCTCGCGCATGCCCAAGCGGACACGGCCCGCCGGGAATCACATCACCGAATACATCATTCGAACGCGGCAGCCCGTGCTCATCCGCGACAATTACGCAGCGGAGGCCAAGAAGCTCGGCGTCGAACCCCTGCGTTCGAAAGGCTGTTTTTGCGGCGTCCCGCTAGTCGCTTACGATCACGCCATCGGGGCCATGGCTGTATACTCCGACCACGAGCGCACGTTTGACGAAGGCCATCTGGAACTTCTCCGCGTGCTGGCCAGCGAAGCCAGTATCGCCATCGAGAACGCGCGCTTATTCCACGAAGAACGTACCAAAGCCCGACACTTGTCGCTCCTGAACACCATCTCGCGGAATGCCATTGCAACTCTGAATCCTGACGAGATGCTGGCGAAAATCACCGAGCAGCTGGAAGACGGCCTGACTTACGATCACATTGGAATCGGCCAGCTCGACTACGCCACGCGTGAGATCGTTATCCAAGCCGAAGCTGGAAAACGCCGCGGCACGCTGGGCCGCCGCATTCCTCTGGGCACGGGCCTGATCGGGCATGTGGCGCGCAACGGTCACATGGCCACGTATCGCGCCACCTCTCATGCCGATGGCGCACTCAAACCGCTCTTGCCTGATTCCGTTTCCGCGATTGCCCTTCCGGTTTTCTACGCGGAGCAGCTCCACGGAATTCTATCCATCGAATGCTCTGTCCCCACCGAATTCTCAGAAGAAGAGCTGCTCCTGCTTCGAACGCTGGCGGACTTGATCGCTGGAGCCTTGCACAACGCACTCTCCTTCCAGAAGGCGCAGGAACAGGCCATTACCGACGGCCTTACCGGCGTGAAGACCCACCGCTTTTTCATGGAAGCGCTTTCGGCCGAATGGAAACGCTCGACGCGCGCAGGCCGGGCCTTTGCCCTCGTGCTCATGGATCTGGACCGCTTCAAATTCGTCAACGATTTTTACGGTCACCTCGAAGGCGACCTGGTTCTACAACGAGTGGGCCACATCCTTGAAACAAACTGCCGGCGCTCTGACGTGGTCGCGCGTTACGGCGGCGACGAATTTGTAATCCTGATGCCGGAAACCAACATGGAGCACGCTCGGCAGTTGGCCAGCAAGCTCCGCGGCTGGGTCTCCGCGGATCCGCTGTTGCGCGAGAAGAACATCAGCGCTAGCTTCGGTATCGCCTGCTATCCACTGCACGGCTCTTCGCCGCAGGAGCTCATTCAGGTTGCGGACGCTTCGATGTATCTCTCCAAGCATCAGGGCGGCAACGCAGTATCGACCGCAGATCATTTTGATCCTAACGAAGCCAAGAAGTGGAAGCGCGATGTGCTTGAAGCGTATCTCGGCGTGACGCTCAAGCGCCTCTTCTCAACGGGTCCCGAGGCTTTCGAAGAAATCTACCAGCGGCTCACGCAGTTCACCGAGTCCCTGGCCGCCACCGAAGGCACAAACGGCAAAACTACCACTGCCGTGACCCAAGGCCCGCAGGCCTTGCCACAAGCGGTACTGGACACCGTAACCTCCTTGGCATTTGCAATCGACGCCAAGGATCACTATACCCAGGGCCACTCGCAGAAAGTCTCTGCTTACGCCGCGTTGATCGCCGAAGCCATGGAAATGTCCGACGCGGAAGTCGAAGAAATCCGCCTGGGCGGCGTGTTGCACGATATCGGCAAGGTCGGCATTCCGGAGAATATTTTGAACAAAAGCGGCCCGCTCAATCCCGACGAGTGGGAGACCATGAAATCGCATGTGAAGTTTGGCGCGAAGATTCTCGATCCGCTAACGCCGCTGGCTCGGATTCGCGAGATGGTCCTGCACCACCACGAGTATTACGATGGTTCCGGCTACCCCGATGCCTTGGGTGGAGAAAAAATTCCGCTCGGCGCGCGGATCATCGCCATCGCCGACGCTTACGACACCATCACCAGCGACCGCACCTACAAGAAGGCGCGCCGGGCCGCGGATGCGCTGGCCGAGCTCGAACGCTGCGCCAACGCGCAGTTTGATGGGGCTATCGTAGAAGTCTTTGTTCGAACGCTCCGGGCGCTGCCCAACCCGGTCATCGAAGTTGCCGCCACCACCGGCCCACGTAACACCTAACTCCTGACAGCCCTTTTCCGCGTTCCTGCTACCGTTTTTCCCTGCCATTCCGTCAAAACCATCAGTCTGGGGTCTGTCTCATTTCCACTCGATCGAAGCCCAACGAGCGCTGCCTTAGCGGAGGTGTTCCATGAACGTCCGAAAGATTGCAGGACTATTCGCGATCCTGGCCCTCGCTACTGCTTCCCTCTTCGCCGGAACCCATTCCGAAGCAGCTTTCAAGAAGCTGCAGTCCCTGGCGGGCGATTGGGAGGGAAAAGATGAACACGGCATGCCGGTGAAAACGAACTTTCAGGCGCTGGCGTCAAGGACCGCGGTCATGGAGACGCTCTCTCCCAGTGGAATGGAAGAAATGGTCACTCTATACAGCATGGATGGCGATGGGATCGCGCTGGTGCACTATTGCCCAACCAACAATCAGCCGCGCATGCGCGTCGTTCCACAATCGGACGACGTCAAAGAACTGAGCTTCGACTTCCAGGGCGCAGGGAACCTGAAATCACCTTCCACGGGTCACCAGCATCACCTCGTGCTGCGCTTTGACGACGAGACGCACATCACCGAAACCTGGACCTGGCGTCAGGACGGCAAGGATAGCCCCATGGTTTTTCACCTGGCGCGCACTAAGAAATAATTCTCCAGGAGAGAAAGCTCGCTCAGCGTCCGTCGAGATCTGTGTCCTTGATCGGCAAATCCCAGTGCGCGTCCAGAATCTCGAAGCGGCGCTGCTCTTCCTTTTTGTAGGTTTCCTGATCCGGATAAAGCTGCTTGAGCAGGGCGGCGCTGTCAAAATTGTCGTTGGCAATCGCGGCATTTTTGAACACGATGGTTACCCGGAAATCCCAGCGGCCATCTTCGGTGGTGTGATAGCGCGGCGCGGCCATCGACACTTTTAGCATGCGCCCCAGCTCCATCTCTTTCCTCAGCACCGGATAGTGATTCTTCTTGAACAGCGCCAGGAACTCGTCGGCGTGGCCCCATTTTGCCTTGTAGTAGTACTCGATCACGTACGGCTGCTCTTTTCCTTCGGCGGCCATGCCGCCCTGGTGCGCGCGCGCCACTTCGTGCCCCGTCAGTAGTGCTGCTGTAAGCGCAAATGCTAGCGCCACAGTCCACCTGATTGATTTCGTCTGCATCGTTGCCCTCCGCTGTTCCATCTCAATGCGCTCCAGATCATACGCTGAAATCCGATTCCAGTTGCTGCTCCAAATCGTCTCGCGCGGCAGCTCCTGCTATGCTTTGTCTGGGGAGAAGACAATGCAAACTGCATCCGTGAAGTGGATCGGCGAAGAAAAATTCGTGGCCACGGGCCCGTCGGGGCACGCGATCACCATCGATTCCGACCGCGGTTCGAATAAAGCCCCGGGGCCGATGGAACTGGTGCTGATCGCACTGGGCGCCTGCACCGCAACCGACGTCGTGAGCATTCTCACCAAAAAGCGCCAGAAACTGGAATCGCTGGAAGTCATTTGCTCCGGCGAGCGCGCCGCGGAGCCTCCCACTGTCTGGACCAAGTTGGAAATCCTCTACCGCTTGCGCGGAAAACTTGACGATGGCGCGGTCAAGCATGCCATCCAGCTCAGCGAAGACAAGTATTGTTCCGTCGCGGCGATGCTGAAGAAAACAGCCAGCGTCACTTGGCGCTACGAGATTCTTCCGCCTTCTTCCTGATCCGCGTCACGTCCTGCCCGCGCCTTGTATCTGCACGGCGCTATCGCATAAAATTCAAGTTCTTTTGTTCCCGGAGTGGTCTCCAAGGAGCGTCATGTCTCACCGCATCGCGGCAAAAATTACGGGTGTAGCCGGATACGTTCCGCCGAAGGTGATGACCAACGCGGACCTGGAAAAAATCGTAGCGACCAACGACGAGTGGATCCGCACGCGTACGGGCATCCGGGAACGCCACGTTGCAGACAAAGGCACGGCCAGTTCGCATCTGGCGACGGAAGCCGCCAAAGCCCTGCTGGCGCAAACCAAGACGGATCCTGCGGACATCGACCTGATCGTGCTCGCCAGCGTTACCCCAGATATGTTTTTCCCTGCAACCGCATGCCTGGTACAAACGCGTATCGGCGCCAAGAAAGCCTGGGGCTTTGACCTCTCCGCGGCCTGCTCCGGTTTTGCGTACGCGCTGACGGTGGGCGCGCAATTCGTCGGCGCAGGGACGCACAAAAAAGTTCTAGTGATCGGCAGCGACACCATGACTTCCATCCTCGACTACAAAGATCGCGCGACGTGCGTGCTATTCGGCGATGGCGCGGGCGCGGTGATGCTCGAGGCCGCGGGCGCCAACGAAGGAATCCTGGATTTCGAGCATGACGTAGATGGGAGCGGCGGAGAATTCCTCTACATGCCTGGAGGCGGCTCGCTGAACCCGTCGAGCTCGGAAACGGTCGAGAAGGGCATGCACTTTGTGCATCAGGAAGGCTCTCAAGTCTTCAAATACGCCGTGCGCCGCATGGCCGAGATGGCCACGCATCTCCTTGAAAAGAATGGTTTTACAAAGGAGGACTTGAAGCTCCTGGTCCCCCACCAGGCCAACCTGCGCATTATTCGTGCCACACAGGAGCGCTTGGGCATCGACGATTCTAAAGTCATGGTGAACATCGACAAGTACGGAAACACGACCGCAGGAACCATCCCCTTGGGCCTACGGGACGCTGTAGAGCAAGGACGCCTGCGCAAAGGGGATCTGGTGCTTATCGTGACCGTCGGCGCCGGATACACGACCGGCGGCGTCCTGCTGCGCTGGGCGTATTAAATCGCCAGCTCGACTCGCACCGCTCATCTAGAAAAAAAGCCGCCCCGGATTACTCCAAGGGCGGCTCTTCCTTTTTAACGGCTGGAAAGAAGTTAGAAGCTGAACTTGCCCCAGACAACCACAGTGCGCGCTCCGTTGATAGTCGCGGCTGTGTTGTCGAAAAAGCTGCTTGCGAGATTCAGGTCGGGTATGCCCAAGTTAGGATGGTTGAAGGCATTGTAAAACTCTCCGCGAATCATGAACCCATAGCGTTCCTTGAACTTGACGGTACGCTGAACGGAAAGGTTCCAGTTCTGGAATCCGGGTGAGATGAAGGTGTTGCGTCCAATATTGCCATTGTGTCCGAGGAAGACATAATAGCGGAAGTCGTTCTTGGTGGCGGTAAAGTTTCCGGTTGCGGGATCAAATCCGAACGAGGAATTGAAGTCCGTAAATGTGACGCCATCGGTAGTGAAGCCCACGCCTGAATCGCAAGTGCCCGCTGGGTTTAGGCAGGCAGCGCTGTAGTTAATGGGAATTTTGAGGTTGCCCAAGAAGGGCCGGTCGTTGCCGTGAGTATCGCCGTTGTTGTCGAAACCGTCGTAAAAAGTCTGCGGGGCGCCGGTGGAGAAAGTGATCGTGCCCGACGTCTGCCAGCCGCTGGTAAGAGCATGGAGCACGGCCATCGCGGCGTTGTCGCTGTTGTGGACGTACGGCAGCTCATAGAGATAGGCGAGCGAAAGACGATGCCGGTGATCGTAAGAGGAAAGGCCGCGATCACCGTGTTGGTTGAAGACGTCTTGCGCATAAGAACTGGATCCGCTGGTGATGAATACGTCGGACATATCGTCAAGGAACTTCGAGTAAGTATACCCCGCGCGGAGAAGCAGCCCATGTGAAAAAGAACGCTCCAACTTGAGCTGGCCGGCATGGTAAATGGAGTCGCCGCCATTCGTGCGCGCCGTCACACCCCCGCTAAAATTCGGGTTGTTAAAAAACGGGTTCATGTCCGTGTTGACGAAAAGATGCTCGCCGCGGGTACCAACATAGGCAGTGGTGAGCAGAAAACCGGCCGGGAGTTGCCGCTCGATATTCAGATTCCACTGATGCGTGAGAGGATTCAAAAGATGGGAACTCATGGTCTCTATAAAGCTGGAGGACTTCAACACAGGCTGCAGGCCAGCGAGAACTCCAGTCGCATCGGGCGTTCCTCGCCCGAATGAACCTTTAGGCGGGGTTGGACCTGTAATACTCTGTGCGATTCCGTTCGGCGAACCCGACGCCGTGTTGTCAATAATATTGGTGAAGAGGCCGTCGTAGAAAATACCGTAGCCCGCTCGAATGACTGTCTTGTCCGCGCCAAACAGGCGTTGCCAGAAGTGCGGCGTATAGGCCAGGCCGACGCGAGGCGCGAAGTTATTCTTGTCACCCTGCTCTTGGGCGGCAAAGGCGCTGGGGAAGGTCGCACCGACCAATCCCTGGCCAAAGCGCGAATCAAGGGAGGGAAACTGAAGATCATTTCCCGGGGTGCCCCAGTATTCATAACGAAGGCCCAGGTCCAGGGTAAAGTTCTGCTTGATTCGCCAGGTATCCTGAACGTATGGGGCATAGTTGGGAAGAAAAGGATGAATTTGCGTATTCCCAAAAAACTTCGTGATGGATCCGCTCTGACCGCTGAAGTTGTCAATATAGTTCGTCAAGCTGTTGCAATCGAACGACGCCAATGTGATGGGATTTGTTCCGCAACTGCTGTTTTTTGTCCCGAAGAATTGAATGGTGCCGCGCGGATCGACAGGGATACCGTCCTTCACGAAGACCAGGGCCATGTCACCGCCGAATTTCAAGGTGTGTTTTCCAAACGACAAGCTGAACGCGTCCTGGAACTGATAGGTTTGGTGGTTGCGTGAACTCGGTGTATTGCCTGGAAGCCCATAATTCATGGCGGTGCCATCCGGATTTGGGAGATCGTGCAGGATGACCGTGAAATGGGTCCCGATGGCGCTGGCAAGCGTAGCGGGTGCGGCGGCGAATTCGAACTGGATGTTGCCATAAGAAAAGCGCAGCTCATTTACCATTCTTGACGAGATGGTGTGAACCCAACTGGCATGGTAGTTGGAAAAAGGGCCGTTCTGCTGCGTTTCGAACGTTGGCAATTCATGGGGATTGTTGAAGAAATCGGGAGTGAAATTTGAACTGCCGCGCAAAACTCGAAGAGTCAGCTGGTCATGGTCTGACGCAACATAATCCAATCGGGTGCTCCATTGAACGCTATTGGAGACGATGCTGGTGTCGCCTCGGAACAAAGTACCGAACTGCACCGCGGGCCGCGGATTTCCCGCCGCGTCAAACCCGGCGGAAACCATTTTCGCTCCGTTCGTCGTGCCGCGAAGGCCGCCCAGGGATGCAATCAGATAATCGATATTCGCATTCGGTCCTTCGTTCGTTTCGATCTGCTGCAAGGTCGCCACACCGGATGCCGTGGGGATTAGATCGGCAGCCGCAAACGCTCCGGCATTGGCGCGGAACCGGCCCCATTGAGGGGTAGCGAAGAAGAACAGTTTGTTTTTCTTGATGGGGCCGCCAAGCGAGAACCCGAACGTATTTGTAATTTGGACGGGCTGTCTGGTCCCGCCAAAAAACGCGAAACCCGCATCAATCGCGGCGAGGGCGGAAGGTTGAATGATGTCCCAACCGGAACCGTGCCAGTTGTTCGTGCCGCCTTTGAAGACCTCGTTGGCAATTGCGCCACCACCCCGGCCGAATTCCGCGCTGGAGGAGTTCAGAATCACAGTCACTTCACCAATAGCTTCGTGGTTGACGGTTTGTACCGCTTGGCCGGTAATCTGAGCGTCGTTGTTGTCCTGGCCGTCGAGAAGGAAGTTGTTGCCCCGGGGACGAGCGCCGTTGGCCGAAAAGCCGATCCCATTGCTGGTGAACGCGTCCCGAGAACTCGATGCCTGAATGCCGGGTTCGGTGAGCAGCAGCTCAAGAGGATTGCCGGAAAAATAAGGGAGACTCTCCATCTCGGCAGTGGCGAGATTGCCGCTGATCTCGCCGGATTGCGTCTGCAACTCCTGCCCTACGTTTGCTTCCACAGTGATAGTGGCGGCTGTAGCATTGATTTCGAGCACGGCACTCGCGTTGGTTTCCAACGAGGCACGGACATCCAGGTCGTTGATAACTGTAGGCGCAAAGCCGCCCGCCTCGATGGTGACTTTGTACCGGCCAGGCAGCAGCGAGGAAATGCGATAAGTTCCGACTTCGTCCGTGGTCGTATTGCGCGTTTCACCGCCGCGGTCGATACTGACGATTTTCACGGAGGCGTTGGCAACGGCGCCGCCTGTTTTGTCCGTGACGGTTCCCGTGACGGTGCCGTTGCTCGACTGCGCGAAGGCATTCCCACCGAGTAGCAACAAGATCCCGAGCAGCAATGCGAACGGGCGGGTCCATTTCGTGCTTAGCGTCATTAGATTCTCCCCCATCAAATTTCGTCTGTCGGATCCCGGCTCTTCCGGGAAACCGCTGTCTTCCATGGGCGCGCGGGAGTAAACCAGCAGACACCATGCACAGCGTCCGACGGAGGGGGAGAGTGCACGAAATCTTCCAACTGCTTAGAGCGATTGATGAATCAGTTAGCCCGGCGATAAACGACTGATTATGTATGGGTTATCGAGAAAAACGGATTCGCTGTGAATCATAAATTCAGCTAAATTTCGCATAGATATGGAGAGTTTAGTCTTTGAGATACGGAAACAAGAATCGTGAATCTCTACTCTTGGTTGTTTGACCTAACTTTTGCGCGGCGATTGAGGCCGGATTCTTTCCCATATGAATTTCAGTCAGCTCGAATCTCTAGAGAGGCCTGTACGACCCTAGGGGCGAAACCCTGTGCATCAAAAGTTTGTGCGATTGCCGAATTAGCAGGAGCGCAGCGAAGCGGCAAGCTGCAGATTGGCCTGGAGGCGGCGATCCACTTGAACAGCGGCGTAGCGCGCGCAGATGACGCGTTCGCGAATGCTCCAGGCGGCAACGGCAGGAATGCGAGCCCCAATCAGGGCGTCGAGGCCTTCTACCACGCGGAAGTACAGGCGTACGAAACCGAGTCCGCTGCTATTTGGATATAGGTCCGGAGTCAAATCGTGGAGGCCGGCGAGAGTCTCGAAATGCTGCTGGGTCACGCGGCCGTTTTCAACGCGCGCAGCGCTGAGCACACGGTCGGAGACCGGCTGGGCCGCTACTCCTGACAGAACTGCGCGCCAGTAGTAAAGGCCAAACTGAGCCAGGGCAACGATGGAGATCGCGAAGAGCATGGCGGCGAACATCCCTCAGCCTCTAAAGGGGATTGTGCCAGCCAGAAGATATAGGGGCCTATAGCTCGGAAGTACCAACGAACTAGAACCAATGGGTTTAAGCTATTGAAAACAAAGGCCCTGATGGCGTGAGAAACGGTAGACGGGAAGGACTTGTAACAGCTGGCGACCTCGCCTATTCTCGCTTCGCTAAGCATCTTGTGGAGGAGGGAGGCATGCGAACCGTGATTCGGGCCAGTTTGGTGGCGGCAGGAATGGCACTGCTATTCGGTCTTTTCGAGCAAGGGCCGTTGCTTGGAAAACCGGGCGAGAAGCGCGAGGCCGACCGAAAAGCGATCAGTGCGGTGCTCAGTGCGCAGCAAGCGGCGTGGAACCGCGGCGATGTGGACGCTTTCCTGGTGGGCTACTGGCATTCGAGCGAGCTGACTTTTTCCGGAAGCAGTGGCGTGTCGCGCGGCTGGGATGGCGTGCTGGCACGCTACAAAAAAACCTATCCGGACCGCGCCGCGATGGGGCAGCTTGATTTTTCGGATTTGGAATTCCGGTTCTTGGGACCGGACGCGGCGCTGGTTCTGGGGCGTTGGCATCTGAAGCGGGAAAACGAAGTCGGTGGAGTTTTTTCGCTGGTGTGGCGACGTTTCCCGGACGGATGGAAGATCGTTCACGACCATACGAGCGCGGTGGCGGAACAAAAGTAGGACAGAAACGAAGTCAGAGATTCGAAAACAGAAAATCGTGAAGAACGGCAGAGTCAAAAGCACCGGTCTGAAGACCGGCCACTACAAAATTTCCAGAATTTCTTCGTAGCGCTTGAAGGGCGGGATCAGGTAGGCGCCGGCTAGTTCGGTGCGTGCCCAAGCGAGCATTTCGCGAGCAACTTCGAAGCCGCGGTCGCGCGCGGCGGCTCCGGCGGCTTCCAGGGATTTCAGCAGCGGCTGGGGGATGACGATTCCGGGGACTTCGTTGTTCAGGCGCAGTGCCTGTTTGTAACTGGTCAAAGGCCAGATTCCGATCAAGACGGGAATGGCGGGCTTGCCGCCGAGTTTTTTCAGGAACGCGTGCCAGTGCGCGGGATCGAAGAGCGGCTGAGTCATGGCGTAGTGCGCACCGGCTTCAATCTTGGCGTGGAAGCGCTCGATTTCGTTGTCGAGATCGTCGGCGACAGGATTCACCGCGACGCCGATGGCAAAATTCGTTGCGCCGCCGAGTGTTTTTCCCGCCCAATCGGTTCCCTGATTCAGTCGGCTGAGGACTTTAACGAGGCCGACGGAATCGACTTCGTAGACACCGCTCGTTTCCGGATAGTCGCCGACCGAGGGCGGATCACCAGTGATGGCGAGAATGTTGCGAACGCCGCCGACGGTCCACGCGCCGAGAAGTGCTGCTTGCAGGCCGATGATGTTCTGATCGCGCGTGGTCAGGTGCGGAACGGTTTCCACGCCGCGGGCTTCGAGGGCGCCGGCAACCACGAGAGCGTCCATGCCGACGCGCGCCATCGCGCCGCTGTTAATGTCGATGGCATCCACTTTTTTCGAGCCCATGACTTTGTCGACCTGCTCGTAGATGCGGTCGAGCGAAAGGCCCTTGGGCGGGTCGATTTCCACGCAGACGACGAACTCTTTTTTCTGCAATTTTTTCCAGAACTTGCTTTCCGGATCGCGCTGCGCGACGGGAACCGGTTTGGCCATCACTGCGACAGAATGTCCGGCGGCATGGGTTGTGACCGGCTTCAGCGACTTGACCGCATCCGCCATCGCGCGAATGTGCGCGGGCGTAGTGCCGCAGCAGCCGCCGAGAATGCGCACGCCGAGCGCGGCAGCTTCCCGGGCGAAGAGCGCGAAATATTCCGGGGATGACTTTGGATAAACGATGCGGTCGCCTTCGCGTTTGGGAAAACCGGCGTTGGGCATACCGCTGACGCGCACGTCATCGACGGAGGCAAGCTCCTGCAATATCGGCAGCAGCGCTTGCGGGCCGAGCGTGCAATTTGCGCCGATAACCTGGACATTCTTGTTTTTCAACTGCTCTGCGGCACCCGTGGGGCGGAGATCGCCATAGGTTGTGCCTTCTTCGGAATAGGTGAGCTGGGCGACGATGGGCAAGCCGGAGAACGAGCGAATCGCGTCGATAGCGAGAAGTAGTTCCTCGATGTAGGAAAATGTTTCAAGGATGTAGAAATCGACGCCGCGCTCTTCGAGAGCGAGGGCCTGCTCGTGAAAAATGTCCTGGATTTCTTCCGGCGCGGGGTGGCGCGATTGCACGCCGAGGCCAAGCGGGCCGATGGAGCCGGCAATGAGCACTTCGCGCGCGGCGGATTCGCGGGCTTCGCGGGCGATTTTCACGCCGCGGCTATTGAGCCGCTGCACTTCGTCGGCAAGGCCGAGCGGCGCAAGTTTAAATCGATTCGCTCCGAAGGTATTCGTTTCGATGATGTGCGCGCCGGCTTCGATGTAGGCCTGGTGCACGCGAAAGACAGCCTCCGGCTCGGTGGCGTTCAGTTCATCAAAGCAGCGCTGCGCGCCAACGGCTTCGTGCAGCATCGAACCCATAGCGCCATCGGCGATGAGGATGGAATCTTTCAGCCGCCCGTTGAAATCGTGAATCTTCATGAAATCGAGAAAACTCCTCTAACAGATCCAGAACCCGCCGGGAACCACAAAGGCGGACACGATGCCAATTGCATCCAAAGCAAACGACCAGAGGCTGCCATATGCTGCATATTCCAAGTCTCTGGCGCGCTGCAGGAGCCCACGGTCAAAAAAGAGATGAATCAGCAAGGACCACTCTGCTAGTCGAATAGGTATGAGAACGCCGAAAAAAACAAGACCGGCCATCCAGTCCGGCCATTTATTCTCAAAACGCATCGACAACAGCAACCAGATACCGCCGAAGAAAGCTCCAGCGACAAGGCCGATGACTGTGCGAGCAAGGCCCACTTTGATCGTGCCGGCGCTGGCCGACTTGTACGCTTTTTTCAAAGCAAGCGCGGCCATTGTGTAGCCAACAAACTTAACCCCCGCAAAGGCAACATATCCTACGGCGCCGGCGCTTGCAGGCATTGCTCCTCCTGATTGGCGTTTTCCAAGTGCTCATGAGTCGGCTTTCGGTACTCAGCAAACCGCAATTTTGCCCGGAGAGATCACTGCCAATCCGAATCCCGGCAAATCCAGCAGACACGACCAAATCGCACCAATAAAAGCATAGGTCCAGATGGTAGACCGCGGAGTGACGGACCGTTTCGTAAAAACGAAAATGATGAAGGCCCAAACTAAGACTCGCACGAGCAACAAGAACACGTAAGACCCATAATCGGGTACCTTCGAGCCGGGTTGATGAAAAAGAAGCCCTATGAGCAAAGCCCCCAGCAAAGTCATCGGCGGACCAAGCAGGAGACCGAGCCCAGTTCTTGCGCCAGCGATTTTGACAGCGCTAGCGGTGATCGTAGGCTGAAGCTTTTTCAGGGCGATACCCGCGAGTACGTAACCGGCAAACTTGACGCCGACGAATGCAGCGAGACCTACAGGTCCTGGAAAGTATCCTCCCAATAGCCCTCCCTATCTTTTTTGTTCCATGAGGCTGGCGACGGTGCTCATGAGATCGTATTTGGTGAGGATCTCGAATCGTGTGTCGCCCATTTCAACGAACACCGCGGGATTCTCGTGACTAAGGATATGCGTGACACGCTCGACGGGCGCGGTGCGCGGAACCTGCGGCAGCGGTTTGCTCATCACTTCGCGGACGACCAGCTTGCGAAGATCCTTGCCTTGCAAGGCGAGATTCAAGATTTGATCTTCGTAGATGGTGCCGATGGGAAGATTTTCCTCGAAGACGGGAATTTGTGAAATGTCCTGTTCCTGCATGGTTTTCAAAGCATGGAAAACCGTCTGATAGGGACGCCCGATGATGAGCTCGCGCACTCTACCGAGGGCGTGTTTGGCTTGGACAACTTCTCCGGCGGTGATGGCCGTGGCCGCGTCCACGTAGCCGCGCTCGCGCATCCATTCCTCATTGTAAACCTTGCTGAGGTACCGCATCCCAGTGTCCGGCAACAGCGCGACGACGAAATCGAGCGGCCCCAAATCCTTGGCGATGCGCAGCGTGCCGGAAATGCAGCCGCCACCGGAGCCACCGGTAAAAAGCCCTTCCATTTTCGCCAAGCGCCGCGCGAAGACGAAGCATTCCTCGTCATTGACTTGCAGAATGTCATCGAGGATTTTCAGGTTCATCGTGGTGGGAAAGAAATCCTCGCCGATGCCTTCAACGACGTAAGTTTTCGCCTTGACGGTTTCCCCGCTCTTGAAAAAATCGTAGTAAAGCGAGCCGACGGGGTCGACGCCGATAATTTTAATGGCGGGATTTTTTTCCTTCAGAAATTTTCCAACGCCGCTGATAGTGCCGCCCGTCCCCACGCCGCAGACGAAGTGGGTGATTTTCCCTTCGCTGTCTTCCCAGATTTCCGGGCCGGTGGTCTGATAATGCGCTTCCGGATTCATGGGATTGGCGTACTGATTGGGGTAATAGGAATTGGGAATTTCGCGCGCAAGTTTTTTCGCGACGGAATAGTAGCTGCGCGGATCCTCCGGCTCGACGGCGGTGGGGCAAACGATGACTTCCGCGCCGATGGCTTTGAGGAGGTCGACTTTTTCCTTGGACTGCTTGTCCGTGGTGGTGAAAACGCATTTGTAGCCGCGGACGGCGGCGACCAGCGCCAGTCCCATGCCGGTATTTCCGGAAGTGCCTTCGATGATGGTGCCGCCGGGTTTGAGCAGGCCTTTTTTTTCGGCTTCGTCAATCATGGTGATGCCAATTCGGTCTTTTACGGAGCCGCCGGGATTGGTAAATTCCGCTTTGACGTAAATCTGCGGTCGCAGACCCTGATTGATGCGGTTCAGACGGATGAGTGGCGTGTGTCCGACCGCTTCCAGAATGTTGTTACACTTCATTCGTTTTCCCGATTTCTCCGGGGAATTCGCATCAGTTTAGCATCTTCTCAGCGGGTTCCGATACTTGGCAGCGCCGGCGATTTTCGTACGTCCAAACAAGAAGAGAGTGGATTATGCTTTCTGTAAGTTCAAAGAAGAGGAGCGCAACACGATGCGGCAGAACATTTCGAGCGGGGCGCCGTGGGAGCCGATTGTGGGGTACTCGCGCGCGGTACGAATCGGGAACGCAATTTCCGTGTCCGGAACGACAGCGACGGGGCCGGACGGTAAGATCATCGGCGTGGGTGATGTTTATGCTCAGGCGGTGCAGACGATTAAGAATATTGAGTCGGCGTTGACCAAGGCGGGCGCAGGGCTGAAGGATGTGGTGCGAACCAGGATCTTCGTGACCAACATCGGCGATTGGGAAAAAGTGGGGCGTGCGCACGCGGAATTCTTTGGAACGATCCGGCCGGCGACGAGCATGGTGGAAGTAAGCAAGCTGATCTCGCCGGAGATGCTGGTGGAAATCGAGGCGGAGGCCGTAGTTGGTGACTCGTGACTGGTGACTCGTGAACGCCGAGATACCGGGCAATCCATCGATTTCTAAACACACTTACGAAGATGCGGAAACTTAGATGAGTTCGGCGCTATACGATTCGTTCATCGCGGATTATTACGACGAGTCGCCGGTGGTTCAGCGGCGGCTACAGGACGTGGCGTTCTATCGCGATGCGGCGCGCGAATTTGGCGATCCCGCGCTGGAGCTGGGTTGCGGGACGGGGCGCGTGACCATGGCGCTGGCGGAAGCGGGGAACAGAGTAACCGGGCTGGATCTTTCGGAACGCATGCTGGAGCGCGCGATACGCAAACGCGCGGCGCTGCGCGTGGAGCCGCGCGAACGGGTTCACCTGATCCAGGGGGACATGACGAAATTCGATTTGGGCGAAAAATTCCGGCTGGTGATAATTCCTTTCCGTGCGTTTCATCACCTGCTGGAAGTGAAGCAGCAGATGGATTGCCTGGAGTGTGTGCGGAAGCACCTGACGCCGGGAGGGCGGCTGGTGCTGGATGTGTTCCAGACGGATGCGGAACGAATGCACGATCCGGTACACCACCGAGAGACGCTCGTCGCGGAGTACAAAACGCAGGATCGCCGCGAAGTGCGGATCGCCGAGCGCGTAGTGGCGTTCCATCGCGCGGAGCAGCGCAATGACGTGGAGATGATTTTTACCGTTGTGCATCCGGGCGGACGCAAGGAGCGGCTGGTCTTCGCGTGGACGCTGCGGTATTTTTTCCGCTATGAGATGGAGCATCTTCTGGCGCGATGCGGATTCCGCGTGACGGCGCTGCATGGGAATTTTGACCGGACGCCGTTGCGGGATGATTCGCCGGAGATGATTTTCGTAGCGGAAAGCTAGGGACGAGTTCCAAAACGGGAAGCAACACCCCCCTCCCCCAAAGAGCAAAAGAGCGCGGAAGCGACAGGAAACAAATACTTTGCTCGTCACACTTGGTGATTCAAGAGAGCAAAAGAGTGCGACGCCCCCCACCCCCCGGGCATTTGTATGATTATCAAACAAAAGAGTTTATGGAAGGAGGCATTTGTAACTTATTGATTCTAAACGTCACCTCTGGGCGCCGCATGAATGGCGCAACGACCGGACGGCAAACAAAAAAGCGGCAGTCTGGCTGCCGCTTCTTCGGTCACAAATTTTCCTGAACAACTAATACCACGCGGACCAGGGCGAGTCCAGGAAAACTTTCGCTCTACCAGGTTGCGCGGATGCGGTAGCGGAGGACGGAGTTGCCGTTCTTGGCGACGGGGACGTTGAACTGGGCGGCGAAGGCGGCGGTCTTGGTGAATTTATAGGTCGAGGAAAGCATCTCCCAGGAGCCGCCGATGGGCTCGTTCACCTGGACGGTGACGGGCGCGTCTTTGTGGTTGCGGATGGTAACTTCAAATTCCATTTCCCATGTGTGTTTGTCGACGAGCTTGTAGTCGGTCTGTTTGTGCTCGGCAACGACGTCGAAAGCGTTGCCGATATGAATGTTGACGTTTTCATCCTTCGGTGTGTGATCGATGCGATCCTCGCCGGCGAAGAGGATGCCGCCCTTGGAATCTTTCTGATAGACGCGGACATTTCCTGCAGGAAGAGGAATACCGAGGCCGGACTTTTCCTCATTCTTGAATTTGTAATAAACCATGACAGGATCTTTGAGCGGGGCTCCGGGCGTTTGTTGGTTGTGGTAATAGTAGTTTTGCCCGTTGACGACGAAGATTTTTTCGACCGGCACGCCGCTACCTTGAAGCAGGCTGATCTGCTTGGTCTCTTTGTCCTCCACGGAAGTACGACGGCCGAGTGTGTAAAGGTGATATTCGGAGAAGTTTTCCTGCTGGAATTGAGGCGCAGCAGCCTTGGCCGCCATCTCGTAGGCTACATTCGCATCGCGCCGGAGACCGCCAGTTTGGACGCGGTTGAGCTCGCCGGCAACGAGTTGCAGGTGCGCGTTGTGAAAGGCCGTGCCGCTGTTGTTGACGACAGTGACCCAGCCATCGAGGTCGGCGTTTTTCTCGTCGCGCGTAACAGTCAAAACGTAGTCGGAATTCCAGGACAAGTTGGCAGCAAGATAAGAAGCCTCAATTTGCTGTTTTCTCGCGCCGGAGTTTTCAAGAGACATCAGGAGCGTGGGGCGGTCGTAGAGATTTGCAGGGACTTCCGGGAAGCGGTAGCTTTCAGCATACATTCCAGTGACGATGTCGTTGCCGATTTTCCAAACGGGGCCGTTGTTATCGGAAAGCAGGGTGGCCTTGATCTCTTCGCGCTTGGTGCTTCCGTTTTCCTGATAGGCGCGCACCAGGGTGACTTCCTTGCCGACGTATTTGTGCAGGAGTTTGGCGGGCTCGAGGAGATCGTATTCGTAGTTCTGCTCGATGACGCCGAGCTTATCGGGGTCGGTCAGCGAACGGAAATGGACGGTGGCGGGATTGACGGTGGCGGCGATGTCCATGAATTTGAGACGAAAAGTTCCGCCGGGGAGCGCGAGCTGACGAACGTCGCGAATCAGCGCGATGTTGGAATTGTAGACGGTGACGTTCAGTTCGGTTTGATCGCTCAGGCTGGTGGATTGGTCACCACCCGTGCGGGCCGTGTCTTTTTCCTGTGCGGCGTAAACTTTGCTGCCACGGGCTGCGGAAAACAGGAGTGCTGCGCCGCCGGCGAAAACCACGGCGGTTGCCGCCGTCCAAATCCATCGAGAAACCTGGTTCTTGCGTGGGACTCTCATTCTTTCACCTCGACTGTAAGTTTGCCTTCCTGGTTAGAACGGAGCGGGCGGAATTTCTTGCATGCGGCGGGTTGGTTAGCGGGGTGCGGATTTGCTCATGGGTTGACGCGCTCCCAGGTCAAGCCGCCATCGCTGGTGGAGAAACGTTTTTTGTTTTGGAGGTTCCAGATGGTGGCATGCAGCTCGTCGGTGGCTTGAATTCCGCCGAGGTCGTCCTTGAGTGGCGAAGAAATTAATTTCCAATGCTCACCCCCGTCGGTGGTGAGAAGGATGGCGCCAACGCGGCCAACGATCCAGCAGACTTTTTCGGATGGCGCGGAGCCGGTGAGGAGATCCACGATTACACCGCTGCGCTGGCGCGACCAGGAACGGCCGGAATCCGGGGAGAACTCAATCAGGCCGGCGTTCCCGGCGTGCCAGACAGAAGCTGCACCGGGAGCGTAGATGCGGGTTGGATCGGAGACAACCATCACCATTTGAGAAGCGGCTCCCGCAGAGAAGCCTGCCTCGCCGCCGGAGACAGCGGCGGGAGCGGGAGGTGGGGGAGCAGCAGCGGCGGCTTTTAGCTTCTTCGCGCTTGCCGCCTGGTCTCGAGGGGCAGCAGCCGGCGCGACTTCCGGTTTCCTAGCATTCGCGACTTGGTTTAGAGGGGCGGGCCCGGCGACTCTGGGCATGTTGGCGTTGGCCTGATTCTGCAGTTGAGCATTCGCGGCGTCGGATTGCGTCAGGGCCTGCGTCTGCGATTGCGCTTCTTCTCTTTGGCGCAACGCGCCATCCACTGTTTTGGTGTCGAGGTCAGCCCTCTTTTCGCCAAAAATCCGATCCGCTGCGGCGTCGCGCTCGGCGTCTTTCTGAGGCTTGCCTTCCGCTTTTGCGGGAGTTTTTGGCGAAGCCACCTTTTCCGAATGAGCGTAAGGTTGAATCTGCTTCAAAGTTTCCGCAGGAGTGATGCGCCGGGAAGCGATAGTTTTGTCAGAAGCTTCATCCGACTTCGGCGGTGTGAGCTGGGGGCGTGATTCAAGGGCCGCGGACCCGGTAGCGGTGGGAGGGAGCGAGGCGGGTGGCTCCTGGTTTTTTGCGATCTTGATTTCGTTGGCGGCTGGCAAACCGGGTGGCTTTTCGTGCAGGGAAATCCAGACGAGCAAGCCAGCGGCGATGGCACTGGCAGGAACGAGCCAGCGCCAGCGGGTCCCGGCGACGAGGCGTAGCGAGCGAACGCTCTTGGGCGAGGCGGCGGCAACTGGCCGGGCCGGACCTGCAGCCAGGGACTGGCTTTCCACCTTTGAGAACACGGCGGCTTCTTGGGCGGAATGCAGGGGAATCGTGTCGGTGGTCTCGAGATGAGCGAGGATTTCCTGGCAGAGGGCACAGCCGACGATATGTTCTTTCCAGGAATTCATTTCCACGGGAAGGAGCGAGCGCTCGTGATAAGCGGCAAGCGTTTCCGCGTCGGGACAAGAATGGCGGTGCGAGCGAGTGTCGGCGGAGGGAGCCGCGGAACGCAGATGGCGCGCAATCGCTTTGTCAAAGTTTCGATCGCGTTCGTCAGACGCCATGAGCTTCTCCCTCCTTAGAACGATACTCCGCAGCATTCTTGCAAAACGCGATCATATGGGCCGCTTTCCAACTGCCGGGCCTTGCGGCTTGGGGCGAGGCAGGAGTTTTTCCAGGTCGATGGGAGTGTTCTCCGCACTGTATTCGAAACAGAGAGCAATTTCGGCATCGCTCAAACCGGGCTGCGCCGTAGACCCATTGGCAGCGATGGATCCACGCCGAAGGATGTTTTCCACTTCCTGGCGCAGGTCGCGCCGAGCGCGTTCCAGATGGCGAGAGACACTGGACTCGTGTTCACCGAGCAGCTTGCCGATTTCAGCGAGGGTTTTCTCTTCGGCATAGTAGAGGCGAAGTCTTTCTTTTTCCTGGGGCTCGATTTGATCGAGCGCAACGCCCAGCGCGCGCGTGAATAAGGTGACGTAACGCTGGCGATGTGGATCGGGAGGGGAGAGCTGCGGACCAGACGGAGCCTTCTTCCCAGCATCTTCACCATCCTCTTCACCGAGGTCTTCGAAGCGGCGGCCGGCGCGGATGGCATCGATGTGGCGCTGAGCGAGGATGGCGCGCAGCCAGGTCTTCAAGGAGCTGCGCCCGTGAAAGTAGCGAAACAGGGAGCGCTCCGCACCTTTGCCACCGGCAAGCCCATACAACTCCGCAAACAGAGAATCGGCAAGCTCGCAGGCTTCGGCCGATTCGGAATCGCGGCGGAGGATGGCGGCCGCAGCGCTGTGGAGATAACTGCGGAAGGTGGCGTAGAAATGTTCCCAAGCCGGTTCGCAACCATCCGCGCAGGCGGTGGCCAGGGCCAGGTCCTTGAGATGCAGGGCTGCGAAGAATTCTTCGAGTTGTTTGGGGGTTACGTCTCCCACAGTTAGGCGCTTTTTTGCGCTGCGTTCGAGAACAGCCACAAAGCGCTCTCGGGCGAGACCCCAGCGGCCGGCCTGCGACTGGGAGTAGAGCCACTCAGCGAGGGAAGCACGGCCGTCAAGAGGCCGCGCCGGATCCACCAAAGGACCGTCTTCGCTGTTTGCTGGGGGGTCTTCTACCATTTCAGAGTTTTGCGGCCCCGGGCGGGCGGACGGGCCGACCAACGCCAGGGTCTTACGCTGCATCCTAGAGCATAAGCCCAGCGGACGAAAAGGGTGACACAAAACTCAAACCCCCCAGGCCCGGTTTGGAGTATCCTATGAGGGTGTTGCGCGCCCAGACTCGCAACCGGAACCGCCTGTCCGGGTTAGAACGGGGTGCGCAGGGTGCGCTCGCGGGAGCATTAGCGAATTCGCGACGCTAGTACCAAAGTCCTATTCGGACTCCCTCAGCCTCGTCAGTACTCTGGTACTGCTAGAGCGCATTTCCTATTCTGCTAGCGAACTTGGGAACGCTAGGAATACCTAGTCCGCCCATCTTCAAATTGCAGAATGTTCCCGAGGCGGCACGCGGATGACAACCATGCTTGTAGATCCACCACGTAAGACGACGATGGGCGTCGGTTTTGAGGCCAACCGCGGCCGCACACCCAATCCCCAGGCCTGGAAGCAGGCCATTGGCACCAAACAAATTCCCGCACGGCTTGCATTGCTTCCCGACGCGAAACCGCGCTGGGATCGCATCGGCATCAGCGCGGGAAGCCAAATCGCCATTTTTGTTTTCTTAATGCTGATCCCACTGCTGTTTCCGCAGCAGATGAAGACTGCGCTGAACCTGCGGCCCACGGAATTGATGCAGCCGGTTACGCTGATCCCAGTCGCGCCGGAACCGCCACCGCCGCCGAAGATCAAAGCCAAGGTCACGCCGCCAACGCCAAAACCGGAAATTCCTGAACCGGTGAAATTGAATCCGAAGCAGCCGCATGTCTTTTTGACGGCGAAGGTAGAGCCGCCGAAGGTGCGCACGCTGGATGCGAAACCAGTGGAACTCAATCCGGTGTTCGATCAAGTCAAGGTCGATATTCCGACGAATCAACCGAAGCGCCCGAAAGATGACGTGAAGGTGAACAATCTTGGGTCGGGCAGCGCCGCTCCGGCGACGGTGGTTGCGCCGGTGAACAAGGTGCAAACCGGCGGATTCGGCGATCCTAACGGCATCCCTGGAAAAGGCGATCCCAACAAAGCTACGAACGTGAATCGACTCGGGTCACCGGCATTGCCTGGCGGACCGGGCTATGGCAACGGCACGGGCGGGGACAAAGGCATTCGCGGGACGGTGGCGAGCACAGGCTTCGGCAACGGCACGGCGAATCCTCCGCCACCAGCCAAGCGCGGCACGCTGCAGTCCACGGGCTTCGCGGACCAGACGGTAGCCACCGATGCGCCAAAGAAAAAAGCGGCGTCCACCGAAGGCACGCCGACAACCGTGGAGATCCTGGAAAAACCGCGGCCGGAGTACACCGCGGAAGGCCGCAGTTTGAAGATCGAAGGCGACGTGGTTCTGGAAATCGTGTTTGAAGCGAACGGCAGTGTCCAGGTAAACCGCGTGGTCAGCGGTTTGGGCCATGGTCTGGATGAAGCGGCAACTCGCGCGGCGCAGCATATCAAGTTTAAACCGGCAAAGCGTGACGGCCAGGCAGTTGATTTTCCGGCCCGCGTGCGGATTGAATTCCGCCTGGCCTACTGAAGGGGAGAGAGACAATGCGTAAGCTAGGAACAACCAGCCTCGTTCTGATCCTCAGCGGACTGGGGGCCTTTGCCGCAGCGGCGGCGCCCAAGCCGACGGATCAGCCGCGGACTATGGAAGATGTCATCGATCGCGTCATAACCAATGAAAACAAGGCAACCCAGCAGATCAAGCAGTACTCGCCGCTGGTCGAGACGTACATCCAGAATCTGAAGCCTGACAAGGAACTGGGCTACGTCCCCGCCGGCGACAAATACTTCCTAGGCCGCGCTGATTTTGCGAAGGGTGTCGCCCTGGTTTCGCTGACGGACACCAATACGAAGGGGAAAAAGATCTTCGGCTCGATCGGCAACTTCTTTTCCTTCGCGATGCAGTACATCCCGGACGGCTTCCTGCAGATGATTTTTATCGACACGAATGGATTCGACAAACAGCACTACAAGTTTGATTACGTGCGCCGTGAATTCCTCGGTGAAGTGCGCTGCCTGGTGTTTGACGTGACACCACAGGAAAAGAGCGGCAAAGGCCGTTTCCTCGGGCGCATTTGGGTGGAAGATCAGGATTTCAACATTGTGCGGTTTAACGGCGCGTACAGCGGCAACGGCCATGCCAGCTGGTGGTTCCACTTCGACAGCTGGAGGGCAAACGTGCAGCCGGGTATCTGGATGCCGGCGTTCGTGTACAGCGAAGAAAAGGACATGCACTACAACCTGACGAAAAAGCTGGATTTCAAGGCGCAGACGCGCCTGTGGGGCTACAACCTGGGCCATGCCAGCCAGGAACAGGAATTGAGCAAGATCCTGGTCGAATCGGCGGTGACAGACGATACCAAAACGGCAAACGACCTGTCTCCCGTGCAGGCGCAGCGCACGTGGGATCACCAGGCGGAAGACAACGTAATCGACCGGCTCGAACGCATCGGGCTGATCGCGCCGAAGGGCGATGTCGACAAAATTCTCGAGACGGTGGTCAACAACCTGGAAGTCACCAACAACATTGACGTGGAACCGGAGGTACGGTGCCGGGTCATGATGACGTCCACGCTGGAGTCTTACACCGTGGGGCACACCATCGTGCTCAGCCGCGGATTGATCGACGTCCTTCCGGACGAAGCGAGCCTGGCGACGATGATTGCGCACGAACTGAGTCACGTGGTGCTGGGACACCGCCTCGATTCCAGCTACGCGTTCTTCGACCAATTGCTGATCGACGACAAGGAGACGTTCCGGCACTTCGGGTTTGCACGCACTCCCGACGAAGAGAAGGCGGCCAACGCGAAGGCGCTCCAGTTGCTGAACAATTCTCCGTACAAGAACCAGCTGGGCAACGCCGGGCTCTTCCTGACGGCGCTGACGACCCGCGAAAAAGAGATTCCCAACCTGATCAGCCCGCACCTGGGTGACCGCGTGCCGGGTATCGGTGAGCTGCGGTCTTCCATGCCCGCGGCCGCGCCCACGGATCCAAAGCAGAATGCGCAGATGATTACGGCGCTGCCGATCGGCGGACGCGTGAAACTGGACCCGTGGAACGACAGGCTGGAACTGATCAAGAGCAAACCGATGGGCGCGATTGCGGAACGCGAGAAGATGCCGTTTGAGGTCACTCCGTTCATGCCTTACCTGACGCGCTTCGGAGCGGAGGCTTCGAAGCCAATCGCGGCCAGCGCGGCCAGGCCGAGCGATCCGAAGACTGGTGAAGCGGCGCCGAACAAGCCGTAAGAGTCAGAAAGAAAACTGAAAGCTTTCCGGCCCGGTGAGAGAGTTCTCGCCGGGCCGTTTTGTTTGGCTTGCCGTCATTCCTGCGGGGACGGCGTTCTTAGTGTGAGGAAGTGAGTTCGCGGATCAGTTTGTAGTTGAATTCCACGCCATCGTAGAAATCCTGGACGCCTACGCGCTCGTCTTTGCCATGGGCGCGGCTGTCGTTGCGTTCGAAAAACATGCAGGAGATTCCATAAGTGGGGATGCCGGCGATGCGGGTGTATTTGCCGTCGGTGGCGCCGGTGGACATGGTGGCGACAAGGGGAACGCCGGGCCATGCGACGCTGAGAGTTTTCTCCATGGCTTGCGTTACTTCGGGGAGGAGCGGTGACGGAGGCACGGCCACGACGGGTATTGCCTTTCCGTCCGGCCCGAGCTGGGAAACGATGGTGACCTTTACTTTTGGATCGTTGGCTACGCTTTCGAGCGTGTGGAGGATTTCCTGCGGATCTTCGCCGGGGAAAATGCGGCAATTGACATTGGCGCGCGCGGTTTGCGGGAGTGCATTTGCGGCGTGGCCGCCGGAGAGCATGGTGGCGACGCAGGTCGTGTGCAGCAGCGAATTGTAGTAAGGAGACTCCGAGAGGCGGTGCACGGCGGCGTTATCGGGAGGCTGCTTGGCGACGGCCTTCAAATCGGCGGAAACCTGGCCGGTGGCGAGGGCGGAGTTGCGCTCAAAATAGCTGCGGGTAATTTCGTTGATTTTCAAGGGGAAGGAGAAGGATTGGAGCCGCGCGAGCGCTCCGGCGAGGTGATAGATGGCGTTGTCCGGGCTGGGGACGGAGCTGTGGCCGCCGGGGTTGAGCGATTCGAATTGAAAATCGACGTAAACTTTTTCGCTGGCTTGAATGCCCGCGAGCAGGCGTTTGCCCTTCTCTTTTTCGAATTCACCGCCGTCGAGATTGATGCAGTATTCGGCGTCGATCCAATTGCGATGCTCCTTCAGGAGCCAGTCCACGCCATTGAAATTGCCGCCCTCTTCGTCGGCAGTCAGCGCGACGATGATGTCGCGGTCGGGGACGTAGCCTTCCTTCTTCATGCGGATGAAGTTGGTGATCAGGATGGCGTCGCCTTCCTTCATGTCTTCGGTGCCACGGCCGTAAAAGTAGCCATCTTTTTCGAGGAATTCGAAGGGATCGGTGGTCCAATCCGCACGAAGTGCTTCGACGACGTCCAGATGCCCGATGAAGAGGATGGGCTTGCGCTTTCCGGTGCCGCGAAAACGGGCGACGAGGTTTTTCTTGCGGTCGTTGGGGCCGGCAACGATGACGTCGTCACCGGAGAAGCCGGCGTCGCGCAGACGCTTGGCCATGGCCTCGGCGGCGGTGGTCATGTTGCCTACGGAATCGGTGGTATTAATCTCGATGAGTTGCTTGAAGATCTCGCGTGCCAGTTGGTTGGTTTGCTCCCGGCTCTGCGCTTCCAGGATGGGCGCGGCGATTGTGAGCAAACACAGCGGCAGCATCCAACATTTCCCTGCTAGCATTGGTTCTCCTCATTAAATGTGCCTTGGCAGCGTAACGACCTTGCAGGCCGTCCGTCAAACCCATTGCGGAGGCGATGGCATACTCCGTTGCCGCGAGTTGCTTCATCGCGCGCGGCTTGCATAAACTGGCGAGGTTGCGATTGCGGAGGAAAAGATGAGTTCATTTGGGAAGCGAGCCACACAGATTGGACTAGGCGCGGCGATATTTGCCGCGGGAGTGGCGGGCGGATCGCTGCACGCGCGCAGCGCCGCGGTGCAGAACCGCTTTGGGCAACCGAAGACGGTGCTGCACGTGGTGGTCTACAAGTTCAAGGACAACGTCTCGAACTACGACCGCGAAAGGGCCATCAACGGCATCAAGGACATGGCGGGGAAAATTCCCGGCATCAAGAATGTGTGGATAAAAACCGCGCGAAATCAGATTAAGGAATTCAGTGGAGTTTATGCCATCGAGTTCACCAGCGCGGAAGCCGCTGCGGACTATTCGGAAAGTCCGGTGCATGAGGCGTGGTCCAAGACGTGGCAGGAGCAACGCGAGAATAGTTTGTCGTTTCAGGTGACGAATCCGTAGGCGACGGCCTTCTAAGTTTGGCGCGTGATTCCATATCTTCGGCGGATCATGGCATCAGCCATGCGATCCGTTAGCAGCCACTTGGCCCACTTGGCGAATCTCGCCAGTGAGGTGACGCCGTAGCGCGCCTTTGGGCGGGGCGCTTCGATGGCTTGCAGCATGATGCGGGCGCAATCTTCGGGAGTGGTCTTGGACTGGGCGCGTGTGCTGCTCGCGCTGTGCAGATAAGTCTCATAGAGCCGGGAGTAGGGGCCGGTCTTGAATTTTTCCTGATAAGCTTGCGCGAGATTCATGGCGGTGCTCTGAATGTTGGTAACGATGTAGCCGGGCTGGATGAGCACGGTATGGATGCCGAAGGGATAAAGCTCGTGGCGCAAGGAATTGCTGAGGGCTTCAATGGCGTGTTTTGAAGCGCTATAGGCTCCTTGTGTCGGCGGGGTCACGAAGCCGGAGACGGAGCTCATCATCAGGATGCGGCCTGCGCGGCGTTCACGCATCTTTGGAAGGACGGCCTGGGTCACCCGGATTACGCCAAAAAAATTGGTTTCAAATTGCAGCCGCCAGTCTTCCAAGCGCAAATCTTCGACGGCGCCGACGTAGACGAGCCCCGCATTGTTGATCAGCACGTCGATCTGGCCGGCCTCTTGATAAACCGCAGAGATGGCCTTTTGGACGGAGGCGTCGTCACAAACATCCATTTCCAGGGTTTTGAGCGGAAGATTCTTTTGCTTCGCGAGCGCGTCAAGTTGAGCACGCTTCTCCGCCGAGCGCCCTGCCGCGAACACGCGATAACCGTGCTCCGCAAGTAGCAGCGCCGCGGCTTTTCCTAACCCATCCGTTGCCCCGGTAATCAAAACTGTCTGAGTTTTGCTGTCGGCGTTCATGCTACCCCCTATTTTGAGAGGATTATCCTATCGTGAATCGGAACAAGTCGTGTTTGATGAAGCGGCGTCCCGCTTTCGGCACAGAGCGCGGATGCGCTTCTCCCCGGCGCTCACAAGATTGCTAGACTATTGGAATCTCCTACGCTCTAATCGCACCGCCAGGTGAGCGTGCATGCCGGCTGACGAAAACCTCTCCATTTCCGAACCCGTAAGAAACTGGCGGCTCGGCTTTTGGAGCCTGATCGCCACGCAGTTTCAGGGCGCGTTCAACGATAACGGCCTGAAGTTTTTCGTCATTTTCCTGATTCTCGGGACCAATCCTACGGATTCTGAAAAGGACCTGCTGGTCTTTGTCATTGGAAATCTCTTTGCCCTCCCTTTTCTTTTGTTTTCGATGGCCGGCGGATACCTGGCGGACCGCTATAGCAAGCGCAGCGTGGCGATCGGCACGAAGATCTTCGAAATCTGCGCGATGCTCTTCGCCATGTACGCCTTTACGCGGGGCAACCCGCGCATGGCATTCGCTGTAATTTTCCTTGCGAGCACGCAAGCAGCCTTTTTTGGCCCCGCAAAATACGGCCTCCTTCCGGAACTTCTACCGGCCAAGCTGCTTTCCTGGGGCAATGGGATCCTCGAACTCACTACGTTCCTAGCTATTATCGCGGGCGCAGTGATCGGCCCGGTGCTGGCTCAGCGATTTCATGGGCGCGAAGCTCTCGGCGGCCTGATTTTCGGGGCTTGCTCGTTGTTTGGACTGGCAGCGAGCTTTTTCATCTCGCGAGTTTCGCCTGCCGATCCTGCCAGGAAATTCCAGGTCAATATCTTCGCGGACCTGAAGAAACAGGTTCAGCTTGTCCGGCCGGACCGCGTCTTGCACCTCGCGATTGCCGGGAATACTTACTTCTGGTTTCTGGGGGCGCTGCTGCAGTTCGTGATCGTGTTTTATGGGCGTGAGGTTTTGCATCTTGACGAGACGCACGGCGGGTACCTGCAAGCGGCGCTGGCCATTGGCATTGGCATCGGGAGCTATGCGGCCGGGATGCTGTCGGCGGGAAAGATCGAGTACGGGCTGATTCCGCTTGGCGCCATCGCCATGTCCCTATTCTCGTTTGCGATTACCATCCACGGATTGAGCTTTCTTCAGGTACTGCTGCTCCTGGGAGCACTGGGGTTTGCGGGCGGATTTTTCGTCGTTCCGATCAACGCGCTGATTCAACACCGCCCGGAAGAGCAGCACAAAGGAAGCGTCATTGCGTTTGCAAATTTTCTGTCGTTCGTCGGAGTGATCGCGGCATCGGGCATTTATTCCGGGGCTACGCACTATCTTCATACCGGGCTGGCTTCCTTCTTCTTCTGGACTGCAGTGATGTCGCTCGCCGCGACGATTTATACCATCTATTTGCTTCCCGATTCCATGCTGCGGCTGCTGCTGTGGGTGGCCACGCACACGCTGTACCGGCTGGACGTGGCGGGCCGCGAGAATGTCCCGGCGCGCGGCGGAGCGCTGCTGACGCCCAATCATGTTTCCATGGCCGACGCGGTGCTGCTCATCGCGTCGATCGATCGGCCGATTCGCTTCATCATGTTCAAGGGCTCGTACGAGCATCCGCTGGTAAAACCGTTCGCAAAAATCATGGGGGTGATTCCCATTGCGTCGGATCAGGGGCCGCGGGAATTGATTCACTCGTTGCGGCTGGCGACCGACGCTCTGAAAAACGGCGAAGTCGTGTGCATATTTCCTGAAGGGCAGATGACGCGCATCGGGCAGATGCTGCCCTTCCGCCGCGGGATGGAGCGCATCATCAAGGGCGTCGATGTGCCGATCATTCCAGTGAATCTCGACGGCGTCTGGGGATCGATCTTTAGTTTTGCGGGCGGGAAGTTCCTTTGGAAGTTTCCGCGGCGCATTCCCTATCCGGTGCGCGTTACGTTTGGAAAGCCCATGCCGCCGACTTCCACTTCCCAGGAAGTGCGCCGGGCAGTGCAGGACCTGGGCGCGGAGGCCTTCGCGCGCCGTAAGAAGCGCATGCACGCGCTCTGGCAATCGTTCATTTACACGGCGCGGCGGCATCCCTTCCGGTTCGCGATGGCGGATGGGCAGAGACCCAAGCTCAGCTATTTTTCAGCGCTGACAGGTACGCTGGTCCTGGCGCGGCGTTTGCGAAAACACTGGCAGGGGCAGGAGATGGTGGGAATCCTGCTGCCGCCGTCGGTTCCCGGGGCGCTGGTAAATTTCGCGGCGATGCTGATGGGAAAAGTCCCGGTAAATCTCAACTACACGGTTTCGAACGAAACGCTGGCCTCCTGCGCGCAGCAGTGCAACCTGAAAACGATTGTTACCGCGCGAGTCTTTCTCGAGAAGGTCAAGATCCAGCCTCCCGGTGAAATCATTTTCATCGAAGATGTGGCCAAGGATGCGGGAACCGGTGAACGCGTCTCCGCGGCGCTGGCGGCAAGCCTTCTGCCATCCAAGTGGGTTGCAAAATTCGCAGGGTGCGAGCGTCCGGCAACTCTCGACGACATCGCGACGATTATTTTTTCCAGCGGCTCGACCGGCGACCCCAAGGGCGTGATCCTTACGCACTACAACATCGCTTCGAACGTCGCGCAGTTGAGCCAGGTGTTCATGCTGCATGCCGACGACCGCATCATGGGCATTTTGCCTTTTTTTCACTCGTTTGGTTTTACGGGCACGCTTTGCTTGCCCGCCGCCACCGGTATTGGTGTGGTCTTCCATCCCAATCCCCTCGATTCGCGGGTGATCGGCGCACTGGTGAACAAATATTCCGTCACCATGCTGCTGGCTACGCCTACTTTCTTGAATGCGTACACGCGGCGTTGCACTCCCGAGGAATTTGGGAGCCTGCGCTTCGTGATGGCTGGAGCGGAGAAATTGCCGGATCGCATCTCTCAAGCGTTCGAAGATCATTTCGGCATCCGGCCGCACGAAGGCTACGGCTGCACGGAATGTTCGCCAGCGGTTACGGTGAATACGATTGATTTTCGCGCGGCGTCTTTTCGCCAAGTGGGGGCGAAGCGCGGCAGCATCGGCCACCCCTTGCCGGGAATCACGGTAAAGATCGTGGACCCTGATACGTTGCAACCCGTGGGAGTCGATGAACCAGGCCTGCTGCTGGTGCGCGGGCCCAACATCATGCAGGGTTACCTCAACAAACCGGAGAAAACGGCCGAAGTTCTTCGCGACGGCTGGTATAACACCGGTGATATCGCGCGGCTGGATGAGGACGGTTTCCTGCGCATCACTGACCGCTTGAGCCGCTTCAGCAAGATTGGCGGCGAGATGGTGCCGCACATCAAAGTGGAAGACCTGCTTCAGGAGCTAGCCGGCGTCTCGGAGCAAACGTTTGTCGTTACCGCGATACCCGATGAAAAAAAAGGTGAGCGCCTGATCGTGCTGCATACTCTCGGAGAACAGCAACTGGAAGAATGCCTGGAGAAACTCGGCAAGAGCGACTTGCCCGCGCTTTGGCGTCCCAGGCCCGACCAGTTTCTGAGTGTCGAGAAACTTCCCTACCTGGGAACGGGCAAGCTGGATTTGCGCAAGTCTCGAGAACTGGCGCTGGAGATGGCCAAGCGTCCGGTCCGCGAATAGACTTGAAGTTTAAGGTTGCTTGCAAAAATTGATGACGCAAACAGAGAGCCCGGATCGCTCGCGCAGATGGTTGCTTCGGCTGGTGCTGACGGCAGCGGTTCTGGCCCTCTGGTTTTGGACGCAGTCCCTGATCGGGGCACGGACTCCCCCAGCGGCCGGACTCGGAGACGCGCTGCACGACCTGACCTCGGGATTGAATTCCTATTTCTCGCAAAACTCCGCGGCCGCCAACGCGCTTTTGATTGTCAGCTCCGCGTTCATCGATGCTTTAGGTCTATTCCTTCTGGGCCGCTGGTTGTTCGGCGGCAGTATCCGGCCCTTTCTCAGTCTGTTTTTACTGATGGCGTTGCGCCAGTTGATGCAGGCTATCTGTTCGCTGCCTCCGCCTACCGGGATGATCTGGCATTACCCCGGGTTCCCATCGCTGCTGGTCACCTATCATGTTGCCAATGACTTTTTCTTCTCGGGACATACTGCCATCGCGGTTTTTGGAGCCGTTGAGCTATCCCGCCTGCACCGGAATTGGCTGACGGCGGCCGCCGTGATGCTAGTGTTTTTCGAATTAACCACAGTACTGATCTTGCGCGCACATTACACGATGGATGTATTCACCGGAATCGTCGCCGCGCTGTGGGTCGCGTACTTCAGTGCGCAAATCTCACCGCGAATTGATCAATGGATCAACCGCGGCAAGTAGACCCTTGAATTCCAGGAGTGGAGACGGTGTTTCACCACACAGTGGCAAGCCAGAAAGTAACGCATTACACGAGCTTGTGCTCCGTTGCCGTTGTGCCCCGCCGATAGGGAGTGCTACCTTTCCTGCAACGTCTGTGGAGGCACCTCATGCAATTCTTCCGGGAGAGCCGGCTGAAGCCTCTCCTCTTTGCCATCATCTTCATTTGTTCCGCAAGTACGTTGCGCGCCCAAGACAAGCCTTCGCCGTCAACGATGGTGAAGATTGGTTTCCTGATGGACACTTTGAAGATTGAACGCTGGCAGACGGACCTGGACACGTTCCAAAAACGCGCAAAGGAATTAGGAGCTACGGTGTTCGTCGAAACCGCCGAGGGTGATGACGAGCTGCAGTTGCGGCAAGCCCAGAAGCTGCTGGATTCCGGCGCCGGAGTCCTCGTTCTGGTCTCTCATGACACGGAGAAAGCCGTGCGCATCGTCAAGGCTGCGAAGGCCAGGAAGGTGCCCGTCCTGTGCTACGAACGTTTAGTCCGCAACGCCGACGTCGACGCCTTTGTAGGAGTGGATGCCGCGGCGATCGGCTTCCTGCAAGTGCTTACCATCTATCAGCTGGCGCCTAAGGGCAACTACGTCCTTATCGCCGGCTCTCCCTCGGACATCAATGCAAGGATCTTGCACGACGCTCAGCTGAGGGCCTTGCAGCCGGCCGTGGATCGCGGCGACATCAAGATCGTGGCGGACGCCTGGGCCAAGGACTGGAATCCTTCGGAGGCTTATGCGCACATGGCTGCAGCCATTGAATCCACCAAGGGAAATATCACCGCGGTGATCGCTTCGAACGATGGAACGGCAGGCGGCGCCATCCAGGCGCTGGAAGAACACAAACTCGCGGGGAAAGTTTTTGTTTCCGGCCAGGATGCGGATCTGGCGGCCATCATTCGAATCCTCGATGGCACGCAAACCATGACGGTCTACAAGCCGCTTGGCCTTGAGGCGAAACAAGCCGCGGAAGCTGCTGTCGCTCTGGCCAAGGGCCAGCCGGTCAATACCACGGCGTCCATTTCGAATGGAGCGCGGAGCCTTCCTGCGATTCTCGTGAATCCCGTGGCGGTGACGAAGACCAACGTCAGGCAAACCGTCATCAAGGACGGTTTTCAAAACCTGGAAACAATTCAGAAGAGTTTGCCGAAAGAGAAGTGGCCACAGTAGATTCGAAACCGGCCCACGGCTGGCCGGTTATTTCAAGCCCCAGAACGTCGCATCCGGCTTCACCAATTCGAATCCGGCATCCCACGCTTCGTGGCTGCGCCAGACGACTTCAGCGTCCGCCTTGCGCCCTGTCTCCTGCTGGACCAGGCGAACGCGCTTGTGCAAGGGGAGGTCGGCTCCCACCACGGCCATACAACCGGAGTGGCTCACATCCACGGTTACGGCGTTGGCACGTTCCTTCGCGCCGCCGTTGTCCCACTCCACGAGAAGTTTCACGCGCGAGATGATGCGTTTGTGGCTGCGGAGATTTTCCCAGCGTTCTTGCAACGCGACTGCTGCAGGATCTTTGTTGATTCTGATAGTCATTGGCGGCCTCTCTGCGGAAGAGTTACCGGGCCCGGGAGGTAGAAGCACCAAATTAATGCGGCAAATTGCAGAGGTCAATAGTACTTTTCAAGTTGTCCCCTCCTTGTCAATCCGCGGCCTGCGCCACCTCCCGCGGGCGCTTCTTGTCCACGGGATACCCATTCGGGCGACCCATATCTTGAGGGGAATACCTGAGTACAGAAGCAGGGGTAAACCGGATTGAACCGAATGCAATCCTAGGCAAACTATCCGCCAGGTTAGTGACCATTTCGTGTCCCTCATTGCCACCGGGCATGTGCCTTGGCTCGATACCGCGCTATTGCGCCCGTTCGAAAGGAGATTTCGCGCCCTATGTCTCACCATTCTAAGAATATTCTAATCTTGCTTTTCACGCTGTTGGCAGCCAGCGCGCCGGTCTTTTCAGCCACTCCTGGAAGTGGCGCGCTCGTAGGGGTCACGACTCCCGTAAGCTGGTCAGGCGGGCCTTTCACGGCCGTCGCTACGGATACCAGTTCCTGCACCACGCTGAACTGCGACACCTTCTTCCTCACCGTTAATACGCCTTCCAAGTTCTTCAGCACAAACTCCACGGATGAAGTGCAAATTCGCATCACTTGGCAGGGGACCACCAACGAGTTTGATCTCTACCTTTTCGATCCTTCGGGGAACCTGCTTGCTTCATCTGTGCAAGCTTTTGAAACCTACGAAGAAATTGACGCGGGACCCTTGCCCAACGGTACTTACAAGGTGGTCATCGTGGCTTCGCAGACGGTGAATGTCTCCTATTCAGGAACTGCGCAAATTGCCGCGGATCCCGCAGTCGCCAACGGCAAAGCGCGCTACCAGCCAGGCAAACTGGTCTTCGGGGCGCCCTTCGAACTTCCGCGCCCGAATGACCCGGCAAACTCCGTTGCCACGCTGGCAGCTGATCAGGACACCGAGCCACGGATCGTCCACGATTCCCTTGGCAATCTTTATGTTGCCGCGATTCAGGGCGTCCCCGGCGGCGTGGATGTCTGGAAATCCTATGACACTGGCAAGACCTTTACATACCTTGGGCAGCCGGATGGAAGCCAAGCAGTGGCCACAACCGGCGGGACGACCGGCGTGGGCCTCGGCGGCGGCGATGAAGACCTTGCGGTCGGCACCTCCGGGAATGTGTACATGAATTCGCTCTGGCTGGGCTCCACTACGCAGACTAGCTCTTTCAACGGCGGCAACACTTGGGCTGTTAATCCGCTCGCTTCCGACATTCCCGGGGATGACCGGCAGTGGATCGCTTCTTACGGGAACAGCGTTCTTTACCTCACCTACAAACAACTCGGCGCCGACTTACAGGGCACCGTCAGCATTGTGGTCGTAAAATCCACGGACGGCGGAATTACTTTCCCGCAGATCACTCAGGTCACCGCGCCTGCCGTGGGCGTTCAACCTGGAGACCAGGGAAACATTGTGGTGGATCCCAGGAATGGCAATGTCTATAACGTGTTCTTCGATCAGACCAGCACGCAGGTCTACCTGGCGCGCTCCACGGATGGAGGCGTGACATTCAGCTTGAAGCTCGTCTATCAGGGCCCCGCGGACACCTCTCTGGCTCACGTTTTCCCCGCCATCGCCGTCGATAATGGCGGCAATTTGCATGTGGTCTTTTCCGATGGCGTAAACACTTATCTCACTGCTTCGTCGAATCAAGGTGCAACGTGGTCCCACGTGGTGCGCGTGAACAACGGGGCTTCCACCAGAACCGCCATTCAGCCCTGGGTGGTTGCCGGCGATCCCGGCAAAGTAGACGTCACGTGGCTCGGTTCCTCTGCAACCAATTTCATGGACACCTCCGCGCCATGGCAGGTGTTCCTGGCGCAATCCCAAAACGATTTTGCAGGTGTGCCAACCTTCGCGCAAAGCACGGTAACCGGTGTTGTCCACGTCGGTCCAGTCTGCGTGAATGGCCTTGGCTGCGCCTCCGGTACACGGACGCTCGCGGAATATTGGGCGCCTGACGTGTACCTGGATGGAAACGTCCTGATCGTCTACCCCGACGACAAGAACTCCGGACTTCCCTCCGGAGATGCCCGTACCTGGTTCATTCGCCAAACCGCCGGACCGACAATCATCCAGACGGTGCACTAATCCGCGGATCAGCCATCCTGCGGGAACAAAAAGGAGGAGGAGATGTTGGTTGCCTCCGACGCTCCCCTCCTTCTAACCTTGCGAAACGCTGGAACCACTTCGCTTGGGCGTGGGAGTAGTGAAAGCAACAAGATACCCCAGGACCTAGGCTCCCAACCCGAGCCTGGGCACCTCCTCGTCTCTCTACTTTTCCGGAACGTATCGAAGTGCTATCTTCTCTCCCATTCTCATGTCTCCAGACTCTCATCTCGCAAGTCCCGGCCGCTTGCTGTCGGTCCTTGTAGCTTTGGCCCTGATGTTTGCATCCGCCTACTCGGTCGCCCGCTTATTTGCTGGCGTTGCGATGATTGGAGCGTGGACCGGGCTACCTCGGCACGCGGCTGAACTTCCTCGAATTCAGGCCCAAACTGCACGATGGGAATTGCTGGCTATTCTTCTCCCCTTTTTTGCCGCACTTGCGCTTGGATTCGGCAAAGCGACCCCGACCATCTCTGTCAACGGGCCGCAAGCATCTCTGACATACGCCGCCGAGTCACAAGTGGAAAAATGGACCACTCCTGTCGTCCGATACGTCGTTCGGCTTGCTGTTTCCGTTTTAGGTACTCTCGGTTTCCTTCTCGGTCTGCTTCTCATCGGTTTCGTGCTGTACAAGGTGCAAATATAAGCTGCTCCCTGGCGCGGAATCATACGACCAAGACTCGAAAGGAAAACAAAAAGGCCGGTCTGATTTTTTCAGACCGGCCTTTGTATTTTAATCCCGGCGACGACCTACGTTCCCACACAGTTGCCCGTGCAGTATCATCGGCCCGGCGAGGCTTAACTACCGTGTTCGGGATGGGAACGGGTGTGACCCTCGCGGTATGATCACCAGGAAACTCTTTGAAGTTTTCAGTTGTCAGTCCTCAGTTTTCAGAAAGCCAAGAACAAACAAGAAACTTCGAAATCGTTTCGAAAGATTTCGCAGCGCGCGCGAAAAAGACGGCGCTGCCGACAACAGAATCCGGATCGCTTGCGCAATCACAGAAATTTGGCTGGCCTTACAAGTTCGACTTCAGGTCGAACAACACTGTGCAGAAATGGCGTACTTTGTTTGTTGTGACTCTTGCGAGCCACCTCTGCTCTTCCTCAAAGACGGTTTGAGAAAGTTTTATGATTAAGCCGAACGGGCGATTAGTACTGGTCAGCTTCACACATTGCTGTGCTTCCACCTCCAGCCTATCAAAGTCGTAGTCTTCGACTGCCCTTCTTAGGTCTTAAACCTTGGGAGAACTTATCTTAGGGCGAGCTTCTTGCTTAGATGCATTCAGCAATTATCTCTTCCAGACTTCGCTACCGAGCGATGCCCCTGGCGGGACAGCTCGTACACAAGAGGTCTGTTCATCCCGGTCCTCTCGTACTAGGGACAACTCCCTTCAAGTTTCCTGCGCCCACACCAGATAGGGACCGAACTGTCTCGCGACGTTCTGAACCCAGCTCACGTACCGCTTTAATAGGCGAACAGCCTAACCCTTGGGACCTTCTACAGCCCCAGGATGCGATGAGCCGACATCGAGGTGCCAAACCTAAGCGTCGATGTGAACTCTTGGCTTAGATCAGCCTGTTATCCCCGGCGTACCTTTTATCCGTTGAGCGATGGCCCTTCCACGCGGGACCACCGGATCACTAGACCCGACTTTCGTCCCTGCTCGACTTGTAAGTCTCACAGTCAAACCGGCTTATGCTCTTGCACTCCACAGCGGGTTTCCAATCCGCTTGAGCCGATCTTTGGGCGCCTCCGTTACATTTTAGGAGGCGACCGCCCCAGTCAAACTACCCGTCTGGCCGTGTCTCCCCGCCCGTCACGGGCGGTAGGTTAGA
>Ga0210409_10000264_pt1 | contig 104115 bp, 96 predicted proteins | sample IncBWH17MmetaG_FD_161649 | JGI IMG/M metagenome (GOLD analysis project Ga0210409, IMG submission 161649) | Forest soil microbial communities from Barre Woods Harvard Forest LTER site, Petersham, Massachusetts, United States - Inc-BW-H-17-M | ecosystem: Environmental > Terrestrial > Soil >... | reverse complement strand
ACAGTTTCTGAGTCATACAACCACCCCAACGGGGTGGGCCTCGCTCCTTTCTCCCGAGCCTGTTGGTTGGATTCAGCACCACCAACTTTACTCGAGCGTGGGAGCCGACATTGTCATGGAATCAATTTCGCTCATTGAACCTGCCCAGCCAATTCTCAAAGAGTGTGATGGCCTGACAAACGTCAGTCATTTCAGTGGCACTTACACCAAGGGGTTCTTCGCGTCGTCTCTTGCAAGCCAATCCCCTGGTATCCGTCATAGGTCATGCACAGTTCGGTGCTTTTGTAATCTGAAAACCTGAACCTGACGGACTCGATCGGTTTGCCATCTGAATCGAGTACGACCGCAAGGTGTCGTTCACTGGTATCCAGTCCGTCGATCTTTAGACTTTTGCGCTCAGGCCACGCCGCCGCTGGCCTCTTGTCAATTTTGACCCTAAACCCAAAAGAATTGATCTCGCCATTTGGAAGAATTGCGGGTTGTTTCCAAAGAGGATCATCGACCCTCGCGGCAACGCAGACGCTGCCAGTAGCTTGTTGTGCAGTCGCACAATGGGAAATCGCAAGAACGAGCGCGACTACGACAAAGGCAATTTTCACGACGCCTCCGATGAGCTTCTTAGGGTAAGGTTAGCAGGTAGTTGGCGATAAATCGCCATAGCGCTCATTGACCATTTGTCAAAACGTGAAATGGCGTGATTTTGCCAACTGACGAGCCCTTGCAACCAATATAGAACTTTCAGATCTTGATCCTCGTATCTGTACGCATGAAACGGCGTGCGACTTTGGCCTTCGTCGTGTGCTTGTCCCTGTCGACAATAGCAGTCGCCCAGGAAGTCCCGACAGGTACTGTCGCGCCTCGATCGCCAGAAATCATATTCCATAGTTCATCCAATCTCGTCCTTGTGGACGTGATTGCCCTGAAGAATGGCCTTCCCGACAAAACTCTGAAGCGCGAGGATTTTCAAGTTTTCGATAACGCGCGTTCAGTTTCGATCGAGACGTTTGACAGCGGTGCACAACTTACCACCCGCCCGCTCGCCCTTTGGTTTGTTGTGCAATGCAGTATGCAAGGTTACGAGGCGAAAGGTTCAGGGTTGTTTGCTGGACAGATCAGCCGTTTCGTGCCTGCGCTCAATTATATAGAGAGGCAAGACACCGTAGCCGTGGCGCACTGGTGTGATGATGGTAGATCGAACCTTGATCTGTTGCCGACCAGGAACGTTGCGGATGTGCCAGCAGTGTTGGAACAGGCGCTCGCGACCGGACCTGACAGTAAAACTCACGATCGAGCAGGCGAGCTAGCATTGCAGAGCACTCTGCAACACATCGTTGATACCACCCGCTCGTCAAAGCCCGAACCCTTACCTGTGCTCATCTTTCTCTACGGGGACTACAGCAGCATGGATAGGTATGAGGCCAATCACTTCATCGACGAGCTCCTGGAAACCTCAGCCATTGCGTTCGGAGTCAGGGACCGCCGTTCTCCGCGTTTATTGTTTGCGCCTGGGGAGCAGAGAGCAATCGCCCATTACGTCGTCACGAAGACCGGCGGCCAGTACTTGGACGCTTCGCCCGAGAGCTACGCAAGCGCTTTGGCAGAAATCCTGGAGCAACTCCATTTTCGTTACGAGTTGGGAGTCAAGCCAGAAATCTTGGATGGCAAGCGTCATATTCTCCGCGTGAAACTGGCGGATGCTGTCAAGAACCAGCACAAACAAGTACGTCTGAGATATCGTGCCGCCTATGTACCAGTTCGTTCTGGAACGAACTAGTCACTAACCTTGACTTCGAGTGGTGAATGGCATGCTCTACGTCGGCTCGGGCGATGGCAACGTCTATGCGTTTGGGCTGCAATAGTAAGTTTGGGATGCGGCAAATCTTCAACTGTTGAAACATCGCCTGTTACACTCATCAACAGGCACACTCACCGGTTCGTTCTCCAATCAGGATTTGAGGCGTGTACTACTTGTGGTAGTATTCGCTGGCTTTGAGAGGAGCCTCCATGAAGCGCATCAACTTTTTGGTTGGGGTCGCATTGGCAGTGGTCATCGTGCTGTGCGTGTTGGGGAGCCGGATGTTGAGCGCGCAGGACAATTTGAAGGGCGGTACGGTTCTGCAGCGTACGGAACTGAAGGGCGCGCCAGGATGGGAAGCGATCCTAGTGCAACGCATCCTTCCGCCGGGTGCAGAGAGCGGAAAGCATACGCAATCGGGGAACGAAATCGTGTATATCCAGGAGGGCTCGGTGACGTTTGAGGCTCAGGGCAAACCCGCTGTGACCCTCAAGCCGGGCGAGGCATTCACCACGGTGGCCGGCGAAGTGCACAACGTCAAGAACGCAAGCAGCAGCGCGCCTGCGACCGCGTTGGCCTTCTACGTTGCTAAGAAAGGCACTCGACTCGAGGACCTCTCGGTTCCGGCCAAATAAAAATCGGCAGGCGGGGGGGTGGGAGACCAGCACATTCTAAGGGATACGTGTGCCTGTTTAGCGAGTCAGTAGGTCAACCCTTTCTCCCTCTTAGTTGACGATAAATTGTTACACTCATTGACCCTGCCTAGCCGATTCTCAAAACGTGTAATCGCTGTTTTCGACACCTATCTTGTACAGGGCCTAGCAGACTGAGCTGCTGGTGTCGGGTCGCAAGGGAAACTAGAAATCGCAAATACATCTCAGAAGCTTCGCGCAGCTCACCCGAAACAGAAGTTGGTATGAACGCAGGGTGATGGCCACACAACAAGTAGCATCTCCGGAGCACTATTGCTGAGCAGAACGTAATCCTTCCAGTAAGGATCGGTCTGGAATTTCTCCGTACCTCCGTAAGCAGCTCGCCGCCCGGACTTATCGCGCAGAAATATCCGGGTTAACCGATTGGCAATCTCCCGGCTCACCTCAAACGTCGCTCCTTTCCTGGTCGGGAAAGCGCTGCTCGGGTGGAAATTGCGCGTGCACAATTTCGTTCCTCACCGCATAGAGCACCACCTCGGCGATGGAATGAAGCCTCAGCTTGTGGCGGGAATCCTGGTGGCCCGGCACTTGAAGACGGCAGAGGATCAGGCATTCAACGATCTGGGAATCGCACTTCCTCTCAGTCAGCAGCCAGCGGAGATGCTGACCTTCCTGAGAGATGCCAAGCCGATAACACCGATGATCCAGTAAACCCTAGTTCGGTTGGAATGCGAAGCCCTTTTCTGTTGAACCTATTCGTATAAGGTTGATCCGAGTTTCTCAATGAGTGATATGGCGATATTTCGTCAGTTGACCGCGACTATGGCTCAGCCCGGTCACCCGGAGTATCAGCGTGCCTCGCGGCACGCGCCCCCTCAACAGGTGGGGGAGGCACCGGACTGAGCCGATTCCAAGATCGCACTGCACAAGTCAAATGTCGTTGCCCGGGAGCACTCATCGCCAACACGGTGAGTGCAATAGAGATTTTGCAACAGCTGTCCCATCCCTTGGGGGGAACTGGCGAGATGCGTGCTATACTTGCTGCCCGCTGAGGGTTCGGCCTGAGTTCCATTTCCCCCCTGCAATATCCGTCAACGGAGGTCCGTGCCAATGCTAAGAAAATCGCTATCCGCCTGCAGCAGGGCTGCGGCTATCGTGGCAACTCTGATTCTGGTGAATGCTTCCTGGGCTGCGAGCAAGGAGAAGGTACTGTATAGCTTCACCGGTGGCAATGACGGAGGCCAACCCGTAGCTAAACTGATCTTCGATAAATCCGGCAACCTCTACGGTACGACAGCCAATGGCGGCGCACATAATGCCGGCGCGGTATTCAAGCTGGCGCCCTCAAATGGCGGCTGGAAGGAAACCGTACTCCATAGTTTTACGGGCGGCATTGACGGTGCTTACCCTTTGGCAGACTTGATCTTCGACAATGCAGGCAAACTTTATGGCACCGCCGCCCAGGGCGGCGCGGATGGATTCGGCGTCATCTTTGAGCTGGCGCCGAACTCTGGCGGTGGTTGGACCGAGGTCGTGCTCCACAGCTTTACAGGACCCGGCAGCGATGGGGCAGTGCCTGTTGCTGGCTTGATTTTCGACGATAAAGGCAATCTCTACGGCACGACCGAATCGGGCGGCGGGAATTCATTTGGCGCCGCATTCGAGGTTGAGCATTCGCGAGGCGGTTGGTCTGAAAGTGAGCTTTTTCAGTTCTACTCGTACGGCCTTTACCCGCTTGCTGGCTTGCTCATCGACAAAGCAGGAAATCTTTACGGCGCGGCAGCGGTGGGCGGCGCAGGCGGACATGGCACAGTTTATCAAGCGACGCTCACAAACGGTAGCTGGGTACAAACTGAGCTTTATGGCTTCACGGGTGGCAGCGACGGGAACTTTCCAGGATATGGGCGACTAGTCTTCGACAAGGCCGGCAACCTCTACGGCACAACCGAACAAGGCGGCGTGAATGACATGGGCACGGTGTTCGAGCTGGCGTCGAAAAATGGCGGCTGGACTGAAACGGTTCTCTATAACTTCACCGGTGATGGCGACGGCGCTTATCCTCTCTCTGGCTTGGCCTTCGACCTCACAGGACATCTCTACGGCACCACCCACCAAGGCGGACTGGGTGGATACGGTACCGTTTTCAAGTTGACGCCGAAATCAGGCGGTGGCTGGACTGAACGCGTCTTCCATAGCTTCACGGGACGACGCGACGGCGCGTACCCTATCGCGGATGTGGTTCTGGATAACAAAGGCCGGCTGTATGGCACGACTCCGTACGGCGGCAGAAATAACGCTGGTGTCGTGTTTGTGGTCGAACCGTAGCGCAAACGGGAGTGGTTCGCATGACCAATTGAGCGGCGGTTTCATCGTCGCAACTTGGTAGTGCGTTTAAGGAGGTAACTGTTATGCGGCGCACTCAACCTCTAAAGAAGGCTTTGTCGATCTCGATCCTACTCGCGGTGATCATGATTTTCGTGACGGCTGCCTGGGCAGCGAACACCGAGAAAGTTCTCTATACGTTCACAGGTCGCGAGGATGGGGCTAGTCCCATTTCTGGCTTGATCTTCGACCATGAAGGGAACCTTTACGGCACGGCCTCTGCTGGTGGCAGCGTCGCCTGTATCGGTGGGCAGGAAATCGGTTGCGGAACGGTTTTCGAACTAACGCCGTCCGCAGGGGGCGGATGGATGGAAACTGTGATCTACAGCTTCCAGGGAGGTTCTGACGGAGCCGGTCCTAGCAACCTTATCTTCGATCGACAAGGCAATCTTTACGGAACTACATATCAAGGTGGTGGATCAGGATGCTTTCTCGGCTGCGGCACGGTTTTCAAGCTGTCGCGAGCACACGGAGTGTGGGTCGAATCCGTGCTTTACAGATTTCACGGAGGGAGCGATGGAGGCACTCCCAGCGGCGTGGTTCTTGATGCCGGGGGCACTGTCTACGGCGCCACTTATGCTGGGGGTAATCTAACCTGCAGATCCCAAGGGACTGGCTGTGGCGTCTTGTTCAAACTGACTCCCTCGGGCAGTGGTGAGTGGAGTGAAACTGTTGTTCACACATTCGGTTCCACCAGAGACGATGGACAATTCCCCAATCCTGGCCTAGTCTTCGATCGCAAAGGCAATCTCTACGGAACCACACAGGAGGGCGGGACGTCCAAGTATGGATACGGCACCGCCTTCGAACTCACGCCAAATTCCGGGGGCGATTGGACCGAAACCCTACTACACAGCTTCAGCGGACGCCGCGACGGAGGTATACCCATTGGCGGCGTCATTTCTGACAAGTCCGGCAATCTCTACGGCGCCAACTACAACGGTGGTCTCGATGGAGGGGGTGATGTTTTCAAGCTGAAGCCGCTTGCGGCTAACGGTAACCGCTGGAAAGAAAAAGTAATCTATAACTTCGGTGGCCAACAGTCTGATGGGTTTCAACCCGATGCCCTCGTTACCTTTGACAAGGACGGCAATCTTTACGGCACCACGCAGTATGGTGGCGGTAGCGGGTCAGGCAACGGTACCGTCGTCGAGCTGACACCGAACCCGCACGGGGACTGGACCGAGACGGTGCTGTATAGCTTCTCCGGCGGTAGCGATGGAGGTCAACCCGTGGCCAGCGTAATCGTCGACTCCGCAGGAAATGTGTACGGTACCACTTGGGTCGGCGGAACAGGTAACTGTAGTGGAGGTAACGGCACCGGCTGCGGCGTAGTATTTGAGGTCATGCCGTAACTTCGATTTCACTCCCCGGCCCGCCTAGCTTCATCACAGAACCATCCTGCATAGCCTTGCGGATTCTGTGCAGCATGAACCAAGCAGACTTCTGCGTGACCCGGCCAAACGACCGAAACGACCGCACAGCTTGTGTTGGCAGCGAACGAGCGAGAGTCAGAAACCGCGAAGGACGGGCTCTTGCAATTGCGTCCTAAATGGAGGCAGCTCGTCGAAGCGATGCAAGCGGAAACATCTGAGACAGGGAATTGGTCAAGGAACGAGTTCGGAGGTTGGAGGCGCAGGAAGCGTCGAAGAGGAAAACCCATGAACTTGTTCGGCGCGAAATAGGGCGCCGGAAGCTCCGACCGAGTTAACGAGTTTGTCAGTTGTACGTATGCCTAAACCGTCCGATTGTTTGTGTCGCCTGTCGAGTTGCGTGTCTAGCCTTCTCGCGGGAACGATAATCCCTCATGTACCTCGCCCTCCCTTTCTTGAAAGCGAGATCTTTGCTCTCCGCCACCTTGCGGCACCCCGTGCTACAGCACTGCTGTTTCTTCACCCTGGCAATAAACCATCGGTTGCACTCACTGCGAACGCACCGCCTGACACGGTTAAGCTTTCCCTCTAGCGTGAGGTTCATGAGGTACCGAACTGCAGCCGATTTCTTCCCGTGCGAAGCTTCTGAACCGACCCACTTCCTCAGGAGGATATCGAAGCGCAATTCGGGAAGCGAAACGTAGCTCTGCAGTGTTCGCTTAATACTTGCCTCCAATTCCTCGAACGCCATGTATTTTCGAGGAGCTTCCTGCCGCAGGCAGTTGCCAAACTCCACACTGATTTCCTCGAAATTGATGCCCGCCAACAGGGCATCGCTTTGGCGCTTCACCTCCTGGAGTGAGGTTTTGTATCCCTTTCCATCGGGCCTTGCAAAAGCCCGTCCGCAGACCTCCAACTGCTTCAGATCATCGCAGAGCTTAGAGAACTCGGGGTGCGCATTCAACAGTTCAATCACCCAAGCTTTCGGATCTCCGTGCGGCTTTCTCGGTTTAGGCAAGACTCAGCTCCGGCGGACCGTAACTCCACTTCCGACCATTAAAGTGACTTTACGTTTTCACTAGGCATTGTCGACTGCAAACATTAGAACAGCAAGAGCATTAAGCAGCGGTACGTACGGAGATGAGTATGAGCGAATCTGTACTAGTCAGCAAGCGCGAGGCCGCAAGGAGTTTGTCAGTTTGCCTACGCACTTTAGATGTTCTGATCGGCGAAGGGAAAATCCCGACGCGCAGAATTGGACGCCGAGTTTTGATAGCCCGCCGACACCTTCAAGAGTTTGCGCTTGGGATCAGGCCTGCTCGACGACGGACGGAGATGCCATGGCCCGATCCTGGTACCACAGCCTCGAAGCCGTTCGCAACGGGCAGCGAGGAGTTCAAATAGTCGATGCCATTCGTCAAGCTTGATACTGGGATACTCGATTCAACGCTTTGGGAAGACCGTGTGGGCCGTGATGTGTTCATTACGGCTTTGCTGCTGGCTGAGCCAAAGGAACGTATACAGCCCACGCCGCAGATTGCAGTGCGCAGTCTCGAGGAAACAGGGTTTGTGGTGCCTCCGGGGTGGTATGGATTTGTCCCAACGTCGGGTATAGGTATCATTCGTCGCGCCATGGTCGACCGAGACGAAGGCTTACGGGCCTTGAGCGACTTGGCGAGGTAGATCCAGAAAGTCGCTCTAGCGAGTTTGAAGGTCGCCGATTGGTTCGTGTTGATGGTGGATTCATTCTTTTGAACTACTTGCGGTATAGAGACCGGGATTATAGCAACGCTGAACGTCAGCGAAGGTTCAGAGACCGGAAACGTAACGCGTCACCAACTAACGGCGTTATTGTAACGCCCGTAACACATGCACATGCAGATGCAGATAAGATCTTAACCCCCTTACCCCCTTTGGGGATTAAACCCGTCGAATCTCAAAAGCAAAACCAAACCACAGAGCAGGGCACGCCGCACGACTTACCGCCCGAGTCTCTCGCGCACAAAGTAATCGAAGCCTTCAACCTGTCGAGCATGGCGAACGTCCTTCGTGCCGTCGCCGCGGCGATCCGTGCGATGGCCGGCGAGAAGAAGTGCCGGATCGCGGAAGGATGCGACGCGCTGATCGAAGTCTCGACTCGCGCCCAGGCCGCGGGCAAGGCGATCAATTACCTATGGTTTATGAACACGGGATGGCGTGAGTGGGAGGCGAAGCAAGCGAAGGCCGCGGAGCCAAAGAAGCGACCCAAGAGCCCGATGCAGCAACTCGCAGAGCAACAGGCGGAAGTGTTCCGTATGCAAGCTGAGAAAGCGGCGCAAGAGCTGACCGAGGCACAGGCTGATGGAGTCGCGGAGTCTGACTTTTCGCGCGTGTCAATACTAGAGAAGCGAGCGACAGCGCTACGCGAGCGAGCGGAGGAAGCCGAGCGAAAGGTAGCCCGATTCAAGTCAGAAACCGCACCAACAGGCGAACGAAAGGCTTCAGGGCAAGCGGCGCGACAGGCGGCCCATGCAGGCGGAGGAGCCCCAGCCGCGGGTCAAACACTTCAATGAACGACGTATCCGCAGTCGTGGAGGCAATTCTCGAAGTGGGCCGCCAGCGTCGAGATCTTCTCGACGAGATGCGCGGCGCGTTACAATCGGGCGACTCCGAAAAGGCGCTCAGACTTTTATCCCAGTACTGTGGGTTGACAGATGAGAAAAGTGCTCGAACTAATTAGGGTTTCGACGGAAGGCCAAGCGAGGGACGACCGTGCCTCCATTCCGGCGCAGCGTTCAGTGAACAGGCGCACCTGTGGGCAGTATGGTCTTGAAATAGTAAAGTCTTTCGAGATTTCCGATGTTTCAGGTGCCGCCGTTCTGATGGCTCCAGAGATCCAGCGCCTTGTCGCCATGATGCAATCGCCGGACATCCACGGCGTGGTTGCCCGAGAATTTTCTCGACTCATGCGCCCGGAGAATTTTGCCGACTACGCACTACTTCAGTCTTTTGTGGACTCGAAAACGGTGCTCTATCTGCCGGACGGGCCTATTGACCTGTGCAGTAAGACGGGTCGTCTCATGGGCACGATCCGTGCGGCTATCGCCGGGCTAGAACGGTCAGAAATCCTCGAGCGCATCTGGACTGCGAAAGAAGAGAAGCGTCGCCGCGGCGAATTGGCCCAAAGCAATATTGTGCTGCCATGGGGAGTCGGCTACGAGCAACCCCGAGGATTTTTCTACAAGCCTGAGAGCGAGAGGGTCCGGGAAGCATTTCGACAATTCCTTGCAGGCCGCCAGAGCTACATACAACTGGCAAAGCTCCTCGGTGTCACTCCAAGAGGCATGCACCTGATCATGCGCAATCCCATCTGGACCGGATGGCGTGTTATTGACAAAAAGCGAGACGTTTCGGCAGCCGGCAAGTACACCGGTACAAACGGACGCCAAGCGGACCGACGGAAGATCGCTCGGAGCGCAGAAGAGCTTATCCGCGTCAAGGTGATCGCGGAACCGTTGATTTCTGAAGTCGATTTTCAAGCTGTTCAGCGGATCATGGACCTAAAGCAGAAAAAGCACTGGCGTTCTCAACCTACCGTTGAACACCGCTTCACATACAATGGATTTCTCTCCTGTTCGCACTGTGGAGAGGTCATTCATACTGCTCTAGCCAGAGCCGACTATTACGCTTGCAAAGGTCGCAGAACGAACCACTCCTGCTCGACAAGATACATGTCCAGGGAGAAACTAGAAGGCACCCTCGATCTGATGTTTTCAGGTCGCCTTACAACTCGGGCATTTTTGGAGACCTGCATTCGCGCCGCGAAGGATAGATCACGCGAACAGAACTCTGCCGGCCGGGTCCAGCGCTTAACGTCTGAGATCACATCCCTTCGCCAAAGGCGAGATCGGGTGATTGATAGCTTCGTGGAAGGCCTCATACAAAAAGACGAACGCGATCGACGTCTCGCGGCTATCGACCACGACACCGAGGTCACCCAGGGCATTCTTATGCGGGAGGCGCCTTCCCCCTCGCTTGATATCCGCAAAATGGTCGATGCCTTCGCCCAGCTCACGCAGTGGCAATACTGGACACGTGATCAGAAACGTTCTGTCTTGTCGGCTCTTGCGCCCGATATTCGCGTAGCCGACTACCGGGTGGAATCCATCGGACTCAATCCGGGACTCTTCAGCAATGAAAGTACCCGCTCGGCTACGGCTTTATTACTGACAGCAACGTTGCGCAGCGGCGCGGCTTGGGAGGCTGGGCGAAGAGGAATCAAGCGTTGTTTCAACTCACAGCTCGCGGGCTCGCAAGCGACGACCGTACCCTGTGGAATGACGTACGCAGTATCTCTCAAGCTCACTATCTGATTGACTTCGGAGTCCAGGTGGAGGACCGTTTTCTATCCGTAGCTCCCGTGCTCAGCCAACCGCTTGGTCCATGCTTGGACGACTAGTGCCCCGTCACTTCGAATCAAATAGAGATTACAATAATAGCGGCAGCGCCTACGAGGAGCGCTTCACCGTCTTCGTCTTCTAAAACACGCGCGCAGGTACTTGAGCACTGTGCGCCTTCATTGGATACATTCGGGGAGACACTACGGACGGGATTTGGAGCGATCAGCGACGCTGGTTGAAGGTTCTGTGTCGAGCCGGGCGGCTCTGCATCGTTAGCGAGAGTTGGTGAGTTGGGGCAACTTGGCCAGCTCACCTTTGATGACTTTTCCGGTGAGGGTCAGGGGCATTGAAGGAACCAGCAGAATTTGTGAGGGGCGCTTGTAGGGCGCGAGATGTTGTGCGGCGTGTTGCACGAGTTCGGTCTCGAAGTTGGCGACGACGGCAAGAGTTGTACGAAGGCGACGACTTCTTCGCCACCCTCAACTCCAGAGACTGGTCGCCCAATGACTGCCGAACGAACGACTGCGGGATGTGAGTTCAGAACCGCCTCGACTTCCGCGGGGTAGACATTTTCTCCGAAGCGAACGATCAATTCCTTAGTGCGGCCAACGATGAAGAGATATCCGTTTTCCAGCCGGGCCAAGTCGCGAGTGTTGAACCATCCGTCCGGATTGATCGCTGCGGAGGTCTCTTCCGGCGCGCGATAATAACCTTTCATCACATTCGGTCCGCGCACCCAGAGTTCTCCGACTTCTCCCTCAGCCACTGGATTTTGATCAGGTCCGACCAATCGAACTTCGACTCCCGGCAGAACCAGTCCCACCGAAGTATCGGTCCGGTGTTCTCCCACTTTTGCCTGGGAGATGTTGGGAGAGCATTCCGTGGCTCCGCATCCGTTGTGCAGCGCCGGGCCAAACAGTTGTTCCACCTGCGATTTCACTGCGGCCTGAAGCAATGCTCCCGAAGATGAAATGATGCAAAGATCGGGAAATTTGAGCGACGTCAATCCCTTCAACTTCGCATAGTCCGCCAGGAGAGAGAACATCCCAGGAGCGCCTAACACGACGGTCAGCCGCTGGTTCTCGAGAGTCGCGAGAACCGATGGCTGCGTTTGCCGTTCGGCCGAAGCGGTCGCCTTCTGCCCCTGCGTTTTGTGTTGTCGAGCATCCTGGCAGTACATGGGGAGACCAGGCTGACTGCAGAAAAAATCTATCTTTCCTAGTCGGTACCAAGACCATTAACCGACGCCTCCGATGGTTCAATGGCAGTGTTACCATCGTGCTTGTGAACAAACAGCCTGCAGGTTTCAGAAGACGCAAGTTGTCGACCGTTGTGAGGAAAGCCATAACCTCCTACTACACGGACCAAGAACAGATGGAGATAGAGAAGGCAGCAAAACAGCAAAAGATCAGCAAGAGCAGCTTCGTCGCGTCGGCAGCTCTAAAAGAAGCTCGCCGAATCATCCACTGAGTCTCCTAACTCCCATTGTAAGAAACGCGCTTTAACGGATCCCCAAAAGATTTGGGTATCTTTTTTCTCAGTTGTAATGTATTATTGTACATTATACTTGTGATGTTCTATTCGAAGAAAATCCTACACAGATCATTCAGGATGAATCTATGATCGCGACACAAAACTTAGTCCGACAGAACAAACGATATGCAAAACTGCGCTGGGGAAGTCTCCTTGGGCGAATCGCCTTTAGCGCGTTAGCGAACTTCACCGAACAGTTTCAGTTTTCGATTGCAAACGGCGACCTCCTTTTCTTAGACAACGGATGGTACGTTACCCATTCGGGACTCATGAGCCTGGCACGTCGCAATCGGTGTGCCGGCATCAACGTTCAGGCGGTTCATCCATTCTGCGATCCGTCGACACAGCGTTGGACGTTCGAGGCCAGGGTCTATAGATCTCGAACGTGCAAAGGCTTCGTTGGATATGGCGACGCCGATCCTTCCAATGTGTCCTTTCTTGTTCACGGTGCTGAAATGCGCGTTGCCGAAACTCGCGCAGTCAACCGAGCTTTGCGGAAGGCCTACGGAATCGGCGTTTGCTCTGTTGAGGAGATTGGCTCGTTCGCGGAACCGTCGAAATCCTCCAGAGAATCGAAGAAACTTCCTCCGCAGCCTACCAACGGAAACTACGGCGGACGAACAGTCCGCGACCATCTCTGCCAACTCATTCGCCAGCATCAGCTCGATGCAACCCTGGTCAAGTCGTATGCCACCGATTTCTGTGGCGTGAAGGCCTTACGTGAGGCTACCCGCGAGCAGGTTGAAGGTTTCGTGGCGCACTTGGCCGATTGGGCCGAGAAAGACCGCGATGCCCTACTCTGCCAGCTCAACAGTTATCCCAGTGCGAAAGAAGGTGCCGCATGAGACGACGAATCCAAGGCCTCCACGAGGCCGATCAATCCGCTGCAGCTCAAGTTCGCGATGGTTTGCTGTTCGTTCGCGTTGATCGGGCTCAGCATCGATGGGATGCACGAAAACCGTTCTATATCGTTCGCTTCTCGATCCTCGAGCCCAAAGAACTCACGGGGCACTCGATTGCCGGCCGCCTCTATTGCACTCCGCGAGCACTGTGGAAACTCAACTGGTTTCTGCGTGACTTCGCCTACGACTCCGAACTGCTCGGACGGGATGAGATCGACGAAAAAAGCTTGATCGGCCTCCGCGGGATCGTGAAAATCAGCCACACGATCGTAAACGGCACTTCCCTGCTCAATCTCGACGCCTTTGCGCCTGCTGTTCAGTGGGAACAACTTTCGAGCGCATCACCCGTGAGCCTCGCGGTATGGGAGGCATCAAAGTGACCTACAGCTACACCCAGATCAGCCAGTACCTGACCTGCCCGCGTCGCTATCGCCACCGCTACCTCGATGGCTGGCAAGAAAAAGATACTCGGGCAGCCATGCTCTTCGGGCGCGCCTTCGAACAAGCTTTATCCGCATATTTTCTACGCGAAGACGCCGCAGCAGTACTATTCCGCGAATGGTCGCTCTGCCAGAACCAAGGCTTGCATTACTCGAAGAGCGACACCTGGGATCGGATGCTCCAACAAGGCGTACAGCTTCTCGACCGGTTCTGCCAGGACGATCGCATTCGTATTCGTCAACCGCGCCGTGAAATGCAGATCAAGTTCAGAAGGCCAGTTTCAAAGAATAATGACTTCGTCGCCTACGTTGACGCCATCGGCAAGCTGGACGGCCAGGCTTGCCTGATCGAGTGGAAAACCACATCGAGCCGCTACTCAGAAGAGCCTGACGGACTCCTCGCACTGGATCCCCAGCTGGTTTGCTATTCCTGGATGACGGGAATCTCCCAAGTCGCTCAGGTGGTCTTCGTCCGCAAGCGTCTGGTCGAAGTTCAGTACCTGCGGACAACGATCACCGAGGAACAACGTGCCGAATTCAGCCAGCTAGTCGAAGACACGATCCGCCGTGTCGAGTCCGCACAGTTTCTACCTCACAGCGGCATCCGTTTTCCCCAGAACCCCTGCAGTAGCTGTCCTTATCTCGGACTTTGCCTGGGGAAACCCGAGTTGATCAACATCGCCCTTGTACGACGGCCGGGAGCAGAAAACCTTGGTTGGCTTGACGAGCTTACTTACTAGGAACCCGCACATGTTGCCCAAGCTCAATCGTCGACGAGCCGTGTTCGTGCTCACGAAAATCGACGAGATTCTGGCTTGGGAACAGCGGAGAGAAGCGGAGCGGGACACGCGGTTCGTCGAGCTCGGGCGTTATTTGTGCGAAGTGCGGGCTGGACAGTACTGGCGGGTGGAAAACGTGAAATCGTTCGATGAGTTCCTGGAAAGACGGTTCCCGGAGTCGCGAAGGAAGGCGTATTACCTCATGTCCATCCACGAGCACCTGCCTCCACAGGCAAGAAAGGAACTCAAAGAAGTGGGATGGACCAAAGGTGTGGAGTTGGCCAAGTTGGCCAGGAGAGACCGGCAGCGCTTCGATTGTGCAACCTGGTTGCACAAAGCGCGCGAAATGCCCAAGGAACGGTTTAAGCAGGAAGTGGAGAAGGAATTGACTGGGCGGGAAACGGAGCCGTCGGAGATTGTCTATTTCAAGCTTTACAAGAACCAGATCCCGGTGGTCGAGCAGGCGATCGAGACCGCAGCTTTAATGCTGGGGACGGACAAGTCCCGCGGCTACTGCCTGGAGATGATCTGCGCAGACTTCTTGGCGGGAGCGAATCTGGAAAACGAAAATCCCGAAGTCCTCTTGCAGTCGGCCCTGCGATTCTTCAAGTTCCTACCCGGCCAAGAGAGGCAGACGTTTCTTCAGCAGGTAACAGACAAGGCGTCATGACTGACACTCTGCCGAAAAGTGCACGCCTGCGGCTCGATCCCGAGTTGTATGAACAACTGCGCAAGCAGGTGCTACGCCGCGATGGTTGGAGATGCCAGTCCTGCGGCACAATGTCCAATCTTGAGGTCCACCATAAGGAATTCCGCAGCCAATCCGGGGATGATTCAGAGCAGAACCTGATTACGCTTTGTTCTGGATGCCACACGGTTGTGCATCGCAGTTGAGAAGTAGTAGTGTGAAGGACCCGACCCTGATTGAGACACCCTTGCAAAGCCTGGCGTCTTGGCGTCGTTAGCGTGTGGGAGCGAATTGGGCGAGCTTAGCGAGCTCGCCCTTAATAACTTTTCCGGTGGGTGTGAGTGGCATCGAAGAAACAAGCAGAATGTGTGACGGCCGTTTGTAGGGCGCGAGATGTTGTGCGGCGTGTTGCGCCAGCTCGCTTTCCGAAGTTGCCGACGGCGGCGAGAGTTGCACGAAGGCAACGACTTCTTCACCGCCCTCGGCTCCGCCGACCGGTCGGCCAATCACTGCGGAACGCACGACCGCGGGATGCGAGTTCAGAACCGCCTCGACTTCCGCGGGGTAGACATTTTCTCCGAAGCGAACGATCAATTCCTTAGTGCGGCCAACGATGAAGAGATATCCGCTTTCCAGCCGAGCCAGGTCGCGTGTATTGAACCATCCGTCAGGATTGATGGCTGCGGCCGTTTCCTCCGGCGCGCGATAATAACCTTTCATCACATTCGGGCCGCGCACCCAGAGTTCTCCGACTTCTCCGTCAGCCACTGGATTTTGATCAGGTCCGACTAATCGAACTTCGACTCCCGGCAGAACCTGACCCACCGACGTATCGATCCGATGTTCTCCCACCTTTGCCTGGGAGATGTTGGGAGAGCATTCCGTGACTCCGTATCCATTGTGCAGCGCCATGCTAAACAGTTTTTCTACCTGCAATTTCACTGCGGCCTGAAGCGGTGCGCCCGAAGATGAAATGATGCGAAGATCGGGAAACTTCAGCGACGTCAATCCCTTCAACTTCGCATAGTCCGCCAGGAGAGAGAACATCCCAGGAGCACCTAACACGACGGTCAGCCGCTGTTTCTCGAGAGTCGCGAGAGCCGCAACCGGGTCAAAACGAGCAGCCAGATACAACGTCGCGCCGCTCAGCAATGCACCCAGTAGAACCACGGAGAGACCGACGGCGTGGGACATTGGCAACACGCCATAGAGACGGTCTTGTGGATTCAAGGATCGAATCTTGGCTGAGACTGCTGCGATGAACAAAAGACTTCGGTGCGTCAGCATGACGCCCTTTGGAAGCCCGGTTGTGCCAGAGGTGTAAATTAGCGCGGCGACGCGTTGCGCAACCTCGGCGTCAATTGGTTCCGCTTCGACTTTTTCATTGAGTGATCCAATCGCAATCTGACCGATGCCTGGCGCTTCCTGGACAATCGCGCCAAGCCGTTTCGCATGCTCGCGAGCATGCGGCGACACGCTAGTGGTGTAAATAACCCGCCGCGCGCCACAGTGATCTCGAATCTCATCGATCTCGCGCGCCGAAAGACGTGCGTTCACCAGCACTGGCCACGCATCGAGATTCGCCAGGGCTAGCAGAATCGCCACGAATGCGCGGCAGTTCTCGCACACGATCATCACTCGATCGCCCGCGTGCACACCCGAATCTCGAAGCCAGCGCTCAGTGTCGGAGATTGCAGATGCGAGTTCTCGATAAGTCCATGTGCCTGACGCTTCCACCAGCGCCGCTCGCTCCGGCTGGCGCTCGGACCATGGTTGGATGACGTCGCTAATGCGTTCAGGAAGATTCCTTAAGAGCTCAGCGACGCTATCGTGGATTAATTCCGACATGGCAGGATCGTAATGTGAATCAAGCGACGGACTCGTGCTCCGCGGTTACCGATGGCTCGCACACCGGCTCGCCCGCGCCCTGCGCCCGGCGCAGCCAAATCTCCCGCCAGTAAGCAAATTCGCCGCGCGGACAGCCACCAAAAGCTACACAGGGGCATCCGCAAAGCGACCCTTCGAGAAACACCGTGTTGCGCAGCTGCCGCATCTCCCCTGTACCATCCACGATAATCTTCTCAGGCCTGCGCTCCACTCGGTGGCGCTCGCCACACATCTGTCCCATGAGCGGTGTGAAGTACAACCCGCGGTTGTGAGCTCTCTCATCCAAAGTTTTACTGATGCTGTCTACAGATTTGATGTCGATCCATTCGCCAGACCGCAGATTCAGGCTTTCTACCGGCGTCGACTTTTGACTTCCATGGGCATACGGACCCAGAAACAGCTTACGAATTCTCCAGAACACCCAAATACTGACGCGCTTAGCCATTTCAGCCACGCCACAATTGCCCGAGCGAAGTTCGTCGAAGCACTTACCGAAACGCTCATAGCGCGATAACTCGTTGGTTGCGTTCAGTATTTCGCTGGCCTGACAAAAGTAAGTTTTTGGACTGGTGGACGTCTTAAGTCGGGCTCGCAACTGTTTATGACTTTCGGGATCCACTTTCGTTTGGATCGGGCTCGACTCGTCGACTCTGCGCAGCCACGCCTCGCGCCAGAAAATCGTACACGCTTTCTGACAGCCATCGTGCGCGCTACCGGAACAACGCAATCCCTCGAGGAGGACAACATCCTCCGCAGGAAATTTCCGCATCCCGGAACTGGTTCCGTAGTAGCAGGTTTTCACAACGCGCTTAGAGACACGAAATCTTCCTCCGCAGAACTCCACCATCTCCGGCATGAATGGCAGCCGATCCAGGGTGCCATCGGCACCCAGGGTCTGCAGGATTTCTGCTGGAGACTTTACTTCAACAAAGTCGCCAGGGCGGAGGTTGGTGGTTACTGCGCTCATATTTGTTTCAGCGCTTCCACTAATAGGCTTAATTTGTACTGCGGTCCAAAGCATCACAGCGGCGATTTGCCCGATAGTCCCACGATTCGAAGCAGCTTTTTCCAGGCCTTCAGGCAAAGTCCTAACGGGGGCCACATGGTTTCCCGCAGAATAGCGACCTTGCGAATATTGTCCGCGACGCGCCAAGTGGCCGTCGTGCCGGCAGGAAAAAATCCTACTTCTCCAGCCCCGAATCGGCGCTCTGCGCCATTCTCGAGAAGCAAAAAGGCTTCGCCAGAAATGACCAGGATGGTCTCGTCCTGGCCGTAATGCCAGCGGAACCGTCCTGCGGTGCAATCCCACACAACAACACTCGACGTCAGGTCACGGCTTCTCACCAGATTCTTGCTACGAGCAATTGGTGCTCCGCTCAAAATCCACTCTTGGGGAATGGGCTCGGGGCTCAGTTCGACATTTGCCGGTACGGCCATAACAATCGATCGGAGTAAAGCACTCTCCGGGTGGCCGTTACCCGCATGCTCCACAGAAACATCGGGCGATAATGAAACTACTTTCGACACGTGGCTCCTTTTCCTAAGTCAGCACTGAACGTTTTCGTGAAGTTTGATTGTAGGCCGCCGCCATCGCGGGAAATGCTGATACGTCCGCCCTCTTCGTCACCAGATAGTGCAGCCAGTTCCGATAAATGCTCGTGGCGGAGGGCTGCCAAGTGTTCCGCAAGGTGTCGACTAGAACGGCTTCGGGAAAGCCTTCCATCAATTCTTCTCGCCGATCAGCTAGAACAAGGTCTCGAAAATTGGTCAGAAGGCTGGTGGCTGCGTTATCGAAATAACCGTTCGGCATGGAAGGGTACGTCTCTCTTTCCCTCCGCAGAAACCGCTTTATATCCCTGCGGTATTCTTTCAGGAGAGTCTGGGCACCATACTCCGGATGACCTTGAAAGTGCACGACCAGGCTGCGCTTTTTCTTTTTCACGAACGTGTCCACGCCGCCTTCAGGAGATTGAGTCAGCACGAGGTAGCCGCATGCGGCCAGCGGATCCGCCCGCACTTCGTTCCATCGCGAATGTGGGAAACATAACCGGCCCCCCGTAGCGCCGGTCAACTGGTGGCTCCCAGTCCTTGTGAACTCAAACACACCGAATTGCTTGTCACTCAGCGGACAGCGGTCGATGCCGTCGCTATGGAGGACGCCGGCGTGCGCCGCTAAACACGACAATACCGTCGAGGCGCTGTTGCTTTCCGCCCAGTCCAGAACGCTCGTCAGCGCAGACCAGTAGGGTTCATTCCGCAGATTGCGCTGCCGCGGCTCGGTTCCAGTCATAATCACACCGTCGAACCGGCTGCTTAACAAATCGTCCGTACTGAAGTAAAAGCTGCGCAGATGCTGTTGTCCTCGTTCTTCACGAGGAACCCCGGACAGCGAATGGAGTTTGACGAACACGGGAACGTCGCCGGCCGCGGCATCCAGCAGTTCGAAAAATTGCATTTCAGTGTCTTCGAGCGCCGGGTCTGGCATATTGTTGATGAATGCGATCCTGACGCACTCCGCGCCTGTGCCATAGCTTTCGATCGACGTCGCGGCGGGCACGCGCTTTTTCGCGGCCCAACGAGGCGGAACGCGGCCTCCCTCAATGATTAATGGCATGACATCCTCCACACCTTATCGCCCGTTACGACCTGTCTCTGACTCACGATCCAGCTTTCTCCAGCGCCTGTCCCAGATCCTCAAGAATGTCGTCGATGTGCTCGATGCCCACGCTGAGCCGAATCATCTCCGGCGTGACGCCGACCTTCGCCTGCTCCTCCGGCGTGAGCTGCCGATGCGTAGTCGACGCCGGATGACAAGATAAGGATTTGGCATCGCCCATATTCACCATGCGCTTGAACAGGCGGAACGCGTTGAAGCACTTCCGGCCGCCCTCGTAACCGCCCTTCACTCCGTAGGTCAGCAACGAGCAGAAGTTCGAGCCCAGGTATCTATGCGCCATGGGATAGAGCGGATTGTCCGGAAATCCGACGTAGTTCACCCAATCCACCATGGGATGAGAGCGCAAGAATTCGGCGACCTTGCGAGCGTTCTCCACGTGGCGCTCTACGCGCAGGGCCAGCGTCTGAATGCCCTGCAAGAACAAAAATCCATTGAACGGAGAAAGCGTGGCCCCCGTATTTCTCTGACAAACCGTCCGGCAACGCGCGACAAACGCCGCATCTCCATAGTGATCGACATAGACCACACCGTGATAGGCGATCTCCGGCCGGTTGAACATGTAAAACTTTTCGGGATACTGTCGCCAGGGAAACTTCCCGCTATCCACAATCATGCCGCCGATACTGGTGCCGCCACCTCCGATGAATTTCGTCATCGAATGCACCACCACGTCGGCGCCATATTCGATGGGCCGCAACAAAATCGGCGTGGCCACGGTGTTATCGACTACCAAAGGCACACCGTGTTTGTGTGCCACTCGTGCCAATCCTTCGATGTCGGCAACGTTTCCCGCCGGGTTGCCCACACTCTCGCAATAGACCGCGCGGGTATTCTCGTCGATCAATTTCTCCACATCTTCGGGGCGATCCGTAGCCGCAAAACGTGAACAGATTCCCCGCTTCGGGAAGATGTGCGCCAGTAGCGTATAAGTAGCACCATACAATTGTGGAGTAGAAACGACATTGTTCCCCGCCTCGGCAATATTGATCAGCGAATACTCAATCGCCGCCATCCCCGAGCTGACGCTAAGCCCTTCGACACCGCCTTCGAGCGCCGCCATGCGCTTCTCCAGCACCGTGTTCGTGGGATTGCCGATCCGGGTGTAGATGTTCCCCTGGACTTCGAGATTAAAAAGGGCAGCCCCGTGTTCCGCACTATCAAACTCGAAAGCGACCGTCTGGTAAATCGGCACGGCGACGGCCTTCGTTGTGGGATCGCCGTCGTATCCTGCGTGAATCGCGAGCGTCTCTCGCTTCATCTGTGCATCAGCCTTTCAAAACGCGATCGACGTCCTACTCTGCTGTGGTCGCAACTTTAGCCACTTTGGTAGGTACTGGACTGCGCGCTAACGCTTTCGCCATGGTTTGTGTGAGACGGCGAGCAGCGAATCCAGCTCCAAAGGCGAACCGCATTACCGGCCCAAAACTGTTTGCGGCTGCAACTCCCACAAAGTAAATGCCGGGCACAGACGACTCAAAGCTCGACGACAGCACCGGGCTGCCCCCGACCGTCTTGAGGTGCGAACGAATTCCTGGGCTAAGGAATGTCAACCGTTCCAGATTCACCTTGTAGCCGGTCGCCGCAATGACGTGCTCGGTCATAATCTTCCGCTCACTGCCGTCGGCTGCCTGGACGCTTAAATGCACTTTGCCGTTCTGAGCCACAGCCGTTCGCGGCGTGCACCCGAGATGCAGCGGCACTTTCCCCATCACCTTGTCGCGAATGAACCATCCCCCGGACGGACCTAGGGTTCTACGAACGGCTTCCACTCGAAGACGCTCAGGCAAATAGTGAAAGGCCAGCGGCGAGTTCGCAAAGAATCGTGAGCGCATGCCAGGACCAAGGCCAGACTGCGGATGCCTGACCTGCTGCCAGCGCGAGCGCGGCTTGCCCGTGGGCTGGCTGTGAAACTTCAGTTCCTGCCTCCGGCTGACGAGCTCCACATGGGCGCCGGCTTCATGTAGCAATCCTGCCAGATCCAAGGCGGAAGATCCGCCACCGATTACCACGACATTGCGGCCACGAAACGGCTCGAGCTCGTGATGGCGAGCGCTATGAGAGAGAAATTCCGCCGGGAGATGCGCCAGAGTTTCCGGAACGTAGTCGAAGTGAGTAATGCCTATCGCTAACACTACCGACCGGGCTTGAATCCTTTCTCCATCCTCGAGCTGCAACTGAAACCCATCCCGCAAGCGATCAACACTCACCACGAGCTTGTCTTCGAGTTCCGGCACCATGCGATCCTTGAAGGCCAGTCCATAAGCCGTGAACGTCTCGAGCCGCACCGGGACGCCAGCGTCACCATATTCAATGCCCCGTTCAGCGCAAAACCGCCCTAAGGTAAACGCGTTTTCCGGATCATAGATGTTGGAAGCAAAGCCGTCCGACTTGAGCATCATGCCCTTCGGCATATGCGCAACCCAGCTATCCATGGGGCGGCCGAAAATACGAAACGGAATACCACTACGCCGCAAATGCGCGGCCACGGAAAGCCCATAAGGACCCGCACCAATGATCGCAGTACTTAGCATGCGGAAGACACACTCCTCTGAATGGTTTATGTTTACTACTGCCAAAAGTCGGGCAGGACCAGCCGATCAGCGGGGGAGAATTCGAGGGAGTAAAGCGATTGTACCACAGGCGGTTAGCCTCTTCTAACGGCATCCACGCCTTTGGTATCAATTACTTACAGCAGCAACTAGCTTAGTGGGGGACGGACACTGTTCCTGAGCTCGCGCAGAATTCCTTACCTTCCACCGAACTCGAGGAACCGCCCTTGGCCTGGACTATGCGAATCGATGGTTCAAAGAACCGCTTCAACTTCAAGAATGGTTTTTCAAGCAGATTCCAAGATACGGCCGCCATAGCGTATGTGGTTGCAGCGGTCAGCGGCAGAGCCAATAGCGGGTGCTTATCCAGATGGAACGCTTTCACAGCATCAAGCGGGATCTTTTCGAGCAAATAGATTCCATAGCTGATCGTCCCCGTGTAAACCAGAAACCGGGTCGTTAGAACCGACTGCAACCATTTCTGGGTCGAGAACAGTGCGAGGTAGAGGAAGGAGACCGAAGCCAGGGCGGTCAAAGAGAAAACAATCCATTTCGCATGAAACGCCGTTTCGACGATAAGAGCGAGCGGTGCCGATACCAGGAAAGCGCTCCATGCGCGCGTCAAAAACTTGACCGGAGAGAAGCTAATCGAACGGGTCACCATTGCCAGAAGTGCTCCAGCCATCAAGCCGTCTAAACGGCAGAACGTGTTCGAGTAAATGATAACCTGGTGCCCCAACAAATAAAAACGTAGCGCCGGAGAAAGACAAATCACAGCGATGGCAACCTTCCGAAGCTGGGACTCGGTGCAGAACCGTACTACTAAAGGCCACACCAAATAGAACTGCTCCTCGACCGCCAGCGACCAGGTGACGCCAAGGAGGCCCGTCGCCGCGGTTGGAATTGGGACCAGAAAGTTCTGCAAAAAAATGGGGAACGCCCACCACGGCGAAGAGCGCGCTTCGAACACTGCATGACCTTCCGAAGGACGCAAGACCGGCACAACTACAAACATGAAAAGCAGTAGCGAATAATATAGAGGCCAAATGCGAAGACAGCGCCGGGCGTAAAAGTTTTTAAAATATCCTTCTGATTTCTTTGCATCGAGCAAGATCCCCGTGATCAAGAATCCAGACAACACAAAGAAAAGATCCACACCCATCCATCCGTTATCCGAGATCCAATGCAAATAGCGTGATGGATACTGGTTGGTATTGTGCAGCAATACCAGGAGTACGGCGAGGCCGCGAAGAGCGTCCAGTTGTGGAATCTTCTTCATTGGTGTGATCAGCGTTTGGCGAGAAGGCACACGCCGGTCCAAGGATAATTTCCGAAATTCCCTTTAGGCTCGGGCAGCAATGACAGTAGCTCAAGCGGCGCCCGCTTGAAGTGCGCCGCGGTCTTGAGCAAGCCCTGAACATCCGTCGGCTCCCACCCGTACGATGCGAAAAACTTAGCACCTTCAAGAGGGCCAAATTTGAACGCTGCACCCGCCTCGCTGAGCTGCTTGCCCGTCGTACGCTGCATCAGTCGCAGCTGACCGGGAGAAGCCAAATCGATAACCCAACTCTCAAAGTGCTTCCCTGCCACAAGGTCCTCGGCCAGCGACGCAACCTCGTCCGCCGTGAAATAGATGAGGAGGCCTTCACTCGCAACCACGACCTTCGTCGCTCGGGTGTCAAGTTTCGCGAAAAGCGCACGCCGCCCAGCCACGTCGGACAAATCCAAGGCGACTCGCTCCAAGTGGCAGCGAGGATTCTCATTCGCCAGGATCTCCTTCTTATAGGAAACGATGTCCGGCAGGTCGACCTCGACCCATTGCAGTGTAGCCGGCAAGTCCATGCGGTATGGCCGCGCATCGAGCCCCGCGGCGAGATTCACCACCAAATCTGCGCCGTCTTGAATTGCCCGGGAAAGAAATTGATCGAAGAGATACGTGCGCGCCACCCAAGCCCACTCATGCTTGTTGCCCTCAGGCAAAGTGTTCGCAATCTGGAATCCATGCGCGCCCGCCAGTCGTTCAGCGTAGGGATCCCGAAACAGCGCGTCGGCTCGTTTCGTTTCCTGGGCGCGAAAATACGCCACCCAGCGAGCGGTGTCAGAAATGCCGCGAACGGTAGAGGTCGGCTCTGTCATTTGTCAACCGATGCTGAAGCTCTTACATCTGTGTAACCGGGGGAGCCGATATAATCGGTCACCCCAGCCTAACAATTTGGCGCAAAAATGGCGATTGGAAGATTTCGCTTATTGATCGAGAAACGCGCAGACGGGCGAGCATGCAGTCTACAGCGAAAATTAACAGCGCACGATGTTTGGTGATTGAATCCCCTTGGTAGCGTTGCGCGTATCCACCACTAGCTGCGCCTCGCGCACAATGCGCTTGTAATCGTAATCCGAATGGTCGGTTACGATCAGGACGCAATCGTACTCGCGCAGGTTGTCTAAGCTAACGGATTTCATCTGCAGGTCATACTTTCGGCCCCTGCCGACGAATGGAAGGTATGGGTCGTTATAGTTAACCTCGGCACCCTGCTTTTGCAACAACTCGATGATGGTAAGCGACGGCGACTCACGCAGGTCGTCGATGTCCTTCTTGTAGGCCACCCCTAGGATCAAGACCTTGGACCCATTCAAGGATTTTCGCCGATCATTTAAGGCGTCAGCTGCGGAGGTTACAACGTGATAAGGCATCATCAAGTTAATCTCGCCCGCCAGTTCGATGAAACGGGTATGGAAGTCGAACTCCTTTGCTTTCCACGAAAGATAAAAGGGATCCACGGGGATGCAGTGCCCACCCAGGCCTGGCCCCGGATAGAATGCTTGGAATCCAAAGGGCTTCGTGGAAGCTGCGGCGATGACCTCCCAGATATCTACTCCCATGCGCAGGCACAGCATCTTGAGTTCGTTTACTAGCGCGATGTTGACGCAGCGATAGATATTTTCCAGTAGCTTGGTCATCTCGGCCGCGGCGGGAGTGGAGACCGGAACCACGCGGTTGAAGATTGCGCCGTAAAGAGACGCAGCCGCCTCCGCTGCCTGCTGATCCAGCCCGCCAACGACCTTGGGAATATCGCGGCGTGCCACCGTCTGATTTCCCGGATCCTCACGTTCAGGAGAAAAAGTAACGAAGAAGTTGCCCGGACAATGGTTCCGGCTCGCCTTCAATCCGCTCGGGTTGCCCTCTTCTAGAATTGGCACTAACACTTCCTCCGTTGTCCCCGGATAGGTGGTGCTCTCGAGTATGACTAACTGTCCGTCGCGCAGGTGGGGAGCAATCGATTCCGCCGTGCCTGTGATATAGCTCATGTCCGGCTCATGATATTCATTGAGCGGCGTAGGCACGCAGATAATAATCGCGTCCATATCGCGCAACCGCTTAAAGTCAGCTGTGGCCGAGAAGCCATGCGCTCGCGCCGCTTGAATCTCCGGAGGCAGTATGCGGTGAATATACGATTCGCCCTTCTCGAGGGCCGTCACTTTGCAAGCGTCGATGTCAAACCCGGTTACTGCAAACTTCTGATCACTGAACAATAAGGCCAGCGGTAACCCTACATATCCCAGCCCGATGATTCCTACTCGGGCTGTCCGGTTCTGAACTCTGTTGTTAAATTGTTCCGAGAAAGTTGGAGAAACTGCGTTCAATTGGATTGGCATATGGATTTTGCTGTCAAAAAAGCGATAGTATTCGGTCCTTCGGTTGCTAAAATTCCTTCCGGGCGAAGAACAAAAAGAGAGCTGCCATGCTCAGATTCACAGCGGTAACTAGCCGATATGTCCGTAGAGAAGTTTGCCAGCAGCTTTCAAGACAAAACTCGGCGTACGCGGAACTAGTTGCCGCAGGATAATTTTCTTCCACTCACTTTGTGTGCGCTTGGTCCGGGGCGGGTAGGTCCAGTAACTAAGGTGCGTGCCGACAGCCCCCCAATGCTCCTTAAAGGATATAAGTCCCCGGTTGCCACTGTCAGAACGCCCCATTTCAAATTCTTCCAGCTGTCTCTCCTTGGCTTCTTGGATGGCATGCCAAAACAAAAATGCCATTCCCCCAACTTTGTGGAATCGCGCGTCACTACAGCCGTACTTATAAACCATGGATTTCTTGTGAGTGATTGTAAGGATGCTGGCAATCGACAAATCGTCCTTGGAAGCGACTCGGATTTTCAGGCTATCGCCAAATTCAGCAACAAGTGCGCGAAACCAGGAGAGCGGTTGCGGCGGCAGGTGCTGTCGCCGACGAGTGATAACCAATAGTTTATAAAACTTCTGGAGCAAGCTTTCCGAGGTTCCTTCCTCGCAGACCAATTGCTCTCGTTCGGCTCGCCGAATCTTTCTTCGGACGCAATTCTTGTGAAAGCTTTGAAACAACTCCTGCTCGCTTTTTCGCAAGTCGAGACGATGAAAACTGTACGCAATGCTTTCGCTAAATCCAGTCTGGCTCCCCGGTTGATAGGAGGTCGGCCTGATCTCGATATACTTCCACTCTCCCGCATCCACATATCGCTTCATATGCAGTAGCAGATCATCCAATTCGCATGAGTTGTTCACCAACGGTTGACAATGATCGGAAAAAGGCAGGGATACGAAGCGCCGACCGGTCAGCCAACTCCTGACCCGACAGAAGACGAGGCCATTCGTGAGGGGGGCGTTCGCGGAACAAGTCGTGACGACAAGGGGATCGTAACCGTACGTTGTCTGTAACGCTCTCAGCCAGCGCGTACAGTGGAATACTGAAGCTTGAGGATGGCGCTGGATGAAGGATTCCCACCGTGAATCCTGCAGGGGATTTATTTCATAGAGGCTTGTGGCATAAGGCTCCGCCTTCGCCGAAAGCGTGAGCTTTGTAGCAGAGCTAACTGTTGCCGCCGCCTCGATGCCAAAATTCATTCGTTTGCGAATCCCCGGAGGTGTCAGTCAGTATGTTCATCTTATCGTCGATCAGACATCCTCCGGACGCTGATCCGATAAGTGCCAAGTCGATGGTCATCCGCAAGCATTACTACTGGATTTTAATGCAAACGCGCGTGTACCCATAAACAGCGGCGACAACTTCGTATTTCACTCGGAACGATCGAACAAATTCTTCGAAGGCCCGGAATTCATCGAGTGGGCAAGAAAACTCATCGAAGAAAATAAGGTCCCCAGACTTCAAGAACGGCGCTAGCGTGGTCAGGACAAACAGTGTTGAGGTGAACATGTCGGCGTCCAAATTGATCACCAAGCGACCTGACAGATCAGTACGAGCCACGAAATCTGGCAGCGTGTCTTGAAACAGTCCGACTTCGAAACTGCAACGGGGATCTTTGATATCAGGAGTTACGCCGTTTGCGTTGAAGTGCCCCGCTTGCTCAGTCGGCCGCCACCTCTCCGGAAGACCCGTAAAGGTATCGAAACCTACGAATCGCGAGTCCGGGTGGGAGATCCCGTCAAGCCACAATCGCATTGAATCACCTCGGTATACACCAAACTCGAGATAATTCAGCGGCTCTCGGTTCAAGGCCTCCTGCTCAATCACCGACCGATAAAGCCAATCCCTACCTTTTCCATCCTTGCCATTGCTCGCTCCCGGCGTTGGATGGGTGCTGCACCAGCGAGAGAAGCGGGCCCAGTACGCGACGGCGGTAAGGCCTACGGCTGGAGCCTCGAGATTCACGCGGCCAAGAGTCCTGGCCAAGACTGAAGTCATGGTTGGTCGAAAAGCTTGCGGAATTTGCAGCTGAAAAAAACGTCGAATCGGGGGAATCCTGGGGATGGACATGCAACTCTCCAAATGTGACCCAGCCTGCGCACGGCGATAAAACTGCTGCAGGCCTTTTCACGCTTAAAACTTCGTACACGGGTCAATCTACGTAGTAGAATCTATGCCTTTACTCGAGGTTCCCGTGGGGCTGTGGCAAGGACTCAAATGGTATTACGAAACGTGCGGCAGCCGCGGTGTCCGGGCGGTCGCTTCTTTTCGGCTGTTCGGTAGGCCTCGCGAATTATCCGTTGCGCCTCTTCAATCGAATCACCAAGTCCACCTCCGAATCGATACCTCAGATTTCTGTGCTTACAGAGACGTTCTGATCTTCAGAAGCAAATCTTATGATCCAGGCATTCCTGGCTTCAGTCCGAATACGATTGTGGATGCCGGAGCGCACATCGGCATGGCTAGTATTCTATTCGCTCAGCGGTATCCGATGGCGAGAATCATCGCGGTTGAGCCTGAGCCCTCGAACTTCGCCGCATTGATCAGAAATACGGCGCCCTACAAAACCATTACTCCGATCCAGGCTGCCCTCTGGCGGCAGGACGGAGAGGTTACGCTCGGACCATCCAACGCCCATCCCAAGGGAGCTTTTCAAATCGTCGAGAACGGTCAACAACGAGTTCGCGCCATCACGATGGACACGCTAATGCGCGAGACCGGAATCGAGTCGATTGACCTGGTGAAGGTGGATATTGAGGGTGCAGAAGTAGAGGTGTTCGAATCTTGTCCTTGGATCAGCAACGTGCGCGTCATCGCCATCGAATTGCACGACCGCGTGCGGCCCGGGTGCAGTTCCGTCGTGACGAGCGCTGCCAAGGATCTGCATTGTGACCCACGAGGTGAAGTCACATTCTTTGTTCGGCAACGAGAAGGTGCAATTGGCTATTTACTGGATCCACCCGCGGCCGCCGAATCCACAGCCGCGTGAATCTCAGGTTTCACTTTCGACTTCACGAAATATTTCTTCGTCACTAAGTAAGGAAGCATCAACACCTCCGCCACGGAGGGTAGAGGATCTTTCAGACAAAACACCGACTCCGAGCGTGTACGTCTGAGTGACTGCCAATAGGCGCGCAGATTTATTTCGCCGTCCCACAGGTCCGAGGCAGCCGTCGGCAAGTCTGTAACCAATCTAAGCCAGCCTACGCCGGCTCTCGCCCTGCACCGGTTGACCTGCATGCCCATCTGGTCTGCATACAACAGATACGGAAAGTCCACGCCTGCCGGTTCACCGATGCTATGGAAGCCCCAGGTTCGCGCGTTTACATCTAACAACTTGAATCTTCCATCCCGAGGATCCTGCTTAAACTCCACCTCGACCAGGCCGTAGTAATTGATCGCTCTGAGAAAACGTTCGGACAGTTCCTCGATTTCCGGGTGTTCGATCGTCTCCACATACGTAGCTGCCCGGCCAAATTCTCGTGGATGCTGCCGAAGCCGCTTCGCGACCAAGGTGCTATGCGCTTCGCCATCACGAAAAAAAGCACAGTAGGAATACTGCCGCTGGCCGTCCCCCGGAATAATCTCTTGAATCAGAATCTCTTCAGGCCTGATCTGCCGGTTCGCTCTCCGAAACAAATCATCGAGTTGATCAGGGGTTTCCGCACGCCATGCCTTGGCGCCTGTGGCGTAGAAGAAATTCTCTTTAACAGACGGCTTGAGAGCCAGCGGCAGGTGGGGATACAGATCAGCAAGCTCTCGCTCAGTTCTGGGATTAAAGGTGCGTGGAACCGGAATTCCAAGCTCTGCAGCACGCTCGTAAGTATTTTTCTTGTCCCACGCCCAGCGCACCGTGCTCCAGCCCGCTGTGCTGACCCGAAAAAACTCAGCGAGTTGATTCCGGTGACGCGAGAATGCAGCCACGGTTTCATCTCGGGTTGGAAACAGGACCCAACCTTGCAACCCGTAACGCTGTCCCACTTCAAGGACATTCTCAACGGTTTTGTACTCATCCCGCAAATCCTTTACCCGCACGGTCCGGGTCACGTATTTGGAGAACTGCGAAACCGAGTGCTGGTCGTCAATGACACAGATTGGAATGGCTCTCCGTCCCAAGCTTCGAGCGATGCCCAACCCTGGGTGCTCGCCGCCGATGATAATCGCGCCCACCTGCTCCGGTTTCATGACAGTCTTCCTGAAGGGGATTTTCATAGCACACGTTGGAACTGTCAATGACTTTTCGACAGGTGGGAGACAAGCTCCCGGGATGCGAACTCCGTACCCGCAACAAAATACAGCAAGGGCCCGAAGCTGCGGGCCGCGGTAGCACCGATGAAGTGCAGTCCAGGCACAGAGCTGCGGAAACCGCTGGCCAGCTTTGGATAGCCGTCAAATTGCCGTATGTCCTGCGTAAGGTCTGGGGGAAGAAAATCGTATTGCGAGATATCCACCTGATACCCGGTTCCCATCACAACATGATCCACACGACGTTCGCTGCCGTCATCAAGTTTGAGGGCAACCTCCTCGCCAACGGTAGTAGCTTGCAACACGCTGCGTCCGGTTGTGATCTTAACCGGCTCCAATCGCGCAGGAAGCCATCGAGATCCCGCAGGTCGTACAGCTCGAGTTCGAATCCTGTCGCGTACCTTCAGAGGAACATAGGACACGAGCTTGGGGTAGGCAACCAGACGGCTGATTCCGACCGGACCCACGTCGTGCGGAGAGTAAAGCATCGACGTAATCGGGCCCATGTGGTGCAACCATGAATGCTGGCCGATCCACCGTAAATGAGATCGGCGCATAATCACTTCAACTCGAGCCTTCGCTTCATGCAGAAGAGCGGCCGACTCCAACGCGCTCTGCCCTGCGCCGATGACGGCGACTTTCTTCCCAGCAAACTTGCGGACATCTCGGCCTTCGTAGCAATGAATCGCCTGTTGCGGAGAAAGGTTCTGGAATACCGCGGGCTTTTTCTTAAATGGACCTATCCCCGCAGCGATCACCACATACTTCGAGCGAATCTCTTCGCCATCTTGCAGAGTGAGCCTGAACCCAGGCTGATCCCGGCCGACGCGCAGAACCGTCCTCTGGTCCAGATCTGAACCTAACTGGTGCCGGAACCACCGCCCATATTCCACAAACGTGTCGAGAGGAACCGGCGCACACGGCTCCGTATTCGACGCGGCCTCATAGGCTTCAAGCGTAAAGGCTCGATCAGGGTCGGAAAGACTGGACGCCACGCGAGGCGAGCGTAGAAGCATACCCTCTGGCATTTTGTGAGCCCAGAACTCCATCGGTTCCCCAAACACACGCACCGCCATGCCCTTCGCCTTAAGGTGAACGCCGGCAGAAAGACCATAGGGGCCGGCACCAATAACGGTAACATCACAATTCGCCGAGACCCGTCCACTGCCAGTTTGCGCGGAACGCGCAATCATTCCATTTGCTTTCACCACTGATTGATACTCCTCTCTTGCAAGTTATTGGGCTCTATCGAATATCCAGGGCCGGCCATTCAGCGTGAACACATCTTAATTGAGCTGAGGCAATCATAACGATCGCCTCTTATCCGCGAATGACTGCTCGGCAGCCGACTGAAGTTACCTGCTCTTCAGCGACGATACTGACGTGCGATGATCCAGTTCGACGGGTACGCGGCCAACATCCTTGGTGAATTGATCTCCGCTTGGCTTCCAGCCGTCCCCCTGTACGGACGATGCAGAGACGAGAACCGATTGGATATCATCGAAGTGCTCAGCTGAGAGGGAGTCTATCAAGTCGAGATACTCGCTCTTTTTCCGGCCCCAGCTGTTGCGCTCGACGTACTCAAAACCGCGCGCAATAAGAGACCGACGCAAGTCAGGGTCATTGATCACGTCCAACATGGCTTCCGCCATGGCTTGGCTGTCACCAGATTGAAAGAAATGAACAACTCCTTCCTCGAAGTAAAAGGTGTCAATCTTGGTTCGAGAGACCACAACCGGAACGCCCTGCGACATGAACTCCATGATCTTTGTGCTGTAGGCTTCATTTCCAAATGAGTCAGCCCGCTTGGGGACGACACCGAGATCAGCATTGGCAATCACCTGTGCCATTTGATCGAGAGCAACACCACCCTTAAATTTGACGCTGTCCTCAAGGTCGAGTTGTTTTGTGAGCCGCTTTAACTCGTCTTGCCTGTCGCCGCCTGCCCCACAGTAAATGTGGAACTCGGCATTCGGCACGATAGTCTTGACGTGAGCAAAAGCCTCAATCGCAATGTCAAGTCCCTGATGCCACTGAAGACTACCCGGAAACAAGACAACGAACTTGCCATCAGTTCTGGTCCTGGCATGTCGAGAAAACATTTCGGGGTCCACGTGATTAATAACCACCGAGCACTTTTTTTCTGAAACTGAGCGGGCTATGACAGTTTTATGCCAAAGATGGTTGGACACAATCACGTGATCGACAAAACTGGCCGACATTTTTTCCATCGCTTTCAAAAGGCCGACATAGCCCGACTTGAGCTTAGTCAGAAACTTGTTTGCAAACAACTCCGGGACAACGTCATGGATGTCAAGGATCAGTTTCGCTCCGGTCAATTTCGGATACCACGCCGAAAAGACAAGAAAGTCCGGCATGTTATGGATATGGATAACGTCATAACGGTTCCGCTTATGCAATGTTGTGAGCGTAACCGAGGATCTCACCAGAAAGCGCAACAATCGCCACGCGTAGGTCCACTTGCTACGTTCATTGTGCTCACGGTGTTGAACTCGATAGACCGTAACGCCATTGACCTCCTTCTCAGGTTCCCCGAAGTCATTCCCACTTATGGCGATCACATCGACGAGGTCCCCACGTTTTGCCAGTGTTTCGGCGTAACGCCGGACACGATTGTCCGCCTCGTACGGGGTGTAAGCCACCATGCAAATCTTTTTGCGCGTATTTCGTAAAGGAAGGGGGACTTGGTCACGGTAATGCTGAGCAACCTCCCGGGGTAAAGCAGGCCAGTAGGATCCGTCATATTTTTCTCTCGCATAGCGCAGAATTTCCTCGTAGTACGAGACCGGATATTCATCCCGATTCCGCTGACCCTCAAAACACATATAATCCGGGTGAGTGTTCAGCAATGCCATGCCACCATGCTCCGCAACCCAATCCAGCTTGCGCTTCCAAATATCTATGTTTTCTTCGCGAAGAACTCCGAAGAGAGTGAAATCCTGAACCAGCGTGTAGGGAAGTTCTACGTAGCCTTTTCCGTTTCGACCTGGCACCCAAAATGGAAAGATCGTACTCACGCCGTCGGGCTCAGGCTCGAAGGGGTCCGTATCGAATGTGGAAGCGTCATAGTCGACGTCCAATGCGTGGAGCCATTCCAACTTATGTTGCATTAAAGGTGACCGAAACCCGGAGGAATTCCATTGCCGAAGATATTCCTTAATCCGCGGAGCCTTTTCCGCGAATTTTGCCTTGGAACTGTAGAGTTTGCCGTCATGCTCCAAGCCATGTACGCCCACTTCGAATCCAGCCTGGTCCAGCATCTCGCGTACGGCCTTGGAAACACGGTACTCATCCTCGGGTACAAAGTTGAAGCAGGACCGGAGTCCGTGTTTCTGTTCAACCTTCATTAACTGCTCGACGCGTGACACTCCCTTGCTACCTTCGACGTCATGAGTAAGCACCAGCGCGAAACGCTTGCCGTCCGGCCAACCCGGCCACCCTGGAGGCGTGCTACGCGCCCTGGAGTCAATCGGCCAAACATTCGCGAAGGCTCGCCGCCGCCGGCTGGCCCTCCATCGCCGCAGCGCCAGGCGCAAACGCCAGGGCATGATCGGCTTGAAGAAGTAATAGGCTCTATTTAGAAGCATGGTGAGAACCGTTGATTTTGCTAGGAAGCTGCCTTTCTCAGGATTGAAGCGTGAGGAGTATTGTGATTCCTACCAATCATCACATTCCACGCCATCCGCGAGTATCGGCGGAAGACGTTAACGAGTGTGCTGTGCGTGAACTGATGATCTTCTCGTATGCGGTCAGCAGATTTGGCACCGAATGGCTCCATGCGAGCCTTTCTTGAACGCGCCTTAATCCTATTTCACCCATCGACCTTCGAAGTCCCGGATCGTCCATCAATCTAGCCAATTTTGCCGCAAAGTCCTCCACGTCGTTGGGACGTGCATACTCGGCTGCTGCTTCAGCGGACCGCCGGGTCTCGCAAAGATCGTACGCTACGATTGGTTTCCCAGCAGCCATGTACTCCATGACTTTCACGAATGTCGACCTGTCGTTGTAGTCGTTGCAGGGGTCGGGGACGACGCATATGTCGGCGTTGAAGATGTAGCGGGAGTACAAGTCTGGATCGCTCACCCAGCCGGTGAACCAGATATTGCTCTCCAATCCCAATTCTCGAGTGAGCGCCTTGATCTCAGGCAGAGCATCGCCGTCGCCTATTACCACGCAATAAAAGTCTTCACGAGCTAAGCGGTGGCGCAGGTCATGCAAGGCCCGGCACAAGTGATCAAGGTGATCCTGATATCCAATGACGCCAGCAAACACAATAATATTCGGAGATTTGGCCCGAAGCTCGGGATCTATGTTTTCGATGCTGAGATCGCGCAATGCCGGCCCGTTGCGAACCACTGTGATTTTTGATTCCACCACGAGACCTCGCTGTATTGCAACGTCTTTATACGATTCATTGGTGACGATCACATGATCCGCGAGCGCATAAGAGGATCTCTCCAACCACATCAACACCTTCGAAACGAATCGGTTCGCCGGAGAAAATTTTGCAGCATAAAGCTCCGGGCACAGATCATGCTGGTCGTAAATGATCAGTTTTCCCAACAGCTTGTAAGTGCTGAGGACGGGCACCATACAGTCCGGCGGATTCGCTACGTGCAGAATGTCGAAGCCTTCTCGCAGCAACACTATGAAGGAGAGTGTGCTAATCGCGAGCATGGCGTAGATGAATTCAGCTAAGTACCCCGCGATCCCCCGCGTTGCTTGCCACAACCGAAATCGGTAAATACAAACGTCACCCAATACCTCGCGCGAGGGTTCATTGTGATGAGCAGGGCAGATAACCGATACACCATAACCCGCATCGGTGAGAGCTGCCGCTTCTTTCTGCACTCGCGCATCACGCAGATAAGAGCAGTTCTCGAGCACCATCAGAACGCGTATTTTTTGTTCTCTTCGCCTTGGCAAATCAATTTACCCAACTTGCGTCGGTACACGTCGTGAACCCAACGCCGATACCCGGAGCAGGCTCGAGGCCGGCGGTGCTTCACCCTCAATCACCCTCGAACAAGAGGTTTAGATCCCTGACTCGGCTCTCCGACTTGAGATGGCTCTGGGCTCGAATAGGACGTGGAGTTCTCCTTCGGCATGGGCGCTTTCGACAAGGCGAACGTATCGATAATCAAAGCGTCCAGGCCTGAAGCAAAGTAGCTGCGCATGGCATCTCGCGGCGTCAACACCAACGGTTCTCCAAATAAATTGAACGATGTGTTCAGCAGTATCGGCGCTGGCGCCTGATCGCCAAACCGTTTCAAAAGCTGCCAGAACAATGGATTGCTGCGCCGCTCCACGACGTGCAAGCGCACCAACTGATCAGGGAGCAAAAAACTATCCGGAAAACGGTGGCCCTCGGGAAGGACACGCCCAAGAGAGTTCATAAAGCGACACTGTTGTGAAGCTTCGAAATAGTGCGAAACGTCTTCCTCAGGGACAGAAAGGGCGAAGGGCCGAAACCATTCGCGGCGCTTGATGAAGTCGTTCAAATTTTCTCGGACATAAGGAGCCCAGGGCGACGCTAGAACGCTGCGATTGCCAAGGGCACGCGGCCCAAACTCGGCAGCGCCTTGAAACCAGCCGATGATCTTGCCTGCCTGCAATAACTGCACCGCGCTCGCCACGCGGCGCTCCTCAGTGTTTACGATTGTGTAACGGCACTTGGTGTTGTCCAGAATATCCTTGACGTCCTGGCGGTGGAAACGAGGTCCCAGATAAACATCGGTGAGTGAACGCACACGCGGTTTTTGCAGTTCATGGTGCCACGCGAGATAGGCCGCGCCGAGCGCCGTTCCAGCATTCCCGGGCGCGGGCGGAACGTATACACGGTTGGCTCCCAGACTTTTCTCAAGAGACGCGACCAGCAAAACGTTCTGGAAGAGGCCGCCCCCAAAACAAACTTGCTGAATTCCCTCGCGATGGCAGTAATGTTCGGCGAGAGTGGTCACGAGCTCAACACATGCTTGCTGGATGCTGGCGGCCAAAGCCTTCCGCTGCTCATCAGGCAACTCGCCCGGCTCAGGCGGCAAACCGACACTGTTGTAGAATTTGCGGGACAGAGAAATTTTTCCCGCCAGACCCCGATTGAAGAAACTATAGTCCAAGTTCGGCAGGGAGCGGCCTCGCTTGCGCAGGATCTCCAGAAAGACTCCCTTGTACCGAGGCTCGCCTTCCATGCTTAACCACTGCGTCTTGTGTTCCTCCAGATGGGGTACGAAACCGATCAAATCCGTGACCTGGGAATAAACCCACGCCAGCGAATGAGGAAAAGCAACCCTGCGAAGTACCCGAATCCGGCTGCCGTCTCCAATGGCAAGCATGGCCGAGGTGCCATCTCCATCCTCATCCATGGTGATGATCAATGCGCGGTCGTAGGGCGAGGGAAAAAATGCGCTGGCGGCGTGACACAAGTGGTGTTCGGCAGCGATTACCCTAATCCCTCCGGCGTATTGGCGCAGGACCCGGAAGTCATTTAAGTCACGCGCCAGTACGCCGAATTCCTTGGCCCCGTAATATACGGCGGCCACCGGCGCCAGCGCCGACCATTTCGCCCGCAAAAGCGACTTGCGAGCTCCGGCTCGAAGCGGCTGCGTAGCCACTGCGATGAGATCAAGCCCGCGCCATCCAGTACCCACGCTCGCAAAACACGACTGTATGGCGGCGATGGGCAGGCTATGAGTCCGCGAGCGGACCAATTTGTCATTTTCAATGGCGGCCTTGACCACTCCGTTCTCTAGCAACGCCACGGCCGGGTCATGTTTGAAAGATGACAGTCCCAGGATTTGCATATGTTCACCGCTCCTGCGTTGCTTTAACGACCACCGTTAACGGCACATGACACACAGGCTCATAGAAGTTCTAATCTTATCGCTGCTTAGTCGAGCTTGAACTCCGTACGCCAGTCATTCCTCTCAGCGAACTTGGGCTGTTCCTTTTTGTCGAGCAAGTAATCTCCCAACACCAGAAAGTCCATCTCTGTCCTCATGAAACACCGGTAGGCGTCGTCCGGCGTGCAGACGATTGGCTCACCGCGAACATTGAAGCTGGTGTTCACGATCACGCCATAGCCGGTCTGATTCTTGAATTCGTTGATGAGATCCCAATAACGGGGGTTCGTGGTCTTGCTCACGCTCTGTATTCTGGCTGAATAGTCGATGTGGGTGATCGCCGGCAGATCAGAGCGGAGGAAGTACAGCCGTTCGTAAAGCGGCCTCTCGTGATATCCGTCGGGCACCGGAATTTTCTTGTCTTCGCGGATCGGCGCTACCAGCAACATATACGGCGATTCCCGGTCGAGATCAAAATATTCCCCGATATCTTCTTTCAGAACCGACGGCGCGAACGGCCTGAATCCTTCCCGATATTTGATCTTGAGGTTCAGTTTCTTCTGCATTTCGGGGTTGCGCGCGTCGCCGAGGATACTGCGATTTCCCAGTGCCCGCGGACCGAATTCCATCCGTCCCTGGAACCAACCCACGACGTTGCCATCGGCGAGCCTGCCGGCGACGTCCGTAGCTAACTTCCGATAATCCTCGTAGTGATGCGCTTTGGCGTCGTACTTCTGTAGGGCTCGGCGAATCTCCTTGCCCGAGAACTCTGGTCCAAGATAAGAACCCTGGATGGCATCACCGGAGCTATCTGGGCGGCGCTCGTTTCCATCATGAATGTGCCAAACTGCGTAAGCCGCTCCCACTGCGCCACCGGCATCCCCAGCAGCTGGCTGAATCCAGAGGTCTTCGAAGATCCCAGCCCTTAGGATTTTCCCGTTGGCAACGCAGTTGAGCGCGACGCCGCCCGCCAGTACCAGATACTTGCTGCCGGTCAATTGCCGGGCTGTGCATGCCAGGCGCAGGACGACTTCCTCAGTCACCTGCTGAATCGCCAGCGCCATGTTCATGTAAACTTGCGCAATCTCATCCGACTCTGGTTTCCTGCGTGGCACGCCGAAGAGCTGTTCCCACTTGGTTTCGTTGGCCATCTTCAATCCGGTGGCGTATTCGAAGTAATCCATGTTCAGAAGAATCGACCCATCTTTGCGGACGTCGACCAGATCAGTCGTGATTTTTTTCTTGAAGTCCACCGTCTGCTGCGCATCGGGATCCCCATAGGGCGCCAGGCCCATGAGCTTGTACTCACCACTATTCACGGTGAAGCCGGTGTAGTAAGTGAAGGCAGAGTAGAGCAGCCCAATCGAGTGGGGAAATTGCAATTCCTTCAAGATTTCGATGTCTTTGCCCCTGCCCCGGCTAATCGTGGTGGTCGCCCACTCTCCGACGCCGTCCACGGTGACGATGGCCGCATCCAAAAATGGCGAAGGATAGAATGCGCTGGCCGCATGAGACAAATGGTGCTCAGGGTAATAAATTGGGACAGTACCTTCGCCGAGCTCGGCAAGGTGCTCACCCAGCATCCTCCTCATGAACAACTTGTCTTTGATCCAGACCGGGATGGCCGAGAGAAAACTCAAAAAGCCGGCCGGCGCAAAGGCGTGATACGTCTCGAGCAACCGTTCGAATTTCAGGAAAGGCTTGTCGTAGAACGACACAGCCGTGAGATCCTTGTACTCAATGCCCGCTTCCTGCAAAACGTAACGGCAGGCATGAATCGGAAATGACGAATCATGTTTCTTACGGGTAAACCGCTCCTCCTGCGCAGCGGCCACAATCTTTCCATCGATGAGGATCGCTGCGGCGCTATCGTGATAGTAAGCCGATATGCCGAGGATAGCCTTGTTCATAGAGAGTCCTTATTTTCTGGGTCTTTCTAGTTATTCGCGCGCGATTAAAACAAAGTGTAGATAAACGGCGCAATCGCCGATCCACTGGCCAGTACAATGAGGATGCCGAATCCCAAGAGAATCATAATCAAGGGCAGCAGCCAGAATTTTTTTCTGTCCTTCAAAAAACCCCACAAGTCTTTTAAGAAATCCATAATCGCTCCTTTCGGCTCAATAAGGCCGCTCTAAGTCCTGCCCGATAAATGTATGGTTCCTTTCCAGCATGACCGAATCCGCGCCACCCTTGAAGGCTCGCAGCTTCAGGGAATCCTTGCCTGCAAGACGGCGGAGAATTCCAATCGGAGTCACGACGACAAAGAACACAATTGACAGCAAAATCTTTGATACAACCATCCCCATCAAATCTGAAAGCCCCAGCCAGACTATCGCGACTGGCCGAAATATCTTGGGTACGGTCATGTTCACGACCTGCAATACGATCGCGGCAATCAACAATCCCGGCCGCTTCGAAGTTGCATACAGGATCAGACAGAGGAGAACCATGGCCATGCCTGTATCACGGCTTTGGTCCTTCGTAATTTTCCGCATCAAAACGTTTTTCATCATAATCGCTTCACTCCAATCTCAAACCGCCTTCGGCCAGACCTCCTGTGCATCTATGCCTACTCCGGCGACGACAGGCTTCAGAGAAGTCGGGATGACTAGCGACGCTATCGTGACCACTTTCCTCAAGAGAGCTTGCCCCCAACTACAGCGATAGAAGATCCCCCCGACTGCCGTACCCAGTGTGTTGTTAATAATGTCGGTCATGCCTGAACTTCGCGTCGGCAGAAACGCTTGCAATGTCTCGATCGTCAGACTCACGCTGAACCCTAACGCGACCGCTGTCGCTAACGGACGGTTACTTCCTCGGACTACTGAGAAGTATGCGCCCAGAAAGAACCCCAGCGGGATGAACCCGGTAATGTTGATAGCCGTGTCCTTCACGTAATTCCAGCCAGGGAGATACTCATCCCACGGGTACCGCAGGAAATGTGAATGTAGGACAAAATAGTGTGTGGGAATCACCAAGTCCGCTTTATAGTCCACTTGATTGTGAATAATGTTGCCATGACGTTCGTCGAATAGGTACAGCGCAACGGGAGCTTCATCTCCTGCCAGAGTGGGTCGCTGGTTGTTAACCCAAGTCTCGAAATGCTGAACAATCTGGATCGGCGTAAGCGCCTCTTGATAAACTGCCAGTCCCCGCAATTCGCCTAGCCAACCGCCGCTGTTGGTCGAGCCAGCCAGCACAAGCTGTCCAGTCAGATCCTTTCTCGAAAGTTGAAAAGTCGGAGACACATCAGCCAGGACACCATTGACATAGATCGATGTGCTCTGTGATTTGGACGCAACTGTCACGAATACCGACTGCCCCAGGTAGAACACGCCTTTGATTCCGAAGGCTCGTTTCTTAGCTCCGCTCTCGGGAGTGATGACCTGACGTTGCAGAACTATGCCGTCGAGATACTGCTTGAGCCAAAGGGACGCTCTGGGATTTCCAGAACCATCGAAAGCGAGGATCGTGTGCATTCCTTTAATCTGGCCGGGTGCCAGCCATATCTCAAGACTGCACTGCTCGTCCTCTTTACCGTTGGACACAAGTGGCGCGGAACTCACAATGCTGCCATGACGGCCAAAGTAGACTCCGTTTTGATTCTTGAGCCATTCCACTTCATTCTTGGGAGAGTGGAACGGCCATAGTCCAGCAATGCCGATGGCGCATAGGATGGAAACACACGCCACCTCGATAACTTTCCCGGGTATGTCGCCACTGTTTCGATTGAACATTATTCTTCTAAGGCCTTCGTAAACGACCCCTATCTCGCCCGAAGGGCTTCGTAGGCTTGAAAAACCGGCAAAATCCGCGCGCCCGAATTTACTGAATAATGCACGATGTCGTTGAAGAAATCGGGAGTGCAGCCAAAACGAGTGGGATCCTTACAGATATCGTGAGTGGCGAAAATAAGCCACCCTCCGACCCCGGAATTATCGTCTATCAGACGCTTTATTGCCTTAGGGTTGTTTCTACTTTGCTCCAGGAAGAAAGCGGAAAGGTAATTGAGATCTACCGTTCCGACGTTGAAAGTTTGCCCGCCGCACCGGCAGCACGCAAAGTATTTAGATACCAACCGCTTCGTTCGAGCCCGCGGCACACTAATCGGATAGGATAAGGTCTCGAAAGAAATCCCAGGAGTAAGTTCCTTCAGAGCTTGTCGGTTCTGAATAATTGCGTTCTCGAACGCGCTAGGACTTGTGTCCCAGGCGTGAGAATGGTTGAAGGTGTGGCATCCCAGCTCGTGTCCTTGTTCCACTAGAGGGTTCAGGTCTTCCGCAAGAAACATATTACCGGTTGCCGTTTGCTTGCCAATGAGTCCGAGAGATGCATAATAGGTTCCGGCCAGTCCAAAAGACTTTAGAATGGGTCCGCCTGTTAATAATGCTGACCGAGGAAAATCATCGAAAGTAAACGAAATAATGGGAATACCAGAGTTGATGGTAAAGGGCCGCTGGAAAAAGTAATGAGCAGTGGCCCGTTGATAACGACCCTGAACTCTTTTCACAATTTGAGAAACACCTTTTCCCAACCCGTTCATCTGTACTTCTTGTCCCGGCATGCTCACTGGCAGGTTACCTCGGAATCGGGCGTGAGCAAGTGATTTCTTGTTTTTCCGAGCCTACGGCTCTCCTTCAGGAGTCCTTGCATTTTCCAGTTTTCCCAGCGCTGCGCCAGCCGCCTGCGTGCATGACTGCCTCGGGTCCGCCAGGAACCTTCCATGAAATGAACGCCAAGATCACCAAAGCGATTCGAGTTGCGAACATCACACACATCGTCGGGGAAGAGAACTGTGATTGTTTTGGTCAGCTCCGCGTTCTCGGCGAAAGTTCTCGAAAGCAGTCCCGGTCCTGTCGTATTCAAAACCAAATATTCGTCCCTGAACAGCGCCGGTAACCCACGCATCATAGGTTTGACCCAGCCGGGTTCCTTTTGCGCTCTCACACAATTGTCGATCACCGCCTGCAGAAACGGATGCCCCTGCGCGGCCCCAAACGCGTAATTCCCAATTTCCCAATCCATCTTATGGTGGTTGCGCAGAAACGGACTCAAAGTCAGTCCTTCAAATGGAAACACGCAGCCACACTGCAACAGACTCGAGAGCCCAGACGCCAGCATGACGTCCAAGTCAAGGTAGAACCCTCCGAAGCGATAAACCGCCAAATACCGGAAGAAGTCAATTCGCTGAATGGGAAAACGAAAACAATCAAAGATTTCGCGGTGCTGCGGAAATTCTTGTTGGATAAATCTTCTGACTCCCTCGTCGTCAAAAAATAGATGCTCGTAGTCGGGGTTTAGCAGCCGGACATTCACCATCATCGCCCGGTTCTGCACCGGTTGCTGAACCTGCTTTCCGGTCTGGATGATCCGCTTGGGAATTGGATTTACCATAGTGATGACATCAATCTTCAGAAACGCCGGTAAGAACAGGAGCATTCGTGGACTTCAGCACATCGGCAGCTTTTTTGCCGGCAAAGATAAAGAAGAGCAGGTAGGCGCCCATGAAAATTGCATGCGCGAGGTACGCCAGCAGACGCGACGATGCCAGGCCGAATGCGCCCCATTTTAGCAGCAGCCGTGTCGTACCCAGGAAGACTATCCCCCATCCAATATTTGAAAAGAGGCCCAACCACATGTGGCCGGCTGCCGCAATCAGTTCTCCGACAATGAGTTCGAGGCTTAGCACGGCGGCTGTGATCAATACAACCACCAGGGTGGGCCACCCTCCGGCAAAGCCTTTGCCGTAACTCTTCATGATGTAAGGGCTGAGCACGCACCCAATTGCCATGACCGGCAAAACGAAGACTGCATTGATTCTGAGAGTCATTTTCAGGAGCTTAAGCGTGTTCGCTTTGTCGCCTGCCCCAAGACGCTCGGCCAGCACGGGCAAAGTAACGCCGCTAACGATATAAGGCAGCCACATTAATGCATTGAACCATTGGTTGGCCGCGTTGAACGAGCCCATCTCGCTGTATCCGTTCGGACGCCGAACCAGCATGGTTGCAGCGATCCAGTTAACTACGCTGATCAGGGCAGAGGCCAGCACTGCCGGCGCAGAGTATCGCCAGACTACCGGAAGCTCGCCCATGCATGACGAGAAGGAGATCGGAATGCCATAACGGTTCGCTTCGTTACGTAAAGCATACAGGTTCAACAGGCACCCAATCGCCTGCGCGATAACCATCCCCCAAATGATCCCGCTCAGTCCGAAAAAGTATGCGCCGCCAACGATCAGTGGAAAGTTAAGCAATCCCGTAAGCGCACTGACGCGGGCAATGCTTTTGAAGGCCTCAAAGCCTGACAAGACGCCCAACTGCGCGCCGTTCACGCCACTGAGAACCAGCAAAAGGCCGCTGATCCGGACGTACTCTGCCAACTGTGGCGCGGCAAGCGTGTGCAGACACAACCACGGGGCTGCAACATATAACGCGACTAGCAATACTAAGCTGACGCCCCAGGAGACCAGACTAGACAGCGCGATGATCCGTCCCGCTTTCACCGGGTCATTTTCTCGCAGTTCAGCCACGTATTTCGTAGCTGTCGTCCCCATCCCGAACCCCGCGAATGTTCCGAGCATTCCCACCGTGCTTTGAATAATGCCCAGTTCGCCGTATACCGCTTTACCAAGGATTCGCGCCGCCAGAATCGCCGCCGCCAAGCCCAAAGCGCGGGAAGCGAACGTTCCCAACAGCGACCAGAATGAGCCGCGCAGCAAGCGCTCTCCGAGCGGTGAGGACTCCAGCCGCGTCCAAAACCCATCCAGGAAGCGAGGAGTTAAATCCCGCAGAGTACTTTTGGTCGTCCGGTTCAGCGACATTTTTCCTTTACGGTAAATCAGCGCGATTTCGCGTGACCTTGGGATTAAGAAGCATGAAGCGAAGCCAAGTGGTAGTTCGTGATGATTTACCCGGAATCCACTTGGTCTCCTGTATTGCCACGGACCGCCAGCTTCGTGGCAGCTTCTTGAGAATGCGATATCGAGACGGATTTCGATCTGCTTCTTCGATAATCCGGATTTCATGAGAGTCGCCAAATCGGGCGATCAGCGTGGCGATGATGTTCGGACCGTTGAATTCATGCAGTTCGACTAGCATTTTGCAGGTTGCCAGCGCAGGAATTTTAACGGGATCGAGAATGTCTACCTCCGCTCCTTCGCAGTCACAGAGTATGAACGATTCCGGCGTACAGGTCTTGGCGAGTTCTTTCGGAGTGCACAGGCCACGCTGAACGATCTTATCGCTCACGCTGTTGATCTTTGCCAGGTCGCTCAGTTGTTGCCAGTGGGGATCCTCGACCGCTTCAAACGCAATGACTTTGGTATTCGCGATCTTCAGCGCAAACCCTACTGCGTAGTAGCCGAAGGCCGCGCCGATATCGATGATGTGAGCCGGCGCTGAACATATAACCTCGTTGATTACGTCATGCACCTCTTCTTCGTACGACCCTACAACCATCTTTGGATCCCAGGCCAGGTCGAGGTGTTCCGCCAGTTTCATCGTAGAGAATGGCCCGCCAAAGATCATGTAGCCTGACTCTCTTAGCAGCGTGCGGCACAAAACGTTCAGCTTGGTCTTTTCCAGGCGATTCAAATCCGGGTAACGAGCCGTCCAATTGGGTGTCGGCACAAAACTCAGAATGCGTTTTAATGCGACCTTCGTGGCAGTTTGAGGTTTCATTTTCGTAAATTCACTGTGAGCGACACCTACACCGGTCTTGACGCCACGCGCGTGAATCTCCCTTTCAATCTTAGAAACGGACTTTCGAGGAAATGGTACGAGAATGCGGCAAGGGTGATAGTGATCGGAAGCGACAGACCGATCCGCAAAAGAGCGTGAACAGTCCCATGGGAAACCGGTAAGAGTTTGTCCGTCAGGAAAACTCCGAAATCGTGAAGGACATAAAGTCCATATGAAATCTTGCCCAAGTATATAAGCGGCGCTGGAATCTTCGATTGAACGCCGAGAACCGATAGCAGTAGCAAAGAACAACCCAGGGCAAGCAACGGGAAGCCAAGAAGGTTCGGCAACATCTCGAGGGAGGCGGGGTCGTAAATTCTCCACGGAAAAACGCAGACTACGATGAAGAGGCCGCCCAGCCAGAGGGACAAACGCGAAAACCACTTCAACCGCAGCGTTTGCCCATGCAGCAGAACGGCCAAAATGATTCCCGCGGCGATCGGATCGAGCCTAGTAAAAGTGTTGCGCCAAATCGAATATTTATTGCCGTGAATAAATACCAGCACGACCCGAAACAGAGTTGATGTGGCCAGCATTCCACAGGCCGTGTAGAAGATGCCGCGCCGCGACAATCGCGCCACTACAGGTGGCCATGCCAAGTAGAACTGTTCTTCGATAGAAATCGTCCACAAAGGGCCGGTCACGGATCGGCCCGGCCAGCCAAACAGAATCGTGCTCCAGTTACCCATTAGCAGCAAAAAGCAAGCTAAATATTTCCAGGTGAGAACATGATCGACGTTCACAGCCGGGATCATGGCAACAGCAAGGAATGCAAAGTAAAGAGGCCAAATCCTCAAGATTCTGCGGATATAAAAATCGCGCACATTGACCCGTCCAAATTCTTCTTTCTCGCGCAGCAGCAGTTCCGTAATCAGATATGAGCTCAACGTGAAGAACAGGTCCACCCCAAACACACCAGCGCCCACCAGGTTGGTGAGCGGGTAAGCGATAAAGGCTGGTACCCCGTGCGCGACGAAAAAAGATGCAGGGTACTCGACAAAATGAAAGCAATAAACCCAAAAAAAAGCGAAGAAGCGGAGAGCATCAAGTTCGGGTCGATAAAAGCGCGAGCGTTTCTTAGGTTCCGTCGCAGCGACGGGAGCAGTGATCGTTGCTGTTGAGGATGTGGCCACTGTGGTGCTTCTGCTAGGAGAAGGACGCACCGCGATTAAGCTATTGAACGCCATGCTTTGAAACTGCGTCGTACCGATAATCAGTAGCTATGCGACAAGAACGGTCAGCTTAGGAACTTAAAATTGCGTACCGACCGCCTTTAGCGAAAGCTGCTTGAACGGCAAGAACTGGATTAATTGAAGGAGTGACAATATCGCTGAGTCCGTTCCAGTTAAGACGAAAACATCATCCGGGAAAGACCATCGTCTCAACCATCGGACTCAGCATTCCTACAGATAGGAAATCAATTAACAGTGTCCTGGAGGTTTGTTGGTGGTGCTGGCGGTTGCTCCCCACTAACCAACGGGTGTGGATAAATATAGGGCGTGTAGTATACGGTCCACGTGTTTGCAGCGGAACATGTATAAAGCGTGCCCTGAGCTCCGTCGTCTGTAGCAAAGTATCCAACTCCCGCGCCCGACTCAGTCGAGTTACTCGTACAAGTCGTTGGCCGATTAGCCAAAGTGCCAAACCCCATACCAGTGGTTCCATTGAATGGAGAGGTTGGCGAGGTCTGAGCCGAAGGCGAAACTGCATTGTACGCTTCCCGGTTGTACTGCAAGTGGAACTTATTGTAATCACAGTTGCCGCTGGAACTCGTGTTGCAATTGTTAGGCGGAAAGGAACCGTTGGGCACGACCGGATTGTTCGAGCTATCTAAGTCCTCCAGTGTCAATGAAACCTGGGAGCGGGTGTCAGAGAAATAATTATTCCAGGCATACATTGGCTTATAGTTGCCATTCATATCCCGGCCCGCCTGATGCCAGCAGGGATAACCGTAGTTCGAACCTGATGGCGTGCGGTTGCCGTCCGTGAAGACCACGCCCTCAAAAGATTGATTCACGACAGTTCCATCACAAGCCACGATCTGACCGTCCACCGATGGCGCATTGGCCGAATCACGATAGTTGCCAACCGCCAGTGCATCGCTGTTATGCCCACTGTAAGGGGTAAATGAATTGTTGAATGCAACGATCTCACCAGAGCCTTGATGATGAAAACATCGGTAGCAATCCTGAACGCCCTGGGAAACCGAACCAGAGTTAACAATTGTCGAATTGTTGTAAAATTCGATGTTCGATGGCCCGCCTTGATGAGTTACACCGTGGGCGGTCACCAGGCAATTTGTCGTCGTATTGTGACGCCATACAATCGCCTGCTCCCCCCATGAATCCATGCAGCCCTCTCCAGCATTGGTCATGGTGGCAAGATTCATCGTGTTGTCTTCCACAAACATATTATTTGCAGTTCCGAGCGGCGACACATCAGAAGGGCTACTGGTATTTCCTACCATAATCAGCAGCATAGCGCTACCAGAACTGTTTACGGTGTTGTGATCGATGACCCCGTAATAAACCGCTGCGCTTGTTCCATCGCAAAAGCAGATAACCTCAGTGCCGGGCTGGACGTTGAACGTATTGTGGTCAATCCGGATGCTGGTAAATTTTCCCGGACACGTTCCTCCTGGACAGGCATAGATTGGGAACGTTGTTCCGGAGTCATTGATAACAAAACCAGAGAAGCGGTATAGAAAAGTATTGTTAGCCGTGGCTCCGGGCCAATTGAGGAACGTGCCATTCGCGGCAATCGTGCAACCGCCCTCAGTCTGGCAGAGAAGCGTATCGCCGTGCGACAGGGAAAACGAAACTGGACTTGACCAATTATACGAGCCATCGGCAAATGTGATGGTTGCTCCGTCGCTCGAACTGGAGATGGCAGCGTTCACGTCCGATGTCGAAGCTCCAGCAGGACATGACCATGTGGTACCGCTGCCGGTGCAAGCCGCTTGCGCGGGAATCGCCCATAGTATCCAGATGAGCCCGCCAAGGCAAGCCATTCGTCGCATCATCATTCCAGTTCCTCACAAATCTAGATTGGGTGCCTACTGAAAGATTGTGCCGCTTCTGGAACGAGCAGGGAAGGTGACTTTAGTACATTCGGGCATAGCCGACGATGCTTCGGCATTACTGTACTCGATGCCCGGATATCTGTGCAGTTGCCCAGCAAGGAAAGGACCTTCAGTAACGAGAACACGTAACGTGAATTCCTCTCTTGGCTCACCGGAGCTATCGTATGGCTCAAGGGAGCTAACGTACCGGGCCAGCAATAGCCTGCTGCGCCTTGTTCTGGTTCAGTGCCCCGAAAATGGTCTCGGCGATCACACGATATCCGTTTCGACTCGGGTGCACATCCTGCGCGGTACGGGCGTAGAGTTCGCGTTCAGCAGACGCCTGCAACGCCGGCAGTGCATCGACGTAAGAAATGTTGCTCTCTTTGAAGAATGCGAACATGCTCTCCCGCGCCAGGCGCTCATTGGCGGTGAGCTTCCGGAGCACTTCACTAAGAGGAATTTCAGGATGCTGTTCCAAATAAGGGGAAAAGACCATCTCCTTGGTAGGTATGACGACAACCAGGAATTGGATTTGATTCTGATCACACAGCGCTTTCATGTCCTGGAAGAGCTTGAACGTAATCCGCATTCCCTCGCGGATGTCAGGGTTTTGCTGATCGATCGCTCGGAGGACAGCTTCGGGGCGAAATGCTTCCAAAATGTGCTTCTGAGGTATAACCAGCGCTGTAACTGAGGGGTCAATGTTGGGATCGACTTTAATCTGTGCTTCGCCCTGGAGCCTTCCCAACGCCGAAGTATGAAACAGCATCTGGTAAATAACGCTGTGTCGCGACAACCAGACTCTCATTCGCTTGTGCCAGACCGGAGTATCCTGGACTTCCCAGATGTTGAACTTTGCCTTCTGGCCCGGAAGCTTCCTCAAATACGACCAGTAATCGAGTCCGTAGGTAATCTGGTATGCATTTTCGAAGTCATCTCCCATGTAGAAGCCACAAATGATCAGTTTCGGCTTCAGGCCCAGAGCTTTGGTCTTCAGGAGATAATAGTATTGGTTCGGCCCGTAGCCTCCCATGCCCATGTTGTATGCCGTTCGCCCGGTCAGATGTCCGACCACAATCGGCCACGAGTCTTCCATTCTTGCGGTGTTCCCGTAGGTGTGAGAGTCCCCGATGGCGACGATGTCCGCCTGCTGAGGCACCTGACGATTTCGAAAGCCCCACGCGTCGTATCCCGCCTTGCTGGCTGCCGACGGAACCATTCCCAACACGTTGTCATTTACAGGCTCGATGGCAAGAAAATCTCCGGAATGCACGACGATTCTGGAAAGGAACTCGGACAAGAGCAGAGCAATCGCGAGAGACAGCGCGAGTACGCAGAAGTTGATGGACGCTCTTCTCAATTTTGTCATAAGCGAATACAAGGTCGGCAACCTGCTAATCCCACCATTCACACTTCGTACAGGGTTTTGCGGGTCAATATCGGTAATAGTGCGCGAGACTGTACCGAGGAATGCTCAGGCGCTGGAAGCAATTCCCAGGCTGGCTTTGGTAGCCGGGATCGTGTCTTCAAGGCTCGACTGGCATCGGGAGCAGCTAGCGCCGCCCACAGGAAGAATATCCAAACCGGCGACTGCATCTTGAATGACGCTTCGGTGAAATTATAGACCAAGCATATGAAAAAGAACGCTAGCTTGAGCCGGCTGGTCTCTGGGCTTGTACGCATCCCCTTCATAACATTTCGGTATCCCGTGACTATGATCGCGCCAAGCAGGACTAAGCCCACCCACCCCAGGTTCAGATAGATCTCGATGTAGCCGTTGTGGGCCTGGTTCAAGCCACCGAGGAGACGATTGAACAGCTGAAGCCGTTCCCCAATCCAGAAATTCTCATAGCCAGCCCCAATCCACGCGTTCTTCGCGTAAGGAAGCACGGTTTGCCAAACTTCGGTTCGACCCGTGAGGCTGGCATCTCTTCCCAGTGCGGACAGGGCACCACCGCCGATACCGAGAAACAACACACAAAAAGAAACGGTCAGCATTGCTGCTACCAGTATGCTCAAGAATACTGGTTTCCTGAACACCGGGCCAAGAGCCGTCACGACTATGAGCAAGTCCGCCATCAGGAAGCATGCCAAGGCTGTCTGGGAATCGACAACCAACACCAAATACAAGATCATCGCAAACACGATACTGATGGCGACAAGCTTTCGTGCCCGGTACTTGGCGCCGCGCTGCCTGTAAGTGATCAGACCACGCCACAATAACGAGACTCCGAAAATCATGCAAATCATCCCCAGAGCGTTTTTGTCAGTGCCGACACCGGTCCAGGATGGAGCTCCTCCGCGAGAATATGCCCGCCCGAGCGCTGGATAGAACCTGATGAAAAGAATCGACAACGGAATGACCAGAAACCCGACCCGCGCGAGAACCCGATTGAGTGCATCCACCCAGTCGCGTTCAGTGATTATTATCAGGACAACGACAAGATCGGCCACCGATCGGATCCATCGTTTGAATACCACGAACGGATAATCCGACCAGAATAAGCTGATCAAGCAGTAGGTGAAAAATATGACCAGCGCCGGATTGGCGGCTAGGATAGCTCGAACTCGCCGAGTTCTCTTGGAAAGCGCCCACAGTCCCAATAGCAGCAAGATCGTCAACACGTTGCGATCGAGGGGACTACCGTCAATGTAGGCGTCGGTATCAGTCCCCGGCATGCTGAACGTTAGCCACGCACTGAGGGGTCGGGAGCTGGCGATCAAGAGCCATGCATAACATACCCAGATGGCTTTAGAAATCTGAGCGTCGTCTCGGTCGAGCCAAAAGAGCGCGCAGATTACACCAGCTATGCCAATTGTACCGAGGAGAGGACCCATTAACTTACTTCACCTTCGAGGATGATCGTGGCAGCGATCCAGCGGTTACGCGATACTGCCACTCGCTCAGCCAAACACAGCCGTGTACACCTTATTCAATCTGGCCATTGTGATCCTTGCGCGATCCAAGATTTCGACGCTAAGGATCGTGCATACAACCGTTGCGACCAGTGCAGATCCTGACACGCTTATGCCAGATCCAAGAGGAGCTAGGCTCCGCCGAAGAACCTGCAGGATCATGATCTGGGCGATATACGCAAACAAAGAATACTGTCCCAGTAAAATGACAACCTTCCAGGGGAGGGTCGTCTCAGCACCCTGAAGCCCCATCCAATACATGACGGCCACACTCAGACACACGCCCACGATTTGCAACATGTAAGCGTCATCCCACAGGGTGATGGCAGAAAGGTATGCGAAATATGCCACAAATATTATCAGCGGACGTTTCACCAAACTATTGATTCGATCGATGGCGAGATATCCAAGACTTACACCCAGCATCCCTATGCTGAAGATTTGCAGATACCCAGTCTTGATTCCCTTCAATTCAAAGAGCAGTGCGCACCCTACAAACACTGCGGACGCGACGTGGTAAATGTTCCTATAACGTCTGGAGACAATCAACAAGCCGGCTGAGAGTATGAGCAAGTATGCGATAGGAACAAGAACAGAAAAAGCGACCGGAGCCAATCCTGTAGAGTAGGCTACGACCAAATCAGCCGGGGACCAATCGCCCACTCGACTCTCTAAACCCTTGAGATGTGCCATGTTCAGCGCCATGTTGAGGCACAGCACGATCCCCAAAAGCTTGAGCCCTCGCACCAGTAGCCGCCCTGGAATATGGCGACCGGAAGTTCGATATTTAGCAAGATACACATTCGATATCAGGAAGCCAGTAATGAAGATAAATGAAGGAGTGAGAAATCTCAGGTACTTGTAGATCGAGCCATCGGCCCTCACAAAGTAGTTTAGCCAGTGATAGAGCACCATGATCAGAACGAGAGCGCCTTTCGTGAAATCGAGAGCCGGGATTCGCTTGGACTTCCTGGCAAGGCTGACTTCGGCGTCGGGGCTCGCGGAGCCCAGGTTTTTGCCTGTGGCATGCGTGACCAACACGTCAGGGGTTAGGTTCGCGTCTCTGACGCTTCCGGAGTGTATGTTCACCGCGTTTACCTCATTTGAGATTCGTTGTGTCTGGGGTCGAGGCAAGTCGTCGGATGGCAACGTTCGCCATATCGGCGTTATGGGTCGACAAAAAGGCGGTGGATCAGCTCTAAGGTCAACACTTTGTGTATAGCGAGAGTATAGTTTCGCTCCCCGTTGATGTGGCTCTGTACCATAGCTTCAACCGTCTTTCGTTGGAGGTACGGGCGCGATAAAGTCCGGGAGTCGAGCAACATTTCTCGGAGATAGTCACGGACAAAGTCACGGTACCAAACCCGGAAGTGATAAAACTTTTGTCTCCCAAGGAAAAGGCGTTCGAGGTGCAGTGGCGACAAGAGATGGTCTACCCGCGCTAACCACTGCGGCATTCCGTAGTCATACGCGTATTCCGCTTTCGTCGTAAACTCGAGAAACTTGCGGGATGCGGCTGCAGCTAGACCGCGATGATCTCCCGCCACTCCGCGATCAGTCCGAATTCGCAAAAGAGCGTCGTTCCCGTCGGCAATCAAACGCAGGGAGATGTCGGCATTTTTCAAGCTCGACTGTGGAGCACGAAAAACTGTACGAACGAAGTCGTTGTCCAGAAAGGGGGAGCGGACCGCGAGTTGCGTTTGCTCCAGAGCTAGCAGGCCGTAGTGGTGCCACGGAGCCTGTCGGAAGGTTGCAAACGAAAGAGGATGCCCGTTGATAAGATTATTATAAGCTGCCTTCGCTGACTCGACGTGACCTAGGAAATCGGAAGTAAATAGCCCTGCCGCGGGCTGCACCGGCTTAAACGCCCTCATCCCGCGTAGAACTTCGCTCCCATAATTGCCTGTCATTCGAACGGGAGCAATCGTGGCGGCACGCTCATTCGCGAAGAGATCGGGAGAATGACTGACGTCTGTGCAGCCGTCCGTCAGATACACCGTACGTTCTGCATAGTGGGAAAATTTCGACAGGAAGTCTTTTCCCACTGGGATGACTTCGTAGGGCTGGCCACATGCTTTAGCTACCCTGCGCGCCAACCTCACATCCTCACACTCGCGGAACATGCCCCCGAAAGAGTAACAAGGGAGGGCTCCCGGCGCGGGTTTATTCGAAGCCATGACTATCCGGCTGTCCAGTCCGCCCGTTAACGACATTCCAACGCGCTCTTTGCCATTAAAGTACCGTGGTAGGTTTCGTGAGAGGATTCCACGGAGGTGTTGGTAATAGGTTTCTGTGTCCAAGGGAGACTGGTTCTCCCAATCCTGTGGGTCAAAGTACGAATTTTTCCGCTCGATGGCCCCCTTGCGGAAGAGCCAGGCCGACGCACTTGGAAGGACATGAAGACCCTGGAACAGTGTGCGGTTCTCCAAAACGCATCCACAGGCGACGAACTCACCTAGGCCGCGAAAGTCTGCCTTACGCAGTTCGGGTCGGACTGCAAGAATCGCCTTGGCTTCGGCTGCGAAATAAAAGGCGTCTTTCGCTTCGTGATAGTAGATCCGGTTCAGCCCGTACCGATCATTGAAAAGAATCGAGGTTCCCCGCGCCTGGTCCGTCAGCAGACCTTGGAACCTTCCGTTCAAGCCTGCTGGAAACTCGGGGTCATCCTCGTAAAGGTGGGTGAGATAGGACGGCCCTTCCATCTTCAGTTCATGGCCTCGCTTCTTGAGTTGGCTCGCGGTGCCTGGTTCGGGGTACTCCTCTCCAGAGAAGACCAGTACAACATCGCCCCGTTCATTGCCGAGCGGCATGTCGTCGCAGAAGGAACTCGTGCGTGCGGCCCATCCAACGTACACCCCAAGGGATTTGTCGATCCAAGTCCCAGTCTTGTAGAACGACTCGTGGCGGATGACCTTAAGCATGCGGAGCAGTTCTTGCTCTGCCTGTGCGGGCGGCATTTTGGTGATAAGACCGACAATACCTGGCATGGATGTACTCGCGGAATCGCTACGATGCTTCGGTCACAGACTTCAGCTTGCGGTTGTACCACTCGCTTCGAACCTTTCGGAGTCTGGCAACCAGACGTTCCGGAAGATGATCAATCAACTTGTGATGCAGGCCTAGACGAAAGGCTTCCCGACCGAGAGAGGTCAAAGGGACGTAATAACGTGGTACCACGATGCGCTGAAACCCATTAATCTCTTTGAAGTGGCTGAGGCTGTCCTGCTGCTTCTTACCGTAGGAGAAGCTTTGGTATGCAAGATACTGGATGTTCCGATCAGCGCAGGATCGGACTGCCTGTGCGACCAAAGCGTTGGTTGGAGCTTTGTCTCGATGCTGAAGCATCGAAACAATGTTCATTAAGTTCGCCTGGGTGCGTGGCTGGTTCCACGTCATCTTAATAAACCCAATCAACTGAGGGCCGAGGAATGCACCGATGAAGACGCTCGTATCAAGGAAAGTTTCCTCTTCCTTCCGCACAGTATCGATGTCCTTTCCAAAGTGGCGGAACCGTTTTCCCTTACGCACCGGGCATTCGTTGTAAACCTCCCAGATTCCTCGAATGAGGGCGTCGTCGAAAGGCACTTCCCGAACGGAGACTCCCTTCTTTTCCGCTTGTCGGGCACGGTTTCGAGGAAAGGACCGGATTTGTTTATTCCACCAGTTGTCAAAAGTGGTTACCCGCAACGCGGCAAAGTTGTCCCACTCCATCGGGTAGCTATATTTCGGAGACGTCTCCAACAGATTTTGCGTGAAGGTGAACAGGTCCACCCGCTTTCCCGACTTTCTCACGCCTTCTAGCACTGGTTCTGGGTCGTTCAGGAACTCGTAGCCGTCAGCTTCGAGGCGAGCAATCCGCAGCAACCGCCCGTCGACCCTAATATCCTGATCGCAAACTTTCATCAACGAACGCATGATTTGTCCTCTTTATCTTTTCTTCTAACCAGCCTGAGGTCCGTCTGTCACACCGACACTAGCCGCGTTTCTTACCAGGCAACTGTGGCACTCACGTCTGTCTCTGAGTAACCAGATTCAGTCCGAGAAATGCAAGCAGGCGGCTGGCATGGTCGCACAGCTTGATCAAGTACTTGAGAAGCACGTGCTGTCCGAAGACAGCGACAACGGGCAGGGAGAGCAGGTAACACGGCACTGCAATCAGAGACTTGGTTAGGTTGCGGACGCGACGCTCGGGATGCTTGGGGAAATTGCTTCCTCGGAGCAAGGCCCGTTTCAGTAGGTAGGTGCGGGTACAACGAGAGGGGGGCACCACCTCGTAAGCAACCGCTTCATCGCACCAAACGAACGAACATCCCGTATTCATCGCACGCCGGAAAAAATCCATGTCTTCTCCCGCCATGCCGAACTCGGAGCGGAACGGGGTGCCAATGCCATTCAAAATATCTTTTCTGAAGAGCACATTGCCGGTGCGGGACTGTCCCCAACTCAACCTGTAGCCGGTTGCGTGGGTCGGGCGCTCGAAGAATCCACCTCTTTTCACCCACGCCGCCGGCTCCGTTTCGAAATACGGCTTTACCGGTCCAAGAACGCCGTCGGCTCCGGAAGCCTTATATATCTTGAAGAGGTTACAGAGCCAATCATCCGCGGGAAATTCGTCGTCATCAATGAATGCGACCAAGTCGCCCTCGGCGTGTTGCAATGCCCGGTTGCGCGCGAGTGCTATGTTCTGTTGCGGCTCAATGCAGTAGGCGAGGGGTAGATCGGTACTGGAGCGGAAGGCCGCTACCACCGGCTCTGCGGACCCCGTGCTGTCATTGTCGGCGACGACGATCGAGTAGGCGAATAACCCTTGGGTTTGCTGCTGATCTAACTTCATCAAAAGGCGATTCAGGAGTTCCGCTCTTTTGAAAGTGCAGATGCACACAGTGATTTGATGGGCTGGCGCGGACACCGCGGCCCGAGGATATGCGCCAACCACCATGGACCCTTCACTCGTAGTCGTCATCGGGAAAGAACTCCGGTTTGTCTGGCGATCCTGGCCGCGGTCCGCCGGCTTCGCTCGGCCATCTTCAGCGCGGGCAAGGCGGTGCGGAATAGGTTCTGAGTGAGAGGCGCACCAAATGCACGCGGATGGCAACGACGTGCTCTCAGGCAAGAAAGCACCGCAGCTTCACAAATCTCAGGGCCCATGTCCAGCGCCATCGCCAGCGGAAACAGCTGACGTTGAGTGTGAAAATCCAAACCTACAAAAGGAATCGCGTTCGCTGTCGTTAACAGTGGGGGCGCTGTTTCGCTCGGCGCCCAGCCGTCATACTTTCGATTCCAGACTTCGATTCCCAAGAGTTGTTCTGCCCAGTGTGGCTCGAAACATTGCCAAGCACTTTTTCTTGAGGGATGGGCGAGCACCGCTAGTGCGCCCGCCGCCTTTGCCGCCTTTAACATTTCACTTGTCCCTAATGCTTCTCCAAGAAAAGGTACATCTCCCCAAACAAGAACGTGAACACGATTGGCCGCGTCGCTGTACTCGATGCCGGGCACAACCAGAATCTCGCTCGTGCTCGCTTTAGCGCAGGCTTCTCGATATTCCGTAAGACGAGCTGCCGTGAAGCCGCGGTCGTGTTCCGTCATCATCAGGATCCGGTAGCCGCGCCCGCTAAACTTGGCGCTCAGCTCTTCCAGCGCCCAGCTTCCGTCGTACGACCACTTGGAGTGCACATGACAAACTGCAAGGACTTCCATAATCTCTCAGTTCCTGGCTCTGAACAAATTATCGTGCATGGTGTAATAGCAATCAGCCACGAACACCTTGCGATCATCCCGCCGCCAGTTGTAAAAAGCATCCCCTCTGCGAACGTGGATGACCCTTCCCAGAGTTCTCCAGAATGACGGCCACTCGGTCAGCGCCTTTGACTTCGCACCTCGCAGCACGAATAGTATGTGCATGAGTTCGCGACCAACGTTTCTGCACACTACGCCAGGAGCGGGGGATAGTGTCATACCGACTTGCGACTGTGGGTCCATGGCAAGCCGCGCATGCCATGAGGGGTATTCGAGCCCCTGTCGGCGAGACAGCGCCATGCTCCCCCAAGGCCTGCCGTTGAGTTCGACGAACCAGGGTTTGCCTGAGTGGTCACGAAGAACTTCGACCATGAATATCCCACGCCACTTCGTGGCTGCGATGAGTGCCTCCACTTTCGGCTTGAGATCCTCAGGCACTGGTTTCGACATGCAGGCGCTCGAGCCCGAACCCTGCGGATTCATCATCCGCAATCTACGATGAGCGCTCCAGGCCCTGATTCCGTCGGCTGCTGCCAAGCCGAAAATACCCTCTCCGTTGCCAGAGACAAAAGGCTGGGCCAAAAGCGGGACGCGTTCTGCCCATTGCGAAACGGCAAGCTTGAGTTCGTCAAGGTTTGCGCACACCCAGTGCCGGCATTGGTATACGCGACCTTCATATGTGGGAACGCACTCGGCAGGTCGCAGAATTATCGGAAATGATTCAGCTAAGCCCGAATCAAATATGTCATTAGCGGTTCGGACTAAGAATGTGTCGGGAACATTAAAACCGGCACTGCGTGCAGCTGCGGTTTGCAAACACTTGTTTAAAGCCAAATCGGCGCTGTGACCGCGCGGACCGACCGAAAGCCAACCCCCTTGCAACTGTACTCGAGTGCATACATAGACTGCCTTGTCGTCTAAGGGAAAGAGGAGCCTTGGTGTATCATCGGCCCGGACGCCAAGGGAAACCAAGAGCGACTGTAGGTCTGAGATGGCCGCTTGCAGATCGGTCTCTGGCGCACAGATCTCATGGCATACGACGTGGCGGCTGTGGCGCAGAGCGGACAGACGGCCTCTGCGGGCAAAAGCGACTACGTTGAATCCGTCCTCGACGAGGCTCCACACCACTTCTGGTGCTGAAAGTGCTTCCGCAAAACCTACGACGACGGTGGCTTGTGTCATTTCGGTAGTGGGCTTACCACGCCGCGTTTTAACTCAGAATGCCCACGGAAGTCCCTGTACGCCGCGGCTCTTTGTATTTTCATTAAACCAAGATTGGTACGTCAGGCACGCGGTCGATTGCCGCTATATATCCGATCGAAGGAACAAAAGGTTTTGGAGCGGCGGGGTCGGCATCGAACCGCCCTCTCCCGGCTGGTCGCCGAGCGCATCGCCTTAATGCTACCGCCGCTCATAGTCACTGAATAGTCTAGCAGGACCTCGCATCCCGACTAGTCGCCAGTGTTGTTGAAAAACCAGATCGGAACGAACCCAGCTGACCGGTTTCGATCCAACGGAAGAGTTCGCCTCCCGCCAAGAACTGATATTCCTTCTGTTTGACGGGATGTGTCTCCAATTCCACAACGAATGCCCGGGAAGCCGAGAAGATCCTCTGCAATCGCCCCTGAGGCTCCAGGGGCGGAAGGGAGAAGAACAAGTCAGTGAGACGGTGGCGCTTCGCGAGCATTGTGTCCACGGTTTTGCGATAGAAGCGGTTGACAACGTTCTTCTCGCCTGCTCGAAATGAGAAGTTTCGCCGAACAATCGTCCCCTCGGGCAACAACTTCCCCACTAACACGTTTGCAGACAGGTGCATATGATGATGACCATCGATTCGGGCAGCCTCTTCCCCATAGAGACGATGAAACTCTTCCAGTTGGCGATTTACCACGTACTCGAAAGACCGGCTTAGCACTGGGTTGTAGACTGCCTGGGCGAGGGAATGCCGCAAGAGGTAAGCGGAAACCTTCCGCTGATGTTCCATGATCTGTGGGGGACAGTTCGGCGCCGAAAACGCCGTTGTGAAATTTAAGTGGAGTCCCGCATCGATTCCCCGCTCACGAGCCATTGTAGCGGCTCGTTCCGAGTCCTCCATGTAGACCATCGCGCTCACGGACGAAACTGCGCCACAAAGGATGCATTCCATCGTCCGCGCAGTCGTCTCATGATCCCGTCCCCAGTCGTCGGCATTCACGATGAGAAGACCGGTTGGAGACGTCTCCCCGCTCCGGCATTCCAACTCGCTCATTGAGTCGCAGTACATCGGTTTGTCTAACCTGGGATTTCCCACGGGTGACGGACGAGGCTTGCTTGTTAGGTCCTGCGAGTCGGACTCACGCTCGCTCAGCAGGTTGCTGCAGAGTTGCAGCGGAAGGAATCCTATTGCCCACAAAAAAATTCTTCAATCGCTGTATCTGTTCGCGTCTGTAGAACTGGACGAGTTCGTGCGACACCGGCCTCTCCGCGCGCCGAATCACCGCCCACGCATAGCCAGACAGGAGAGCCACGCCCCCTATGACGAAAGGTCTTTTGCTCATCTGGTGGATTGTCCTGAATAATTCCCAAATCGGATGGTTTCCAACTGAGTAGTCCTTAGCGCCATTCTTGAACCTTGCCGTCAACAGGCTTTGTTGGGCCGTTCCCATTTCCCGATGGTGGAGACAGACCTTGTCGGTAAAGGTCCGTGTCTTCCAGCCCTTCATCCTGGAAGTGATGACTGCAATATGATCAATGCAGCCGCCCTTCACCGGCACATACCCGCCGATGCCTTCGAAGCACTCCCGCCGAAATAGTTGGCAAGCTCCAGAGACGTGCTCAATGCTGACGAAACGATAATCGTAGGTTTGATTCGAACTTTCCTTGAACGGTGTTCCCACCAGCCCTAGCGCGGGGTCCTCGACGAGCTTTTGAAGAAGAAAAGAAAAGTAGTTTTCGTCGAACGAGATATCTGCGTCGAGGCTCCCGATGACTTCATACTTCAAGCCGTTCATCCTGGCGTAACCGGCGGTGAAAGCGTGAACCTTTCCTGCGAAATGGCGCTCGCGACGCTCGGGCATTCGAAGCAGTTCAATCCACGGATACTGAGCTGCATACCTGTTTACGATGTCGTCAGTGGCGTCGGTCGAACCATCACTGACGATCACCCATTTAAGGGGCGGAACCGTCTGTGCGACGACAGACTTGATGGTCAACTCGATGAAGTCCGCTTCGTTCTTTGCGGGTGTAACCAGAACGTAGGCCGGCAGCGTCATACTGATGCCTCAACCTGCATTGTTTCGTCGCGAGACGACGCGTTTTTGACGGACGTCTCGTTTTCAGCGAGAAGCATTGACAGGGCCAAAAACATCCAGGCCTGAGTCCATCGCATATACGACGTTCGGATCTTGCAGGTGCGGAGAATACGGTAATAAAAGAACCCTCGATCATCCCACATGTGATCCATGGCCCATTGGAAGACCGAACGCGCCAGTGGCACATTACTGGGATCAAGATCTTTGAGATCAATCAGCGTAATGATGCTTTGCGCGACACAGTGGGTATCGATTGGATAGGTCTGGTTGTGAAAGTATCTGACGGCTCCGTCCTCGCGAAAGAAATGGGCGCGATAGAACTCGAGGCCACGGTGCACGCAGGAATCGAACTCAGTTGTTTCGGCATAATTGGCAATGGTTCGCAACGCCGACAGATTGAAGCCGGTGTGGAAGTTGTCAATCCAGCGCTGCTTGCGGCCTTCGCCATAATCCCATCCGCCGTCTGCATGTTGCTGAGCAGCCGAGTAGCGGGCAACACTCAGGGCCGGTGCGAGGAATTTCTTTTCCCCGGTGTGGCGATGCACACGGCAAAACAAGCTGGCGCCCAGGAAGTTTGCGTTGTGAACCTGCGACCGAAGGTGAGGCAGAGGGTAGCCGAAGCCATGGACACCGTTGCCGTTCGTCCAGTACAGCTCGTTCAGAATATACTCCGCCGCGCTAACGGCCATGCTTAGGTATCGTGGATCCGGCTGCTGCTCATATGCGTCGAGCAGTGCGCTCGCGGCGAACGATGTGCAAACCAGGTTCGGCGCCCATCTGGGCACCAATTCTGTGCGCGTCTGCCAGGGAAAGTTGTAACCCCAACACCAATAAGGAACGTTCTGCGACCGTAGAGCGATAAGCCTATCGACCATCAGTTCGACGTAGTTTTGCTCGGTGGCTACGCCAATTCGTGAGAGCTTGACGAACGCGGAAAGAAAAAGGCCCAGGGCTTTCGGATTCTGAGTCTTTGGAATGAGCATCAGACCGCGGATGTTGATGGGACTTCGCTTCAGCGCCTGCGTGAGCACCAACCGAGGAAGCTTCGAATTTAAGAATGGGAGGGCAGCGTAAACTTTGCTATTGAGAACGTCGTAAGGCTCGTACCCTGCCCAATCGTTCGCCTGGCAATAGGCGAGAAGCTTCAACGTCGCTGAGTGAACATTGTCATCCATTACCAACTTCGCAACAGTCATATATTTATTCAGGCCTGTAGAGATCGATTCAGATCGCGCGGGGAGTTCTACGCCGTCCGCCCAGTCGCCGCCAATTCTTTAGGCTCACCGGAGATGGGCTTGGCGACTTGAGTTTTTGCAAACTGCAACACCTCTCTCACTACCCTCACCTGCTGGTCCGCCGTAAGCTGCGGGAACATTGGTAAGGAGATGATTTCGGCGGCGGCTTTTTCGCACACGGGGAAGTCTCCCGCCTTGTAGCCCATCGCACTGTAGGCTTTCTGTAGGTGCAACGGGATCGGATAGTGAATCCCGGTACCGATGCCAGCCGCTTTGAGATGCGCGCCCATTCCGTCGCGATCATCGACGCGTACAACGTAGAGGTGATAGACGGCCCGCGACCATGAGGGCTCAAACGGAGGAACCACAACGTTCTCTGCCGCAGCGAAAAGGCGATCGTACTCGACGGCGCGTTTGCGGCGCTGGGCATTCCACTTTGCCAAATGAGCGAGTTTCGCGTGCAGCAGGCCGGCTTGAAGCGCGTCTAGTCTGCCGTTGTAGCCTTCGATGTCGTGGTAGTACTTTTTGGCTTGGCCGTGGTCGCGGAGCATGCTGATCTTTTTTGCGACGCTGGCATCGTTGGTGGTCACGGCGCCGGCTTCGCCGCAGGCTCCCAGATTCTTTCCGGGATAGAAGCTGAATGCTGCCGCCTTGCCGATCGAACCGGCATTCATCCAGCGATTCTGCTTGCGGGAAAAATACTCGGCTCCGTGGGCCTGGCAGGCGTCTTCAATCACGATCAGACTGTATCGATCCGCTAATTCTTGAATCGCATCCATGTCGGCCGCCTGTCCGTAGAGATGGACTGGGACGATGGCAGTGACACGCTTGCCGCTTCGTCGGCTGATCAGCTTGCCGGACTTGTCTTTTTCGCACTTCTGCTCTAGATACTCGCGAAGTTTTTCCGGGTTCATGTTGTAGGTGCGCTCGTCGATATCGACGAATTCCGGAAGCGCTCCGGCTTGCGAAATGGCTTCCGTGGTGGCGATGAAGGTATGAGGAACGGTGATGACCACGTCGCCCGGTTGTACGCCGCAGGCCATGAGGGCAAAGCGCAAGGCGTCAGTGCCACTGCTGATTGCGACTGAATGGCTGGTGCCGCAGAAAGCGGCAAAGGCCTTCTCGAATTCTTCCACCATTGGACCGCCGATGAAGCCGCCAGTGTGCAGAACCTGGTGGAAGATGGTGGTAAGTTCCTGCTCCATTTCCACGTGGGGGGTCACGAGGTCGAGAAATGGAATGTTGGTCGGGTTACTGGAATTGCTCACTTTGTGACCTCCGCTATCTGTTCGATGTAACGCAAAAGTTTGGCTGGATTTCCGGCTACGATGCTGTTGGCTGCGACATCTTTCGTGACAACGCTGCCGGCGCCCACAATGGCGTTTTCTCCAATCGTAGTGCCGGAGAGAATGGTTGCGCCCGAACCGATGGAGGCGCCTTTCTTGATCACGGTGCGTTCGACTTTCCAGTCGGCCTCGGTCTGCAGATTGCCGTCGCCGGCGGTCGCGCGCGGGTAGCTGTCGTTGATGAAGGTTACACCGTGGCCGATGAAGACATTGTCCTCGATCGTGACTCCTTCACAGATGAAGGTGTGGCTCGATATCTTGCAGCGCTTCCCGACGGTGGCATTCTTCTGAATTTCAACGAAAGCTCCGATCTTGGTTTCATCGCCGACTTCGCATCCGTAGAGGTTAATGAACTTGGAGAGCTTGACGTCTCGTCCGAGCTTTACATCCGGCGCGATGCATACATGAGGATTCATAATGACGGCTGGCCTTTGTGATGGCTTACTACAGTTTGGTAAACGGAGGAGGTGAAGCGTGGCGTACGCGAGGATTTGTTCAATCCGCTTCCGCGCTGGCTCGCTCGGGCTCGCAATACCAAGTCACGCGCCGGTCGGCGTTTTCCGCGGGAAGCATTCGTGAATTCAGTTCACCCAACTGGAATTCCTGATGAGTCGCGAGCAGGGCGGCTTTCATATCGTTCTTCGCAATCACAAAAGAGAGATTGCACTCCGATGCGCCGATTGCGCTAGCGATAACGTCGACATTGTGCCGGGCTAGAGCTGCAAAAGTGCGGCCGACCGTTCCATCGATGCCTCGCACCTTTTGACCCACCACAGTGACGATCGCAACCATAGAATCGACGGCGATATGCTCGACCTTTTCGTGCGCCAGATCATGGGCAAATTCGTGGCGCAGTGCCTCGACGGTGCGTTTGGCGATGGCGGACGAGACTACGAGGCAGGTGTCATTTTGCGAAGAAGAATGTGAAATGAGCAATACGTCGGCGCGCACAGCCGCAGCCGTTGCACATGTTCGACCCAGAACATCCTGAACTTCCGAGAGGCCCGGACCTCCGATGGTGATCAGCGCGGCGTCACTGATCGCCGTGATCGCGGTTGTTCCTCCTCCGGTAAGAGGACCGTTCGTAGGGCCAGTTGGCGTGATTTTCGTTCCAGGATTCTCGAGTTCAAAGGTGTTGCGGATGCGAAGCGGGATGCCCTGTTGCATCACTGGACGAAGCGTTTTCGGGTGAAGAACCTTGGCGCCGAAGTATGCGAGCTCCGCCGCCTCGCGATAGGAAATTTCGGAGATCGTGCAGGCGTTGGGTACGATGCGGGGATCGGCTGTCAACATGCCGTCCACGTCGGTCCAGATGATTACCTCGTCCGCATCGAGCGCCGCCCCCAGGATGGTTGCAGAATAATCCGAGCCCCCACGGCCGAGAGTTGTGAGCAAGCCTTCTTCATTGGCGCCGATGAATCCAGTTACCGCGGGGACGATGCCCTGCTGCAACAGGGGATGCAGACGCGCTTCGCAAGCCGAGCGAGTAAGGTCCATCCAAGGCTCAGCGCCGCCGTAGTAGGAGTCGGTGACGACCAGTTCCGTGGCCTCAATGCACTCGCTAGCTACTCCGCTCTCCGCCAGCACCGCAGCAACCAGCGGAGCCGAGAGTCGTTCGCCAAGGCTGGATATGGAATCGCGGGTTCGGGGCGTCAACTCACGCAGTAGCATCGTGCCCTGGCATAGGCGCTTCCCTTCCTCGAATAATTTCTCCATTCTTTCGGCGATGCGGATTCGCTCTGCGTTGGAGTGAATCAGAGAGTTGACTGCCGTATCATGCCGGTGACGCAGTTCTGAAAAAATGGTGTCGACCGCTTCGCGATTCCCTGCCTCGGACTGTGTAGCTGCTTCAATCAACTTGTTGGTGACGCCACTCATGGCTGAGACTACGACCACAATTTCACTCTCAGCCGCCGCGGCGCGGATGATGTCAGCCACTTTCCTGATGCAAGACGCGTCGCCCACTGACGTCCCGCCGAATTTCATGATGCGCAGTGGCTTCATCCGATTCCTTCGGACCTGTCCATCGGCACCCGCATCAGCCGAAAAGTGCGCGGAAGGAACGCCATTTGGCCGTACAGAATTAGCATGCGGCATACGGTGACCGCGCGATGCAGGCGATGCAGCACCTATCTCGAAATTCACTTTGCTTCGCAATCGACCTCCACAGCGCGATGCTTCGGGCGAACGGTTAAAGGCATGGAGGAAGATCGAACTGCTGAGACTGCTGGCTTCGCGTACCAAGCTCTCTGGGTTTGACTCTTGCGGATGCAGTCACTGACCAATGCTGGCTGTTCCCAGGGAACATCGTGATAGCCCGATTGCAAAAACTCGCTTGCGGGGTCCCTCATCCACTCTTGGGGAAAGAGTGCGATTATGTCCTTCTCGGTAACCTTTTGATTTGGGCGGGCACAATCGCCGGAAATGGTGGCATATAGCGCCGCCGGAAGATCGCGTCCTGCGCCGAGAGCCAGATGTCCGACCTGGGTGGTCCGGGGATTTACTTCGATGAGGTAGGCGTTATCCGTATCGGCTTCGAGCATGAAATCAAAGCCATAAAATCCTGAGAGATTCAGGCGACGTGCCATCTTCTCCGCCGCGATAGACATTTCAGGGTGCTCGATCAGGCGTAAAACGGCAGCGTGACCAGCGGCATGCATCTTGTTGACTACCTCGAAATGCAAGGCGGCGACGACGGAGTCTTTCCAGCAGAAGACCGCGCTAGTCGCTTCTCGCCCTATTACAAATGCCTGCGCGTTCACGACATATCGGCGACGAAGAATGGAAGGCAAAAGCAATGTTGCGTCCTGGTCCACCAGAGCTCGCTTGGCCGCTCGCGCGAATAGCGGAGGAGTCTGCAGAGTCCGAAGTGCGCGTTCCGCTTCTTCGAGAGTGTGGGCGATTCTGACTCCATCACCGCCCGAGGTTCCGTTTGCTTTCAGGACGAGCGGAAAACCCAGGCTTCCTGCTAGCTTTCGAAGGTCTTCTCGGTTCTCGATGACTCCGGTTTGCGGAACCCGGACGCCCTCGTGCTGGGCCGCTTCCATAAAAGCATTTCGCGCAAAGACTACAGGAAAGCTTTCCGGCGCACCCAAGGAGCGTTCGATCAGCGCAGAAATCTGCGATCCTCTGTTCCCTTCGTGCTGTCCCCAGCGATGCAGGTCGTGCAGGTGTCGAGTTGCGAGGTCGTCCCCGGGAACGATGAGATCCGGATTGGTTGCGACGATCGCATTTCTGAACGACTTCAAAGGCGCGAGCCCATGGTAGTTATGGGTGTGGCTCACCGCGTTTGTCTTGCCAAGCGGATGGCCAGGAGGACACACGGCATGGACAGCGCATCCGGCATTCGCCAAAGCCATCACGAGTCGTGCGGTCGGTACCCAACGCGAGGTGGTGGCAACCAGGACTTTCGGCTTCATTGGTGTCCGAGCCTCGGGGTGCGCCAGTTGTACATTTTCATTGGGAATGAAGCGGGCGATAGCAAGGAGAGCCTCAGAGACGAACTAAGGCTCCTCTTTCTGTAACCGATTTATTCGCGGCTTCAAGAAGCTTGACCACTCGAAGGCCGGCAGCGCCATCATTAAAAGGTGTGTCATCGTTTGCAATGCAATCGACGAAGTAGGCAAGTTCCTGTTTCAAGGCCTCGATCTGTTCCAGTTGTGGCGCCCACATGTCGCCAGAGCGATAGTTCACCAACAGGTTGTAGAGGCCTTCACGGCTCGTGATGTGTACGCCCTTGTCGTAGATCTTGATCTTTTCGTCGGCTTCGAGATCATTCCAGACCAACATCTTCTTCTCGCCGCCGATTAAGGTCGTGCGAACCTTAACTGGCGAGAGCCAGTTGACGTTGATGTGCGCAATAATCTTGTTGGGAAAGTAAACGGTGATGAATGCTACGTCCTCGTGGCCGTTGAGATGGGTCTGGCCGGTGGCCGATACGGCTTCGGGAGTTTCCTTGATGAGATGATCGATAATCGAGAGATCATGCGGCGCCAGGTCCCAGATGACGTTCACGTCGTGCTGGAACAAGCCGAGGTTGACCCGCATGGAATCGTAATAGTAGATCTTCCCTAGCGTCCCTTCCTCGAGCAACTGGCCAATTTTTTTCACCGCCCCGGTAAACAGGAAGGTGTGGTCCACCATGATCTTCAGATTCTTTTTTTCCGCAAGTTCGATGAGCTCTTCCGCCTGGGCCGAACAGCTGGTGAATGGCTTTTCTACGAACACATGCTTCCCGTTTTGCAGGGCGGCTTTGGTGAGTTCATAGTGGGTCCAGACCGGGGTCACGATGGCAACGGCGTCGATTTCAGTCGATGACATCAGGTCGGCGGTTTCCGACAGAACGCTGATGTGCGGGTAAGTTTTGTGAATACGCTTCCGTGCCATGGGACTCTTGTCGCAAACGGCAACCACCTTGGACCCCTCCAGCTGATCAAGGTTTCTGACCACGTTTGGGCCCCAATAGCCGTATCCGACTACGCCGAATTTGACGACGGCGGCACCGCTCCCATTGCGCGGAGAGTCGTGCGACGCCGGTTCACCAATCGGTCTAGCGGTTGGTAGTACTGTTGACATAGGCAGAGAGCTCCTTCAGTACGCGCCGTCGCCAAATACAACTGCGGCCGGAGTGCGCATAAGAATTTTCAAATCCATCCAAGGGGACCAGGTTTTCGCGTAACGCAGATCAAGGCGAACCATGTCGTCGAACTTAATGCGGCTACGTCCGTTGACTTGCCAAAGTCCGGTAATGCCCGGTTTGGCTTCGAGCACCCTTCGCCGGTGCCAGATGTCGTAAGCCTCTACTTCATAGGCGATGGCAGGACGCGGCCCAACCAGCGACATCTCACCTCGCAACACATTCCAGAACTGAGGCAATTCATCCAGGCTGGTCTTGCGCAGGAATGCGCCCACGGGAGTAATTCTGGGGTCTTTGGTGAGCTTGTAGACTGTCTGACCATTGCCGTTTGACGGGTTGCCGTCAGCCTTGCCCGCGATTAATTGCCGGACAAAAGCTTTGTGTGCCGTGGCATCGTTGTTGACGTGCATCGACCTGAATTTCAGGAAGACAAACTGCTCGCCGTATTGTCCGACTCGCTTTTGGCGGAAGAACACGGGCCCCTTCGACGTCAGTTTGATGGCAAGGGCAATTGCCAGGAGGATAGGCGAGAAAACGAGCAGCGCCATAGCACCGCCGAAGGCATCCATAATTCGCTTGAGTGCGCAGAAAAGTTTCTTGGCATTATCCCGGCGGGTGAGGTCCGGATACAGCGCCGGATTGCTGGGCCTCTGGGGAACATCGTAATTCCATTCTTCGGGGAAAAGATGGAAGGAGATACTGATCTGATTGAAATGCCGCGAACTCAGGTTGTTGCGCAAGGTCTCGCTGACCCGGGTCATGATGGTGGTCAGGATGGTATTGCGATCGTCAACGCCAAATTCCGTGAACATGACACCCACAACGGAGTTGTTCTTATACCAGCCGGTGACGTCCGTCTCTCGCGTCGTGAGAGAAAGCGCTGAGAGAATCTTGTCCAGGGCCTTTTCGTTGTTATCAGATTGCAGTCCGTCCCCCATGTCGAGGAGCATGAGTAGGAACGGTTTTCGCGAGCGCTCCGTCCGCTTGCGCTCGAGCGAAATCATCCTATGGAAGGCTCCCTCATTGAGGACGCTGCGTTCTTCAATCGGCGCAAGGCGCGCCGAAAAAGTGTCCAGAGTTTCTAAGCTGCTCGACCGTCGAACATTCACGACTCCCTCTCCTCGTCCTGCTTTATTTTTCGGTGCAGGAACCAATGCCTACCGTGAGTTGCTCTTTGTTTTTGCTGTCTGTGGGGGAGTGCAGAACTGGGAACTGCAAACTAGCAAATGGGGGATTACTGAACTAATTGGGGGATTGTTACTTTTCTGAAGCTTGCGCTTGCCGGGCTGCGCCTGGACCGTAACGCTGGTAATAGTTGCTGTGATCCGTATTCGCCGAGGAGTTCACCACCGCGCCCAGCAACTTTGTCTGGTCCAGCGCTTGTAAACCTCGCTGCAACATTCGTCGCTTGGTGGTTCCTTCTCTGGTCACTAGTAGAATCCCGTCCGCCAATCGCGCCCAAACGCTGGTATCCGCTAGCGGCAGGATCGGCGGAGAGTCGATAATGATCCAATCAAACCAGGTTGAGAGTTGGCTCAGTAGTTCGGAAAGCCTGCCTGACTGCATCAGTTCGAGCGGATTCGCGGGCGGCCGGCCAGCCGGGAGAAACCACAAGTTCGGGCCTTCCAAACGGTAGATATGCTGAATTGGGCGGGGTTCGCCCTGCAACCATTCGCTCAGGCCGGGAATTATACCCAGACCGAACTTTTGGGACAACGACGGACGCCGCAGATCGCCTTCGAGGAGCAAAATCTTCGGCTGCTGCTTTCTCGCTAGAATCGCAGCGAGGTTGGCCGCCACTGTGGTCTTCCCTTCTTCGGGAATCGTGCTCGTGATCAGTAGTTTTTTGAGCGGACGAATCTGCTGGAGTTGTCGCAAGCGGACCCCGAGAAACCGGAATTTCTCCGCCCCGAAACTTTCCTGTGCGGTAAGACATACCAACTTGCTGTCCTGCGGCGGTGACACGGGCAACGAGGGGAACTGGCTCAAGTCGTTCGGAGCGAATTCGTTTGGAGCGAACTCCGGCTCAACGAAGTCCTGGTGAACGAACTCGTTCACAACCACCGGAGCATGAGCACTGGCTTCGCGCTCAACCACTTGCAGAAGGTCGGTGGCAAGTGCCGGCGGCTCTGACGGTGTGCCTGAGCGCTCGGACTCGGATCTGGTTAACGCTTCAAATATACGGCTCATGTTTAGTGGTTCCGGTGGCTGCGGCTACCCGCGGTTCTCCCTGGCTCGATTGCAGTTTTTGCAAGTAGTCATGCAGCAGGAGCAAAGTTTTCGCCGCTCGCCGGGCGTCGCCTTCTTCGTTACCGTTGGCGGCGTCCGTTTGCGGTTGGTGCATCACCCCGAGGCGAAAGTCGGTGGCAATGTCCTCGATGATGTCTGGGGTCACGCTGCGCGCTTGTCTGGCGTAGGCGGTGATCAGCGCGTTTTCGCAGACGGTATTGATCAGCCGCGGAATCCCGCGTGAGTGCCGGTGCACCCGGGCAACCGTGTCGGGAGGAAAAAGAAGGCTGGCATTCGAGATTGCACCCGCAAGTTGGAGGCGGCGCTGTATGTAGCCTCGGGTTTCGTCCAAATTCAACGGTTGAAGCTGCGAGCGCAGGGCAATTCTCTGCTTCAATTGCCGCAGTTCCATCGAATCCAGCTTCTCGTCCAGTTCGGGTTGTCCCACCAGCAGAATCTGAAGCAATTTCTCATTCGTCGTCTCGAGGTTGGTTAGCAAACGGATTTCTTCGAGTACTTCTGCCGATACGTGATGTGCTTCGTCGACCACCAGCACCGTCGTGAGCTTTTTCTGATGACGCGAAATCACATAGTTGCTCAGCACTAGCAGAAGTTCACTCTTGTTCTTGCCCGACACATTGAGGCCAAAGTCCCCCGCGACGTACTGCAGGAACTCAACCGGCGAAAGCCGGCTATTGAAGACGTAGGCATAGGCGACGTCACTCTGATTGAGCAATTGCAAGAGGCAACGGACGAGCAGGGTTTTGCCGGTGCCCACTTCTCCGGTCATGACCACGAAGCCCTTGTGGCGTCGGACTCCATAATAGAGAGCCGCCAGCGCCTCGTTATGCCTCCGGGTGGGGAAAAGAAAAAACGGATCCGGAGTGATCTCGAAGGGATTACGTTTCAGATTGTAGAAGGCCTTATACATTGCCTACCGATATTATCCTCGGAAATAGCTTATCGCGGATCCTGCCAGAATAGTCGCAAAAACCAGCCCAGCTGCGGCCCAACCAACCCAAAGCTTCATAGCTTGCTTTTTCTCGTCCTGCGGGCTGGTGATCGCGGGGATCTCTGAGATTACAGTCACCGGCAGCAGATCCTTAAGGGCTTTCTCATTGTAGAGACGGTCGTCGAGGAATTCCAGGCCACCCGCGAGTGCAAGACCTAACGCGATTCCAATGCCCAAGCCGATGCCGCAAAATTTGAGTCGGTTGGGGAAGTCAGGCTTCAACGGCAGGCTGGGAGGATCGATCATCTGAAAGTGCTCGCCCTGCTGCAGTAACTCCATGCTCGTCGCCATCTGCGACGAGTTCTTCTTCTTCAGCAGATCGTCATAATTTGCTTTGGACTGCTCGTAGCCGCGCGTGAGGTCGGCGAACTGCTGTTCACGTACTGGCTCCTGGTTTAAACGCGCCTGGTAATCATTAATCTTCGCTTTCAAGGCAGCGATCTCGTGTTCCTTGTTCGCAATGTCGATTTGATTGGATTTCAACTGACCCTGAAGTTGAATTGTCCCCGAATCTTCGCTATTGATCTGCTCCGGGGCAGCCGGATTGTCGTTCCCCGAGACATTGGTCGCGCTAGCCTTCAGGTTGGCGAGGGCCTGCTCCCGCATTCTTTCCGTCTTGGCAATCTGATCTTTCAGTTTATGAACGTCGGGATGACGATCGGTATAGCGCGAGCTGAGATCGGCGAGTTGCGATTTGAGTTTGTCCAACTCCTGGTCCAATGCGGGTATTCCCACCGGTTTGCCGTCTCCGGTCTTCGTCGTTCTCTGGAATGTACGGGACTGTTCCAGCATTGACTGCAAGTAAGCATTTTGCTGCCGGTCGGCGTTGAGGCCGTCTTCTTCGTTCTGCAGTTGGGATTGGAGTCCGTTCAAGATTTGGAGATTACTTGCTAGTTGTGACGGCAGCTCACCCAGGTGCTGGTCTTTGTATACCCGGACCTTTTCTTCCTGCTCCGCCAAAGCCTGCCTTGCCGTATCCAGCTGTTGCTCAAGAAACTTGGTCGTGTCTTCGGACTTTTGTTGCCGGAGTTCCAAATTCTCGCTGATAAATAGATTAGTTAACTCGCTCGTCACCTGCTGTGCCAGGTGTGGGTCGTGAGACGAATAATAAATGTTGAATGAAGTGATGGCGGTATGGTGCTCATCAAACACCAGCGAAATCTCGATATCCTTTCGCATGCGCTCGACCAGTTCATCGGGATTCAACCGGCCGCGTTTGTCGGCATACAAATTGAGCTCATCGATAATGTGCAAGAGACGCGTGCGGCTCAGAATCTGCTGGGTGATGCTCTGCAACCGTGCCTGCAGATCATCTGTGACGTTCGGAGTCACGTAATCCTTCGGCATGCTTGGCTGTTCGACCAAAATCAGCGTGCCTGATTTGTATCGCGAAGGCAGAACCCAACTCACGCTCCAGACCACGAGCCATCCCAGAAAAAAAGGTATCAAGAAGTACAGATGGCGGCGGCGAATCACGTCGACATACTGCTGCAGGTTGAGGCCTTCTCCCGGTTTCTCTTCGAACTCGTCTACCATAGATACTTTCTCAGCTTATCTTCCGAGCGGTCTTGAAAACTGATACGAGATGTTAATCGACTCACGATTTCGGTCGGGCGCGCTCGATAACGCCGCGATGTTGTTGTAGCTCTGGTGCAAACGCATATATTGCAACTGGAGATTGAAGTGTTGGCCAAACTGGCGCTGCACAGAGGCGTTTCCCGAAACGGTATGGCCGTTGGTATTGAAGCCAGGCAACGCATCCAGAACGTTATTGTTCGCGTAACTTGCCCCCACGGACGCGCTCAAATTCCGGGCGAGTTGGCGGCGCAATGAGGCGGTCGCGCTGATCGCCTGAACCGCTCCGGATAAACCGCCACTATCGTTAATGGCTCGCGAGACGCTGAGCGCGAAGCTGGTCAATCTTCCCTGCCAGCCCATGCTGGCGCCGCCCGCTGGAGACCACGCCGTCGCAGTTGGCAAACCAAACTGTTGGGTGTCCGAGCGTTGTGGACCGCCGAACAGCGAAATGGACAGCGTCGGCTTCAGATAAAGAGTATAGAAAAGGAAAATGCTGTGTGCCTGAGTCTCGCTCTGGCCAATGGTCGGATTCGCCAGAAAGATCTGATATTGATACGTTGCGCCGATATAGTGCATTTTCGACAGCCGGTGATTGTAGAAAGCCGACCCGGCTCTTGAACTGGAGTCGCCTAATCCTGGAACCTGCGCCGGGTTCGGATAATGCAGATTCGAAAAGGTCCCGCTGGCTCCGATCATGCCGTTCGGACTGAACTGGTAGGTGAGCGAAGCGTTCGCGGTATTGTTAAGCACATCGGCAATCGGCGCAATCACCGAGCTATTTGGAACGAACACCGCGCCTGAGACGGGCTGGGCAAAGTCATTGGGCTGATTGAGAACATTCGATGTCTTCAGAAAAGAGTCCCGCGCGCTCAGTGTCACATGTGGGCTCAAGCGATAGCTGAGATTTACACCCAGATTCTGGTTCTCTTGATTGAGGGAGCTGTTTTTCTGGTAGAACGTAAAACCTGGACTGTAATTGAATACCCAGTGCAACCGTGAACGAGTCTGGTCAAGCGAGATTGTTGGCCAGACAGAATAGCTCACATCACTGATCGGCTTGCCGTTGGCTCCTACCTGCACGTTGTCATCGTAGGCGCTGCTGAACATCAACCCGCCACGTAGGTAATTCGCGCGCGTTTCGGAAGTAAAGCCCATCGAATAGCCTTCACCACTCACTGGGGCCGGCGTCAACATTCCCGCGCCACCAGTTGCGGCGGCTCCGGAAGCGTCCGTCTGAGCCGAAAGAGACCCAGCCAGCAGAATGATTGCGATGAAGATTCGAACTAGCATGTGTAATCTCACGGGACCACGATGGTGTCGCGCGGCTGAAGCTTTATGTTCTGCGCCGAGTTCTTACCCTTGATGACATCTTTATAGTTGAACGGCAGGCGCGACTCTCCGCCGTTTGGATTTTGGCGGAGGATGTAGATGGATTTTTGCTTGGCGAAATCGCGGAAGCCGCCGGCCGTGGCAATTGCGTCCAACACTGTGGAAGAATTGGTCAGCGGGTACGATCCGGGTTTCGAGACTTGGCCGAGGATGTTGAATTTCTGACTCTTAACTTCTGTAACAATGACCGTGACTTCAGGTTCGGAGATGAAACTCTGCAGCTTGCTCGCCAGTTCTTTTTCTAACTGTCTGGGTGTCTCTCCACTGGCCTGCACTTCACCGGCTAACGGCAAAGATATTTTTCCATCCGAGCGAACCGGAACTGTTCTGGATACTTCGGGTTCTTTCCAAACATTGATTGCCAGAACGTCGTCGTCCCCAATGATGTAAGTGTCATCATGCGCTCGCGCCACGGTTGGGGCGGCGCCGGGATCAACACTGCTCGTCTGGGCTTCAGATTTTGTGTTGTTCGGGTTTTTGATTGAGTCAGTTTGCGCCGCCAGACAACCAGTGATCAGAACGCAGACCCCGAATATCGCGATTTGACGACGGATCTTTCCAGCTCCAATGCTCATGGTTTGCTCCAAACCAGAGCCATTGTAGCGCGCCCGTCGCTGCCCGCCCCTAGATCCGTTTTCCATTGCCTCTTACTCCCATGCCTGGGAATGCCGACGGATGGGTTTCCGAAGAACTCATGTGATATTGCTCGATCTTGTACAGCAAAGTTCGATAGCTGACCTTCAGCAACCGCGCCGCAGCTTTCCGGTTCCAGCCGGTTTTCTCCAGAGCCGTGGCGATTGCGTTTCTTTCAGCCTCGCACCGCACGCTGTGCACCAGGGACTTGAGCGAGTTGAGACTGGGTTGTTCCTCCTCATTCTCCCCCGCGACCAATACTTCTTTCGCAGGTACCAACTTCGCGGAACCGTTGCCGTTCTTGGGCGCGTACTCGGACCTGCTTGCGGCAAAGATTAGCTCTTTGTCTCCCATCATCAGATAGCGCTTCACAAACTCCTCAAGTTCGCGGAGATTTCCGGGCCAGGAATAAGCATGACAGGCATCGAGGACCGACGGAGAAAATGCGCGTGGCGCCAGGCCATAGTGCTTTGCCAGATGATGCATGAAGTGGCGAAGCAGGACTGGAAGCTCATCGCGGCGCTGGCGCAACGGCGGTGCCTGAACCGTGAAAGCGCTCAGGCGATAATACAGATCCTCTCGCAGTTTCTTTTCAGAGAGGGCCCGTTCCACGTCGGCGCTGGTTGCGGCCAGAATCCGAACGTCAACCTCAACCGTGGCACCGCTTCCTGGACGGAAGAACTGCTTGTTCTGCAGCACTTGCAGCAACTTGCTTTGGACGCTGGTTGGCATCTCGGCAATTTCGTCCAGCAGCACAGTTCCTTTTTCACATAGTTCCAGTTTGCCGGGCTTCGATCGTACCGCACCTGTAGAATCGCTGCGCTCGTAGCCGAAGAGTTCGGTTTCGAGCAGGTCGCCAGGCAACGCCGAACAATTCACCTTTAGAAATTTGAATCCGGAACGGACCGAGAGCTTGTGAATGAGCCGAGCCGCGGTGTCTTTTCCGCTTCCAGCTTCGCCCAGGATCAGCACGGGTACACTGGCTTGAGCCAGCAATTCCGCTTGCGCGCGCAGCTTCCGCATGATCGGACTCGCGCTGACGAAGAATGCATCGTCACCGACTTGTTCGATGTCCTCACTCGCGATCTCCATGTCGCCGCTATCGCTCCGGGAGTTGAGTTCGTCGCAAATCGTGAACTCGAGTTGCTTGTCTTCGACCGGCCTGACCAGATAGTCCTGTGCGCCCAGGCGGATGGCCTCATTTTTTCGGCCGGCATCCTCGGGATAGCAAAGCAACACGATCGGCAAGTTCGGACGGAGCCTTCGCAGCCAGCGCAAGATGTGCAGACTGTCCGCGTCCCCGCGAGGTAAATCCAGCAGCATAAGATCCGGCGTTATCCCAGCCTGGACGGACTCCAACGCCTCCCAGCCGCTGCCGACCGTCTCCAATTGCCACGAATTCGCGTCCGCAATCGACCAAAGCGAACGAACCACACCGGGCTCCTTGCTAACCACTAACAGACGCGCGGTTTCATTTCCATTTCTTGTCACGGGCTTGGAGGTCCTTTGGGGTGAGAGAGAGGATTGTGACTGCTATACAGGTTCGACGTCGTAACCCTGAATGCGGACGGCCAGGGATCTTTGAATTGCGTCTATGGAGACTACTAATGTGTCGTCATCGTTGCGAGAGAGCAGAATACCTTCGACGCCGTCCAGCGATCCGCCGCGGACCCGCACCCGCTGCCCGATCTGAAGGAAGGGGTGGGTACTCCAGGGTATTTGCTGCCCGACCAGGGTTCGCACTGCATCAATCTGCGCCTCTGCGATGGGAGTGCCGATGCCGCGAGTGCCAACGAACTTGAGTACCCCGTCGATGCGCAGCACCCGTAATCGATCCTCGCCGGTTGGAGGTAATTTCACAAATACGTAACAGCCAAAGAGCGGCAGTTCCACCGACTTGCGGCGGTCACTCCAGCGATGCACCTCGGTGATTAACGGCAGAAAAGTGTTCACGCCCTGTTCGCGCAACCGTTGAGCAATCACTCGTTCATGGCGGGCGCGAGTGTGCACGGCGTACCAGTTCTCAACGCCAGATCCCACAACTGGCACTGTGTTCGAGACTTCCCACGACTGGTTGCCTGTATTCGTAGCTTCGCCCTCTGAGTCACAGGTGTGACTTCTAAGCTTGCGGATAGGTCAAGCCAATACGGATCTCAGACTTCAAGAGTCGGGGGGGAACCAACTTGGAAACCCAGGGGGAGAAAATCTCTACCAACTTAATTTGTTTGATAGCAAATACGTTTCGTATTAATGCGCTGATACACATCCTCTGCAGGAATTCCAAAGCTCCTGCAACATCGCTCGTGGTGGGGGACCCTTAGTTACGTTGCAAACTGACTTCTTAGCAAAAACTTATGTCTTGCGGGTCAAGGGGGAATTCGGATGAGTTGTCGCCCGAAAGTGAAGCTAGCCTACAATCGTATGCAGGTTGCTGCAAGAGGTACGCACTCTCCGCGACGGACTTCTCATACGCAGCAGAGTGCAGGTTCCTGTCGACAGGGGAGCCTAGCCTTAGAGAAGATTTTCTCATTACTAGAGAGGGAGGGTACACTCCGCACAAGGGATTTGACTTCATTTCTTGGGGGTTTGACTTGAGTTCCACTGATCCCACACCAGATCTTTATCCTATTGATTTTACATGGGTAACCACAAGTTGGCAGGCGTCGAATGAAGTTTCGAGGCGCTGATAGGGCACCGAAAATTTGCCCATAATTAAAGATCGCGGCTTCGCATGCTGCCGTCTCATTGCAACCACTGCAAGCATTTGCAACCTTCCCTTGCTTTACAGGTGAAGAATACGGTAGACTCGTTCTCGGTTATGTAATTGCGTGAGATAAACGCAGTCGTTGCTTGTGCTTTTTCGGTCCTCCCCCGATTAGAACAGGCGTATATTCCCCCACCTGCGGGAGTCCCCCGTCCTCAGGACAGCTTGTTTCGATCATTCTTTTGATTGATTGGTCCCGAACTTCGGGACCCTACTCGAACTGTCGCTGGAGTTAAATTATGCAGACCCAACGTGTCCAGGGGGACAGAATTCGCGTACTGGTTGCAGACAACACGCGAATTCATACTCAACTGCTCGCAGACGCCTTGCAACGGGATCAGGAATTGGACGTCATCAGTGCAGATTCCGATGCTCCCGGCCTGCTCGCGATCGCCGCGACCCATAAGGCCGATGTTTTACTGATCAGTTCCAACCTCGACGAGGAACCACATCGTGCCTTTGAGGTTTTGCGTAAGCTGCGAGCATCCCATATTCAGATCCGCGCGGTCATGTTGATGGATTCCTCGCGGCGTGAACTGATTTTGCAAGCGTTTCGTGCCGGTGCGAGAGGAATCTTCAGTCGCCACGAGTCCGTGGAGTCGCTCTGCAAGTGCGTTCGCAGCGTTCACGAGGGTCAGATCTGGGCCAACAGCCTGCAAATGTCTTTTGCCGTGGAAGCGCTGGCTGCGTCCCCGACGGTGCGGGCTGTGGACGCCAACGGTTTGGACTTGCTTTCAAAGCGTGAGATGGAGGTGGTTCGCAGTCTGGCCGAGGGCCTCACCAACCGCGAAATCGCCGAGCGGCTGGGCTTAAGTCAGCACACCATCAAGAACTACCTGTTTCGAGTGTTTGACAAGTTAGGCGTTTCCAGCCGGGTCGAGCTCTTGTTTATGACTCTAAGCCAGGCTAGTCCCACTCAATCCCTGCTCCCAGCCTTGTTGACGAATCCGGCGAATGGCAATCGCCACGACGAAGCGACAATGGCCGTCTGTCAGAAAGCCGCCGAGCAGGGCCTGCCCACAGCGCAACTGGCGCTGGCACATTTGTACTCGGCTCGGCGAGCGGGGCCGAAAGATTTGATGTACGCATACATGTGGTTCCTGATCGCGAATGAACAGATCGCGCGAGCCAAAAACCATGTCAACAAGAGCATGACGATGGAGCAACTGCTCGAAGCTGAACAAAAAGCCGCGGAGTGGATGAAAAAGACAAACAGGATTCCGCCGTCATCGATCGAAGACCCTCCCGATCACCAGTCGATGAAAGCGAATGGTGCCACTACCGCATGATGCTCCCATCATCGAATTAAGGCCAGATCTATACAAAGAAGCACCATCTTCATACACTTCGCGGAGTCATTCCATATTGACGCCCTAGAAGTCTTGTCCCGAAATCCACTCACCGATTCTCCAAATACTTGAGTGTCCGGAAAAGATTCCATGTCGCGATCAAGATCGGTATTGCGATAATACGGATCGTTCCAATCACATGCACACCTATGCATATAGACTTTCCGCGATTCGCTCGCCGGCGTGACCGTCCCACAGCGGCGGTATAGATCCTTTTTTGCCTTTGCCTTGAAGAATCTTCGACAGCTCAGATTTAAGCCGTCCCAAATCCTGCCGAATCAAGGTATTTGTCCCCATAGTGACCGTGACGGGTCGTTCGGTGTTCGCGCGCAAAGTCAAACACGGCACTCCCAGGTAAGTCGTCTCTTCCTGAATGCCTCCAGAGTCAGTGATGACCACTGCCGCATGCAGCTGCATTGCGAGGAATTCGATGTAAGGCAACGGGTTCAGCAGGTGAATCTTCTTAATGTCGATACTGAATTGTTCGATACGTTGGCGTGTCCGCGGATGAACGGGAAAAACAACTTCCAACTCCTCGTTGACTTCGAGAAGCGACTTCCAAATACTCCGTAAGCTTGCACCGTCATCGACATTGCAAGGCCGATGAAGCGTGACCAATGCATAACGTGCCGGCAAAAGGTTCCTCGAACATTGCATTGCAGCGGGAAGAAGCCGCACGAGAGAATCAATCATCACGTTCCCGACGCGATAGATTTTCTCGGAGGGAATGCCTTCGCGCTGAAGATTTAAATCCGCATCTTCCGACGGAGTAAACAGCATATCGGCCAGGCGGTCAGTGACGATGCGATTGATCTCCTCCGGCATAGTGTGGTCGAAAGAACGCAGTCCAGCCTCGACGTGAGCTACCCGAATCGTCAACTTCGAAGCGACCAGAGCCGCCGCTAGAGTCGAATTCACATCTCCGTAGACGACCACCACATCGGGCTTTCGCTCCAGAACCACCTGTTCCAATCGGGTCATCACCTCCGCAGTCTGCCAGGCGTGGCTGCCCGAACCTACTTCGAGGTTTACATCCGGCTGCGGAATGTTGAGCTGAGAAAAGAAAACATCGGACAGGTTTCTGTCATAGTGCTGACCGGTATGGATCAGGGTCTGCCGAACTTCGGGCCCCTTCTCAAGAGCGCGCATGACAGGCGCGGCTTTCATGAAGTTTGGCCTCGCTCCCACGACATGAAGAATGTGCATAGCTTCTTCGACTTTGGCAACCTGACGCTCGGCTCGACCCATCGCTGCGGTCTCGAACTAGTTTAAGGGACGGGCTTCAGGATTGTAGGAAACTCGCCAGATCAGCTTTCCACCGTCATCCGAGATTAACAGCGAACCGTCCCATTCCATCGCTACCCCCACCATGCGCCCATAAACATTCTTGCCGGCCGGATCAGGCACAAAGCCGGAAAAGAAAGGGGTTGGTCCTCGGGTGGGGAGGCCGTTGCGGAATGGGATGAAGATCACCTGATAGCCACTTCTGACGCGGCGGTTCCACGAGCCGTGTTCAGCAATGAAGGCGCCGTGCCGGTAGGAGGACGGAAACTGTTGTCCTTCATAGAAAGCAAACTGCAGCGGCGCAACGTGCGCTCCAATCAGCATATCCGGGACGAGCGCCTTCTCGACCAGGTCCGGTCGGGGCGCCACGCGATTGTCTACATGACCGCCGATATAAGAATAGGGATAACCGTAGAAGCCACCGCCAACAACGTGGGTGAAATAATCCTCGGGGACTTCATCACCGATATCGTCGCGTTCATTCACTGCCGCCCACAGATCACCCGACTCGGGATCGAAAGCGATTCCGACGGCATTCCGCAACCCGCTGGCGAAGATCCGCAGGTTTTTCCCATCGGGATCGGTTTCGAGAATCGCAGCCCGCCGAGGATCGGACTCAACTAAAACGTTGCCCCTCGATCCAACCGAGACAAAGAGCTTTCGACCATCTGGACTGAAAGCCAGCGACCGCGTCCAATGCTGATGGTAGCCCAGGCCGGGAAGGCCGAGGAGGTGCTCCGCGTCCCCTAGCCGCTGTGATGTTTTGGGGTTGAAGGGAAATCGCACAACTTCGTTTGTGTTGGCCACGTAAACGTAGTTGTCATGGAAAGCAATTCCGAAAGGAAGGTTCAGATGGTCGGCAAAGATCTCGCGGGAGTCCGCCACGCCCCGCCCTTGCCGGTCGTGCAAAACCACTATCTCTCCGATTGCAGAGTCAGCCACAAACACATCTCCGTTTGGAGCCACAGCCAACCACCGCGGTTCCACAAAGCCTGTGGCAAAAACCGTGACCACGAAACCGGGAGGAATTCGCGGTTGAAAACCTGGCGGTCGTGTCACGATCACGGGGTAGTTGGTTGTACGCAGCACTCTCGCAATAATGAGAGCCCTCCAACCATTCACGTTCATGATTGCAATCACGGCCAGGGCGGCAGCGATAATCAGCGCGAGAGCGATGAGGCCGCGGGCAACGCTTGATGAGAACGGAAAGGGCGACCGGCTGGATTGCTCAACTCCATTGTCCATCACAACAGTTCCGTCAGTGGGCGCACCTGAAACTCGCAGCGAGTTCTCAGTCTCTCACCCCATCCTGAGAAAAGAAACGCCGACACTCCAAATTGAGAATGCCGGCGTTCGCTCGTCCGTAAAGTTCAATTATGGTGTGACCTTGAACACCACTCCATATCCCGAGCCACCGACGTTCGTCGTGCCGTAGAGATTGCCCTGTTTGTCGAACACTAGATTGCTAAACGAATAAAGGCCGTCACTGCCGCCGTTAAAGACGTAAAGCGAGTTGTAGGTCCACACGCCCCCGGAATTGGTCAGTTCGTAAACTGTACCGGCGCTATTGGCTCCGTCGCAGTGTGTGGTGGCGTAAAGATTGCCCGTTGCGTCGAGAAGCAGGTTGCGATAGGTTCCGGAAATGCCCCACCCGGGTAGGGCATAGAGTACTGTAAACGTCCACCCGCCATTGGAGGGTGTGAGCTCGAAAACTGTACCGCCGCCGTTCGATCCACTGCCCCCCTCGGTGGCCGCACCATAAAGGTTGCCAGAGTGATCAAAGATCAAGCCAGCATACGGAACACCACCATCGCTTTGCATCTGGAAATTATAGAGAACGTTTTCTTGCCAGCCAGATTTTGATGGCTTCAACTGGAAGACCGTGCCATAGCCGTACAAGCCTCCAGCCGAAGTCGTGCCGTATAGGTTTCCTCTCGCATCGAAGGTGACGCCTGCAACTGGAGTTGTCCCGTCGGTGCCCGAGCCGAAGCTGTAGAGCACCCTCTCTCTCCACTTCCTGCCCTTTTTCTTCGGAACAGTCAGCTTGAAAACTGTACCGTTACCGTTCGAGCCGCCCGCGGAAGTCGTGCCATAGAGATTTCCCGCTGCATCCTTCGCTAAAGCTGCTTCGGGCTTTGCCCCGTCCGCTTGCCCAGCGAAACTATATAGCACGGTCTCTTTGCCCTTCCCCGTGACCTTGAACACCGTGCCGGCACCAAAAGCCCCTCCGGCGATGGACGTTCCATAGAGGTTGCCCGACGCATCCCTGAGTAGACTTGCCTCGGGAGTTGCACCATCTGTCCCGCCAGCGAAACTGTGTAGCACAACCTCCGTGCCGTCCCCAGCAACCTTGATCACCGTTCCGACGCCGGAAGCTCCTCCAGCGGTCGTCGTGCCGTAAAGATTTCCTTTTGCATCGACGGTGAAGCCGGCGACGGGATTCCCGCCGTCGCTTCCGCCCGTGAAGTTATGAATCACGCTGAAGGTCTGCGCTTGCGGTTGTGGGATCGCAGTTACCGCTAACCCCAACACAAACACAAACTCGAGCAGATGCTTGAAGGGAGCTGACATCAATCCAGGTTTCATCATGCGTGCTTTATCCTTTAATCCTTTCGAATCGATACTTACTGGGCTCAAACGTAGGCCCAGTCGGGGAAAACGCGGCCGAAGTCTGGGAAGTTTCCTATGCCAGCGGAGAGTTGTCAAGGGAAAACCAAGTCAGGGAGATCGTGGGAACTGGCTTCTGAATGGCCTTTTGCGCCAATGGTCACGGGGCCAGCAAGTCGGTGAGTGCAGAAAAGCCTGGGGCGAGCACCATCGCGAGGAGCCGTTTTACTAGGAACAGAAACGGTTACTCAAGGCGTTCCTTTGTGCCCTTGGATGCTCCCTTTGCTTCGGACACAGGATGTGGATGTTTCTCCAAGCCGACGAGCCTAAGTCTGGCCACAAGCGGCGAATGCGCGGCACGCGCCGTTGCCAGCGGCCAGACATCGGCATCTGCAGAGCGCTCCCCGGTTCGGTCGCCTGCCTCGTCGAGGATCGCAGCAGCGGGATCGAGCTCGAGAAAACCCTTTGCCTTCTTTTGGCGCGATACACCCGAGGAAACCCACAAGACAAACTCAGCAAAAAATGGGACGGGGTCGAGCACACTGAAGGTGGCTGACGTCAATCTGCCACTACTTAGGGCCGTTAGCACCTGCTTCACATCGGCCACGCGATTTCGTGATTTGGCAATGGCGACAAAGTCAGTAATCTCGCGAATCCACGAGGCTCTGCGGCAGCTTTCGATCGGAATGACCTCCATTCCGACGGCTTGCTGCCAGAGTAGATAGGCAAAGTCCATCCCGGCAGCTTTGCCCAATGTATGCCAGCCCCAGGTCCTAGGATTGACGTCGAGAATCTTGTACTTTCCGTCCCGGAGATCAAACTTGAACTCAACTTCAGCCATTCCGTCGTATCCGATACTTTCCATGAACCGTCGACCACCTGCTTCCACGATAGGCTGGCTCGTGGTCTCGACAAATGTGCTGGCATTACCGAAGTCCACCGGATATTGTCTTCTGCGTTGGGCCACAAGCGAAGCGTAGGCACGCCCCTCTTTGAACACCCCACAGAAGGAAAACTGGTTCTCTCCCCCTCCGGGAATGCGCTCCTGCACTAGAATTTCATTCGCCGGAATGTATCTCCTCATTTGAGCGAATGCCCGCTGCAACTGTGATGGATTTTCAGCAGGCAAGGCTTTGATGTTCGTCTGCGGAAAGAAATGATGATTGATCGCGGGTTTCAGAATGACCGGATAAGGAATGCCCTCCGCTTCGAGTTCGACCAGAGAATTGCCGAGCGACGTCCACGGCGCCGCAATTCCCAACTCGTGGGCCCGGAGATAGGTCAAGCGTTTGTCTAAGGCAAATCTTGTGACTTCCGAGGGCGCTGTCGTCACTCGGAAGATTGAACTCAACAATTGATGATTGGCGGAGACGGTTTCGACGTAATCGTCGGCAACAGGAAATATGACCCAACCGTTGAGTTCATGCTTCCGCCCCATTGTGAGAAGTACATCGGTGATTGCCTCTTTGGTTTCCACGAATCGCGTTGTGTATCTGGAAAATTGCGCAATGGACTTGGAACGGTCAGCATCAAGTACCCAGACCGGAATGCCGTGCGCTCCGAGGCTTCTTACGATTCCGAGGCCGACAAAATTTCCGCCGAGAACAATTGCCCCAGGTCGATTCTTATCGATGTTGCTCATGGGCTCCGTTTCTTGGAATGCTGAGATGGGTCAATTGGACGAACGTCGCCCTACGACCGATGCCGCTAGCCGCGGGCCGGCATTTGAAGTTCCGGTTACGAATCTTAATGTCGGGCCCAGAGTTTTCTCCCCGATCACTCCAACCATGTAGAGCCCATCGACCGATGTTTGCAGGCCGGTATCTAATACTGGGTACCCATCCGGCGTTTTCTGGATTTCTTGCCTCAGCGAATGATCTAGAATTTGATACTTCGAGATATCGATGCGGTAGCCCGTCGCGAGCACAACCGAGTCCACGAGGTCGGTTGCCCCGTCGCTCAAGGCGAGTTTCAGCCCGGCGCCCACCCTTGCCGCTCCAGTCACACTCACGCCAGTCCGGACACGCACATCTTTTAGCCTTGAGGGTAGCCAGTAAGCTCCCACCGGCTTGGCACAATCTTTTAAGAGCTTTTCCTGTACCTCAGGTGATTGCCGCCTGAAAAGATCTGGATTGGCCATTTTCCTGGCAGTCCACACATCCCCAAGATCTGTCGGCGGAATAATTGCGTGTGAAATTCTCTTGAGTGGTCCAGGCGTCAGTCTTCTGAACAGGTGCTTACGCCACGCGAATGGACGGAATGTCAGAGCCGGAGCCCGGGTGAGGATTTGAACCTCGACCTGGTTTTCATGGAGAAGTGCCGCATATTCAAGTGCGCTTTGACCTTTTCCGATCACGGCAACCCGCTTGCCTTTAAATTGTGAGAAATCGCTTAGGTCGGAAGAGTGAGGCGCGAGTTCTCGCGGTAGCCCGGCAAATTGCTCGGGCCGATAAAAGAAAAGTCCGATGCCAAGGGCCAGAATGACGGACTTGGTGTGCATTTTTTCACCGTCGTCCATGGTTAGCTCAAAAACATCTTCGTTAAGCGAAACGTTTCGAACCTGGCGAGTATCGAGATTGGGCGCTACTTGTTTTTGAAACCACTCACCGTAGGCGATGAAATCTTCGATCGGTAGAGGGTCGGCTATCTTGTGCCCGATTGCCTTCTCATAGCCTGCGATGGAAAGATGCTTTTGCGGAGCCGCAATATTGGAGGCTTCACTTTTTGAACGGAGAAGCATCCCGCCTGGCATATTGTTTTTCCAGAAAGCCATGCATTGCCCGATAACGTACGGCTCTACACCTGCGTGTTGCAGATGAGCTGCCGTACTTAGTCCGTAAGGACCAGCGCCGATGACAATAACTTCTTTGGTTTGGACTGGTCGTTTCACAGGCAGACTTGGGACGGCCAACACGATCGATTTCGACAAGGCTCTCTCCTGGGTTGTGATTGATCCACTTTGCTAAAGCAGAGTGAAAAAAATCAGGTCTTTTGAGACTTGTTGGAATGGAGGGTCGTGGGAAGAACTTGATCTTGCGGCATTTCGTTCTGGCTGTCAAGTTACACACGTCACTCAGCTGTCACAGAGTGCAAGCCATAGAATGGAAAGAGAGTTGAGGAAGATGGTCTGGCTTCGTAGCCAGATTGTGGGCTGGAAAACCTATGAACCGAGTTCGAATAGGCATCGCTGGCTTCGGCACGGTCGGCAGGGCGACGGCGGAGATTATTTCTGCGCACGCCGATCTGATTGCGCAGCGTAGCGGAATTCGCCTCGATGTCATCGCCGTGTGCCGGCGCTCAGGGGTGAGAACAGAAGACATTCCTCAGGGTGCTCGAGCCATTTCCGATTGGAGGCAACTGGTCGCCGCTAGCGAGGTTGATGTGGTAGTTGAGACTATGGGTGGCACGGATGAGGCCCGGCAACTCGTGCTGGCAACGTTGCAACACGGGAAGCCGGTGGTGACCGCCAACAAGAATCTTGTGGCCACACATGGTGACGAGCTCTTTGCTCTCGCCGCTTCTCGGAACTTACCCATCGGTTTTGAAGCTAGCGTGGCAGGCGGCATCCCGATTCTGCGAGTGATCCACGAATCGACTGCGGGCGATCGTCTACGCGCGGTGTATGGAGTTTTGAATGGAACTTCGAACTACATTCTTACTCAAATGGAGAGCCGAGGAATCGAGTTCCAGTTGGCATTGGAGGAAGCACAAAAGGCAGGATACGCGGAAGCCAATCCTACCTTTGATATTGATGGGTTGGACGCCCGGGACAAGCTCTGCATTCTCACTCGCATGGCGTTTGGCGGACGCCTGAACGTATCCATGATTCCTACTTGCGGCATCCGGCAGGTTCGAGCGATTGATGTCCATTCGGCAAATCGTCTGGACAGCACGATTCGCCTGGTTGGTTCGGCGGAAAAGACGCAAAGCGGCATCGAACTGTCGGTGCGGCCATGGATGGTCAATCGTCGATCGATGTTGGCTAAAGTGGAGGGCGTGAACAACGCAGTTTTCCTGGTCGGCGACAAGATTGGCACGCAGATGTTTTACGGACGCGGCGCTGGCGGCGACGCCACGGGTGCAGCCGTGGTTTCCGATCTTATCGAAATTGCGCGGGACTTGTCAGTGAGGCAGATGAGCGCCAAGAAAATCTCGGGATTTCTGGATTCGCATGATCTTGAACTCTGCGTCAAACCTCGACCTGTGAGCTGGTATTTGCGCCTCACAGTGAAGGACCAGCGGGGTATCGTAGCTCGAGTAGCCGAAGTGATCGCGCGGCACGATATCAACATTGATTCACTGGAGCAGGAACCACACTTGCCAAAGGACCGCGTATCGTTCGTCATCACCGTGGAGCCCGTTTCTGAGCCAACGATTCGTGCCGCTGTCGATACGATCAACGCTTTTGATTTTATGGTCGAGCCCGTTCTGCTGCTGCGAGTCGAGTAAATGAACTGGTGAGTGCCTTCCTACAACCTGTCGGAGTCACAGTGCTGAATTGTGATTCCAGGATTGAGTGTGGCATCCTACCCATTCGGCACGCTCTGTCGCTGGGAAGGCACCATCGAAAGACAATATGGTTGAGGACCAACCCGTCTCGACTGCGACGCCGCTCTTCAGCATCATCATAGCTGTCCACAATGACTGGATCGCACTGGACTCCTGTTTACGCTCCCTGGCGCAAGAGACACAGGGGCCAAGCTTTGAAGTCATTGTGGTCGACGACGGCAGCAGCGAGGCTGCCCCTGCACCGATTCAAGAATGGGCCCGTCATCTTCCGCTAACCCTGGTCCGACAATCTCATGCCGGAATTCCTGGCGCCAGAAATCGAGGAATTCGAATCTCCAAAGGCTCGCTGCTGTTATTCGTAGACGCAGACTCCAGAACCCAGATGGGCTGCCTTGCCGCTCTGGCTGCGGCGATCGCAGAATCAGCACAGCACGATTGCTTTCAACTCCACCTCACTGGAGATTGCTCCGGGCGCGTTGGCCGAGCGGAAGAATTACGGCTGAGAACATTTCAGCAACACATGCTTCAGTCCGACGGCCGCATCCGATACTTGAACACCGCCGGATTTGCCATTCGACGAACCCGGGTAAACATCGAGGCCGGGCTGTTTGATCCGGTTGCGCTCCGGGCCGAAGACACTCTGCTGCTGGCCAATCTCATGCAACACTGCGAGCTTCCCTTGTTCGTTGCGAACGCCATCGTTCAACACTCGATTCCGCTATCGTTCATGGGGTGCCTGCTCAAAGATATGCGGTCGGCATACCGAGAAGCCAAAACTTACGACATCATCGCGGCTAAAGGTGTGAGAATTCGAGTCAGCCATCGGGATCGTCTGAGGATGCTTTCGTCAATGTGGAAGATCGCTGGACAAGATTCCATTGGAAGGTCGGCATGGTTTGTGCTTGTAGCCCGGCAGACGCTGCAACGAATTGTCTCTTTTGCCTGTGGAGGTCTGTGCATTCGGCCGAAAACCCAGAGTTCCACAAACTCCGCTTGAACTGCCGGCTATTGGCTACGGAGGCGGTCGAGCCCTTATAATTGCTCGTAGATCTGGATAGGTAGAGAACCATCCACCTGTTCCTCCCCTTAACTTATTAACCTGGTCATCGTCGAGCGAGAAGCGCCGGGTCCAATGTCCAGTCGCTAAGACTGACGTCTTTCACATGTACAACGGAATCCTATGAGAGATTGCCGACAGTTCTACATCGATGGAAAATGGGTCAACCCCATTCACGTTCGTGATTTCTTAGTTGTAAATCCTGCCACCGAAGAGCCGGTTGCGACGATTTCACTCGGCAGCAGCGCCGATATTGACAAGGCAGTAGTCGCGGCGGAAAGAGCGTTCGAGTCATATTCCGGTACTACACTCGATGACCGAGTGAAAATCCTGCGTCGCATCATGGAGATTTATCAGCAAAGAATGGAAGAGATGGCGGCGACCATTTCGCTTGAAATGGGCTCCCCTATCGGATTGTCCCGCGCGGCGCAGGCTCCAGCGGGGCTCGCGCACTTGTCAGAGATCGTAAAGGTTCTTGGGGACTTCAAGTTTGAAGAGCTTAAGGGCACGACTCTCATGCGCAAGGAGCCGATTGGGGTATGTGGACTCATCACTCCCTGGAACTGGCCCATGAACCAGATCGTTTGCAAGGTGGCTCCCGCCCTCGCGGCGGGATGCACCATGGTTCTGAAGCCCAGCGAAATCGCACCTTTGTCCGCTTATCTCTTCGCGCAGATTCTTCACGAGGCAGGGGTTCCACCTGGTGTCTTTAACATGGTGAATGGCGATGGGCCGACCGTGGGCACTGCGATTTCGTCGCATCCCGATGTGGCCATGGTTTCCTTCACCGGGTCCACACGGGCCGGTGTCGCAGTCGCCTCGACCGCCGCTCCCAGCGTGAAGCGAGTCACTCAGGAACTCGGGGGCAAGTCGGCCAACATCATTTTGGATGACTCCGATCTCGCGAATGCGGTCAAAGAAGGCGTGCAGGCGTGTTTTCGCAACAGCGGTCAGTCCTGCAACGCGCCCACTCGCATGCTGGTCCCCCGCTCCAAAATGGCCGAGGCCGTCAAGGCAGCCAGGCAGACAGCCGACGCTACCAAAGTGGGCGACCCGTTCGCAGAAAATATCCACATCGGACCGCTGGCCAGCAAAGCTCAATTCGAGAAGGTGCAGGGCTTGATCAGCGCGGGCATCGAAGAAGGCGCAACATTAGTCACCGGAGGTCCTGGTCGTCCGGACGGTCTGCCCAAAGGCTACTTTGTGAAGCCGACCATATTTGCGGATGTGCGCAACGACATGACCGTTGCACGCGAAGAGATCTTCGGCCCGGTGCTTTGCATCATCCCTTATGAAGACGAAGCGGACGCGCTCCGAATTGCGAACGATACTCACTATGGGCTATCGGGTTTTGTGACATCGGAGAACATCGAACGCGCACGCCGGGTGGCCAAGCGAATTCGAGCAGGCAACGTACATATCAATGGCGGGCGAGTCGACTTTGGAGGCTGTTTCGGAGGCTACAAACAGTCAGGCAATGGCCGGGAGTGGGGCGAGGCCGGGCTAGAAGAATTCCTTGAGCTCAAGGCTATATTCGGTTACGAAGCCTCGAAAAAATGAAGCGATGAAGGTCAAGCATTCTCCCAAAAATGGCCGCCCTGCGCGTCCCGGTGGAGACAACTTTCGCTCTTTGGGCGCGTGAAGATGCGTGGATAACTTAGGTCACTGGACATAAGTATTCCGCTTTACATACACTTAAACAGGGTCACAACTGGCCCGAAAAATGCAATAATAAGCAGTAGATTTGTAACATTCTCCGACCCCAGCACATGCTCCCCCCTCGTGGCCGGTAGGTAATTCGTAAATGGGAGCCCCTTGACCGAAGCACAAAAAACACTAGCGCTCACACCGGTTGTGGGAACCGCAGCGCATTCGGGTTCCCAAAAAGGGAATCACCGGACGGCGCAACAACTCACTCGCATTTGGCAAGACATCCTCGGCGTTGACTCCATCGCTCCCGACCAAAACTATTTTGATCTCGGCGGAGATTCGTCTCTGGCTGTCCAGATGTTCGCGCAGATCGAAAAGACATTCAAAATCAAGTTGCCACTGGCAACACTTTACGAAGCGCCGACGATCGAAGAACTGGCAAGAATCCTCCGCGGTGAAGCTGCAGCATCGGGTTGGTCGCCACTCGTCGCGATCCAGGTTGCTGGTTCGCGCCCACCTTTCTTCTGCATGCATGGCGCGGGTGGCACCGTGCTCATGTACCGCGATCTCTCGCGACACCTGGGGGACGACCAACCGTTTTATGGATTGCAATCGCGGGGCTTGGATGGTAGTTGTGCGCCTCTGACCACGGTCGAAGCAATGGCAGCTCTCTACGTCGATGAGATCCGGAGAGTTCAGCCCCACGGACCGTACTTTCTCGGCGGCTATTGCATGGGTGGAACGGTCGCATTTGAGGTTGCTCAGCAACTGCAGGCTGAGGGCGAACCCGTCGCCCTGCTGGCATTGTTCGACACCATGAACTGGCACAAAATTCCCCTTACGATCTGGAGCAAGAGTTCCCACGCTATTCAGCGTTTGTTCTTTCACGGGACCAGCCTCCTCAGTTTGGATTCGGCGGGAAAGGTCAAGTTTTTTAAGGAGAAACTCGACACGTTGAAAACCCGGATTCCTGTGTGGAGAGGGATGCTGCTCTCCCGGTTCGGCAAACGCAGCGGCGACACAGTTTCAAGCTCTCTAGTTTTGGGCCAAATCTGGCAAGCGAATGACCGCGCCTCGTGGAACTACATGCCGAAACGCTATCCGGGGATGGTCATGGATATTCGCCCTGCGAAGCAGTATCGGGTATTCAGCAAACCGGATTTGAAATGGGATCAGCTGGCCGAAGGCGGACAAGAAGTCATTGTTTTGCCGGTTAATCCCGCTATGATGCTGGTCGAGCCTTTCGTCAAACATTTGGCTGGCGCAATGCAGCGATCCATCGACGCAGCAATGAGCCGCTGTAACGCCCGTACAACGGAAGTCACAAGCGCGTAGCCTCGGAGGAGTCGATTGACAATCGGAGAAGGCTGGACCAAGACCTGGACCTATTTCAAGAATGACTGGCACGAGGGAAACATCGGGATCATGGGCCCTCGGACGCATGCCGCGTGGCTTTGCTCGGTCGTCTTCGATGGCGCCCGAGCATTCGAAGGGGTGACTCCAGATCTTGAGCTCCACTGCGCGCGGGTCAATGAGTCTGCAAAAAAGCTCTTCCTGAAACCGACGGTTTCGGCGGAAACCTGGGTCAAGCTCGCACGCGAGGGTATAAAACGGTTCGACAAAGATGCGGCCCTTTACATCCGGCCCATGTACTGGGCCGAGAACGAAGGACCTTGGGTGCAGGCACACGATCCCGAGTCTACTCAGTGGTGTCTGTCAATCTACGAGGCGCCCATGCGAACACCCAAGGGCTTCTCGATCACGCTGTCTCCTTACCGCAGGCCGACGCTCGAGACCATGCCGGTGGACGCTAAAGCTGGCTGCCTTTATCCCAACAACTCGCGATCGTTGTTTGAAGCAAAATCCCGCGGCTTCGACAACGCCATCGTGTGCGACATGCTGGGCAACGTCGCCGAACTCGCAACCTCTAACATCTTCATGGCGAAAGATGGAGTCGTGTTTACTCCGCTCCCGAACGGAACATTCCTGGCGGGCATTACTCGGCAAAGAGTGATCGGACTTCTGCGCGATAGCGGTGTGACGGTGGTCGAGAACACGCTAAGGTACGAGGATTTCGAGAAGGCCGATGAAATCTTCGCTACGGGAAACTATTCGAAGGTCGTTCCCGTGACCCGCATCGGCGACCGCTCCCTGCCCTTCGGTCCCTTGTACAGCAAGGCTCGAGAACTCTATTGGGCGTTTGCGCATTCATCATCGGCGAACGTTTCCGCCGCCAAGGTGTAAATGTGAACCCTATGCCGACTTCCACGATGGTTGAGATGCTCACCCCGATTTGGCAGCGGGTGCTCCAGCTTTCGTCGGTTGATCCCGAAGGTAACTTTTTTGATCTCGGCGGAGACTCGTCATTAGCCTTACAACTCTTCAACGAAATCGCACGCGCGGGCGGGCGAGAACTGCCGCCAGTGACAATCTACTTCGCGCCTACCATTGCGGCCCTGGCTGCTTTGCTGGAAGAACCTGCTGACTTACGCTTTCCACCCCTCGTATTGCTGAAGGATGGCTCTGCGGATCCGCCACTGTTTATCACTCACGGCTTGGGCGGAAGCGTGATTGATTTTTTCCAGGTGGTGAAAAATATCCAGACGCCGCATCCGATCCAGGGCATGCAAGCCAAGGGAATGGATGGGACCGAAGAACCCTTCGACCGGATCGAAGATATGGCTCAGTTCTATCTCGATGCGATTCGGCAGGTGCAACCTCACGGACCTTACCTTCTCGCCGGTTACTCGCTAGGCGGACTGGTGACGCTTGAAATGGCCCAGCGGCTGACTGCCGCTGGCGAAAAGGTGGCGTTGCTAGCCATGCTGGATTCCTATCCCGACATACGTTACCTGTCACTGGCGCAGCGTGCCCGTCTGGTGACCCGTCTGGCGACGCGGCGCGCCACGACCGCGATGAAGCTGCCCGTGGGTGAAGCTCTTTCTCTGCTCATTCGACCCTCCCGGCGCCGCTCGCTAGCTCCCAGAGTGTCCTATCAACCGCCAGCCGATGTGCCGCTATCCCCGGCCATGCAACGCGCTCGCGAATGCGCATATCTGGCGTTGACCCGCTACAAGCCCAGGTTTTACGCCGGCAAGATCCGTTTTGTTAGAGCCGCAATTCCGACCGATTTCCCTGCCGATCCCTCCGCAGTCTGGGCACACCTGGCAAATGAGTTCGTGGTGGAAACCGTGCCCGGCGATCATCTGGGAATCATGTCCACGCATTATGAGAAACTGGCAGCCGCAATTTCTCGCTATGTGAAGGAAGCACTTCGTTAGCCTACTCATTCGAGCCGCGTTTGCTAACCTGCTAAGCTTGACACAATAAAAATGAACGGAGCAGAAGGTCTGATTAGAACGCTGGTTGCCGCTGGAGTCGACACCTGTTTCACGAATCCCGGTACTTCAGAAATTCACATCGTTGCCGCACTCGACCGGATCCCAAAGATGCACTGCATACTCGGCCTTTTCGAAGGCGTGGTCACGGGGGCTGCGGACGGTTATGCACGAATGGCTGGAAAACCCGCATGTACTCTGCTGCATCTCGGTCCCGGACTCGCGAACGGTCTGGCGAACCTGCACAATGCCAGCCGCGCGCACGTACCGATTATCAACGTGGTCGGTCAACACGCGACTTATCATCTGCGTCACGACACGCCGCTCGCCTCCGACATCGAGGCTATCGCACGGCCCTATTCCAAGTGGTTGCGCACTTCTCGCGCGGCTTCCGAGATTGGAAGCGATGCCGCCGAGGCCGTGATTGCTGCCCGTACAGCGCCCGGCCAAATTGCGACTCTAATCGTCCCCGCCGATGTCTCCTGGGGCGAAGGTGGCTCAATCGCGGCGATCCCTCGGTTTTCCGAACCTTCCCTCCCGGACTCTCAGACCGTCGAACGCGCAGCCGCGATGCTCCGTTCAGGCTTGCAGACCGCAATCCTGATTGGAGGAAACGCTCTGTACGGCAAAGGTCTCATAACCGCTGCACGCATCGCGACATCCTCGGGGGCGACACTGCTCGCCCCGTATCCAATTACCCGCCTGGAACGGGGCGCGGGAATCCCTCGAGTGGACCGAGTTCAGTACGTCCTTGAACAGGGGATCGAACAGTTCAAGGATTTTCGTCAGCTGATTCTGATCGGCACCCAAGCGCCGGTCGCGTACTTCGCCTACCCTGAAAAGAATAGTGCGTTCACTCCGTCGGAATGTGAGATCCATACCTTGGCGCGCCCCGGCGAAGATTACGTTGGCGCACTCGAAGCGCTGGCGAACGCCTTGCCGGTACGCGGGACAGAACCACGGACAGAGAAGCCGGAACGGCCCCCGATCCCGCATGGGGAAATTACGCTGCCGGGACTCGCTGCGGCAGTCGGCGCTCTCTTGCCCGAAAATACTATCGTGGTCGACGAGTCGATGACGTCGGGGCGTGGGCTGATGGCCGCAACCGCGGGAGCTCCGCCACACGATTGGCTGTCGAACACGGGCGGCTCGATAGGAATTGCCCTGCCGCTGGCGGTCGGCGGAGCCGTGGCGTGTCCTGATCGCCGAGTCTTGTGCCTGACTGCCGATGGCAGCGCCATGTATACAGCGCAAGCGCTGTGGACGATGGCACGGGAGGGTCTCAAGATTACGACGGTAGTTTTCGCGAACCGCGATTATGCAGTCCTCAAGCGCGAGTTTTCCTACTTGGGCGTGGGCAGTCCTGGACCTCGGGCGGCAAGCATGTTCGAGATCGGGCGTCCGGATATCAATTGGACACTCTTGGCCAAGGGGATGGGAGTTACAGGAACCCGCGTTACTTCGTTGGATGCATTCGGAAAAGCGCTACAGGCGGGATTCGAGAGTGAAGGACCGACGCTCATTGAAGTGCCGTTGTAGCTGGTAACTCTTCCCATCTGGACTCGATCTTTCATCGCCTCGTACGGTCCCCTTACACGCAGAGTCAGCGAAAATCTCACTGCCTATTCCTTTCTTCGCCAACTCGGTTTCTCGGTCTAAAAGTCTGCGAACCATGCTTTCTCGGCTTGAAATCTCTCGGGCTGAGCAATCTTGTATGCCCCTCGGGACAGGATGGCCGCAATCGATGGACCCCAATTACCCCAATTGGCCGACGAGTTGCCTAGGCCTCTCTCACCTTCCCACAAGTCCGTTTCTAGACAGCGTTCTGTGAAAGTTGAGCAGGCCTAGGGGAACTACCCTCGAAATGGGCTCGTGGCAAGAACTTCCCCTTACCGTGCACGTCCACGACTCGATGAGCATACAAGACGCAATTAACTGTGAAGTTAGTTCTATTAAGGTGCATAGACTGGCTAGTGGGGGCTGCCCGTGGCGCGTCAGTGCATCCGTTGCGATCGGGCGCTTCTTAAACAGTCGTTACCATGGCGTCGCCATTGAAGAATATGAACCTCAGTCCCAATTCGGATTCATACCATCGTGATCTCAGCAGTGAGTCCTGATTCTGGCATTGTGGTCCGGTTGTGTCGAATAGAATTGGTGCCGCCTTGCGATGCTCTAGCCAGTTCGCGGACGCGCAGCGCACCGTAGAAAAGACCACGGACACCACCATTAAAACCAACGTGCTCCATGGAATTGTTACGACGGAGGCAGAAGCCGGCAGGATCGCCGAAGCGGAGCGCACGGCACTGCAGTTCACAGAACAGCACGACAAAAGCTGGGCGCTCGCGTCGATAGTCGAGGCGAGAAATGCGAATGCTCGCTGGGTTGCTTTTCGGTAGGATAGGAAGATGCTCATGACCAGCCTCCCGTCATGCGGATGGAGTTTCTCCTTTGGGTAGGGACCGAGAGCTTGGGTAACTATACACCGAACTGTTAGCAGAGATTCGCGCGGCGATCGCGTTCAGCACCTCATCGTCTCCGACCGCAAGGAGGCCACGCGCATCGAAGACAAGATCCGAGGGGTAGCCTTCCAGGACCACGGAGTCGTCTAGGGCAACCAAGAGCGGGAGGTCGAACGTTTCACGCAAACCTAACAGACGCCGCTCCCATTCGCATTCTCTCCGTATCCAACCCGACGCTAATGCGTTCGGGGAGATCAGGTAGACCACTTTGTTCGAGCTGATTACATTCTCGGCAATCCACATCTCGACCTGCCGCTCATCGACTTCCGTTTCGGGCTGCCAGCCATCGAAAGCGACCGCCACGCCACGGCCTTCGAGGCCTCGCGCCAAGCGGCGCGCCGGCTCTACGTCTCGATGAGAGTACGAAATAAAGACGTGCCGTTTCCTCGGGTGTAGTGAGCTTCTCCAGACGCGCCGGATCGCGTCCTCCAGCGGACTCCGCCACTTTCCACCGAGCAGGTTGCAATCGAGCAGGTCACCGACAAGATCGGCATACCGCCGCCAGTCGTCGAACAATGAAACTGCGCCGGTCTGCCATTTGTTCGAGAGGCGCGGCAGCTTTGCCAGCACCTCGTTCCGCTTAGGCGCCTCGCGATTGCACCATGAGACGACCTGACGAAAGAAAGCGGACTGCACATACGGCCAGACCTTGCCGTCTATGGAGACCTGGTGCTTGTTCTCGCGGATGAACTCGAACAGCAGGAACCGGCCGGCATCCACGAAACGCTGCGTGAGCCCGCCTGCGGTCACAGTTCTATCCTCGGCGGCGCCGGGGACGGGCAAGCATAGGCCGATCTCGCGCACCCAATGTTCCCTCAGAGCAAAGAGCACCTCGTAACGCTTCTCAGGCGGAAACGTCCAAAAGCCTTCCCCATCTTTTACAAGGTTTTGGAGAATCTCGGATAGAAACTCGTCCGGGTGGTCGTATGCCCACAGGTCGATGCGCGGGCCGCCTTGCGCTCGCGCGGCGGGCATTGCGGAGGGCGACGCGGTTGGTTCCAGGCCCAGTTCGGTCGCCCGGACCGCGATGGCGCGCTTCTGGCCGGCGAGCACAACGAGTTCAGGCCCGGAGGCTAACAGCTCTTGGAAGGTCTCTCCCCAATCGAAAAGGAACGACTGCACCTTGCCTGTATCGCCCAACGAAAGCAGCCGATATCGAGTGTTGGCTTTGGCATGCCCCTTAACGGCTCGCTCGAGGTCTTCGAACGAGGAATCCTTAACGAGCCAAAGCATTGCGCTCCCCAGGTTCACAGGAGCGCCTACCGGCTCGCCGGGGCAACAGGCAACCCCGGATAGCCTGGCCGCCGGATTATCTAAGCGTTCCACCACACACTGGTAGGAGTCGCTGGACGTCACTAAGATGCCATCCGGACGGATGCTGATATCATGCGCACCGTGGCCGGCAAACGGTTGCAACGTCGCGGTGCTCAGGTCGCGAGCATTCTGGCATAGGAGTGTCGTTAGTGACCGCTCGCCTGTGTCATAGTCCCCGGCAAGTTCTCCGTCGCGGAATACGTACCTTCGCAGAATCCCCGGATGTCCGCGCAGGTCAACAACGGAGCGGGGACCGGCCGTTTCGAACGCGCCGGGTGGCAGGACGCGAAAACTCTGGTCGCCCGCCGTGTAAAGACTCCAGTCGTGCATCGCTGCCGCTCGGACCGTAAAGGGCAGTGTCTCTGTCCGGAGAAGGTCGAGGGAGTCGAGGCCAAGTATGTACACCGCTGATCTTCTTTCATTATGGGCAGCATCGCCAGCACTGGCCAGGACGTACACGCGGTCCTCGACTCCGAACAGTTTCTCGACGGAATCTGCGGGAATCGGACGGCTCCAAGCCGTTGCTTTGCTCGCCGTGCGTGATACCAGCACTGACGCATCCGAGCACACCCACGCACATACGATCGATTGTTCGACGGCGAGCGGAGGCCCGGAAATCGTAGCATCCGACCGCTCGGCGACCACCGTCCACTCCTTGGCTCTGCGGCCCAGACGCGCCAGGTACCTGCCAGCATCTGCGAAGATCGCACCCTTGACCCCGATCGCCTGACCCGTGGTCCAACTGCCTGTGGCAGAAAGGGTCGGAAGCTCCCTTCTCTCACCCGACTGGCAGTCGATCTCACAGAAAGTCAGGCCGAATGATTCCGTCTGCTTCCAGTATTCCGGCGGATAACCTTCAACTACGTAAAAATGCCGCCCAATGATCATTCTCTGGTGGGACTCATTGAGCCGGGTGGACCAACGTGTAGCCTTGCGCTCCAGGCGGCGATCGGGAAAGGCTGGACGAGCATGTGGAATCCGCGGAGGTTTGGCGTCCGGTCTCGAATCGGCCGGCATGGGGTCCGGTTCTGCAGCGGTCTCATTCCTGTCGAGCGCGGAGTCGGGTTGCAGATTCCGTGCACTCCGCTTGGATTTGGAGTGCTCCAGTGTGCTGTACACTGCGAGTGCGACTCCCAGAACCCATAATGGCACGTAGAAGATGTGCCCGCCCTGGTCCGGATCGAAGAACCTGAACTCGCGAAAGCTGGCACGATACAGCAAATCCAGTCCGATCCAGACGAGCACAATGAAGTAGAGCGGATTCCACTCACTTTTTGGGAACACGAACGCCAAGACATATATCGAGCCGAAACCCGCCAACAGAATCACGAGGCCTGCAATGTTGAAAATCACCTTCAGCCTCCTTAGTCAACTCGAAAGGGGAGATCCCTGCAACTCTCTGCGCTAAGATGTGATTCTCGCGATGTTACCGAAAATTACGAATTGCCCCGCAGGCTCGGAATAGCTGACGCCACCGGAGTTTCACGTGCATTGGGTTTCACGGCGGCTGGCGAACAACTGCCAGTCTGCTTTCATTTGAAGTTGTGGCCTGTCAGGACTGCGATTCCAGAGTTTCAGTTCCTTGATGACTAAACGAGCCTCGAAATTGTTCGTTGGAACGCCCAACTGTACCAGAGCTTTACCTACCATTGACTATAAAAATCAAGCCTAAGAGGGGCTCTCAATCTTCCGTAGCGCCGGAATCGCCCGCATTCAGGAAGGATTGGCCGACCTGAGAAAGAGGAGAACGCGCGATCTAGGCCCCGACAAGTGTAACGCTATTGAATGGTATGCTACAGCGCAAATCGCACCGGTTCGGCCCAAGCGGGTCAGAAGTCGGCTTGTGGGCCATCACCCCCACGAGGTGTCTTCCAGCCTGAGATTGTCATTCACTGCTTGGCTGAATCTTTGCTTGCAGCCGAGATAACGTTCGGTAGTCTGAACCGATGCGTGGCCCAGGAGAAACTGAATTTGCTCAAGTTCTCCTCCCGCTAACCGAGCGCATGTGCGACGCAAGTCGTGAGGAGCTAGATTTTTGATGTCAGCACGTTTGGCGGCCGCTCTTACCACGTGCCAGATCGCTTTGGGTGTGATTCCATCACCCCAGATCTTATCTAGCCGACTTACTCCACGGAAGATCGTCCCGTCGGCGATGGCAGCAGCCGCAGTCCACTCATCGACGGCGTGTTTTGCCCACAAGGGAACCGGAACGGTACGAATGTGCTTTCCCTTGCCAACCAGGTCTGCAATCACGCAATGCTCTTCGCGGATTTGAAAATCTCCCGTTCTGAGTCCCACCAGTTCCGCCCATCGCAGGCCGCATCCAATCAGCAGCGCCAGAATCGACCGGTCACGTTTGCCTCGGAGGCTGTCTGACGGTTTACCGAGTAAGGTTTTGGACTGATCGATCGTCAACCAATTACCGATCCGAACGCCGAGACGCTTGGCCCCTTTGACACGACGGATTCCTGCCGCTAGGTCTGGGCTGAGAAGCCCGGTATCAGAGGCTTCATAGGCGAGACGCCTCACAGCAGCTAAGCGCACATTGATCGTGGAGGGCGCGAGGTTTTTCTGTTCGAGAAAGAACCGGTAGCGAAGGACAACAGTTCGGTTGAATGAAAAGACGCGGTTCGGAGCAATACCACGCAATAAACTCGTCGATGGCATGGCCGTATGATTCTTGCGAGCTCGCTGCGCCAAGCGAGTGGAGAACCGCATTCTTCGACTGTTCTGAATCGGCTAGTCGAAGCATTGGTTTTGCCTTGGAGCGTTTCGATGTCTTCCGATGCGCCATACTGGCGGCCTCCTAGCCGCGCTAGTATGGTGGTTGAGTTGGAGGCTAATGTTCTCGAAGAGCGTTTCTGGATAACTTCCGGGTTGCCGACTAACCGTCAACAATGATCGTGTCTGCTCATTGATGAGGTCTCTCCAGCAGAACCGCCTCAGACGAAACGAGCGACGACAGGACGGGAGCGTTAATTGGATCTCAGCCGCGTAACATTCTGTCTATTTCAACCCATCTACGACGTACAAGTCAGAAAGGATTCGAAAATAATCGTACGCATAGGATTTGCGATCGGAACTGAAGCGAACGCCTCCCACAGTAACAACGCCCGCTGGATCGGACGGGGAGAAAGTCTTTACGTCCTCGACTTTCGAGTATCCGAGATATACGCGAAAAACTTTCGCCGGAACTCCGGCTCTTAACACGAGAAGGCTATTGCCATCTTTCTCCCATTCGATAACTTCGTCACTTGAGGCGAGCGTGGCAGTGAACGGCTGGCGATCGCCGCCTTCGAGAGGATATAACCAGCGCTTTCTCTCCGAGTCTCTGGTCAGAACGAACTTGCTGTCGGATGATACTACGAGTCCACCAGTGCCTTCAGGGGTTATGGCTCGCGTTTTGCCGCTCTCCAAATCGAGCCAGTAGGTGCGGGGCGGGTGGTTGGCATCGTAAGCGTTGAACAGAAGACCGTGTCCGGATGGAAGCCAGCGCGCCCGTGTGTGCTCCAGAGAATCGTTCGTGACGACCCGCGACTGGCCGGCACCGGTGGGCAGCAGCTCAATCTGCGCGGGAGAAGCAAGATTAAGGGCAGCCACCCACTTGCCGTCCGGGGAAAGAGAGGGAAATGCACCGCTTCCCAAACGCACGGCCGGGCTTCCGTCCATTCCGCGCATGAACACGGAATAATTGCTGCCTACACCTTCTCCACTTTCGAAAAAGATGAGGTTCTTGCCGTCAGGGGAGACGTCTCCGATTAAGCTCCAGTCAAACCAGGACAGGTCTCGTTCATTCTTATCGCCGTCATGGAAGCCAAGAATACCGAAATGATCACTTTCGATAGTTAAGAGGGCTCGACCGGTACGCGTGAGATCCTGCAACGTGAGGACGCCGGGAACGCGCAGCACCAGGCGTTCCTTTCCGGAGAGATTCATCGCGTAGAGAGCTCGCGAGCTTCCTTCTTTTGAAGCGGTGAACCAAACCTCCTTCTCGTCCGGCGACCAGGCCAAGCCTTGAACGGTGATAAAGAAGCTCGATGCGACCTTGATGTTACCATTCCGGTCGAGAATTACGACTCGACCATCATCGCCCGTTGGCACATGGTCTTCGATGGCAATCAAGTCGCCACGCGGAGAGAAACGCACATGGCTTACCCAGCCCCGAGGCTGGTAAATAACTTTTCCAACGGGGAACTCAAGATCGATGCTGCGGCCGGTTGCCCTCGCCACCGTGACATCAGAGCCATCGGGGGTCCAATCGGCCCAAGTGACTTCTTCCGCAACCTCACGCGGCGCGCCGCCCGCGAGCGGCACTCGTCCCATGGTGCCCGCCGCCGTAAATGGGGATAGTTGGTGCTGATCCATGCTTACCGCGAGGTCGCCATTGGCTGACACGCTCAGCAGTTGCGTTTTCTCCAGGCCTAGAGAGCGGGAATCGGTGCTGTCGAAGCGAGTAGTGAATAATTCCGTCGGTCGGCCTTCGAGCGCTGCCCCATAGATGATGGTCTGGCCGTCTGGCGAAAACCGGGCGGACAGGATGGTGCCACGCCGGAAAGTCAGACGATGAAAGTGGGGAATCGACGCGGCAGCAGAATGTTGACCGGCAAGGTAGACGGCCGCCAATACAACGCAAAGCGCAATTGCAGCGCCTACCGGCAGCAGCCATCCTCGTCGGATAGGTGCGGGTGCAACTCGCTGTGCGCCTGATGTGGTCGTGGACGAAATCCCAGTGAGGACTTCCAGACCAAAAGCGACATCGCTGATGGAATGGAACCGTTGCGCCGGATTCTTCTCCAGGCAGTGGCGCACAATGCGTTCCAGTGCTGGCGGAACATTGAGATGGGGATCGACGAGTTCCGGCGGCTCCTCTTTAAGGATCGCGCTCATGGTGTCGGCGGCGGTTTCACCATGAAATGCACGTTTCCCAGAGATCATTTCGTACAGGATGGCTCCGAAGGAAAAAATGTCAGAGCGGGCGTCTGCGTCTTTCCCTCGGACTTGCTCTGGAGACATATAGCCGACCGTTCCCATGACCACGCCGGGTTCGGTGGCGACCTGGATGGTGGGAGCATCGCCACTTTCGCGCGCTAACTCGGGGCGCGTCAGCTTTGCCAAACCGAAATCCAGGATTTTTACGCGGCCGTCATCGGTGATGAACAGATTTTCAGGTTTCAGGTCGCGGTGGACGATACCCTTTTCGTGCGCGGCTGCCAATCCGCGCGCGACCTGGAACGCGTAATCAATGGCTTTTCTGAGCGATACCGGCCCACGTTTCAGGCAGTCTCGGAGAGTCTCTCCCTCCAGCAATTCAGAAACGACATAGGGCGCGCCGCGGTTATCGCCGATATCGAAAATCGAAAGGATGTTGGGATGATTGAGCGCTGCGGCGGAGCGCGCTTCTTGCGCGAAGCGTTGGAGCCGGTCACGGTCCGCCGAAAAGGAAATCGGCAAAACTTTGATTGCTACTGTTCGATCAAGGCGAGCGTCATGGGCGCGATACACTTCGCCCATGCCGCCTGCACCGATGAGTGACTGTATTTCGTAAGGACCGAGCTTGATCCCTGCACTGAGAGCCATAGGTCGCTCGAATTATAGCCCAACAGTAAAGGGGAATCGTCTGAGGCTCAGAATCCGGGACTGAGCCAGATGTCCCGGATCAGGAGTAACTCGGAAGCATTCGGGCCAGAAGTCGGCTTCGCGGAGATTATGAATCGATTTCCCAGAACCCGTTTCTGGATCACTTCCGGGTCGCCGACAACCCGACCGAACATACCAGCAATGCCGCATGACTTCTGGCAGCCGACTATACATCGCGGATATCGAAACGCTGGATGAGCCCGTTTTGTATCTGGAAGACGTGGATCACCATTCTGTCGGCCAGGAGATTGCCCTTCGGGTCACGCACCACCTGATGAACTTTGACAATGACTTCCCCCTCGCCATTGGACGAGATCTCGACGGGCTCGACATGCGGATTGAGGATCGCCCATTGACGTTTCCAATAGCTGCGCACCTCGTCGCGTCCGTGGACGTGGCCACCTTCCATTCCATTTGCCCAAATGACGTCGGGATGCATGGCGGCGAGGACGCTCTCGATGTCGCGGCTATTAAAGAGGTCATACACTCGTTTTAAGAGTTCCACGTCATTCGACATTCAGTTCTGCCTTTCATGGCCGAATACTCATTTCGAGACCGCGACGTAGACACCGAGCCCGATCATTCCAACACCCGACCCGGTGCGTTGTCTCTCGATGAGTTTGGGATTCCGGGCAAGTCTTTGTGCGATTAAACCAGCGAATCCGACCACGGCAAGATCCACGGTCGTATTCAGGACAACTGAAATTGTGCCAAGAATCAGAAATTGTATAATCAAGTGCCCCTTGGCAGGTGAAACGAACTGCGGAATAAACGATAGAAAGAAGAGCGCTGTTTTTGGATTGAGAACCTCGGTTGCAATGCCCTGCAGAAAGTTTCGTTTCAGAACTCTGTCCTACAGTTTGCGTATTCCCACTTGCACGCCGTTTCCGAATCATCGAAATCCCCAGATAGACAGGTAGGCCGCTCCGGCGTAGCGGACGACTTGGAACGCGGTGGCCGAGGTCATCAAGATCGCGGAGAGTCCCAATCCCGCAGCCAAGAGGTGGACTGAGCCCCCGACAAAGGTCCCGAGGGCGGATAGGACGCCTTCACGTCTTCCGCCGTGGAGAGTTCTTCCCAAAACGTAAAGAATGCCCGGGCCGGGAGTCAGCGCAAGTATCGCCGCCGCACTCGCAAAAAGCGCGAAGCGTGTTCCGTCGATCAGTGTGCTCCTCGCATGAAGTGTATTTGTTCTGAAATCCGCGAGACACCCATCTCAACCAGACTAATTTACGCTGCATGCCGGCTTTGCTGTACTACGGATCCCTTCTGATGTTGCAGAAGAATCCGGAAGCCAAGTCCATGCGTGATCAGCAGTAGGGGCACGATGAAGGTCGGAATGAAATACGTGGCACCCAGTTGACCCGCCAGAAGCCCAGCATGATTGGCCTGGTAGAACGCATTGAAGAGATCAGCTGTGCCCCAGAGATTGAAGATCCATGCAATGACAACGCCGGATGCACTGGGCAGCGATATCAGCGCAAGCAAGGCGAGTATCGCCGCTACCAAGTCCCCATAGGCCGCGGAACGTGCGAAGGCAGATGGCAGGTCAGGCGAGACGACTCCTGGCACTAAAAACGCTAATCCGATGAAGCGGAAGCTGTGGAAGATGAGCAGAGGCCGCAATGCTTCGGCCCGTGGCTGGAGGCGGAGTTCCGGCCAGATATACCGGGCGGCGACGATTCCCCACGCGATTAAGCTGAATGCAATGCTGACGAAAAAAGCGAGTTGCGTTTGCATAAATTCCTCCTATTGAGATTCCAACCATTTAGGGCGGCTGGTGACAGAAGTGGCCTTGTTGTGGAGCGACGCTGCCAGCTTGGCAGGGTCGGTGATACCGTGCTCACGCCGCCAGACTTTGGACTCGGGCGCGGACTGCGGCTGGAATGGGAATGGGCGGCGCAGTTCACGGTCGTACCGATCGAACTTGAAACCAGGAGTGAGCGGCGCCGTCATGAACTGCGCCAACTCGCGAACCCAGTTTCTGAAGGTCCGCCGGTTCTGGGGCAATGCCGCATATCGACGAGCAATCGTCTCGAAGTCTTCGGCGGGGCGGCCGGTCACATCGAGCACATCGGTCGTGGGTGCGCCCAGTTCAAAGGCACCGCGCTTGTGATCGTCGATGTAGTAGCGGACATTGCTCATCAGATCGATGGACATGCCGGCCATTCTGGCAGCCTTCATGAACAGCCACGTCGGCGTCGGCACGACCCTGACCGATCGTCCAACGGCTCTGCCGATTGCCTGGGCTATGTCGTCCGCGCCAAGCAGTTCCGGTCCGGTGGGACGATAGCTCTGTCCGGCGTGTCGCGCCGGATTCATCAGGGCCCCGACGGCGACTCGCGCGATGTCCTCGTTCGAGGGTGGCGCGTTGCGGCTGTTTCCGTACATCCAGGGAAACACGCCGAGATGCGCGGCCAAACCAATCGTCACCAGGTAAGCGTCAGCGAAGAAGCC